>Ga0073932_1007271_pt1 | contig 10813 bp, 11 predicted proteins | sample DewCreD2012metaG_FD_76967 | JGI IMG/M metagenome (GOLD analysis project Ga0073932, IMG submission 76967) | Hot spring sediment bacterial and archeal communities from British Columbia, Canada, to study Microbial Dark Matter (Phase II) - Dewar... ...
ACGTCTCCCCATGTGCTTGCTAGTTTTCCAACAGACTGCACACTTTGTCCACCTAAAACAGTTTTTAAGCCATTCTCAGCAATATTTTTAATGTCCTGTTGTTCTAAAACGACATTTAGGATAGCTACATCATCGATAATCCCTTGAAATCTTGATCCTCCACCCCAATGACCAAATGTAACTGGTTCATTGTTTGCTGCTGGTTTGCCTGCTCTTGCACTTTGCCCTTTTTTCTCGCCATCGACATAAACTGTGAGGAATGTAGTTTTTGCATCATAGGTCGCTGCAAAGTGAATCCATGTTTTAGTATCTGGCACACCTGCGCTAGCGCGAGGCTCCTAACTACCGGCTATAAATACAAATGCAGACATATTTTTGCCTTCACCAGGTGGATCAATACGCAATAGATACTCATTATTCTTTGCGATAATTTGATGCCAATCAACCGTAGCATTTGCATAAAAATAAGCCATCATAGTAAATTTGTCACCAAGATTGAGCTTTTCAGTAGAGTTAATTTTAACCTCTCCAGCTCCCTCAAATAGCAAGGCTTTGCCAAACTTACCATCTGTCCACTTTGCTGCCTGCATTTTTCCTTCATGACCGTTACCTGATGAATCATCTATTATATCGCCTTTCCCTTCATCAAACAACCATACGCCTACGAAATTCTCTGGCTTTACCGCAGAAGAAGCAAACAATACAGGAACAAACAAGAAAATTAGAACCCATGTTAATCTTAACACTTATCTTCCCTCCCTCCAAATTTTAGGAAAATACATTATAAAAGATTATCCTGAAAGATTCTAACAGGATTTATTGAAGAAGTCTAAACGTATTATAAATGTTTATAATATCTATGTCAAGAATTTTTCCTTTTATCTAGAGATTCTCACTCAGTCAAATCGTCAAAAATTTGACAGTATCAATAAAAGGTAACTGGAACTACTCAATTAGGCAGGCAAACTGAGATTATTTGAATCTATAATTCATTGTTAATTCATAATATTTGGACTCTCTTATCTCCATCATTCCGAATGCCAACTAGCTCTATCCATCAAACGTTACATAAGACATTCGCCATTTCTGACATATAAAACTAAATATCATCTCCTCTATTATCTGATTTATCGTCAAACCATTAAGATTGCTCTCTATACACCATTTTGAATGAACTATTTTGCGTATTGTTTTTGGTTCTTTAATTGAGAATTTCTGTCGTTTTTGTATGATGTTTCTATTCATTATAATAGTTAATATAAACACAGATCTCAATCAAAAATTATAAAAACTTTGACTTAGGTGATTTTTTCTAAATCCATATTTTTTAGATTAGATTTTAGCATATTTTTGGGAATAAGCATTATATTACTGATGTTTAATATTTTGATTTCATATGAAATAAGGGGGTGTATTTTATGAAAGAAAGATCAGGTATTATAACCAAAAATGGCAATCCGGTAACTCTTGTTGGTAATGAAATCAGGATAGGTGATATTGCCCCTGATTTCACTGTATTAGATAATTCAGGGAATGAAGTAAAATATTCATCTTTCAAAGGAAATACTATTATTATATCTTCTGTATTATCTCTTGATACTGGTTTATGTGATCTCCAGACAAAAAGATTTAATAAAGAAGCTGAAAACATAGGAGCAGATATAAAAATAATAACTATTAGCATGGATTTACCCTATGCTCAAAAACGATGGTGTGGTGCAGAAGGCGTAACAAATGTTCAAACCTTATCAGATCATCGTGATGCTTCGTTTGGTATTGCCTATGGTGTTCTTATAAAAGAATTGCGTCTTCTGGCAAGGGCTGTCTTTGTAATCGACAAAGAAGGAATAATTAATTATGTTCAGATTGTTGATGATACATCACACCATCCAGATTATGACGCAGTTTTAGAAGCTGTTCGTAAATTAAAATAACTATTCATATCATCAAAGGAGATTTTAGATGGCAGAAAAACTTGAGGTTTATTATTGTGAAATATGTGGTAACATGGTTGAGGTTATCGACAGCGGAATTGGTGAGCTTGTTTGTTGTGGTGAACCAATGACCCTTCTTAAAGAAAATACCGTTGATGCAGCAAAAGAAAAGCATGTTCCTGTATTAGAAGCCACCGATCATGGCATTAAAGTTAAGGTTGGAAGCGTTCCCCATCCGATGGAAGCATCTCATTATATCACATGGATCGAGCTAATCGCTGATGGTAAAGCCTATCGTCAATTTCTTAACCCTGGCGAAGAACCTGAAGCGACATTTTGTATTGAAGCAAAGGAATTCACCGCCAGAGAATATTGTAATAAACATGGTCTTTGGAAAAGCTAATTTTAAGTCATTTATGGGGCGTAAAATAAACGCCCCATTTTATTTTTAATCTGGTATTATACATCACAGATATTGAAAGCCCTTCGTAAAGCCTCCAAAGGTTCGCCCTTTGGAACAAACTCCTGCCCGACATATAAATCATAACCTGTATCTTTGATTGCTTTCATAATCGCTGGATAATATAATTCCTGATCCTCGTCCAAATCTCTTCTTCCGGGGTTGCCTGCGGTATGGAAATGACCAATATGTTGAATATTATCTTTTATCGTTTGGATTACATCACCTTCCATGATTTGCATGTGATAGATGTCATATAGTAATTTTACTTTTGGTGAATTAACTCTCTTTATAACTTCTGCACCCCATGCAGTTCTATCGCATTGATAGTCTTTGTGATCACGCTTGCTGTTTAGGAGTTCTAATACCAAATATATCCCTGCATCTTCTGCTGCTTTTGCAACTCTCAGCAGTCCTTCAACAGTATTATCAAGACCTTCCCAATCAGATATGCCATTTCTGTTACCAGAAAATACAATTAGTGAAATAATGCTGTTATTTTTTGCTATTTCAAGATTTTTCAGGATTTCTTGCTCAATCCTATCATGGTTTGATTTTTTGTTGAGACCATCAGTCAGCGACGCATGACCACCCAACGATGCAATTACCATTCCGTTATCTCTAATCATGCCCCATATACTCTCTGGTGGCATTTCAATTGAGGCATAGCCTATTTTTGCGGATTCTTTTACCAAATCCTCGTCTGAAACCCCCTTATTTGCAAAGCACCAATAGCTAACAGATTGTTTAATGCGCCCCATTTTTTTCTCCTTTTAGAATTCTAATAAACAAAAACAATTATTTGGCTTAATGTAAATCGAAGTAAGAAAAAGAATTTGCCAAAAAATACAGATAACATTATAACATTCTTTTGTGATGTTGACAATTCTGTTTATTGGAATCGTCTAATTTTCGCTGTTATACCAGTCCTAGCTTTTGTATGAGATAGATACTCTTGACATAAGATATTACTATGGCTAAAATGGTAGGAAAATCATAGATTTTTTCATTGTCAAAAATTGATTTATTCGGAGAAAATTCACTCTTAATATGTCTTTATGTGAGTATTCCTAAATACTATTATAGGAGTTTTTATTATGGGAAAATATGTTTTATGGTATCGTCAGTCGGCAGCGGAATGGGTAGAGGCGTTGCCTGTTGGCAATGGCAGAATCAGCGCGATGGTCTTCGGCAGAACAGATACAGAGAGATTGCAGTTAAACGAAGAAACTGTTTGGGATGGATACGCCTTTGATCATAATAATTTGGAGGCACTTGATGCGCTACATGAAGTCCGAAAAATGCTTTTTGAAGGTAAAAATAAAGAAGCAACAGAATTATCAGCTAAAAAGATGATGGGAGTGCCTGAAAGGGTAAAATCATATCAACCGCTTGCGGATTTGCATTTGAAATTTGCCGATAATGAGGAAATAACAGATTATCGCAGGGAACTTGATCTTGAAACAGGTATTGCAACCACAACCTATAAAGCCAATGGAGTTGAGATAAAAAGGGAAGTTTTTGCTTCCGCAGTTGATCAAGTTATCGCTGTCCGAATTGAGTCTGATAAACCTATATCATTTAAGGCAGTATTGACACGTCAAGAAAACGCATCAACAAAGAAATTTTCCGATAATTGCCTTATATTGCATGGCAAATGCTGTGATGAAGGCATAAAATTTGCCTGTTACGTTCAGGCATTGGCAGAAGGCGGAAGCGTCTGCACAACTGACGAAGCATTGAGCATACAGGATGCAAATTCAGTTACTTTGTTGATTGTTGGCGCAACAAACTACATCAATCAAAATGATACAAGCGCAGACCCTTATGAAAGATGTGAAGATTATCTGTCTGCTGTTCAAGGCAAATCTTATGATGATATTAGGAAGGCGCATATAGCCGATCATCAGGGCATTTTTAATCGTGTTGACATTGATTTAGGAACAACGGATGCAGTCAATTTGCCAACAGACGAAAGATTATCTAATTTACAAAATGGTGGCGATGATCCGCAATTATTCGCATTATATTTCCAATTCGGCAGATATTTGTTAATGGGAAGTTCACGCCCCGGCTGTCTGCCTGCCAATCTGCAAGGCATCTGGAATGAGCATATAAACGCCCCTTGGAATTCTGATTATCATACTAATATTAACTTACAGATGAATTACTGGCTTGCGGAAGTCTGCAATCTTGCAGAATGTCATGTGCCATTATTTGACTATATGGATTCACTCGTTGAGCCGGGGAAAAGGACTGCAAGGATACACTATGGCGCAAGGGGTTGGGTTGTTCATCATCTTTCAGATATATGGGGGTTCACTACTCCTGCTGATGGTGTTTGGGGAATATCTCCTATTGGTTCAGCATGGTTAAGCCAACATCCATTTGAGCATTATCTATTCAGTATGGATAAGGAATTTCTGTTAAATAGAGCATATCCGTTGATGAAGGAATCCGCAAAATTTATGCTTGATTTCCTCGTAGAAGCACCAGAAGGAACGCCTGTTGCTGGAAAACTCGTCACAAATCCTTCTCATTCACCAGAAAACAGCTTCCGCAAGGCTGATGGTACAACGTCAATGTTTACTTATGCGTCAACAATAGACCTTGAAATAATAAATGACCTATTCACAAATTGCATTGAAGCGATTGATGCACTTAGCGAAAATGAGCCTTTTGATGCAGATTTTAGGGCAGAGCTTGTATCTGCATTAGATCGACTTGCGCCTTTGCAGATAAGCAAAAGGACAGGACGCCTGCAGGAATGGATAGAAGATTATGACGAACCAGAACCCGGTCATCGCCACATGTCGCATATTTACGGACTTCATCCCGGAAGAATGATTACACTTAGAGGAACTCCAGAGCTTGCAGAAGCGGTCAGGAAATCGCTTGAATATCGCCTTTCGCATGGTGGAGGGCATACAGGCTGGAGTAGGGCTTGGCTTGTGAATTTCATGGCACGCTTGGAAGAACCAGAGAAAGCATATAGCAATCTCAGGGCATTGCTAGAAAAATGCACGCTTAAAAACCTGTTTGATACTCACCCACCATTTCAGATTGACGGCAATTTCGGTGGAACATCCGCAATAGCTGAAATGCTGATACAGAGCCATGCAGGAGAGATAAACCTTCTGCCAGCATTGCCGAAGGAATGGAAAGATGGCTATGTCAAAGGCTTACGCGCAAGAGGCGGATATGAGGTTGACATTGTTTGGAAAGATGGTAAAATTATAAATGCTGTCATAAAGTCCTCTATTGATGGACAATGCAAGGTCAGGACGGGATTAGCGGTAAAAATTGAGTCTGATGGAAAAGCAGTAGAAGCCAGAACAGAGCAAGGCGTTATCATATTCAATGCTTGTGCGGGAAAGAGCTATGTTTTAGGATTATAGTATATTTAATAGTCTTTATAGGTGTCAGATATGCAAAGATCACAATTGAGCAAAATTCTAAGAGAATTAAAGAACGAATTTTCGGTGATACTAGACGAAAAATTATATGATATTTTGCTTTTTGGCTCTCAGGCAAGGGGAGATGCTAGAGTTGACTCCGATATTGATATACTTGTTATAGTAAACGGGGATTTTAGCTATAGCGACCTGATAAAACGAACATCAAGTATCGTATCTGACCTTTCACTTGAATATGATGTTACTATCTCAAGGGCATTTATGTCAAAAGAGCATTTTGAGCATGATCAAGACCCATTTTTACTAAATGTCCGTCGTGAAGGTGTAAGGATATGATTTAATGGGGATTATGGTGTTGGCAAAAAAATAACCAACGAGCAAGCCCAAGAGATTCTTCAATGGGCAAGGGAGTTTATATCGGTTGTTGAGGAATTTCTTGGGAGTTAGCTGTTGTATTTTATGCTTGTGCTGGAAAGAGCTATGTTGTTGGGTTGTTGGTTGGATCTTGACCTAACCTACCGATTTTCAATGTTTTTTCATTTATAAAAGGAGGTTATATATATGTTTTGTAAAAATTGTGGCAAGTCAGTAAACGATAATGCATTTGTATGCCTAAACTGCGGAGCTAAGATTGACAGGAACTTGGCATCCACTGGTGAAGAAGGCGCAAAGTCTAAAATGGTGGCTGGAATTCTTGGTATATTCCTTGGAGGATTGGGAATACACCGTTTCTACTTGGGATATACAGGTATAGGTATTGTTCAGATTATTGTTACGTGTGTTTCACTTGGTGCTGGTAGTCTTTGGGGATTTATTGAAGGAATTCTTATTCTTACTGGTTCAATATTACAACAAGACGCCAAAGGAATTCCTTTAAAAAAAGAATAAAGTCATTGCTATACAAAGATGTATTTTTACTTTAGCCTAACCTACCAATTCTAGAGAACAGGCATTATTCTTAATATGAGAATATTGAGGAAAACGGAGGGGTATTATGTATTGTCCTATTTGTGGCAAGGAAACAGAAGACGACAAAGAGCAATTCTGCAAATACTGTAAAGGGGATCTTCGTGAAAATGCTACCGATGGAGAATCTCCTATTATTCTCTGCCCTAACTGCAAAAAAGAAATAGATGTAAAGAATGGGGAAGTTAGCTTCTGCAAGAATTGTGGAGTAAATCTCACGAAAGAAAACATTGAGAAGGAAACCACAATAATATCTTGTCCCTTTTGTAACAAAGAGATAGATATAGGGAATGGTGAGATTAAATTCTGCGAATATTGTGGCTCAAATATCATTGGGGCAGACAAAGATAAGATACTTCCTAAGTATTGCCCCAACTGTGGAAAGAAGATGGATGAAACAGATGATGAACTAGAATTCTGCAAATATTGTGGGGAAAAACTTGGTAAAACTTTTACAAAGATTGATTCAAAGAAACGACCAACAAGCGTATCCATAATTGGCTGGTTAATAATTGTAAGTTGTGTTCTTGCGGGGGTTGCCATAATAGGCGGCAATACTACTATAACTTATGGAAGTGCTGGATATGCTAAAATATTAATATTTGAATTAATATTTGAATTAATTTTAGCTATAGGTATTCTTAAGGGTTCAAATTGGTGCCGTCTGGCGCTTCTAATACTTCAGCCAATATCGCTTGTAATACAATGGTTAGTGGTAAAAAAATTTCAACCCGAGGACGTGTTGAGTATTGTTGTTATTATAATAATTACTATTATATTAACACGACCAAATGCAGTGAGATTCTTTAAGGCAAATCAAAAGATAAACTAAATAATATCTCTTTTAGTGCGTAGGTTAGGTTGAGGAACGAAACCCAACTATCATCAAGCATAATTTTCCGTAGATATGGAGATGATCTCTATGCCAAGTATCATTGTGCATGACGCTTCCTCAAATGCAAGATAATTTTTGAATAATTAGAAGAGGTGATTTTGATGTCAGAAGTATTAAATTTAGAAAATGTAGAGGAGTTAGTTTCCCAATTACCGACTATAGATCAGCTAAAATTGGCGGCACATATTTACGCGCAAATAAATAGCAATTCACAAAACAAAGAAAACTCAGAATTTGCAGAGATGTTAGCTTTACAGGAAAGATTGGCAAAGCTAGGCGCTTGGTTGGTGGAATGTGAGCAAGTTGCTGGCTTATGGGAAGGCGATTTTGATTCTTCTGCAGACCTGAAAAAAATACGTGATGAAGGACTTTAAAATGCTAGAACTATGTATAGATGCCAGCGTTGCTATAAAATGGTTTATCAAAGGCGAGCTTTTACGATATAAGGCAATTAAACTCCTTAACGAATCCATTGCCAAAAATATAACACTTATTGCCCCGCCCTTATTTGAATCAGAAACTGATGGAATTATCCAGACACGACTCTTTGAAAAACGTGTTACACAGGATATTGCAGATAGAACATTTAAATTGCTGGACAATGCCCCTGTTATCATCGTTACACATCCTTTTATGCGTCAGCGTGCAAGAGAGATTGCTAGGCAATTTAATCAAAGAAAAGTCTATGATGCAACTTACGCAGCGCTTGCCGAACTTAGAAATTGCGAATTTTGGACGGCTGATAAGGCTTTCTATGAAATAGTTAAGACGACTCTGTCTTTTGTGAAATATTTATCCGAATATCCATAAATAGTTCGTAGTTGAGAAACGAAACGCAACCATTATCAATCATAATTTTCTGTATATATATTTTTTTTGAGTGTATAAAACAAACAAAATTAATAGGGAGTAATATCATGAATAAATTGGCAGAAAAAGCATTTTTGTCATTGCCTTTGGGATGTATAAAACCTAGTGGATGGTTACTAAATCAATTACAAATTCAGGCAGACGGACTCAGCGGTCATCTTGACGAATTTTGGAATGATATTGCCAAAAGCGGATGGATAGGCGGAGAGGCTGAAGGATGGGAGCGCGCACCATATTGGCTTGACGGCTTTATTCCGCTTGCATTTTTGCTTGATGAAGAAAAACTCAAAGCAAAGGTTCATAAATGGATGGACTATATAATAACACATCAACATGATGATGGATGGTTGGGACCTGTGCATTATGGAAGATATAGGGAATATGATCCGTGGCCAATATTTATTATCATGAAAGCAATGACACAATATTATGAAGTTACTGGTGATGAAAGAATTGTTAATGTTATAGAAAAAGCGCTTCATAAGCTAGATGCATTGCTTGATACGCAACCTTTGTTTGATTGGGGAAAATCTCGCTGGGCTGATGGTGTTTTGAGTGTCTATTGGCTATATGAGCGCACTGGTGAAGAATGGCTGTTAAATCTTGCAAGAAAAATGCACGATCAGGGATATGATTGGAGCGCACATTTTGCTGATTTTAAGTATAAGGAAAGGCTTACAGAAGGATTTGATCAGACTACCCATGTTGTTAATAATGCTATGGCTGTCAAATCTCCGGGTGTTTGGTTCAGATATACAAATGATGATAATGACAGAAAATCAGTTTATCAAGTTATGGAAATGCTGGATAAATATCATGGTCAAGTTACTGGCATTTTCACTGGTGATGAGCATTATGCTGGATTAAATCCATCTCAGGGAACTGAACTTTGCGCTGTTGTTGAATATATGTTCTCTCTTGAGAATCTCATCAGTATATTAGGCGATCCAATATTGGCAGATAGGCTTGAGAAGATAACATTTAACGCTTTACCCGCAACTTTTTCGCCTGATATGTGGGCGCATCAATACGATCAACAAGCAAATCAAGTCGTATGCAGAATCTCACAAGATAAAGTTTATGCTACTAATGGTGCAGATGCTAATATCTTTGGATTAGAGCCAAATTATGGCTGTTGCACTGCTAATCTTCATCAAGGATTTCCTAAGTTTGCTTCTCATCTATGGATGAAAACGAAAGACGGTGGATTGGTTGCAACTGCTTATGCCCCATGCGAAGTTAATACTGATATAAAAGGCAAGCCTATTATGGTATCTGTCAATACTGATTATCCGTTTGATGATCATTTGAGTTTTATAATAAAGTCTGATCAACCAGCCAAGTTTCCCATTTATCTACGCATACCTGAATGGGCAGATGGAGCAGAACTGGATATTGATGGCGGATCGATAAAGGCAAAAGCAGGAACGTTCCATTGTATTGATCGGGAATGGAAAGGCGTTACTTCAATATCTCTAAGATTGCCAATGAACGTCAGGACGCAAAGACGCTATAATAATAGTATTTCAATAGAACGAGGACCATTAGTTTATTCCTTAATGATTGGTGAGTATTGGAAAAAGGTTCGTGGAGAAGAGCCTCATGCTGATTATGAAGTCTATCCAACAACACAATGGAACTATGCACTTGATATTGATGAAGAGCATATCCAGAACTCCATAGCGTTTGAATCAAGACCTGTCGGTAATTGTCCATTTTCTCCTGATGGTGCGCCTATCATTGCCAAAGTTGGTGGTGCGCTTCTTCCAGAATGGATAATTGAACATAATGCAGCGGGAGTCTTACCTGTAAGCCCTGTTAGTTCAACACAACCAAGAGTGCAATTAACCTTAATTCCTTATGGATGCACTAATCTAAGGGTTACAGAATTTCCGAAACTATGATAAAGATACTCATTTTAATCTTCTCCGTTTGAGAGAGATATATTTTATGGATTGTAAACTTATGTTTTATGAAATTGGTAGAAAATAGAAGCAGAAAATGGGAAAAAAAGGGTAATTTACGAGGGAAAAAAGGACGTTTCCAGTATACCTGAAAAAGCGGATTAAGCAAGTAATAGCAACAAAAAATGCAGGTTTGAAAGTGGTTTATTTTCATTTATTTTTGTGAGTTTCTGTATATGATGATCAGAGGATTTTTAATACCCCCCTTTATCCCCTGATAGGGGTAGGTTTTTCATATATTAACGCCTAAAATCCTTTGTTTATAGGGATTTATGTTATCCCAATGTTCCGGAAAAAAACGACCAAAA
>Ga0073932_1007276_pt1 | contig 10809 bp, 5 predicted proteins | sample DewCreD2012metaG_FD_76967 | JGI IMG/M metagenome (GOLD analysis project Ga0073932, IMG submission 76967) | Hot spring sediment bacterial and archeal communities from British Columbia, Canada, to study Microbial Dark Matter (Phase II) - Dewar... ...
CCATAATCGTTCTCGGCGACCAATCGGAGGAGCAGACGCTGACCCGCAAAGCTGTCTAAGGGTATGCTTGCCCTCCGCCAATGCGTCGCTGCGTCAGGAAAGAAAGCGGAGCTGGTCGGAGCCTGTGTGGCTAAACTGCTGCCTGAGCGCGTCCACAAGACCACCGGTGAAGCGTGGAGCTGACAGTTAGGAAGCGCCTCTACGCGCAGCGCATCCTCAATGATGCCATCTGAAAAAGGAGCATAGGCCCACTGAAAAACCAAGCGAGCACCTGGCAGCTGACTCAAATCCAAAGGAGGCAGGTACAAATAATCCTTCTCACCTGTCTTTGTATAGTTGTAGAAATTCATAAAGGTGGCAAAGGTGGTGTTGCCGTCAGCACCGACGACTGGAGTAGACGAGCGTCGCCAAGTAATGTCGTTATCCGGATTGACCACCACCCACCGCTCAGGTGGGAATAGGGCTTCGGTGAAGGTTTCAGTAAAATAGGTATTCACTGTTTCTATCGAAGCGCGAAAGCGAAGGGAAAGGGTGTCGTTGAAAAAAGCCTTTTCCTCAACGAAAGACACCCAAACCCGAAGCTGGTGTGAACCACTTTGGGTTAGGGTAAAGGGAGTAGCAAAAGCCACATCCAGACTACTGCCCGGCTGTAGTTCGGGCAAAGGCTCTGCCACTGGCGGCTCGTCGTTCAGCTGGTAAATGACCGAGGCGCCGCTCGCCGGCAATAAACCATCGTTGGCAATGCGCACGCGCACCGTCCAGGTGGTAGGCTCGCAAGAGATGGCCGACTCAATATCGGTAGCGCGAGGCGCTATTATCTGCCTTAGGGCTAAATCGTGCGATTGAGGGCATTCTTTCAGCCCTCCAGCCCATTGCACGGCCAAGGCGCGCCGGCCTGCGCCACCCGACGGCAGCACTGCCCGCACGGAAAACCACTTTTCTTCGCCCGGCTGAACAATAGGAAGAGTAATACGCGGCACCGCGGTGGTACCGGCCAACTCCATATACTTCTTGCCCAGCAGGTAAACGTCGTAGTGGAGCGTATCGGCAAGCGGTTGCCACGAGAGCGTCGCCGAGTCCAGGCATACGCGTTCCACCTTCAGCCCTGTGGGCACGCCGACTATGCTTAAAGGAAACTCCGACTGGTCACTTTGGCTACCGCGCGATACGCGCACGCGCACTAACCCACTTGCAGCTTCGGGCACCCGCCACAGGTGCATGCGCTGCTCGCCAGGAAGTGCCTCTATAGGCAGCCAGGTCTGGCCGTCGTCCAGGGAGTAGTGCAACAAAAACGGTTCACTGGTGCCAAAAGCGTCCCAGTGCAGGTAACACGTATCGCCTGGAGCCAGCCCTTCTCCTCCAGTGGGATAGACCAACTTCAGACTATCGTAGTCGTAGTCCCACACCACATAGTAAGGGGAAGGCCCGAAGGGTACCTCTTGCCCCCTGACGCGGATGGTATACACTCCTGGCAGTGGGTCAAGCAGAGCTACCTGTTCGACGTTGTTAATGGAGTCGCGGCCGGGTTGAGCTGGTGCCATCAAAGCCGATGCTACTGGCCGATGGTCAAGCACTAAGGGCTGGTACACGGTTCCGTCGGGGCCGACGACATGCAAGTCCAGGTCGTTGACGAGTGCGCGCTTGGCCCCTGCCTCCGCCGGCACATCGGCCCAGTAGAGCATGATGCGCCCCTGACGCACACCAGGCGGCACTACTAGTGCATGCGTCATCACGGTTTGATGCTCCACGGCGCCTCTGAGCCAGCGCTCTTCGGTTAGCAAGCGGTAGGCCCTCCAGGCGTTTACCAGTCCCCATCCGAAGGAGAAGTCAGGCCCTGGATTACCTAAGTCGTTGGCCGTGTTGAGCAAGGCCGCCTTGAGCAAAGCAGCAGGCGGTTGCTGACCGTTGAAGTGCTCCCGATAGGCCTGCATCAGCTGGGCCAGCACGCCCGCCACACCTGGAGCAGCTGCGGAGGTGCCGCCAAAGGGGCGATACGTGTGCTCGTGGGCGGTAGAGCCCTGCCCTTGCCCATGAGCAGCCAGGTCGGGCTTAAGGCGTCCATCGTGAGCAGGGCCGCGGCTGGAGGTGTGCATGAGCGTGCCATCTACGCGCAAATTGGCCACGGAAAGGCTGTTTTTGGCCATTTTGTGTCCACCGGTGATGTTGCCCCAGCCCGGGCCGGCGCCGTAGTTACAGTTCGAGGAGCCGTCGTTGCCCGCGGAGAAAACATGCATCAGTTCAGGGTAATCGTACAGCTGTCGCTCTACGGTTTGGGCTGACAAGGTGTAGCCGGCGTTGCAGCCGTTGGAATAGGACGTGTTGGTGATTGTTGCCCCGTGTGCAAGGTGTAGCAGGAGGGTCGCATCCTGAAAACTGGGCTCATAGCGGACGGTGTATAGATGCACCCCTGCGGCCATGCCGCGCATGCGGGGGTCTAAGTTGCCTGCACCGCCCAAGATGCCCGCTACCCCGTCGCCATGGGTGCCGTCGGTGCCTGCATCTGCAGCGTTCCAGTCGGTATAGCGCCCCTGAAAGTCGATGTGCGGCCCCAAAGGGCCGTCGTCGCGCACTACGGCAACAACCCCGCTGCCATCGTACTTGCGGCCCAAGGGCGATTCCATGTCCAACAGAGCCGTGCGGTGCATGGCCCGTCCGTTGACGTCCTCCGGCTCCGATGGTGGCGGCGGCAGCTCCAGGTAACGCACCCAGGGCAAGGCGGCCAACGTTTCCAATTCGGCCGGGCGGAGAAGCAAATGGAGAAAACCATTTTGGTTGCCTTCCGCTACTACAGCATAACCCAGCGCCCGCAAACGCTCGCCTGCTTCCTCGATGCGCACCTGCGGATAGACCTGAACATAGACGTGCACTCGATCGCCGTCCATTGCCCAGGCCCCATAGGGCGGTTGCAGCAAGTTCTGGTTCATCTTGTCTCGGGGCAATACAGGCCAAAGGCGGCGCACCTGAACAGCAGCCAGCTGCTCTTCGACCAGCCCCACCGGCAGCGCCGCCAGATATGTGTTCTTGGCTACATAGCTGAGGAATTGTACGCCCCGCGCTTCCACCGCAGCCCGCGCCTGAGCAGAAGGCAGTGGGTCGCAATACAGGTAGCGATAGTAGTAACCATTGACCACCTCCTCAGGACGAGGCGGAGTGGCGATGTTTTCAGAACGATCGGAGTGACTCCGGCCTGGAGCCATGCTCGGCGCCGCCGAAGGTGGCTGCTGAGCCAGCAAATTAACGCTCACACCTATCCAGAGAAATAAGAAAAAAATGCGCATAAAACGTCTGTTTGTCCTTTTTGCAAAGGAATAATGCTGCAAAAGTGTGCACCCGAAGGAACGAAGAAAGAGGCTGGTAAAAGGTTTTTTTTGACCATTTCGGATAAAAGAGCAGCTTTTTCGCAGACAACTATTTCTGCGAACTCTTGTTTTAATAAGCCGCTTTCAGCAACCTTAACAAAAGAGGGCACTCCTTTTGACTGTCTTCTCTTCGCATTTGTCCGAAAGCAGTGACAATAAAAAAAGTCTTATCCTAAGCAAAACACGAGCGCTCTATCTTTGGCGGCTTAATTAAAAACATAAGATGACAGAAGTATATGTGTGGGTCGGGTTTGTGGCCTTGATTCTGTTGCTGATGGCCCTCGACCTGGGTATTTTTAATCGCCGCGTACACACGCCTACTGCTCGAGAGGCGCTTTTTTTTACCGGCATTTGGGTAGGTTTGGCGCTGTTGTTCAACGTTTTCATCTACTTTGCCTACGAGTACCAGTGGTTTGGGTTAGGGCTTTTCGCGAAGGAGCCCATGGGTGGGCGCGAAGCCGCCGTCAAGTACCTGACAGCGTACCTGCTGGAAGAGTCGCTCAGCATGGACAACCTGTTCGTGATGGCGCTGGTATTCGCGCAGTTCCGAGTGCCCAAAGCGTATCAGCACCGCGTGCTATTCTGGGGGATATTGGGCGTGCTTGTGTTTCGCGGGCTGCTCATTGGCGCCGGCTTAGCGTTGGTGCACTATTTCACTTGGATGTTCTACCTTTTCGGCGCCTTGCTGCTGTGGTCGGCCTATAAGATGTGGCGCGGCGGAGAGTCTGCGGAAGGTCCGCCGTCTGACCACGGCGTAACGCGCTTTATCCGCCGTTTCTACCCGGTCAGCAAGGACTACGACGGCGGTCGTTTCTTCACTTGGGAGAATGGGCGGCGCGCCGCTACGCCGCTGTTGGTCGCTCTACTGGTAGTGGAAACCAGCGACATCATGTTTGCCTTTGACTCGGTGCCCGCGGTGTTTTCCATCACGACCGACCCTTTCCTCGTCTTTTCCTCCAATATCTTTGCTATTTTAGGGCTGCGCTCGCTGTATTTTGTGCTGTCCAACATGCTGGACCGTTTCCACTATCTGAACTACAGCATGATGGCTATCCTGGCCTTTATCGGCATTAAAATGGTACTGCTCCCGTTGGATATCCACCTGCACGAGCTGGTCTCCCTCATGGTCATCTTAGTGTTGCTGACTGTGGGCATCGCCGCCTCTTTGGTCAGGCCCGTTGCCACTAGCGCCGCTGAAGAAGCCACTGTGGCTCCTCTTCCCGGTGAAAATGGCGTATTCGAAAAACCGCCGTTCCCTGCGCCACAGACGCCGCAAAGCAGGAAAATTCACCACGTCGCGAAATTTTAACACTTCGAACGGCTCCTGTCCGGCCTTTCCTATTATTTTTGTAACCATCTGGCGTGGCATCTTGCCGCTTGCATGGCCAGATTGCTGTGTGTTTTGCCAAACCAACATCTACACCTTGTTAAATTCCTTTTGCCATGCGACACGAGGAAAGAAGCAAAAAAGACGGGCGATTCGCTGACGAACGCATCCATTACCAGCCTAAGTCTGCTCACAAAAAGAAGAAGCTAAAACCCGTGGAAAAGGTCAAGTACCGCATAAAAGCGTACTTAGGGCTCGACGAACAGGAAGATTAGCCGCTGCTAACTCCTCCTACCGCCGCAGGAGGGTCCCCTGCGGCGGTTTTTTTTATTTTTTACCAACCCCGTAAAAACAAAAAAAGTGAGGGTGATATCACCCCCACAGTGGATGTTCTCACAACGGAAGAAAATCCTTATTGTGAGTTGCTCAAATTGTGAAGCAAAGGTATCATTTTTGTTACCATTAATCAAACACCAATGAAAAAAAATCTCGGCTATGGAAAAAGTTTTAGGACTCGATCTGGGCGTATCCTCTATTGGCTGGGCTATGACCCTCCAAGACCCAAACAATGAAGAGAGAAATGAAATCATTGACTGCGGCGTGCGCATTGTCCCACTGGATACGGATGAAATCAAGGAATTCGGTAAAGGCGGCAACGTACCCACGAACGTAGCCCGACGGCAAGCGCGAGGCATGCGCCGCAACCTGCAGCGCTATCGCTGGCGCCGTCAGCAACTCTTCCGCGCTCTCAAGCAACTGGGCATGTTGCCCGACGAGCGCTTGTTGCGCCAGCTCTCTCCGCTGCAGCTGTACGCCCTGCGGGAGCGCGCCCTGAGCGAACCGCTCTCCTTGCCGGAAATGGGCCGCGTCCTCATTCACCTCAACCAATGGCGCGGCTATCGGAGCAACCGAAAAGAGCAGACAGAATCTGACGGGAAAAAACCCAGCGAATACCTCGAACAGATTGAAAAAAACGAAGAACGGCTCCAGGGCCAAACCATTGGCCAGTATTTCGCTGCGCGTCTCCGCGAGTCCGGAGGGTATCGGATCAGGCAACAGCTGTTTAGCCGCGAAACATACAAGCAGGAGTTTGACCGCATTTGGGAAAAGCAAGCCGAATACCACCCCCAAGTGCTTACCGAGGCCAATCGCTCCTGGATACGCGACCGCATCATCTACTGGCAGCGACCGCTAAAATCGGCTAAGGGCCTCGTCGGCGAGTGCGCTTTAGAATGGTGCTATGCGCTGGATAAAAACCAGCAGCCCATCCGACTGCCCAACGGACAACTAAAAATTGTGCGCCCCAAATGCGCCCCCAAGTCGTCGCCCCTGGTGCAAGTGTGCAACGTCTGGGAAAGCATCCACAACCTGCGCGTCTATGACCACTTCGGAGAGGAGCGGCCCCTGTCGCAAGAGGAAAAAGAGCGGCTGTTTCGCATCCTCCAAGACCGAAGTCTGACGGCCAGGCAAATCATAAAAGACGTGCTCCTCTTGTCGCCTAAAACCCATACTGTGGATCGTCTCATTCAGGAGAAAGGATTAGAATACAACCGGACGCGCGCCCGGCTTTTAGAGGTTTTCAAAGAGCAAAAAATTAACCGGGAAGACCTTTTGGAGTTCAACCCTGTTATCGAGGAAGTGGAATGGGACAACCCAGAAACGGGCGAACGGCTCCGGCGCTTGCAGGTGCGCGGCGACTTCACCCAGCAGCCCTTGTACCAATTGTGGCACCTCCTCTACGCCACCGAAGACGAGCGCAACCTGGTGGCGCTCCTCCAAAAGCGCTACGGCTTTACCGAAGCCCAAGCAAAGGCGTTGGCTAAACTCGACTTCACCAGCGCGGGCTACGCGCGCAAGAGCCACCGCGCCCTGCGGCGCCTGCTGCCCCACTACCAACGAGGGCTCGACTACGCCGCCGCCGCCCAGGCCGCCGGCTACCGCCACGCCAACCAGATGACCAAAGAGGAAAATCAGGCGCGCCCTCTGTTGGACCGATTGGAGGTGCTGCCCAAAAACTCCCTCCGCAACCCCGTCGTAGAAAAGGTGCTCAACCAACTCGTGCACCTGGTAAACGACCTGATAGCCACCTACGGACGCCCCGATGAAATACGCATAGAACTGGCCCGCGAACTCAAACAGTCCGCTCAAGAGCGACAACAGATAGAGAAACTCATCAACAAAAACAAGAAAACTAACGAAGAGGCTCGCAAGAAAATCGCCGAAATACTCGGCATTGACCCGCAGGCCGTCTCCCGAACCATGATAGAAAAATGGAAACTTTACGAGGAAACCGACGGCTTATCGCTCTACTCCGGCAAAAAAATAGACTTGCCTACCCTCCTCCGAGGCAATGCGGTGGACATTGACCACATCATTCCGAGAGTTTCCCGCTTCGACGACTCTTTTCAAAACAAAATCTTCTGCGAAGCCAGCCTAAACCAAGCTAAGTCCAACAGCACTGCTCACGACTTTATGCGCGACCAACCGGTGTCCGGTTTGCAGCCTTACGATGACTATCGGAAAATGGTCAAAGACCTGTATGAGGGCAAGAAAATCAGCAAGGCTAAGTACGACAACCTGATGATGACGGCCGAAGATCTGCTGAAAGACGAGGAGTTCCTCCAGCGCCAGTTGCGCGAGACGCAGTACATCGCCAAAAAAGCCGTGGAGATGCTCCGGCAAGTATGCCGCGAAGTGCGCTCCACCACAGGCAGCATCACCGACTTTTTGCGCCACCAGTGGGGCTGGGACGAAGTCATCAAAGAACTCCGCTTGCCTCAGTTCAGGCAGGCCGGCGAGGACCTGATAGAGTATCGCCCCGCCGCTAACGGAGGGCGCGACAGGGTGGTCATCAAAGATTGGGACAAGCGCAAAGACCACCGCCACCACGCCCTCGACGCTCTGGTCGTCGCCTTTACGCGCGTCAGTCACATCCAGCGCGTTACGAAACTCAACCAAATAATGTCGGGAAAATTCGGCGAAGAACGCCGAAAAGAGTTGCTGCGCACCGGACGCGACCTATACATTGCGGGAAAGGCACCCTTCACCTTCGCCCAAGTCAGCAAAGCCATAGCCAACATCCTGATTTCCTTCAAGCAGGGCCTCCGCGTAGCCACGCGCTCGCGCAATCGCCCCAAAGGAAGCACCACCGTGCAAATCACCCTGACCCCGCGCGGCGCCTTGCACGAAGAAACCGTCTACGGACGCATCAAGCGCTATAAAAAGGTGCCCCTCAATGGCAAGTTTTCCCCGGCCATGGTGACCGAGATAGCTCACCCCCACCAACGCGCCCTGGTGGAAGCCCGCCTGGCCCAGCACAACGGCGACCCTAAAAAAGCCTTTAAGGACCTGGAGAAGCACCCCATCACCTACGGCCCTAATGGCAGCAAGCACCTTACCCATGTAACCGTCTGGGATTACGTCTTAGTCGCGCGCAAAAGCGTGGATGCCAGCCTGTCGGAAAAAGCCGTGGAAAAAATTGCAGACCGCGGCGTGCGCCGGGCCGTTGCCGAGCGCTTGAAGGCCGGAGGCGGCAAGTCAAAAGAGGCCTTTAAAAACGTCGGCACTGACCCCGTGCAGCCGCCCCGCCACCACCCCGTCAAACGGGTACGCGTGGAAAACTACGCTGAAAAAGCCATTCGCCTGCCTCGCGGCTACGTAGAACCGGGAAGCAACCACCACATCGCCATCTACCGCGACGCCGACGGCAACAAACACGAGCATGTCGTCACTTTCTGGGACGCCTTCCAGCGCGTGCGGCTCGGCCTGCCCGCCATCATCACCGATGTGCCCGCCGCCCTGCAGTACGCACAAGACCAACTGCCCGAGGGCGTAACCGACCTCCTGCTGCCCGAAGGCTGGGACTGGCAGTTCGTCGTGTCGCTTGCCCGAAACGACATGTTCGTCTTTGACCTCGACCCCAGCGAAATAGACTTTACCGACCCTAACAACCGGGCACGCATCAGCAGACACCTATTTAAATTACGCAAGGCAAGCAAAAAGCAATATTGGTTTCTGCACCACTTGGAGACAGAGGTATTAGAGGACCTTGCGTCTAAGAAAGCCTATCGCTGCAAGCAGTGTTCTATGGAGTCCCTAGCCGGTGCGGTGAAGGTCAAAATCAACCGGTTGGGGCACGTGGTAGAAGTGGGCCAGCCTTTTTCGTGAGGCCGAGGTAGCGGCCAAGCCCTTCTCGCCGAGGCTTGGCCGCTTTTATTGTAGCCTTTCGGACAAAAGACCAAGAATATATGTAGGGAAGGCGACAAATCGTCCATTATGTTTCTCCATTTGCTCTTTTTCATTAAAATTTCCGACCAGAATGAAAAAGACACTGTGCTTTACCACGCCCGCGTATCTGCGCGCCTCGCTCAAACAGCTGGAAATCGAGCAACCCGCCGCTGGCACACAGCCCGCGCGCAAGACTTCTGTGTCGCCCGAGGACATTGGCGTCGTCATCCTCGAGCACCCGCAAATCACCATTACCCACGTCGCGCTGGCTTTGCTGCTCCGGCACAACGTCGCCGTCATCACCTGCGACGATAAGTTCTTGCCCAACGGGCTGTTGCTGCCCCTGGTGGGGCACTCGCTGCAGAGCCGCCGCTTTCAGCAACAAATAGAGGCCTCGCTGCCGCTAAAAAAACAAATGTGGCAGCAAACCGTCAAGCAAAAGCTCCACAACCAAGCCCAAGCCCTAAAGCAGCAAGGCATAGACGCTACCCCTCTGTTGCGGTGGATACACGAGGTGCGCAGTGGCGACCCCGACAACATCGAGGCGCGCGCCGCCGCCTGGTATTGGCCGCGGCTGTTCCAAAACACCCCGCTCGCCTCCCGGGGCGACGAAGACGACGCCGACGAATTCCTGCGCGACCGCTACGGCGATTGGCCCAACTGCCTGCTCAACTACGGCTACGCTGTGCTGCGCGCCGTCATCGCCCGCGCCCTCATGGCCGCTGGCCTCCTGCCCGCACTGGGCATCCACCACCGCAACCAGTACAACCCTTACTGCCTGGCCGACGACATCATGGAACCCTACCGCCCCTGCGTAGATGCCCTCGTCTGCCGCCTACTCCACGAACACCCTACCCCGCCCCAACCAACGGCCGACGGCAACATGCTCCCCCCGCCCATCAAACGAAAACTCCTCGTCATCCCCGTCTTAGATGTCCGCATGGAAAAACAACTCAAACCCTTGCAAATCGCCGCCCAACGAACAGCAGCCTCTGTGGCCGCCTGCTTCGCCGGCCAGGAACGCCACCTCGTATATCCAGGACTCGCTTAACTCTCCTCGCTCATGAACTCCATCTCCTCCATCCTTCAACGTCTTAGCGCCTATCGCCTTATGTGGGTTATTGTTCTCTTCGACCTGCCTACCATCACCGCAGAAGATCAAAAAATAGCCAACGAATTCCGAAAAAAACTCTTGGAAGAAGGCTTCACCAGGTTCCAGTTCTCCATCTACACCCGCGCCTGCCCTAGCCGAGAAAGCGCCGAAGTCTACGTCCGGCGCATCGAACGCATCCTGCCCACTCACGGAAAAGTGGGCATCCTCACCATCACCGACAAACAATTTGCCGCCATGAAAATCTTCTACGGCAACAAAAAAGGCCCTCACCCCGACGGATACCAACAACTCCAACTCTTCTAAGGCGCCCGCAGAACCCCAAAAACACACCAAAAATGCCGCCCGACACCCGTCGGAACGGCATTTTTTTTCTCCTCAAAAAATAGCCTCAACCCGCTGACCAACAACCCGTTACAACAAGGTCTGGTTGGCAAGAACTGCAGTAAAGATACAATTTGAGAGCAACTCACAACATATCCTAAGTTCTTACGACACTTTTAAACGGTTGGCAAGAACTGCAGTAAAGATACAATTTGAGAGCAACTCACAACAGATGGTGCCACCAAGAGGATGATTATCCAGGTTGGCAAGAACTGCAGTAAAGATACAATTTGAGAGCAACTCACAACATGCGTCTCAGTTGATACGGATTGGAGCCAGGTTGGCAAGAACTGCAGTAAAGATACAATTTGAGAGCAACTCACAACCAGTGGCTGCAGCCGCCGTTCCTCGGGAAAGTTGGCAAGAACTGCAGTAAAGATACAATTTGAGAGCAACTCACA
>Ga0073932_1007277_pt1 | contig 10808 bp, 13 predicted proteins | sample DewCreD2012metaG_FD_76967 | JGI IMG/M metagenome (GOLD analysis project Ga0073932, IMG submission 76967) | Hot spring sediment bacterial and archeal communities from British Columbia, Canada, to study Microbial Dark Matter (Phase II) - Dewar... ...
CCACAACCCGACCGGCGTAGACCTGTCGCTCGATCAGTGGCGCAAAGTCGTCGAGATCGCGCGCGAGCGGCAGCTCGTCCCGTTTCTCGACATGGCCTATCAGGGTTTCGCGGAGGGCATCGACGCCGATGGCGCGGCCGCGCGCGTGTTCGCAGAGTCGGGGCTGCCGGTCTTCATCGCCAGTTCGTTCTCGAAGTCGTTTTCGCTGTACGGCGAACGCATCGGCGCGCTGACGATCGTCACGTCGAGCAAGGACGAGGCCGCGCGTGTGTTGAGTCAACTCAAGCGCGTGATCCGCGCCAATTATTCGACGCCGCCGACGCACGGAGCAAGCTTGGTCGCCACCGTGCTCAACGATCCGCAACTGCGCGCGCTGTGGGAGCAGGAGCTCGGCGAAATGCGCGAACGGATCAAGCGGATGCGCAGCGCGCTGGTCGAGGGCCTCAAAGCACGCGGCGTTTTGCGCGACATGTCCTTCGTGCTCCGGCAGCGCGGCATGTTCTCGTATTCCGGGCTGACAGCGGCCCAGGTTGAACGGCTGCGAAACGAGTTTGGCATTTACGCCGTCTCGACCGGACGTATCTGCGTAGCCGCACTGAACTCCAAGAACATCGGTCCGGTGTGCGACGCGATCGCCGCCGTACTGCGCGACTGAGTCGCGATTTGAACGCGCGCGCGTGCACCCGATATAATTGCGGGCTCTTTCCCCGATAGCTCAGTCGGTAGAGCGACGGACTGTTAATCCGCAGGTCCCTGGTTCGAGCCCAGGTCGGGGAGCCAATTAACGACGCCCAAGCGATTGATTCGCTTGGGCTTTTTACTGACGGTGGCGGGGAATTACCCGCACTGTTACCCACAGCGGCGCGAGTATTCATCCCAACTGAAGGCACCGCAGCCGCGCTCGATCGGGCCTGACAGCAGCCCCGCATCCGGAACGAATCGCCTTCGCCGAGCGCCTTCGTTTGTTCGCTACCCGTTGATCGCGCAGGGTAATTTTCGCCGACCCCTCGGCGGCCGATTTCCGGAACGTGCGCTCGTCGGCGAAGCGATTGATTCAATCGCCAAGCGTTTGAGGTGGCGCAAGACCTTCGGTCGAGGCGTCTCGCGCTCGCGCCCGCCGTGCGTCCCGAGCGTGGCGCAAGATCAGGCGGTCGATCACGCTGCTGTAGCCGGCGGCATCGGCCAGCGCCTCGATCACCGCGGCGGCTGCCTCGCTCGGGTAGTAGTCGATCCGCCGCTTCTTCGAGCGCCGCTGGCGTTGCAGTTCGCGGGCGCGCTGGCGTTTCGATTGGGCTTGTTCTTCCGGCGTCACGGCTGCAACTCCCTTTGATTGATTGCGGATCAATGTTTCGGCTGCTCCAGCGCTTCCAGCACCGCCCACGGGTCGAACTTCGCCCGCGGGATTCTCAGTTCGCACGTGCCGACCCCGCGGATCGCCAGGGTGCAGAGCACGGATGCCGGGTCCGCGTCGGGGTCGAAGATCGCCACGCGCTGCCGATCGGGTTCGGCCGCCAATTTGGCGAGCGCCCTTTGCCGGCGGATCTCCCGCCCCCGCTCGAACGGCGCCAGCGCCTCGATCAGCTCGGCCTTGTGGCCGCGGATCAGCGCGCGCAGCTCGTCGGTCAGGGCTTCGCGTGGTTCGGCCGCCAGCTTGTCGGGGCCGAGCACCGTCAGCTTCACGCCAGCCAGCGCCAGCCGGCCGAGCAGGTCGGAGGCGCCCATCAGAACACCTCCGCAGCCGGCGCCGAATCCGGCTCATGCGCTCCATGCGTGCCATGCGTGCCAGATTCGGAGCTTGGCACGCATGGCATACATGGGACTTCGGTGGCATGCATGGCGAGCCGCCAGACGTATTTCGCGCCGGGTCCGAAGCCGTCGCGCTCTGACACCGCTCCCGCCTTCTTCTTCGCGCGCTGGACGGTGCGCCACTTGAAGCCGTCGCGTTCGGCCTGGCGCTGCACCTCGTCGGCCGCGAGCGGGCCGGCCATCAGCAGGTCGCGCAGCCAATCGACGGCGTCTTTCCTTTCCTCGGCCGTGTCCTCGCCGGCGATTTCGGCCTCGGCCAGCAGCTCCCGCGCGGTGCCTTCGAGCGCCTCGCCCCACTCGACGCGCGAGGCGCGGATAGATGAGTCGGCCAGCACGTCGGCTTGCGCCAGTCCGTAGCGGTAGCCGCCGCCGTCCGGTCCGATGTTGGACTTCGCCCGAGTAAAGATCCGGCTCGGCCCGTCCTCGCCGTCGGGCATCTTCGCGGTGGCGAACGCCAACCGCGCCAGCGCACCGAAAGCGATGCTGCCCGTCACGCGCTCGACGGGATCGGCGCCCTGGGTGTTTTTCGAGTGATGCGTGATGCCGAGCACCGCGCAGCCGTACTCGGCCGCCAGATCGACCAACGGCTGCAGCGCACGCCGCACGTCGTTGGACTTGTTGCCGTCGCCGGCGACAGCCGAGACGATCGGATCGACGATCAGCAGGCGCGGCTCGGCGATCGCGGCCAGTGCCCGCCGCAACGCCGGCGTGTCATACGCCGGGTCGAACGGGCGCGTGCCCTCGGCATCGCGCACGCCTGCAATGAAACGAAAGCGGCTGCGCTCGGCGCCCGCGGCGATCAGGCGCGGCACGATCGTGTCGGCGAAGCCGTCTTCGCTCGACCACATCAGCACGTCGCCCGCCGGTGATGGACTGCCGTCCGGCCAGCGCCCGCCGATCGTGATCGTGGCGGCCAGGTCGAGTGCGATCGTCGTCTTGCCGGTGCCCGGTGCGCCGGCCAGGATGTGCAGCTTGCCCGCCGCAAGCCAGCCCGGCCACAGCCAGAGGATCGGCTCGGGCTTCACCGTCGCCGCGGATACCAGCAGCGCCTCGGGCTCGCTCGGCGCGGCGGCCAGCGGCGCAGCGGCGGCATCGCCCACGGAACCCCTTGCCAGAGCCATCAGATCGGCCGCAGTCGCGCCGGGATGCGCCGCCAGATAGTCCACCACGTCGCCGCCCTTTGGCAGCGCTAGCGGCTCGATCTCGACGATCTCGACGCGGCAGCCGAGCGCCCGCAGCTTCGCGGCGACGCGGTCGCCGTGCGCGCGGCCCGCGTCGTCGTTGTCCGGCCACACAATCACGTGCCGGCCCGCGAGCGGCGCAAAGTCCGCATGCTCGTCGCTCGGTGCACCGCCGGCGGTCGTGGCGATCAGCCCCAGCCGCGCGATCGCGTCGGCGCACTTCTCGCCCTCCACATACCAGACCGCCGCCGAGCGATCGGCCCCGACGATCTCGTGCAGCCGGTAGATCGGTTTGCCGCGCTCGCCAAACTCCGGCTCGCCGATCGCGTAGATCATGCCGTCGCATCGCATCGGGCGGATCCACTTGCTGCCGTCGGGCAGCCGTGCGCGAATGCGCCAGTAGGCCGGCGTGCCGTCGGCATCGGTGTACTCGTGCAGCGCCTCGGGCGTGTAGCCGCCGCCGATCATCCGGTCGCAGATCCGGCGTGCCGCCATGCGTGGCGGCACCGGCGGGCCGTGCATCACCGCATGTGCTGGCAGATCGGCCGCCATCATCGCCAGGCCCCCAGCTCGCGCGCCGCCTCGACGAAGCCCTTGCCGGTGCGCAGACGATGGAACGCGAGCACGTCGCCGCCGCGCGCGCCGCAGGCCATGCACTTGTAGGCGCCGGACTCTACGTGTACGCGCAGGCTGGGGCGTGTGTCGGCGTGGAACGGACAACGCGCCGTCCGCCACGCACCGCGGCCGATCAGAGACAGGCCGATGCGCGCGTAGTACTCACTCGGCGACGGCAGCAGCGCACGGTCGAAGTGGCGCATCGTGGCCCGCTGCCCGCCCGCGTAGGTCGCGCCCGGCGTCATGGCCGCGCCCCGTCGCGCACGGCGGCGTACGCCGCGTCGACGCGATCGACCGCACGATGCACTGTCGCGATCGCCGCGTCGAGCCGATCGGGATCGCCGATCGCGTCGTCGGCGTCGATCGCGGCATCGGCCACGCGGTATAGCGCGCGCCGCAGATCGTCGGGCGTCATCGGTCGCCCCCACGCGCCGCGAGCCGCGCCGCGACCCAGGCGGCGATCTCCGCCGACGACCACGCGGATGCGCGGCCCCCGAGCAGCTTCGTCGGCCGCGGGAACCGCCCCGCACGGATCGCGCGATAGATGCTCGCCCGCGTCAGCGGAACGATGCGCATCACCTCGGACAGCCGCAGCAGTCGGTCGGGGTGTGTAGTGGTCTGATCCATGTCGTCGTCGGGTGTGTCGTGACGGCGACCATTTATACGTACGTTTTCTGGCGGCGGATACACCGAAAGTCGTGCATATACGATTGCCCAGAAGATGGATGCTGCGTGCATCAATAGGCAGCTCGCCGCTTCTTGTAGGAGTAGTCGCTCACGTGCGCCGCAAACAGATGGCGCCACGCCGAGCGCGTCGAAGCCGAAGCGATCGATGCGCCAACACAGCGGCGCCTTGAGCCGCGCCAGACCGGCGAGGGAACCGGCTTTTTGGTGATCAGCCTAGGCGCGGCCGTTGATCACGCCGCCTCGATCGCCAGCTTCAACCCGCTGGCGCGGAGGATCGCAAGCAGGCTCGACAGCTGCGGATTGCCGCGCTTCGACAGCGTGCGGTACAGCGTTTCGCGATTCAGCCCCGTTTCCGCTGCCAGACGGGCGATGCCGCCGCGAGCCTCGGCGATATCGCGCAGCGCCTGCATCAGATCGCCGGCGTCACCGGTTTCGAGCGCCGCTTCCAGATACGCGGCCGCATGGCCAGGCTTGGCGGCGAGCCACGCCAGCCGCTGCGGGCGGTGCGCCACCGAAGCCGCCGGCTTCGCCCTAGCGCTTGCGCGCTTCGTAGTCCTTGCGGTAGTCGATCGCATTGCGGATGTCCTTGGCTTGGGTTCGCTTGTCGCCGCCACAGAGCAGGATCACGATCGCGTCGCCGTCGCGGCAGAAGTAGACGCGATACCCCGGCCCCCAATCGACGCGCAATTCGCTCACGCCTTCGCCGATCGGCTTGCAGTCGCCGAACAGTCCGCGCTCGAGACGCGCCAGCCGAACCTCGATCCTCGCCCGCGCACCCGGATCGCGCAGCCGGCCGAGCCACGCGCCAAAAACGTCGCGACCGTCGGCGGTCAGGTAATGCCGCAGTTCGGGCATTGTAGCCTAAAAGCCAAAGGGCCGACCGGCCGGGCCGCTCGATCAAGCGCCCGACGCATCGTCGCCGATCCGCCGAGCGTCACGCGGCCTTGCGCAACTTCAATTCGACGGCGATGCCCGCACGCGCCAGCATGTTCACCAGCGCATCGAGGCTGAACAGATCGATGCGCCCTTTCAGCAGCGCGTTGAGCCGCGGCTGCGTGATGCCGAGCGTGCGCGCCGCTTCGGTCTGCGTGACCCCCGCTTCGCGGACGTAGCGCTCGACACGCATCATCAGTTCGCTGCGCAGGCGCAGGTTGGCCGCCTCGGCACGGTCGAAGCCGATATCGGCAAACACGTTGCCGCTGCCGCGCTCGATCAGCAGCCCGGTCGCCTTGCCTTTCTTCCTTGCCGTCATCGTCGCCGCCCCGCTTCGACCAGCTTCAGGCGCTCCACCGCGAGCGCAACGTCTTCGCGCGCCGTGCGCCGCGTCTTCTTGCCGAAGGCGTGCAGCACGTACACCGCCTCGGGGCGCGTGGCCAGATAGATCAGCCGCCACTCGCCGCCGGCGTGCACGCGCAACTCGCGCACGCCTTGGCCAATCGTGGGCATCGGTTTCCAGTCCGCGGGATCGAGCCCGCATTGCACCCGGTAGAGCTGATGCCCAACCAGCGACCGCGCCAGCACGGGAAACCTGGATACCGCCCTGCGACTGTCGCCGAGCCAATGCACCGGCTTGATCGCTGGCGGCATTCTATCCCAGTTCTGAGATAAGCGTCAGTCGTCGCGCTCACGCCGCCCGCAGCAGCGGCTTGAACTCGGGAACGTCCGGCAGCGCCGGCAGCCGTTTGCCCTCGCGCTGCGCGTCGCACGCATCGGCCCACCATTGCATCATCGGCACGCGCTGCCCGTAGAAGTCCGTCCGCAGGTAGGCCGCGCGCACCTTGTCTTTGTCCTTGTGGTGCAACTGCCGCTCGACCCACTCGCTGCGGAACCCGGCCCGGTACAGCTCGTCGGTTAGCAGCGACCGAAACCCGTGCGCCGTGACCTCGAAGCCGAGCCGGTGCAGCGCGATGCGCAGCGTGTTCTCGGCGAGATATCCGCCTTTGCCGGTACTGGCGAACACGTACGAATCCGGCCCGCGATCGGTCAACGGGCGCAGCGCCTCGAGCGCGGCAACCGCCTGCGCGGACAACGGCACCGCGTGGGGCTGTCGCTCTTCGTTCCCACGCCGCTTCATGCGCTCGGCCGGCACGGTCCAGCGACGCGCCTGCAGATCGATTTCCTTCCACTGCGCGCCGCGCAGCGCCGCATCGCGCAGCCCCGTGTAGAGCATCAGCTTGATCGCCGTCGCCGTGACGGCCGAAGCTCCCTGCCCGCCATCGAGCGCGGTCAGCAGCTCGCCGACGCGGGCAAACGGCAGCGCGGACAGATTGCGTTCGCTGGGCTTCGGTCGCAGCGCACCACCCGCGTCGCGCGCCGGGTTGTGCGTTGCGCGTCCGCTGCCAATCGCGTAGACGAAGATCTGCGACGCCAGCGTGCGCGCCCGATGCGCCGAGTAGACGATGCCGTCGGCCTGCGCCTTCTTCAGCGCCGCGACCACCATCGTCGCGTCGATCTCCCGCAGCGGTAGCGCGCCGAGCTTCGGCAGCAGCACGCGCCGGATGATCCCCTCGTCGCGCTCCACCGTCGCCGGCGAAACAAAGGGCTTGCGGTGCTCGATCCACTCGTCGGCCAGCGCAGCGAACGTGTCCGCGGTTGCCTTCATCACCCGCGCGCGCTCGGCCCTGCGCGCGGTGACCGGATCACCACCAGTGCGCAGCACCTCGCGGAACCTGTCGCGTTCCTTGCGCGCCTTCTCGAGTCCGACGGCAGGATAGGCACCGATCTGCAGCGTGTTCTCCTTGCCGGCGAACCGATAGCGCAGCTGCCAGTACTTCGCGCCGCTCGGCATCACCCGCAGCGTCAGGCCGCCGCCGTCGTTCAGGCGGTACGGTTTTCCCTTGGGTCTGGCGGTATCGCACTTGCGAGCACTCAGCAGTCTTTCGGCCATCGCGGACCCCTGCGGGTAATCGGGTTTCGTTACCCGCGTTTTTACCCACATCGCCGCGAGACTTCAAGAGACAGCGCGATCCGTCCGTCGCCCTAAGTCGTTGATTTCCAGTCTTTTAGCCGGTGCCGTCGAGACTGCTTGAGCCGCTGAGAAACGGGGATTTGCCGACAGGTCGGGGAGCCAGAAATGCCAAAGGGCTGCGTTCACGCAGCCCTTTTCAGTTTCATGCACAGCTCGCAGGTGTCAGGTCGAAAAGTCTGTCGCCGGCGACTTTCCCTGCGTCGTCGGAGCACCCTCGGAACCATCGGCTGCTTCGAAAAGCAAACTGGCCGCGGTGATCTTCACACGCACGCGGATTCGGTGCGGCCGGCCGAGCATCATGCGCACGGCGGGGTCGTCGATCTCCACATCGCGGTAGATGTCGATGCGATGCTCGAGTCCGGCGCGCGCGAGTGTCTGCGCCGCCTTGTGGCACAACTCGCCGAGCGTGATGTCGTCGGGGACCTTCGCCATGGCGCAAAGCATACCGGCATCGAGTGATCGATGCGGGAGCTGCGTCAAACGTAACGCGCGGCGCGCGCGGCGCGAATAACGGGAGTGCGGGACGGAAGCTGAATCGGGCGAGTCGACGCGAACATCTCTCTCGCCGGCCTTCGCCATGCTTCTGACGATCGACCGCGACGCGTACGGCCCGCGGCGCGGTCCGAGCAACGACGAGGCCGGGAAAGGCAAGACTCCGTCGCCGCCGCTGCACCCTTCGTTCGGCGCCTCCGCGACGCCGGCGCACGGCATTCAGGCGGCGAGCGCCTGTGCGAGATCGCGCGTCAAGTCGTCGACCGCTTCGAGGCCCACGGCGATCCGGATCAGTCCTTCGCCGATGCCGGCGCGCTCGCGCGCTTCGTCGCTCAGCCTGCCGTGCGTCGTCGTCGCCGGGTGGGTGATGGTCGTGCGCGTATCGCCGAGGTTCGCGGTGATCGACATCAGCTTGACGGCATCGATAACGCGCCATGCGCGTGCCCGGCGCGCTTCCGCCGATTCGCCGCGCACTTCGAAGCTAACAACCGCCCCCGGCGCCGCCTGCTGAAGCCGCGCCAGTGCGTGTTGCGGATGCGATTCGAGGCCCGGAAAGTGAACGCGCTCGACTTCGGGGCGCGCCGCGAGCCAGCGCGCGAGCGCGAGCGCCGCCTCCGACTGCGCGCGCATGCGCAGGCCGAGCGTCTCGAGTCCCTTCAGCGCGACCCAGGCATTGAATGGAGACAGGCTCGGCCCCGTCGTGCGCAGCACCGGCAGTACGGCGTCGCGGATCAGCTCGCGTCGCCCCACGATCGCGCCACCGAGCACGCGCCCCTGCCCATCGAGATACTTCGTCGCCGAGTGAACCACCAGATCGACGCCGAACTCGAGCGGTCGCTGCAGCGCCGGTGTGCACAGGCAGTTGTCCACGACCGTCAATGCGCCGACCGCCTTGCCGGCAGCGGCGAACGCCCGCAGGTCGACGATTTCCATCAACGGATTCGACGGAGTCTCGCAAAACAGCAGCTTCGTGTTCGGCATCGTCGCGGCGCGCCAAGCGGCCGGGTCGGTTGCGCTGACGAAGGTCGTCTCGATGCCGAAGCGTGCGAGCACGCTGGAGAACAGTTGTACGGTCGCGCCGAATACGTTCGCGGCGCACAGCACGTGGTCGCCCGCGCGCAACGTCGCGAGGCAGGTCGCCAAGATCGCCGCCATCCCGGAACTCGTGGCGAGGCAGTCCTCGCCGCCTTCCAGCGAAGCAAGCCGCCGCTCGAACATGCGCACGGTGGGGTTCGAGAAGCGCGAGTAGACGAACCCTTCTTCGCTGCCAACGAAGCGCGCAGCGGCCTGCGCAGCGCTGTCGAAAACGAAGCTGGAGGTCAGGAACAGTGCTTCGCTGTGTTCGTTGAACGAGGTCCGCGCGGTGCCGGCGCGGATCGCGCGCGTATCGAATTCCAGATCATCCTTGGCCATAAACGAAAAACCCGCTGGCAGCGCCAAGCGGGTTCCGGAGGACCGTCCCTCGCTTTAGCTGCATTTGTTAAGCGCCCGCAAGCTGAGCTCAAATCGGCGCGACACGCGGATTGTAGTCGGTCGTCTTGTCGGCCTCAACCCGCTCTCATGCATCGACGGGTTCGATCGCGAGGCTCAGTTGCGATCGCGGCGCGTCGTCCTGAGGTTGCGGCGCCAGCCGGGCGCGCTCGATGCGGTCGAGATATTCGGGAGTCACGTCGCCGGTGATATAGACGCCGTCGAAACACGACGCCTCGAAGTTGGTCAGCCGCGGGTTGCAGTCGCGTACGGCGCGCTTGAGGTCCTCGAGCTGCTGATAGACCAGCGCATCGGCGCCGATCTCGCGGCGAATCGCTTCGTCGTCGCGCGAAGCCGCGATCAGCTCGGAGCGCGTCGGCATGTCGATGCCGTAGACGTTCGGGTAACGCACTGGCGGCGCAGCGGACGCGAAGTACACCCGGCGCGCGCCGGCGTCGCGTGCCATCTGCACGATCTCCTGGCTCGTCGTCCCGCGCACGATCGAGTCGTCGACGAGCAGCACGTTCTTGCCCTTGAACTCGACGCTGATCGCGTTGAGCTTCTGCCGGACCGATTTCTTGCGCACGGCCTGCCCGGGCATGATGAACGTGCGGCCGATGTAGCGATTCTTGATGAAGCCCTCCCGGTAGCTCAGGTTCAGCTTGTTCGCGAGCTGCATCGCCGCAGGTCGGCTCGAGTCCGGGATCGGCATCACCACGTCGATGTCGCCGAGGGGAATTCGCGCCCGCACCTGCTCGGCGAGGTATTCGCCCAGCCGCAGCCGCGCGCTGTACACCGAGACACCGTCCATCAGCGAGTCCGGCCTCGCCAGGTACACGTACTCGAAGATGCACGGGTTCAGACTCGGGTTCTGCGCGCACTGCTGGCTGTAGAAGCGCTGGTCGAAGTCGATGAAGATCGCCTCGCCGGGTGCGACGTCCCGGACGAGGCGAAAACCCATGCCTTCGAGCGCCACCGACTCGGAGGCGACCATGTATTCGGTGCCGAGGTCGGTCTCCTGCACGCCGAAGCACAGCGGCCGGATGCCGAACGGATCGCGGAATGCGAGTAGCCCGTAGCCGGCGATCTCCGCGACGACGGCATACGAGCCGCGGACGCGCCGGTGTACCCCTGCCACCGCCTTGAAGATCGCCGCCGGATCCAGCGACAGCCCCTCGCTGACGAGCTGCAGTTCGTGCGCGAGCACGTTCAGCAGCACTTCGGAATCGGAGTTCGTGTTGATGTGCCGCCGGTCGATGCGGAACATCTCGTCCTTCAGCTGCTCCCAATTCGTCAGGTTGCCGTTGTGCGCGAGCATGATGCCGAACGGCGCGTTGACGTAGAACGGCTGCGCTTCCTCGGCGCTGATCGGCGAGCCCTGCGTGGGATAACGGACCTGCGCGATGCCCGAGTTGCCCGGCAGCGAGCGCATGTTCCGGGTCCGGAACACGTCGCGGACCAGACCGCTGCCCTTGTGCATGCGGAAGCGGTTGCCGTCCGCGGTCGCGATGCCCGCCGCGTCCTGCCCGCGGTGCTGCAACAGCTGAAGTGCGTCGTACAACAGCTGATTGACCGGCGTGGTGGCAACG
>Ga0073932_1007290_pt1 | contig 10782 bp, 8 predicted proteins | sample DewCreD2012metaG_FD_76967 | JGI IMG/M metagenome (GOLD analysis project Ga0073932, IMG submission 76967) | Hot spring sediment bacterial and archeal communities from British Columbia, Canada, to study Microbial Dark Matter (Phase II) - Dewar... ...
AAAGAACGATTTATTTTTTTCCCGCTTTTAACCTTATCGTTTGCCGGATTAATGCTTACTAAAACTTTAGTTGGATTACCGGCATTGATTTTAATCTTATTTTTTTTATGGCAAGATATCCTAAATCTTAAAAAAAATTGGCTATTTTTAATTTTAGGCTTATTAAGTTTTGCTATTTTATTTTTTCCTTGGTATTTAAGCCAGTGGCAAAAATATCCTGATTTTTATCAATATCATTTTTTAACAATTGGAGCAAGAGATAAAGATTTATGGTCTTTTTTTAAACTATTAAATATAGATAAGTCTTTTTTTTATCTTCATATGGGAATAAGAAAATGGTATTATCCTTGGCTTCTCTCAAGTTTTTTTCTTTTATTAACTCTTAAGGCTTTTGCTAAAAAAGAAGTTTTTTTTGTCTTTTTGTGGCTATTTTTAGTTTTTTATCCTTTTTTAACCAGTGAAAGGACTGAGCTTTGGCATCTTATTCCGGTTTATTTACCAATTGCCTTAATAACTCCTTTTGGTATTTACAGCTTAATCTATTTTTTGCTAAAAATAATAACTTTCGGTAAGAAAACAGTTGGAAAAATTGCTAATTTTTTGATTTTATCTTCCTTCTTATTTTTAAGTTTTATTCAATTTAGGATTTATTATCATGAGGTCTTTCCTCAATCTCGTTTTATTCCCGATGATGTGGATATTTCAAAAAAGTTGTCCAGATACAATAAGAGAATTTTTCTTGATGATGATTTTTTTCCAGTGGCGGTTTTTTATTCCGGCAAAGAAATTCAACCTTTGTTTACTCTTCCCGATGATAAAAAAACACTGGTTAAACTTTTTTTATCAGATGAAAAAAATTTTGTTGTTGTGACAAGAAATTGGGCCTTAAATAACTTAAAGGAAAACAATCTCTCATATCAGCTTTTGGAAAAAAATCGTTCTTATTCAATTATAGAAAAACTATGATAATTGTTTTTTTTCTTTTAACTTTTTTTCTTATTTGTTTTTATTCATTTTTTTTAGTTGATCCTTCTTTGACTTTTATCAATCACCCTTTATGGGAAAAGACAAGAAGTTTTTTTATTAATTTTGGTTATTATCGCCGCCTTGAGTCAGCCTTTGTTTATGTAATTTTATTGCTTTTACTTTTTACTTTTTACTTTTTACTCAAAAATAAAAAAAATGTTAATATCTTTAAAATAGCTTTAATTATTGTTTTGATTAGTCTATTTTCCTATCCTTTTTTATCGCGTGATTTTTTTAATTATTTATTTGATGCCCGGATTTTTACCTTTTACGGCAAAAACCCATATGTTTATAAGCCAGCTGATTTTTTATCCGATCCTTGGCTTCGTTTTATGCATTGGACTCATCGGACCTACCCTTATGGGCCGGTGTTTCTTGTCTTAACCTTCATCCCCTCCCTTCTTTCTTTTGGAAAATTTATTCTTGCTTTTTTGTTTTTTAAGATTTTTTGGGGTATATTTTATCTTTTAGCGGTTTATTTTTTGGAGAAACTTGATAAAAAGATAGCTTTTGTTTTTGCCTTCCATCCTTTAATTTTAGTTGAAGGCTTGATTAACAATCATAATGATTTAATCGGATTATCTTTGGCGATAATTGGGATTTATTTTTTGTTAAAAAACAAAAATATTTTTGCCTATGTTTTTTTAATTTTTTCTTTTGGAATAAAATATATTAGTTTTCCCTTACTTTTTTTGAAAAAGAAAAATAAAAATTTTAATTTTTTACCCCTTATCTTGATAATTTTTATTCTTTCTTATCTTTCTTTTTTTTCCGAAATTCAGCCCTGGTATTTTTTGATTTTATTTGCTTTTCTTCCTTTTTGTCCAAAGATAATTGATAATTTAAATATTTTTTTGTTGGGATTGCTTTTATCTTATTATCCTTATTTGCGGTTTGATTTTTGGAATCAAAAAGAAAGTCTTGTTTTAAAGGATAAAATCATCATGGTTTTTTTCTTTTTAAATTTCATTTTCTATTTTTTAAAGTCAGTTATCTTTCCAAAGAAGGTTGCTTTTTTGAAAAAATAATCACTTTTTTATTTTCAAAAGTTTTTTGATATTTTTTTGTGCTGAATTTATCAATAATTTTTTGGGTATAAGGATTTTGTTTTGGCAGGTAAAAATATTTCACCTCAATATTTTCCGGATTAAAATTTTGTGGATTCTCAATTTTTTTTAACCGTTCTTGATAATTGATTCCCAAAGTTTGATTGATGGTTAAAAAATTTAGGTAGGTGGGTTTATGAGAAAAAGCAGTTACATAAGAGGTGTCATTTTCATCAATTGGAGCAAAGACATAACCAAAGGGCATTTTTTTCAAAAAATTTAAAGCCTCAATTTCCTCTTTGTTGATCACTAAACGGGCTTGATTGTTTAGGTAAGTTAAGTTTAACAAATTAGGGAGGAAAGTAAAAATAAAAGTTGGGATAAAGATTGTTATAAAAATAAGTTTATTTTTTTTAAAAAGATTGTAAAAAAATAAAGCGGTATATAAAGCAAAAAGATAGGCGCTGGGGACTAAAAATTGAATTGGATTAAACCAATCACCTCGTTGGATGAAAAAAGTTGATAAAAAGATACAGGCGATAAATGTCAAAAAAACAGCTATATCCAAAGGTTTAATTTTTTTCCTCAAGAAAAAATAAAAAATTCCAAAAAAACGACTGCCTAGATAAAAAAAGACAAACAAAAAAAGCGAATAAAGCTCAATTGCCAAAAGTCTTGGACCAATACCTTTTTCATAAAGAAAATATCGGGCTAAAATTAAGTTTTTATTGTAAAAAAGATTGGGTGATTCAATTAAGTGATGGACAGTGGAAAAAGGAGAAAAAATAAAAGTAGGCGGTTTTTTAAAATCTGGTTGAAGAAAAATTAAAACCGCAATACTGGCAACAACAGTTAGGCTAATAAGTTTTTTTATATAATTTTTTCCCCGATTAAACAGAAGATAAAAACCAATAAGCATCCCTAAAGTTGTTGCGACATAAAATTTTATACCAAAGCAGAGGAAAAATAAAAAAAGAATAGTCAACCATTTTTTCTCAAGCTTATTTTTTAAAAGCCAGTAATAAACTAAAAAGATAATAATTAATCCAATTGCCGTATGAGGGCTTTCCAAAACACGAGTGGCCTGGAAAGTATTAATTAAAAGACCATTATTTAAAGGTTGATGATTAATTAAGGAAACTAGAAGAGTGAAAGGAATACCAAAGTAAAAGAAGAAAAAACCAAAATTGAAAAAAACCAAGTCATTTTTTATTGTTTTTAAAATCTTGAAAAATAAGACTAATAATTAAAAAATAAAGCAAAGGAATTAATTTGAAATAAGAGAAAAAGGGAGAAATACCGATTTTTGAGAGTAAAAAGACTAGAAAATTGGGCAAAAAATGGTAACCGGTTAAATTCTCACCGGCGAATGTTGGGTGAATAAATGGAATTTTATTAAGAGCAGTATTAGTGACGGCAAAAAACCACAGACCATCGCGGTAATTAGTGCCAAAAATAAACCCGCAATGTTTCTCAAGGCAACCCATTCGCCCATCAACAAAATAAGGAAGAAGAGTGAGGATTAAGGCAAAAAAAATAATTAATAAAAATAATAATCTTTTTAATGACATTTTAATTTAATATAATAGCGTTATGTTTTTCAATTTTATCAAAAAAAATAAGCTTTTATCATTTTTGATTGCTATTGGGTTTTTTGCTTATTTTTTAATTACCTTTCCCTCAGGTTCCTATTATTGTTTTAATCACCAATGCGGAGTATATTTTTGGGGGGCTCATGAGCATGATGGTATATGGCATTTAGCAGTTGCTGAAACTGCTTTTTCCCAATGGCCACCGCGCCATCCAGTTTTTGCCGGGGCTAACCTTTCTGGTTATAATATTTTTTTGGATTTAGTAATTTTTATTCTTGCAAAAACCGGGATACCGGCGATAATCTGGTATTTTAAAATCTTGCCTATTATTTGGTTTATTTTGTACACATTTTTATCGTTGAAGTTAGCAGAAAAAATAGCTAGATCATATTGGTTTAAAGTCTTTTTTCTTTTCTTTAATTATTTCGGTGCCTCTTTTGCATTATTTTTTACCCTTTATCACAAAAAAAGTATTTGGGGATCATCTTCAATAATGGCATCTCAACCTTTGCTTTCTTTAGTTAATCTTCAATTTGCTTTTTCCTTAATTTTTATTCTTTTAACGTTAATTACTTTTTTTGAAAAAAATAAAATTAAGAAAATCTTAATTTACTCAATTATTATTTTCATTAATTTAGCTTTAAAATTTTATGGTGGAGTGGTTAATTTATTTTTAATTTTAGGATTAATTTTAATTGAAAAAAACAAATTAAAAGAAAAACTTTTTTCATCTGTTTTTATTGGCGCTTTCGCCCTCATCTCTTTATTAATTTTCTATCAGCCTTTTTCTGCCACTAAAACTGGTTTGCCTTTGATTTTCTCACCGTTTGCAATGGTTCATAATTTAATTGAAGAGAGAGATTTATTTTATTTGCCGTCTTTAGTTAATGCCCGTTATTTTCTTTACGAAAAAGGATTTGGACCAAGACTTTTAGCAATTGAGCTTTTTTCTTCTTTTTTATTTTTATTTTTTAATTTTGGAGTTAGGTTTTTTGGATTGGTATATTTTTTGATTGGTTTTTTTTATAAAAAAATTAATAGACTTCATTTAATTATCTTTTTAACAATTATTTTTTCCTGCCTTTTGACTATTTCTCTTATTCAAAAAGGAATGTGGTGGAATACTATTCAGTTTACCTATTATGGATTATTTTTAGCCAATATTTTTGCGGCATTATTTTTAACAAAGTTGCTTTCTCAAAAAAATATTAAGCTTTTATTTTTGGCAATATTTTTAATTTTAATCAATATTCCAGAAAATATTGATGTCCTAAGAGGTTTTAATCCATCAAGAAAAACAAGCTTTATAGACAAAAAAGAATTAGAAGCACTAAATTTTTTAAAAAAAAGAGATGATGGTATAATTTTTGCCCCTAGTTTAGATATTAATACTATCCATAAGGAATCAGCTTATGTTTCCGCTTTTACCGGTAAGCCTACTTATTTTAATGACCGTCATGTCTTAAGTATCACTGGCGTAGATTGGCAAAGTAGAGAAAAAAGGATAGCAGATGTTGAAAAGATTAATTTGGAGGAGCTTCCGGTAAGATATTTTTATTTCTTAAAAAAAGATAAGAATTACCCGACCTTTATTCAAAAAATTAATTCGATTAAAAAATATAAAAAAATCTTTGACAATCAAGAGGTTTTAATTTTTGAAAAATAACGTTTTAACAACAATAAGGAAATTATAAAAATAAAAATACCAATAGTTAAATAAGTGGCAAAATATATTTTTTTTAATTTTCCCTGGGAATGATGTTTTAGGGCATAAAAGATATCTTTTAACTCATATTTTCCCCGAAAAGTTAATGGAAAAATATTTTCTTCTTTATCAAATTTTACTTGAATTAGATTTTGCTCAGGTGGCATTTCATAGCCGTTATACAATCCATTTTCTGGCTTGTTTAATTGATTAAGAAAACGAGCCTTATAGACAACTATTTCATTAACCCCTTTTTCTTTATAGATTTTTATTGAAAAAATTTTTTTATCAATTGTTTTTGGAAGAAATACAATTAACTTCTCATCGGTGGTTTGAGGGATTTCAAAATCACTTATTTTTTTGCTTAAGAATTTTTTATTATTTTGGTAAAAATCAAAGACAAGATAATCATCGTAAGTTAGTTTTCCCTTTCTTGAAATTACCAATTGCAGAGCATTCATTTTTTTTAATCCAGGATTATTTATTTCAATATTAATTGGTTTTTTAGTTAGATTAATTTCCTCATTTTCTATCTGATATTGTTTTTGTGGAAGAAGAACAAAAGATGATTTAATCTTATAATCAATAAGATTAAATCCAATATAGCTTATAAAAAGAATAAAAATGGTCTTTTTTATTGAAAAATTGAGATTTAATTTTTCAAATATGGCAGAAAAAACGCTTTTTTTATAAAAAATAAAAGATAAACATTCGATAAGAATAATTAAATAACACAAGAAAATTGTAAATTTTAAGATTAAATCATATACCTCAAAACTAAAGAATTTATCAATGAAAATTTTATTGCTTAAAAACTCATTATACATCGCCCCAATTGTTGGTGAAAGCATGGCGGAAAGGTAAAATTCATTTTGCCAACCTTTTAATAAAATCGCCAGCATGCTTAAACCAAAAATTACTTGGTATTTTGAAGAAATTAAAGCGGCTAAAAAAGTAAAAGGGAGAATCCAGATAGTAAATTGTATGAAAAAAATAGGATCATTAATATAAGTTAAACTGATGATAGTTATCGCAAGAATGACAATATTTTTATATTGCATCAAAATTTTCTCTTTATTTTTAATCATGAGCAAAAAAATCATTGAATAAAAAATAAGGAAATATGGCATGCTGTTGAAATTATTCCTTAAAATCCCCATCGATTCCTTTGAGAAAAGGAAAAACTTATTGATAAAATAACTATCCTGCGCCCATCCTTGCTTTAAAAAGAAATAAAAGATTAAAAATAAACCAATTAACTTAAAAAAAGATTTTTTGTTGGTGGCAAAAGAAGTGATAAAAAAAGGAATAAGAAGTAAAGGTAATTGCTTAATAATTGCCCCCAAAATAAGAAAAAACAATGATAAGGCAGTAGTTAAATTGACTCCCAACTTTTTTTCTTTGATTGCCTTAAGCCAAAAATAAACACCGGCCACAAAAGAGGACATCATAAAAATATCCGGCATAAAAAAGGCATAATTTATCATCATAAAATAAGGATTGACCGCCCAAAAAAGAATAGCAAGCCAGGCTAAATTTTTATTGATTAATTGAGCTGTCTTATAAAGAAAAAAGACAAAGAAAAAATCCCACAAAAATTGGATAAGCTTTATTGCCGTTAACTGATACAAAGGCGGACTCCATTGCCAAAGGCCAATCATATAGGAGGCAATATCCTTAAAAGGCTTTGTATCAAAAATAAACTGGATATGCAAAAGATTAATTTTTTCCAAAAAAACAAGCCATAAAGCAATAATTTGATAATAAATTTTGCCATAAAGCTGAATCTCAAAGCCCAATCTTTTTAGAGCTATTAATCCACTGGTAAAGTTACCAGTATCAGCAATTGATTTAACCATTGCAAGGACATGCATAAAATCAATCATTTGGTTAAAAAGTAAGCTATATAAAAGCCGAAGACTTATTCCCAGAAATATAAGAACAATTACCAATTTATTTTTTTTGTAAAAATTTATCATTTTATGATCGTAATATTAATCCAATTTTTATCATCAACTAATTTTTTATCTTTTTCTGCATAATCAAAAAAGCCAACCGTCTTTTTCATTTTTTGAGAAGGTAATAAAAAGATAAGATAAATTTGCTGATTTTTTATATCTTTAAAATATATAAAATTTTTTGCTTCTTTAATGATTGTAAATTTTTCTTTAAAATCATCTTTTAAAAAGCTTTCCAGTTTATTTTCTTTGGTTAATCCTTCATAACTTTTTAAATAATTACACTGATATTTGGCAAAAACTAAATTACTTTTTAAATTATCCAAAAAATCAAGCGATTTTAATTCATTTTTATCAAGTTCTATCCCATTTTTGTCAATCTCAAAATAACCAGGACAAAAAAATTCCCGGAACTGCCAAAAAATTTGCGGGTTAAATTCCGCTGTATTTTTTAAATAAGTTTCAAATTGTTTTAGTTTTTTTTCCTTCAAGAAAGGTAAGATTTTTATTGAAAGTTTTGGAGTTAGAAAAATAAAAAGTGTTAAAGTTAAAAAAAATAAGATAAAATAAGAAAAATAATTTTTTTTCATATGAAAAATAAATTTTTTCTTGCTCTTTTTCTTTTTATTATATCACTTGGCTTAGTTTTTGACCTTTTCATTAACATTGGTCAGCCTGTTACTTTTGATGGCCCAACCCATATCACCAACATCGCCATGTTTTATAAAAGTTTAAAGGAGGGGATTTTTCCAGTTTCCTGGACTGATGGTTTTGCCAATTACGGCATGCCTTTGGGTCTTATGGCTCAGCAAACTACTTCTTATCTGGGGGCTTTTTTAAATTTTTTAGTCAAAGATCCCCTATTTTCTTATAATTTAGTTCTTTTAATTGGAGCACTTTTATCTAATTTAATTTTTTATCTATTTTTACGGGAATATTTCCCCATCTCTTTGTCTTTATTGGCGACATTTATTTTTAATCTTGCCCCCTATCGTATCATAAATATCTATATTCGTGGCGCCCTGCCTGAATTTTTTGCCTCAATTTTTCTACCATTAATTCTTTTGGCAGTTAAAAAGTTTATCGAAAGAGGTCAGTTTTTTTATTTTTTTCTTATCAGTTTTTCTTATGGTCTCTTAATTCTAACCCATCCTTTTATGATTATCATTTATAGCTTTCCTATAATTATTTTTACTTTTTTTAGTTTATTATCTAAAAGAGAAAATTTTAAGTTAAATATAATTTATCTTTTTTTTGCCTTTTTATTGGGAATATTTTTAAGTTTTTATTTTATTTTTCCATTATCAGCCGAATTAAAGTATTTTTATTATGGCCAAGCGAAGAACCATTTTAATCAAGGTCATTTTCTATCATGGGAAAATTTTTTTAATCCTTCTTGGTTTTATTTTTACAAAAACGATATTGGTCCGCGCGGTCATTTTATGACAACTGGAGCGCTAGAGATATTTTTTATTATTATTTTTTGGTTTTTATTTATATTAAAAAATAAATTTAATAAAAAAAATATACCCTTGGCAAAATTAGTCTTCTATAGCTCAATTATTTATATTCTCTTTTTAATTCCGGCAAGTAATTTTTTATACCAAACATTTTCATTTTTAGGCAATATTCAGCACCCGTGGCGGATGTTGTCTGGTTTTATTTTTCTACCACCCATAGCTTTGTGTTTTTTGATTGAGGAATTATTTTTTAAAAAAAAGACCCTGAAATCTTATTATCATCTTCCTATTTATTTTCTTCTTATCCTTATTGCTTTTTTTAGAATTCCCCAACTTTATGGAAAAAATTATAAGCTTGTTTCTCCAAACGATTATTTTTTTACCAAAGAAAATCTTCATGCTGTTGTCTTAAATACTATTTGGAGCGGTAAAAGCGAGGATTATCCGGTAAAAAAAATAAAGGGAGAAATAATTGAAGGGAAAGGGAGATTAGAGGCAATTGTGGTAAAAAATAATTTTAGAGAGTATTTGCTTTTAGCGCAGACCCCAGTGCGTTTGGCTGATTATACTTTTTATTTTCCTGGTTGGCGAGTATATGTGGATGGTCAAAAAGTGCCAATTGAGTTTCAGGATCCAAATTATCGCGGAGTGATTACCTACAAAGTTTCTTCCGGCCAGCATAAGATTTTGGTAAAATTTGAAGAGACAAAGGTAAGAATTTTAGGTAAAATTGTATCGTTTTTTTCTATAATTTGCCTTATTTTTTTATATGTCAAAAGAAAAAAATTTTTTGCTTCTTAAAATTTTTTTGATCTCTTTTCTGCCGGTATTTTTTATTTGGTTGCCCTTTTTTCTTCACTTAAACCAATTATTTTTTTTGCCAATAAAGCCAGGCGGGATGCAAAATATATTAAAAAATTGGGACGGACCAAGTTATCTTATTGTGGCAAAATCGCTTTATGACTCAGAGATTATTGGTAAATTACTTTTTAGCGGTTTACCTCATGAATATTTTTTTGCTCATTTTCCACTTTATCCTTTATTAATCCGCTTTTTTTCCATTTTTTTTACCAATTTTTTTTATGCCGGGCTTTTTATTAATCTTCTTTTTGGCTTTTTACTTAATCTTTTATTTTATGAATTTATAAAGGAAAAAACTAGAAAGCCTTTATTATTAACTTTTATTTTTACCATTTTTCCGGCCCGGTTTTTGATTACCCGGGCAATAATTGCTCCGGAAACTTTGATGGTTTTTTTCACCCTCTTTTCTTTAGTCTTTTTTGAAAAAAAACGATATTTTTTATCCTCAATATCTGCTTCTTTTGCTGTTTTAACTAAAATTCAGGCCTTATTTTTATTTCCCGCCTATTTATTTTTTTTCCTGAAAAATGCAATTGGGAGAAAAAAAAGATTTGATAAATCATTTATCTGGATATTTTTAATTCCGCTGGCTCTTTTTTTACTCTTTTTCTTTTATTATCTAAAGACAGGCGATTTTTTGGTTTTTTTAAAAGCACAAAAACAAAATCAACTTTATTTTAACTTACCATTTTCTCAGTTTAATTATCAAGGTGCCTGGAGTGGGACTGGGTGGCTTGAGGACATTATTTTTTATTATTTAGGACTAGCTCTTTTAACGGCGGCATTATTCAAGGATAAGCAAAGAAGTTTTTTTTATTTTTCTTTTTTTTATAGTTTATTTTTGATTTTTATCCCACAACGGGATATCACCCGATTTACTTACCCGCTTTTGCCTTTATTTTATTATCAATTCGCTTCATTTTTTGAAAATAGAACTGTCAGAATTGCCTTTTTATTTATTTTGCCGGCGATATATTTTTATGCCGTCAATTTTATTTTAGTTAATCAAGCACCAGTAGCTGATTGGAGTTTGTTAATTAAGTAAAAAATTTTTTATTCTTTTACAATCTTAAGCAGTAAATTAGCGATTTTTTTCTTTAAAGAGTCCTTTTTATCAATTAGTTTTTTTTCCTT
>Ga0073932_1007294_pt1 | contig 10771 bp, 14 predicted proteins | sample DewCreD2012metaG_FD_76967 | JGI IMG/M metagenome (GOLD analysis project Ga0073932, IMG submission 76967) | Hot spring sediment bacterial and archeal communities from British Columbia, Canada, to study Microbial Dark Matter (Phase II) - Dewar... ...
AAGCCCGGCCACCAGGGCGCGGCCGCCGCTGGCTCGGGTCAGGGTGCTCAAGATCGAGATGAGCGTGGTCTTGCCCGCCCCGTTCGGGCCGAGAAGCCCGAAGGTTTCCCCGCGCGCGATTTCCAGGTCCACGCAATCCAGGGCCTTGAGGCCGTTGTAGTTTTTGCACAGTTTTTGCGTTTCGATGGCATGCATGCGCCGTACCGCCGCGCGTTGGCGCGGGTTTCCATTGATCAATAATAACCCGGCGCAGGGCGCAGGCAAGAAATTTATCAAACAAACGCGCGTCCGCCAAAGCTCGCGGCCTTGCCAAACGAGCACTCCTTCATTACAATTCCCCTGTCATGTCTCGCGCGCAGTTATTGCCCGGGTGTACGCGCGGACCGAATGCGGGGACACACATGAAAAAAGTCTCGACAATTCTGGCCGTGGCCATCGGCGCCGCGTTTGTTCTGGTTGTGCTTCTCAACTTTCTGGTGCCCTGGAACAGCCCGCTCAAAGCCCTGCTCACCCCCAGGAAATTCGCTTACAACCGCCTGTACCACAATGCCATGGCCAACTATCAGATGGGCGAAATGGAAGTGGCCGAGCCGATGTTCGCCAAACTGCTCAAGCAGAAGCCCGAAGACGCCCAGTTGCATTACCGCATGGGCGTGGTGAAATCGCGGCTCGGGGAAACCGAAGAAGCCATCAAGCAATTTGACAAAGCGTTTGATCTGTCCGGCAAAACCATGGGCGAAGCGCCGGCCAGCGTGGCGGCCATCCACATTCAGCAGGGCGAGGAACTGCTCAAAAACGACAATCCCCGCGACGCGGGCGCTTTTTTTGAAATGGCAAACGAACGGCTGGACACGGCGTACGAAGCCGTGCAAAAGCGCGAGGCCAGGGAGCGCGACGCCGTGATCAAGGAGTTCGGCCTGTTGCGCGGCCAAGTGTACATAGGCCAGGGCCTGTCAGCGCTGTTGTATGCGGATCGCGCGGATGTGGCTCTGGAGCGGTTTTCCGCGGCAGAGAATTTGTTCAAGAACGCCGAGGACATCAAGCCGTTCCGGGAATATCGCAGGCTGGCCCATGCGTATGCAGATCTGGCGCGCGTGTATCAGAAATCTTACATGGACGAGGCCTCCGCGAAAAAATACTGGAACAAAAGTTTTGCCGTTATGGGAATGGCGATTGAATCCGCAAGCGTGGGCAACAAGAATGCCGTCAAGTTCGGGGATTCGTTCGAGGTCTTCCGGAGAAAATACCGGAAAGAACTCAAAGCGCTGAAGAACGAAGCGGAGGGCAAGGATAAAAAACAGAATTCCGCGCCAGCGCCCAAACCCGAAAAAATGGAGAGCGCTATTGAAATCTTTGAATAAATAATGATAGAATTCCCGTGAATTTTGTTTGCTTGACATTTTGCATGCCCTGATTCAGGAGGAGAAAAAGGTATGGATATCGCGTCGTTGGTAGGGTTGATAATGGGAACCCTGTTCGTGCTCTTCGGAGCCATGAGCGCCACGCAATACCAGATTGGACCGTTCCTGGGTCTTTTTGTGTTCCAGCCCGCGTCTATCATGATTACAATCGGCGGCACCCTGGCGTCCACAATGGTCCACTATCCCATGCCCCAGGTGCTTTCTATCATTCCGATCATGAAGAATGTGTTTTCCACATCCACGGAAACGCCCAACGCGGCCATTGAAACCCTTGTGAGCCTGGCCGAAAAGGCGCGCCGCGAAGGCCTGTTGAGCCTGGAATCCGATGTGGACGCGCAGGAGAACAAGTTTCTCAAGAAGGGCATCCAGCTTGTTATTGACGGCACGGACCCGGAACTGGTGCGCGAGATCATGGAAATCGAACTCGAGTACCTGGAAGAGCGCCACAAAGTGGGCGTGGGTTTGTTTGAAGCCATCGGTTATTACGCCCCGGCGTTCGGACTTATCGGAACGCTCGTCGGCCTCATCGGCATGCTGCGGTCTCTCGGCGGCGATGTGTCCACCATGGGTCCCAACATGGCCACGGCTCTGGTCACGACCCTGTACGGCGCCGTGCTCGCCAACTTTATCGCCATTCCCGTCTCCGGAAAACTCAAGGTCCGAAGCGGAGAAGAGCTCCAGCTCAAACAGGTCATGATTCAGGGCATCATCTGCATTCAGGAAGGCAACAACCCCCGCATCGTGCGCCAGAAACTCATGAGCTTCCTGTCTCCCAAGATGCGCGAGTCCATGGAAGTCGAAGAGGGGAAGGCGGCGTAACCCATGGGAAAAGTCCGCACAGGAAAGAAACCCGAAGAGCCGCCCCGGGGAACGCCGGCGTACATGCTCACCTAAGGTGACATGACCACGCTGCTGCTCGTATTTTTCGTGGCTTTGTTCAAACTCGGCGATGCGGTGAGCGACGCCAAAAGCATGTCTGCGCTCATGAGCTTTCGAAGCGGCGTGGGCGTGATGCAGGGCAGCATTTCGGTCATGAAGCCGGACGAAGTCCTGCTCGTGCCTTCGGTGCCTGGCGACCAGGCTGGCGCCCTGTTCAACCCCGAAGAGGATTTCAGCATCCAGACGCTCGAAAAGATGATGGAAGAACTCAAGAAGCAGATGCAGGAGAAACAGGGCAAAGTCACGCTCGAGGAAGGGGGCCTGAAGGTGCGCCTGGGCAGCCAGGCCATGTTCCCCCTCGGGTCCGCGGATTTGCAGGATTCGGCCAAAAAGGAACTGGCGGACATCGCCGCGCTTGCCAAGCAGTACAATCTCGAAATCACCGTGGAGGGCCACACGGACGACCGCCCCATTTCCGGCCCGGTTTATCAAAGCAACTGGGAGTTGAGCGCGCACCGCGCCACAAATGTGCTGCGCTACATGCGGGATTCCGCCGGCCTGCAGCCGGATTATCTCACGGCTATCGGCCGCGGCGAATACAAGCCCATTTGCGACACAACCGCCACGCCCACAGAGGAATGCTACCAGCAGAACCGCCGCGTGGAAATCCTGCTGCGGCCCACGGCCAGCACACCCCCGGATGTGAATGTCGAGGAAATCAAGAAGCTCTTCGGCAAGCCCGAAGCGCCGGCCGAACCGTAATTTCCAACAACCACAACCATTCTGAAACCACAGGGCCGCGCTCCGCACAGGGCGCGGCCCTTTTCAATACACCCTTGTTATTCTGTTATTGAAACTTGAAGTCCACGAATTCCACGCGCACAAGCTGGCCGTGGGAGCGCAGGGCGCGCCCCAGGGAATAGAAAATCTTGAACCGGTCCTCGATGCCAAGGGTCTGGAACACATTCTTGACATTGGCCTTGGGGTTGCACAGCGTGAGCGCGCCCAGCCGCTTTTCAATCATGTTCGCGGTTTTGATGATGAGGCCGATTCCCGCGCTGTCAATGAATTCCACGGATGAAAATTCCATGATGAAATGCCGCTGCTTTTTTTCGAGCAGCTCCTCGATGAGCATTTCAAACCGGGATTCTTCGTGACGGATCACATCGCCTTCAAGGCAAAGGACGATGACATGGGGCATGTCGGGTTGGGGGAATTCCTGGTCCATGGCTCCAGCGGCAGCAGCGCGGCGGTCACAGCGTCTGGCGGATTTTGTATGCGGGCTTGGTTCTGGTCCGGCTCTCGACCCATTCGGCGATATCCGAAATGCGGAACCGGATTTTCTCGCCCGCGACCAGCACATAGGGAATGCGGCGGTACTGCACCCATTCCACGATTTTGCGCCGATCCACCTGCAGCAGAGCGGACATCTCGTCTATGGTGTACAGTTTTTCGCGCTTTTCCTGTTTTTTTACGGTTCTCAATGCCATGGGCGCGCACCTGTGCGGTTTCCGAATTGATTTATTTTATCATGCCGCGCGTGGATGTTCAATTGCGCGGGCGTGAAAAAAACAGCCGCGCACGCGGCGCATTTCACCAGCGGCCCACATGCTCCTCGGCCCAGCCCACCAGGTTGCCGATAGCGATCTCCCGGCCCTGCGCTTTAATCGTGCCCGTGAACCGGCCGTAACACTGGTGAACCTCGGAGCTTAAAACGCCCATGCTGGTTTTGCTGATCTTTTCATAAAACGGGGTCATGGTCATGTCCACGGCGTCTGAAATGGCGGTGCGCAGCCGCCACGGTTTCATGAAGTCGCGGTTGTCGTATTCAAAAATGATGTCTTCGCTGATTTTGGTGACGCGGCCGTTGATGCAGATGGCGTTTTCCGTGGCGCCCGTGCCGCTGGTCCACCCTGCGCCGCTGTTCACGGCGATCACATCGTCTCCCTGCCGCCCGCATACGCTGGACCAGTTCCAGAACACCTTGTAGGGCCAGATGCCCCGGCCGTAGTCCAGGCACGCGAACGCGGATTCCGGGTCCATGACGAACTCCCGGCTCCCGAGCCGCACGCGGCCCTCGGCAGGCAGGCTGTTCTGCTTGGAATTGTACTGGAACCGAGTGTCGCTCCAGGGCACCACTACATTCATGGTTTCGTGCCCCTCGGGTTTGTTGATGAAGAAGTCCGCGTCCAGGGTTGTGCCCGCGAAGCGGCGGGCTTTCGCGCGTATGCGGATGCCCCCCGGCTCGTGCATGATGGATATGGGCATGGCCGCGCCCCTGAACTCCACGCTGGCCTCCACGGTTTCGGGCATGTTTTTCAGGCCCAGCCCGAACGGGGTTATCACATTCTTCTCCCATATCTTTTTCTGTTCGTAGTCGAGCAGATACGCGTAGTCAATGCCCATGTAATCCACATTGGCGAGGATCACGCAGAACGCAAAGGTTTCCGTGGTCACGATCCAGCAGTGCCATTTCTTTTTTCTGGGCCACGCGCCGGAGAGGTTGCAGGTGTGCAGGGGATGGCGGGACCAGCCCCGGGCCTCTGGGTTGAGCCTTCCGCGCGCGTCGCACAGCATCACCGGCGCCGTCAATTCTCGTTCCACGGGTATGTCCATTTGCATTGCCTCCCCCGGTTTTGTTTCCGCCATCCGTTAGAATATCACAAAACTGGCGATAATAAATATAGAGGGGATGATTGCGCGGCCGGAGCCGCGGGAACCCCGCGCCGCCGCGCCGCAGTTTTATTGACAGGAGGTGAAAGCCATGGGTGGCGACCAGTTCAGCAAAACCTTCCGCTCGGGAGTTGTGGAGCGCATCACGGACCGCTCCTCCATGGTCAATCCCCTGTATCGCGTGGCGGGCAAGAAAGTGGAGCGCCGCCGCAGCCAGGACCAGGAGGGGGATGCCGAGTCCGCAGCCCGCGCGCGGGAGCAGTACCGGCAATATTCGGAAGTGCAGGCGCCGCGCAGCGACTTGTGGGACATGGTCATAGACGCCGTGGAGCGGTTCAACGAACGGCAGGACCTGCGCAACTCGCCCTATGCCGTGCGCATCTGGGCGCAGAACGCGGGCTTCCGGGTTCAGATTATCGAGGAAGCCACGGGGCGGCTGGTGAAGCAGTCGCGGCTCATCCCGTTCAAGGGTCTGTCCGCGGAGGATTTGAACGACATCATCAATTCACTGATTGGCGAGCGCGGCGTGGTCATTGATCTGGTGCGGTAGGGCAAAGGACACCGCCGAGGCGCGGACACGCGGAGAATTGCTGGCGCGGCTGACGCCGCGCTTTTTGGTTTTTGGGAGTGTCATTTCCTCATGCGTTTGTAAATACAGCTATAGGGTGTGTTGAAAAAGCCCGGCGGCCGTAAAAAGCAGGTACAGGCACGCGGAAAAACGCCGCGTTCCCAGTCCCTGTTTTTTACTGCGTTCGCGCTTTTGGCGCAGCTTATTGCGTTTTTCAACAGCCCCCTATAACCCGCTATGATTCCAGCCACGCAGCCTGGGAATGCGGTTAATGGCGGTGAGGGCCGTGCCCGTGTCCTCTGCGTTCTGCGTGGTTATGCGTCATCTGTGCAGCACGGCCACGGCCAGGCCGAAGCCCACGCACCACAGGTTGATGAACGCGCTGAAGAGGCGTTCTTTCCAGGTTTGGCGCGCGAACATGTTCTGGAGGTTGAAAATGATGTCGAGCGTGCCCAGGAACATGAGGCCGCCCGCGCACACATGGCTCAACACCATGCCCGCTGGGTTGCCGCGCAGCAACAAAACGGACGACGCGATGAGCGCGGCGCACAGAATGATGTCCGGCGCCGGAAACGCGCGCTCGAACACGATGTAGCACTCGGGCGCATTCTTTGGGGCCAGCCCTACGGTGTAGAAAAGGATCCAGAACAGGATCATTCCCGCGCCCGTCGCAATCTGCAACGCGATGATGGTTGTGTTTCCCAAGCCCTGGCCTCCTCTGGTTCAATCCCTGTTGATTCTCAAATCCGCGGCAAGCCGCTGGGTCTGGCACATGACGCCGTGGACCAGCCGCGGGTGCAGCCGTTCGAGGGTCCACATGAACTGCGCGTAGAGCGAGGGCAGAATCATGTCCTGGTTGCGGTCCATGCCCTCGATGATGCGGCGCGCGCAGGTTTCGGGGGTGATGCCGGGCGGCGCGGCCGCGATTTTCATGGTCTTGTCCCGGTCGCAATTCACCAGTTCGGTGCGGTCGAAGATGGGCGTTTTCACGCGGCCCGGGCACACCACGCTCACGCGCACGCCGAGCGGTGCGGCCTCGACCCGCAGGGCCAAGCTCAAGCCCACGACCGCGTACTTGCTGGCCGTGTACGAAATGTGGTTCGGGAAGGGCACCAGTCCGTCCAGGGACGCGGTGTTGACGATGTGCCCGCCGCCGCGCTCCACCATGTGCGGGTAAACCGCGTCAATGCCGTGGATCACGCCGTTGAGATTGACATTCAGCACCTTGCGCCAGTGTTCGATAGTGATGTCGCGGGCTTCGCCGCCGATGCCCATGCCCGCATTGTTAAACAGGTAATCAATGCGCCCGTGCGCGCCGATCACCGAGGCGGCCATGGCTTTGACGGCGTCGTAGTCCGACACATCCACGGCTTCGGCCTGCGCGCTTCCTCCAAGCGAGGCGATGGCCCCGGCAGTCTGTTCCGCGGCGTCCCGGTTCAGGTCGCAGGCCGCCACATGCGCGCCGCGGGCGGCCATTTGCAGCGCCAGGCACCTGCCGATGCCAGAGCCGGCCCCGGTGATCACCGCAACTTTTCCCGCATCCTTTTTCCCGGCCATGAGCGGCATCCTCCCGAATCGCAGTCCTGCCGGATTATAGCGCAAAACACGGCGCGGGCGCATGCGCCGCGGGGCGTTATAATATTTCCATTGCGCGGCCGGGTCTCGCCCCGCCGGTCCCGCGCGGGTGAAGCATGTCGTACCAGATGAACCATAACCCCAAGGCGTGCGCGTGGCGCGCGCTGCTGGCCAGTCCCGGGGGCATGAAATCCGGGCCGCTGGCGCGGCGCGCGTTCGCGCTCAAAGGCCGGGTGAACGGCGCCGTGGCCGACGGTCTGCTGCACCAGCTTCTGGACGGAGATGAGCGGTTCGTGCGCGAACCGGGCGGCGCGCGCCGATGGAACCTGGCATGCAACAGCGACCCCACGCCCCTGGAAAATGTCAAATTTCTGGTTCTGGATGTGGAGACCACGGGCGGCCAGCCCAGTTACAACCGGGTCATCGAGATCGGCGCGTTCCACCTGTGCGGGGGCGAGGTGGGCAAGAGTTTCATCACCCTCGTGAATCCCGGCCGCAGCATTCCGCTTGGCATCACTTTTCTCACGGGCATCAAGAACGAGGATGTGGCGGACGCGCCGCGCTTCAAGGACATCGCCCAAAGCCTGCTGCTGTTCTGCGAGGATACCGTGTTCGCGGGCCACAACGCCATGTTCGATTTTCAGTTCATCAACACGGAACTGCAACGGTGCGGCCGCCCGCATCTGGAGAGCGCGGTGGTGTGCACGGTGCGGCTCGCGCGCCGCCTGCTTCCGGAGCTGGCGTCGCGCAGCCTGGATTTTGTGGCCGCCCATTTCGGCATCGTGTTCGGCCCCGAAGACGAACGCCACCGCGGCAGCGGCGACGCCTGGGCCACGGCCCATGTCCTCAATCATCTCATCAACATGGCGCGTGAACGCTACGATGTGCACACGCTTGAAGAATTGCTCCGCTTTCAGGCCATTCCCCCGGCCAAATTGCGGTGAGGGGGCAGCGGGCAGGGTGCAGGGCGCATATTAAAGCGGGTAGCGAGCAGGGAAAGCGGCAGCGGTTGCAATGCGCTCCAAACGCGAACAGCAATCATAAGGAGCGCGATTGCGATGTCGCCATAGTTGCCGCGTGGCAACAAACATTTTCACGCAAACAAATCCGGATCCCCGGTTCTCCGGATTCCCGGCCTTACTGCTTTTTTTCCAGGGTCTGTTTAATGAGTTGTTCCGTTTGAGGACTGACGGCTTCGGCGCCGAGCAGATTGTATGTCTCGGGGTCCGTGTATTTGAGGTCCAGGTAGAGAATGAACTGCCTGTTCACGAACGGTCCGGAGAAGCGCACATTGGGGCTGTCCGTGTAGATGGTGATCGGCTCCTGGCGCGGCCTGCCCTTGAAAACGCGCACGGACTTGGCCGTGAGCACGAACAGGGTCTGCATGTTGTCCTGGAGTTCGGGTTCCGCGGCCTTGATGTGGGCCTTGACGATGACATCGGCTTCCCGGATCAGAGACAGGGTGTCGCGCGACACCTGGCTGATCTCGGTCTGCGTCTGCATGGCCATTTCCTTGGTGAGGCGGTTGTAGGCTTGGGCGCGCTCGCGCACGGCCTCGAACACGGCGTTGCGCAGCGCGGGATCGTTGCCGTAAAAATAGCACACCACGGTCACGCCCAGGGTGGGGAATTTGCGCTCGAACTGGGGCACAGGATCGAGCTTTTCCTCGATGCCGCGCACTTGCACCACGATGCTCACGGGCTTGGTCTGGTACACGATCTGGTTGATGCCGGAATACGCGCCCTTGCCGCGCTTGAGGCTGCCTGCGCCCACGCCGGTCATGGCGCTGCTGCGCTTGCCCAGGTCCGTGAAATCCTTGAGGATCTGGCCCATGATGGAATTGCCCGCGTTCACGATCTGCTTTTCCATGTCCGCGCGGCGCACGCGCATGTTCAGGGTGTTGGATTCCGTGGTGCCAAGCCACCAGTTGTGCTGGTTTTTCTCGTAATTGAAAACCTGTGAGCTGTAGGCGATATAGAGTGTGTGGTCGCCTGTGCCGAGATTGAAAAAGTCGAATTCCAGAATCGGCGTTTCCTCGGACGGCTTGATGTGGACCACACTCGCGTTTCTCACGAGCATCTTCTTGTTGTAAATGCCGGAAGCGGCGACCTGGCGTCCGTCCAGGAACACGCGCACAAACGAGGAGTTGCGCTGGATCGCGCCCGGGAACTCGTTTTTGATGGTGATGGTCTGGTTGGTCATGTTGCGGAAGGTGGCCACGATTTTGGTGGGATTGTTGGCCACGGAGCGCAGGGTGACGCGCAGCCCCGGAGCTGCGGGAGGCGGCTTGAGGCTGTCGTCTTTTTCTTTTTGCGGCTGTGCGCCCGGCGGCGGCTTGGCGCCTCCGGGCTGGGCCAGGGCCGTTGCGGCGAAAAACGCCAGCACAAGAACCGCCAGCGGCAGAATGCGCATTCTCATGTCCGTGTCCGCCCTCTCGTGTTGAGGCGCTCCGGTGTCCGGCCGCGCCGGGCGCCTCGATCCATTCTAACGGATTGCGGCCCCGGTGTCCAAGCCGCGCAGGGCGCGGGTCAGGCCGTGCCGGCGCGGGCCTCTTTTTCGATTTCTCTCTTGATGCTGCGGAAAAACGACTGAAGGTTTTTCGTAACCATCCTGCCGATGAACGGCTCGATGATTTCCACGAGTTTGCGGGCCACATTGCCGCCGAACCCGGTCCAGCCCTTGTGGTCTATGGTCATGGCGCCGGTGATGACCAGGCGCGCGCCACTGTCGTGCGCCTCGACCCACGAGGCGCCCCGGCAGTCCACGAATTCGGTGAACACGGGCGTTTCCACCTGCCAGTCCGCGGTGAGTTTTTCATGGTCAACCACATAGTGCTCTTTCCAGTCCATGTCGTTGCCGCCCATGAAAGGGCGCATTACGGCGGGCATGTTTGCGCTGGCGAAAACCTGAATGGTGATGTGTTCGCGGCCGTCCGCCCCGGTCTCGCGGCGCAGAACCTGAATGCGGCTCACATTGGGCATGAATTTCACATAATCCGTGAAATCCACCATGGAGCGCTGCAGCACATCGCGGGGGCTGGCCTGAAAGGTTTCCGACAGGTTGAACCGGTACATGAAGAACTCCTGCGCGGCCCGCATGCGGCGGGCGCGGCATGGAAAATTGTAACGGAGCGGCGCGGCGCGCGCAACGGCGCGCGCCACGGCCATGAAAAAGGGAGCCTGCGGCAGGCTCCCCTTAATCGTCTCGTTTGAACCCGCGGCGGGCGGGTCACCAGATGACCGCGAATACCAGTTCTCCGTGGCTGAAGCAGATTTTTTCGCCGTCCTGCTCCACGCAGATTTTCTCCTCGTCGCGGTATGAAATGCCGGGTCCGCCCGGCAGGCCGATCTGTGCGAATGATTCAAAGAAATTGCGCATGTGCGTCACCTCCACAGGGAGTTCGTGAAAAGTTGAAAATACAACACGGAAACCGGAGCGAGGTTCCGCGGAGCGGATGAATGCGTTGTCGCGCCGTGCGGCGGGGCAGGGCGCGCGTCACAACTCCATGATCTGTCCGCCGCACACATTGATGGCCTGACCGGTGATGTAGCGTGATTCGTCGCCTGCCAGGAACGCGGCCGCCGCGGCCACCTCGGCGGGGGGCGCCAGATAGCCCAGGGGCACGCGCTTTTGCAGCTCCTTCTCGCGCTGCTCG
>Ga0073932_1007296_pt1 | contig 10766 bp, 6 predicted proteins | sample DewCreD2012metaG_FD_76967 | JGI IMG/M metagenome (GOLD analysis project Ga0073932, IMG submission 76967) | Hot spring sediment bacterial and archeal communities from British Columbia, Canada, to study Microbial Dark Matter (Phase II) - Dewar... ...
GGTCGGATCAAGGCTGAGCGAGGTGGCCGTGGCGGGCGTGTCGTTGGCGCGGTTCTCCAGCACAAACCCGCTCACGTTGGCCACCGTGAAGGTCCGCACGTAGGGCGCGGCCAGGGGATTCAGCTCCAAGTCCAGCAGACTGGTGGCGACCGTGAGACGGTAGCGCCCGGGTTGTAGGGGCCCGTCGGTGATCAGGTAAGTTGCATTGGTGCCGCTGGCGTAGGCCGGAGAGGTCACCACACCATAAAGGGAATCGTCGTCCGTGCCGAACGTGTCGTCGGCGCCGGCGTTCCGCAGTTCATAGGCAGCGCTGTGGTTGACCGTGGGCGGGGCGAGTTCCTCCGAGAAGTTGAGGGTGAACCGATCCCACAGGTTCGTGCTGGTGCTGCCCTCCGGCGGCAACGTATCGCCCGTGATTTGCGGCGCGGTCACATCCGGAGGGATCGTCTCCTCGATGGTCAAAAGGTATTGCGACAACAGACCCGCGGTGCCGGTGTTAGCCCGTACGCGGGTGTAGTAGCGGCCCGCCGCGTCGCCGGCGACCGTGTGCGTCAGGTTCGTCGTGCCTGCAGACGCCGACGCGACCACCGTACCGGAGGCGTTCAGGATTTCCAGAATCGGGCTTAATCCGCTGGACGCGGTTCGGCCCAAAGAAAGTCGGATTTGGCTGCTGGCCGGGAGGACGAAAACCGACTCCGTACGGCCCTGCGGGGTGTAAGACAGCGCGAACACATCGCCCGGGTCGCCGTAGCGCAGGTAGCCCAACACCTGGGCCCATTGATTGGTCCCCTCCCGCGTGAAGCTCGGCTGATTGGCCTGCCCCACACTGTTGTTGTCCTCACCCTCCACCTGCCACGGCCCCGGCGCCAGGCTCACCCGCAACCGATACTCGCCCCAATAACTGTAGTTGTAGCTCACCCGCACTGTGTAGCGCCCGCTCACCGGCAAGACCCCAGGACTGGATTGCCCCGTCCCGTTGCCCCCCGCACAAAAACTCGTCAACACCCCACCATCCGGCTCCTGCACCTGATAACACAACCCGCTGCCGCTCGGATTGCCCGGCGTCTCCACCGCCACCATCAGCCGATCCCCCGCCCGCGCACTGAAGCTCCAGTAGTCGTAGTCGCTGGTGTTCGACAAATTCCCCCGCCCATACCCGTGCCGAATCCCACTGCCGGCCGGGTCCTCCCCCAACCCCTCCGCCCCGTTGCCCCACAGCAACGTCACGTTGTTCCCGGAGTAGTTCGCAGTGGCCAAATCCACCCGCCCGTCCCCGTCCCAGTCCCCCGCCACCACGCTGATCGGATTGCCCCCCAGACTGTACACACTGGCCGCCTCCAACCCTCCAACCCCGTTGTTCAACAACACACAGACCCGACTGTTCCCGTAGCTGGCTACCACCACGTCCAGCCGCCCGTCCCCACTCAAATCCCGCACCAGCACCTGATACGGGTCATAGCTGCCCGCCGCGTAACTGACCGCCTCCTGCAATGTCCCGTCCCCGTTGCCCCGCAACAGGCTCACCGTGTTGTTGCCCGCGTTCAACACCGCCACGTCCAGTGCCCCGTCCCCGTTCAGGTCCCCCACCGCCACACTCCGCGGATTGCTCAGGCCGCCGGAGTGCACCGGAGCGGCAAACGTCCCGTCCCCGTTCCCCAGCAGCACGCTCAGCGTGTTGGCGTTGTAGTTGGCCACCACCACGTCCAGGTGCCCGTCCCCGTTCAGGTGCCCCACCGCCACCCCCCACGCCCCGCTGCCCGTGGCCAGGTTCAGGGCCTCCCCAAAACTGCCGTCCCCAACCCCCAGCCGCACCGTCACGTTGCCGCCGCCGGAGTTGGCCGTCACAAAGTCCAGCTTCCCGTCCTCATTGAAATCCCCCACCGCCACGCTCCGCGGGTAATTGCCCGTGCTGTAGTTGGTCGGACTGCGAAAACTCCCGTCCCCGTTGCCCACCAGCACGCTCACGTTGTGCCCGTAGTAATTGGCCACCAGCAAATCCGCCACGCTGTCCCCGTTGACATCCCCCACCGCCAGCGCAATCGGCCCGTGGCCCGCCCCAAAGTTGGTCGTGCCGCCAAAGGCCCCATCCCCGTTGCCCAGCAGCACGCTGACGTTGCCGCTGCCGTGGTTGGCCACCGCCAGGTCCAAGAAGGCGTCCCCGTTGAACTGGCCGGCCGCGACAAAGAAGGGGTTGCTCCCCGCCGGGTAGCTGGCGCCCACGCGATAGGACCCATCCGGCTGATCGGTCGGATCAAGGCTGAGCGAGGTGGCTGTGGCCGCCGTGTCGTTGGAGCGGTTCTCGAACTGGAACATGCCCAACCGTTCGATGGTGAAGTTGCGCGTGAAGGCCGGGCTGAGCGGGTTGCCGGCGCGGTCAGTGACGGTGGCGGCGATGGTCAGTCGTGTGTTGCCCGCCTGAAGCGGACCGTCCACCAGGACGAAGGTGGCGCTGTTGCCGGTCGCGTAGGCCGGCGACACCAGCGGATAAACCACGTCGTCGCCCGTGCCGAACGTGTCATCGGGGCCGGCCTGGCGGAGGCTGTAATTAGCCAGGTTGGTGACGGTGCTCGGCAACATCGGCTCCGAGAACGTCACGGTGAAGCCGTTGATGATGTCGCTGACGGTTGCGCCTTCGGCGGGCAGGGTCGCGCTCTGGACCGCTGGCGGCACGTCATCGGTCACGGTCAGGGTCAGCAGATACCGCGCGAAAAGGTCGCGGTTGCTGGCGCTGGAGACGCGGACGGAATACTCGTCGCGGTCGGCGATGATGAAGCTGAAATTGGCGTTGGTGGCCAAGACGGCGTTGGTCTGGCCCAGGCGGAACAGAGCCACCTCGGCATCGCCCGGCTGCAAGGTGCTGTGGGGGCCGGTGAACAAATCCGCGGACACGGTGTTCCCCGTGTTGAGTGTGCCCAGAGCATAGAAATCGCCGACGGTGTCGGTCGTCGGCAACGCGCCGGCCGCGCGGAATCGGAAGCCGCCCGCCATGAAAGTCGGCGGGAGCACGTTGGCCGTGTTGGTGGCGTCGTTGGACTCGACTTCCAGGCTCGGCCCGCGGCTCAAGTCCACCCGCAGGCGGTAGTCGGAGACCTGGTGGTCGGTATAGACCCGCACCCGGTAACCGCCCGGGACGGTCAGGGCCACGTTGAACAGCTCGGCGACCCCGGCGGTGCTGCCGTCCACGCTGGCGATGGTGCTGCCGGAGGGATTGAGCACGCGCAGCCGCGGGCGGGCGTTGCCGATGGCCGCCTCGATGCGCACGGTCAAACGGTCTCCCCCCTCGGCATCGAACGTCCAGTCGTCGGCCGCGCTGCTGCCGATGCCATCAAACGCGTTGGTCACTGCCCCGGCAAACAAGGCGCTCCCGGGCGGCGTCTCCACAAATGTCAGCGGCTCAGTCCCCGCCCAAACGACCAGCGGGCACAGCAGGGTCAGTCCGCCCCACAACCACCGTCGCAGCACGCGCTCATGCGGCAGCGGCAGTTCTGCGACGGGCGAGATGACGGCCTTGGTGATAGGAAAACCGGATGGCTGAGGGGGCCGAAGTTTCATGGGCATGACAAGGTTTGCGACAAATCCGTTGGGCGAACCTTGGACTCAATTCACGGCATGTCAACCCTTACCCCAAAAATTTTTTCTGCACTTCTGGGGCTTTCGGACACCGGGCGGGCAGTCCCAGATGCCGTCAGGCATCATACGCCCATTGCCCCCCAAGTAACCCGGCCGTGGCCGATCTCAGGAAAGGAGTTGCAACCGGTCGTGTTTCGTGGCAGGAAAATGGCCCTGGCGAGAATTACGGCATGGCGAAAGAAGAACCGATTGAGCTGACTGGCTGTGTCACCCAGGTGCTACCCGGCACCATGTTCCGCGTGGCGTTGCCCAACGGCCACGAGGTGTTGGCCCACATTTCCGGCAAGATGCGCAAGCATTTCATCCGCATCAGCGTTGGCGACAAGGTCAATGTGGAGATGTCACCCTACGACCTGAACAAGGCGCGGATCACCTTCAGACACTCCTGAACGGGCCGTGGCTCGCCCCTGCGGCGGGCCGGTGGCGCTACATCGGGCAATCGGGCGGGCCGTCCAGCCAAGTCCTTGGGCTGGACCGGAGGTTGCGTTTCAGACCTGTCGGACGGGCAAAACCCGGCGACTTACGGTTTCTTTTCCAACAATGCCCTGGCTCGCCGGGCAAGGTCGGCGTTGGCTGTCGCGCCGGCGATCTTCTCCAAAACCGGGCGGAGGGCGGCCGGTAGCGGCACAGGGTTGCGCCCACCGGTGAATTTTTCGGTGACATTGACCGCCGCCACGCAAGCCTCCTCGCGCGTCGCTGCGTCGTCCACGAACGGCGCAATCTGCCTGACCGCCTCGGGCTGGTTGATGCCGCCCAACGCCGCCAAAAGCAACTTTTTCTCCTCGACGCGCTCCACCAAACTCGCCGCCTGCTTGCACATGTCCAGCCGCTGACGGGCAGGCACATCGGTATCCGCCGCCCAACGCAAGTAACGGCGCAGACACCGCAGTTTGATGTCCGGATCGTCCGCCTTGCTGGCCAGGGCCAGTAACTCCGGCGCAGCGTCAGCCGTGGCCCAGTCCGTGAGCGCCCCGACGGCGGCGGTGCGCAGGGGCGGATTGGGCGACTGGGCGGCTGTCCGGACCGCGGCCAGGGCCTTGGCGCCTCCTACACTGACCAACACATGCAGCAAGGCCGCCTGCTGCGCCGGGCCGGCCGTGGCCAACCGCGCAACGAGCTGGTCGGCACACAGGTCCGGCTTGGCCAGCCGCGGGCACAGCGTGCTCAGCGCGTCAGTCAAGGCGCTGATGTCTTCGCTGGCGGTGGCACGGTCCAAGCGATTGAGCAGGCGCGCCAGCTCGGCCTCGCCTCCAAACGCGCCCAGTTGCTTCAAGGCAGCAGCCCGAACCTGCGGGTCCGGCGAGTCGGCCGCCTGGTCCAACACTGGCAGCGCCTGCTTCATGCGCCGGCGGGCGACTTGGTCCAGAGCGGCCAGCCGCGTTGCCTTGTCGGTGCTGGCCAACATGCGCAGCACCACCGCGTCAGCCTGCTCCCCGGGCAGGGCAGCCAGACACTCCCGCGCAGCCTCGGCGACCGGACGCTCGGGGTCTTGGATCAGCTCCGCGACGGGAGCGGCTGCGGCAGGCGACTGTAACTGGGCCAGGGCGCGCACAGCGGCGAGCCGCGAAGCCACGTCCCCTTGCCGGGCAGCGGCCAGCAAGGTCGGCAACGCCCGGACATCGCGGCGGCAACCCAGCACCTGCAGCACAAGCACGCGGCGATCTGCCGCCAGCCGGTCCAGCGCCTGGGTCAAAGTCCGCGTCACATTCGCGGCGGTCATTTCAATTGCGGTTCGCGCCGCGGCGTCGGCCAAAACCCAGTCCGGCCCGCAGATGGCTTGTTCCAACAGCGCCAGTCCGTCATGACCTCTGCCCAGGATGGCGCCGCGCAGGGCGCCGGCGCGAACCTGATGCGGGGCATCGGCCAGGCTTTGCAACTGGTCATACAGCCGGAGCGCGTCGCGGCCACGGCTGGCGGCGGTCAGACGTTCGGCGCAGCGGAACAGGCCTTCACAGATGGCCAATCTCTGACCGCCGGCCGCGCGCGGCAGGGCGGTTTCAAGGGCGCGGGCAGCGGCGGGTGTGCCGATGTCGCCCAGGGCGCGCGCGGCGGCGGATGCCACATCGGCATCGGCGTCGTTGAGGTAACCCGCCAGCATCGGCACGGCGCGGGCATCGCGGCGGACGCCGAGGCTGGTGAGGACACCGGCGCGTTGACGGCCCCTAAGCGTGGGCACGGCCTCGCGCAGGGCGCGGTCCACTGCGGGGTCGGGAATCGTCTCCAGGGCGTAGCGCGCCATGTGCGACAATTGCGCATCGCCCAGCAGGCCCACCAGTGTCGGCACGGCGGCGGCGCTGCCCCAGCGTGCCAGTTCACGGCAGGCGTCAGCCTTCTGCTTCAGATCGGCGCTCGAGCGCAGGGCGGTCAGGCAGCGCGTTTCCTGGGCGCTACCGGCGGAAGCTTTGGTGGTGGGGGACTTGCAGGCGGCCAGCGCCAGGGCGGTGGCACCGAGGAGAAGGTAAGAGAGTGGATTCATGGTGAAATGGCGTTGGCAAGGTTTCAGATGGTCCACGGGGCGCGCATGGCGCGGGAGCGGAATCGGTTCGCTTCGGGATCACCGGGAAACTCCTCCTTCACCGGGTCGTATTTGAGGTCCCGCTTCAGCCACATGCAGATGTTGGCGGCGTGCACGGTGGACATCGAGTAGTGCATGACCGACGGGTTGGCTACCGTGAGGCGACGCGACTTGACGCAGTCGAAGAAATCGCGCACGTGGCTCATGGGCCGCCCGGTGCGGGCAATGTAATCCGCCACGATCTTCTGCAAATCCGCCAGCAGGGTCGGGGACGAGGCCTCGGGCAGATGGTAGCCGTCAGCGCAGGCGACCCATCCTTCCGTGCCGTCGAAGCGCATGCCACACGAGCCGTGCCAGTGCTTGTCGCCCCGGGACAGAATCATGCGCGTGCCGTTGGCGAAGCGCGTTTCCATGCCGTCGCCACTGTCGTTCTGCACGTAGTGGTATTCGACGGCCGCGGTATCGGACATGCCGAGGCCGGCCTGGGCTTGGGCGAAGGTGTGGGCGCCCCATTCGCCGATGCAACTGGTGTGAAAATCGTAGTGGCCGCGCCAGCCGCCGCGGGTGTAGGCCGAGTTGTAGGGCCGCCAGGGACACGGGCCGAGCCACTGGTCCCAATCCACCTCCTCCTGGGGCGGCTCGGGCTCGGCGGGCAGCCAGTCATGGCGCATCTCAGCGGCGTCCCACGGGGCAATGTGGGCATAAGCGGTATGGACCCGGCCCAGACGCCCCTGCCGGGCCATTTCGATGCAAAAGACGAAGTTCGCTTCGCTGAGGCGCTGGGTGCCGGTCTGATAGACACGGCCATAACGGCGGGCGGTCTCGACCACGGCGCGGCCCTCGGCAATGGTCATCGAGGACGGTTTTTCGGAATACACGTCCTTGCCGGCGCGCATGGCCATGATGGCGGCCAGGGCGTGCCAGCGGTCGCCGGTCGCAATCAGCAGCGCGTCAATGTCGGTGCGCTCCGCCAGAAACTGGCGCATGTCCCGATAGGTCTTGCAGTCCTGATTGCCGTAGTGTTCGTCAATGACCCGCTTGACCGCTTCCCGCGAGGCGCGCTTGGCGTCGCACACGGCCACGAATTGCACGTCTTTCTCAGGCAGCATCCAGCGCAGGACGTGCGTGCCCCGACCGCCGATGCCCAGGCCGCCCATGACAATGCGCTCGCTGGGCGGCACGGCGCCGTTCAGCCCAAGGGCTGAGCCGGGGATGATGGTGGGCAATGCCAATCCCAGGCCGGCCAGGGAGGTGCGTTTGAAGAATTGTCGGCGCGACAGTGAAGAGGACCGTCCAGACCCTGTTGGGTGAGACAACCGTTGTTTCTGCATGGCTGCAGGCTAGAAGCGCCGCCGCCAATGTCCAGCAGAATCCCGCTCGGCACGCGCCCGCGCGCCGGTCCGACGTCCGAGCACGACCCCGGCTCAGCCAGCCGCGAAGGCGAAGACCGTCGTGCTCCTAAACGTCTGGCCCGGGCGCAGGATCACGGACGGAAACTGCGGGTGGTTCACCGAATCCGGGAAGTGCTGCGTCTCCAGGCAGAGACCGGCGTGTTGGAGATGATTGCCGGTGTAGAGCTGGACTCCCGGCTCGGTGGTGCGAACCTCCAGCACCCGGCCGCTGCGCGGCTCGACCAGTCGGGCGGCCTGCACCAGGGCCTTGCCGCCACCTCGGATTACGTAATTGTGGTCGTAGCCGTTCAGCCGCGGCTGGAGCTGCGCCAGCCGGGCGCCGACACGCGTGGGCGTGGTGAAGTCCAACGGCGTGCCCTTGACGGGGGCGATTTCGCCCGTCGGAATCAGCAGCTCATCGGTTGGCGTGTAGGCGTCCGCCGCCAGCCACAGCTCGTGCTCCAGCACATCGCCGTGGCCGGCCAGATTGAAATAGGCGTGGTTGGTGAGATTCACAGGGGTGGCTTTATCGGTGGTCGCCTCGTAATCCACGCGCAGTTCGTTGTGGTCGGTCAGCGTGTAGGTCACTGTCACGTTCAGCGTCCCCGGGTAGCCTTCTTCGCCATCCCGGCTGACGTAATCGAACTGCGCAGAAGCCGAGTCTGCCCTGGGCGGCAGCGTCCGGGCCTGCCATACCACCCGAGCGAAGCCCACCCGCCCGCCGTGGATGTGGTGCGGCCCGTTGTTGGCGGCCAGCGTGTAGGAAACGCCGTCCAAGCTGAACCGGGCGTGCGCGATCCGGTTTGCGACCCGCCCGATCACCGACGCGGCGCCGCCGAAGCCGCGCCGGTAGGCGTCCAAACTGGTGGCTGCCAGCACCACATTGGTGAAGCCGCCCTGCCGGTCCGGGGCCAGAATCTCGGTGATCGTGGCGCCGTAACTGATAAGCCGGACGCGCAGGCCGTTGGTATTGCGCAAGGTGATTTCCACCACCGGCGTCCCATCGGGCATGCGCCCGAACTCACGCTGCTCGATGCGCTGCAACGTCGCGGCGGACAGCGGCAGCACGGACAGCGCGCTGCAAGCGGCAACAAGGGCAAGGGCTGCTGGTCGAGTCATCGGGCGGTCATGGTGGCTTGGCGTCGGCCCGATGCAACGCCAAAAAGGCGGCAGGGGATGCCGGCGGCGCATCCCGACGGAACATCGTGGCGCAGACTGCCAGTCTGCCGTGACGCGGATTGTTAATCCGCGACCGCACGAAGAAGTCTGGGGCCGACCGACTGCCAGTCGGCGATACGGCTGGCTGCCAGCCTGCGCCACCAGCTTGCGGTTGCTACCGCCGCCGTGAGCCTGACGAGATGCACCCAGCCACCGGCGGCTTGGCTGACGGTGCTGTCCTGCGAATGGCCCGGCAGCAGCGGCGTCACCTGACCCGTTCGGTCGCTGGGGCGGCCCTGCGCAAGGCGGTCAGCGGTTGACGGCCGCGTGTTGCTGGACCAGAAACTCCAGCCATTCGGCCATGCCGTCGCCGGATTGGGCTGACAGCTCGAAGAGCCGGGCGTGGTGGCTGATTCGACGCAGGTTGGCCACCGCAGCCGCCCGGTCAAAGCCTGCCGCCGCTGCCAGGTCCACCTTCGTGATCAAGGCCACCTGGGCCGAGTGGAAGGCGGGCGGATACTTCAGAGGCTTGTCCTCACCCTCGGTGACGGACAGCAGAACCACCCGAAGGTCCTCCCCCAAATCGTAATCGGCCGGGCAGACCAGATTGCCCACGTTTTCAATCACCAAGACATCAAGCTCATCCAAATCAAGCTGTCGGGCGGCCCGGGCTACCATTTCGGCATCCAGGTGGCACACCGTGCCGGTGGTCACTTGCACCACGGGCAGCCCCGCAGCGCGCAAGCGCGCGGCGTCGCGGTCGGTCGCCAGGTCGCCCACAATCACGCCCAGACGCAGCCGGCCCTGCAACGCAATGCCGGTCCGCTGGATGAGGGTCGTCTTGCCCGAGCCGGGCGAAGAAAGGACGTTCAGCACGAGCAGCCTCTTGGCCCGAAAGAAGCCGCGGTTGCGCTCGGCCAGCCGATCGTTCTTCTCGAGCAACGAGCGTTGGAGACTGACCGTCCGCGGCGGCATGCCGTGGTCATGCCCAGGCTCGTGACCGTGATGATCTGAGGGTTTATGCCCGTGGACATCCGCCTCGGTCGCCATGGGCTGGGTGCCCGAACCGACTTCCGCATCATGCCCGCCGCCGCCACATCCGCACGTCTTGCACATGTTACGAAACCTCAATGGACGCGATGTCCAGTTCCCGGCCGGCGCGCAACTGGTCACTCCACGTCCCGCACCGTGGGCAGCAAGCCTGCCAGTCATCGGCGGCAAACTCCGCCGCGCAGGCCGCGCACCACCAGCGGGCCGGCACGGTCTCGATCGTCAGCCGGGCGTCCTCGGCCGGTGTCCCTGCCGTCACCGCGTCAAAAGCAAACTGCAGCGCCTCCGGCACCGCCCCGCTGAGCGCGCCAACCCGCAGCCGCACCGCATCAACCCGCTCCGCGCCGTGGGCCCGCGCGGACGCCACAGCCAGTCGCACCGCCTCGGTGATGATCCCCAGCTCATGCATCGTGCCCGCCAGCATAGCCAAACCCACAGCAGACGCAAACCCGACGCGGCGCAGCAGTTGATTGACGGACGGACCTGACCAACCTGGCAGTTCGCCAATCGCGGGAACTCCGGACTGTTGGTCGGAAGACCCATGGGCCGCCCGCCGCAAGGCGCTGGCCAACAACGCCCGCTCTTACATCGCGGCCCATTCCCACCCCGGCTCAGCCTGGCCAGCCCCGTCAGACAGAGGCCAACACCCCGGATGCAACTTGCCGGGGTTGCCGCCGCAGGGTCACCCCGGGCAGGTGTTGCAGGCTGACAACCTGCCCGCCGCGTGGAGCATTTGTCTGCCCAGCTGGCAAGCATCAAACCCGGCCCTTACGCCAAAGGGCAAGTAACGCCCAGTCGCAGCCGGCCGGCGGGGCACTTATTCTTGCGGTTGCGGATTGGCAGTCCGCAATGCGGCCGACCACCCGTTTGCACGACGGTGTACGGTCCGGGCGCGCCCTCCGCCGTAACTCAAAAATAGGTGTTACCCAAGCGGAGGCGGGCGGAGGGCCCGTTGACTCAAAATGGGTGTTACCCAACGACCCCTCAAAAATTGAGAACGAAGCAAGCCGCCGGACTCACGA
>Ga0073932_1007307_pt1 | contig 10755 bp, 9 predicted proteins | sample DewCreD2012metaG_FD_76967 | JGI IMG/M metagenome (GOLD analysis project Ga0073932, IMG submission 76967) | Hot spring sediment bacterial and archeal communities from British Columbia, Canada, to study Microbial Dark Matter (Phase II) - Dewar... ...
GAACGACTGTGGCGGTGGCTGTACTTCCAGCGACTGCGGCACGGTTACGGGGCCGGACTGTGAAGGTGGCCGTGGCCAGCTCCGGCCTGGGGCATGTGGCCCGCGGCATCGAGAGCTGGGCGTGGGACACGGCCGTGGCCCTGGCCCGCCGGCCGCCGCCGGGCGCCGGGGACGAGCCGGTGGTGGAAGCGGCCTTGTTTGCGGGCGGCGACCGCCTACCTGCCGCGGAGCCCGGGCTGCGGGTGTGCGTGTTGCCCTGCTGGCACCGTGAGCAACGGCTTGCCCAGCGGCTTGCGAGCAGCGCTCCCGGGCCGGCGTGGCGCTGGGGTTGGCGCAGTGCCTACGGTTGGGAACAGTTTTCCTTCTGGTGGCGGCTGTGGCCCCGGCTGCGGCAGGCCCGGTTTGACCTGCTGCACGTGCAGGATCCGATGCTGGCGTACTGGTGTCGAGTGTTTCGTCGGGCGGGGCTGTTGCCGACGCGGGAAATTCTGGCGCATGGCACGGAAGAGCCGCCGGAGTTTTTGCGGCGCTTTGAATATGTGCAGCATCTGACCCCCTGGCACCGGGAACAGGCGGAAAGCGCCGACGCCGTGGTGCCGCCGGGCCGGCGTTGGACGGTCATTCCCAACTTCGTGGACACCGCACGGTTCCGTCCCGCCGGCGATACCGGGGCCCGCCGGGCCGCCCGCGAGCGCTGGGGGGTTCCGGCCGACGCGTTGGTCCTGGGCTGCGTGGCGGCGCTCAAGAAGGAGCACAAGCGACTCGATTACCTGATCCGGGAGTTTGCCGAATGGCGGGTGTCCTCCCGCCGCGTCAAGCCCTTCTTGCTCATGGCCGGCGCGCGCACGCCGGACACGGCGGAACTCCACGCGTTGGCCCACCGGCTGGCCGCGCCGGCGGTACGGATGATTGCGGACCTGCCGCGGGATGCCATGCCCGAGCTGTACCGCGCGCTGGACGTGTTCGTTTTGCCCTCGCTGTTTGAGATGCTGCCCATCGCGATTCTTGAAGCCATGGCCTCGGGGCTGCCCGTGCTCACGCACCGCCAGCCGGCGTTGCAATGGATCGTGGGCACAGGGGGGGCGGCCTTGGATTTTACCAAGGCCGGTGCCCTGGCGGATTTCTTCCGCGAACTTCCTGCGGAGTGGTTGGCGGCGAGCGGGCTCCGGGCGCGCGCTCGCGCCGAGGAGGTTTTTGCCCGGGACGTGGTGGTTGCCCAGTATCGGCGCTACTACGGTGAGGTGCTGGCGGCGTGAACGCAGGTGCTCCAGTGGCGCGGGATGTCACCGTGATCGTTCCGGCCTATAATGCCGCGGCCACGCTGGCCGCGGCGTTGCGCTCGGTGGCGGCGCAGACGGTCCGGGCGCGGGAAGTGCTGGTGGTGGATGACGGCTCGCAGGACGACACCGTGGGAGTCGCGGAGCGCGAGCTGGCGGGGCTGCCCCACGGCCGGTGTCTGCGGCTGGGGCGGAACTGCGGACCGGCTGCAGCGCGCAACGCCGCTTTGGCCGAGGCCCGGGGCGCCTGGCTGGCTTTCCTTGATGCCGACGACGCCTGGTTGCCGTGGCGGTTGGAACGGCAGTGGTCCAGGGCCGAGATGGCGGCGGACGTGGCGCTCTGGTGCGGGCGGACGGTGCCGCTGGCCGGGGACGTGGTGTCGGCGGCGGTGGACGGGTTGCCCGCGGTCGGCTCCGTACTGACGCGGCGGTTGTGCCTGGAGGAATTCGCCGAGCACAATCCCGTGGCCACCTCGACCGTGCTGGTGCGTACGGCGGCGGTGGCGTCCGTGGGCGGTTTTGATCCGGCCTTTCGGGGTCCCGAGGATTACGAGTTGTGGATGCGGCTGGTGGCGCGCCATTCGGCCTGCTATGCGGACGAGCCGCTGGCGGCGTACCGGAACCGCGCCGGCAGTCTGAGCATGGACGAACGGCGCTTCCTGCCCGAGGTGTTGCGGGTGCTGGAAAAGGCATTTGGCCCCGGCGGGGTGCTGGCGGAGCGTCAGGATTTGCGCCGGCGGGCCGTGGCCAACCAGTTTTGGAACACCTCGTGGATGGCGTTCAACCGCGGGGCGCGGAGCGCGGCGTTGCGGCACTATGTCCGGGCGGTGTTGGCCGACCGCCGCGTGGGTGGCGCACGCAAGCTCGCGCTGCTGTGGCGCTACCTGGTGGGGCGGCCGGACGAGGAGGGCCGGGCGAAGGAGGTCTCATGAGCGGAACCTGGGAACGAAAATGGCGGGGTGTGCTGGCCGCGGGGCTGCCGGTCCCCGGTTTTTTGAGACCGCTCTGGCGTGGCGGCTATCGGGCCGGCGTGGCCCTGCACGAACTCTGGCCCGCGCTGATGAAGTGGCTGTGGATCGAGCCGGTGCTGCGCTCAATTTGCGTCGAGGTTGGCCGGGGTTTGCGGGTGGAGCGCCTGCCGTATGTGCGCGGGCGGGGGCGGTTGCGGCTGGGTGACGACGTGCGGCTCTCGGGGCGGAGCTGCTTCTATTTCATGCGCAATCCGGCGGGTGTACCGGAAATCCGCATTGGCAGCCGTGTGTTCATCGGCAACGGCTGCACGCTGTCGGCCGCCGCGAGGATCGAGATCGGCGATGGCTGCCTGATTGCGCCCGGGGTGCGGATTCATGACAACGACGGCCATCCTTTGGACGCCGCCAGGCGGCGGGTTGGCGGTGGCATGACGCCGGAAAACATCCGGCCCGTGGTGTTGGAGCCGGAGGTGTGGGTGGCGGCGCAGGCCATCGTGCTCAAGGGCGTGCGGATTGGGGCGCGTTCCGTGGTCGGCGCCGGCGCGGTGGTGACCGAGGATGTGCCGCCTGATGTGGTGGTGGCCGGCAATCCCGCCAGGGTGGTGCGTCGGCTGGAGTCGCGGTGAAGGTCCTGTTCTTCTGCAATCTGGTGCCGGACAAGCCCGGCGCGTTTGAGCGGCTGCTGGCGGAGATCGGCCGGCAATGCGGCGCCGGGGGTGATGCCCTGGTGGTGGTGGCTGCGGGAGCGCCGCATCCGACGGTGGCCGCCTGGTTTCGGGAAGCCCGGGTACGCTGGCACCGGGTGGAGGGCTGGACGGATGAGCGGGGGCGCGTGAGGCCCTGGCGGTTTTGCCGACCGGCGCTGCGGCTGGTGCGCGCGGAACGGCCCGACGTCGCGGTGGTGCATTTTGGCAACGAGCTGCCGAGTTGGCTGGTGAGCGTGGCGGGTCCGCGCGTGGTGAAGTGGGTTTGGCAGCAGGACCAGCAGATTGCCCCGGCCACGGTGCTGACGCGACGGCTTTCCCGGTTGCGTTTGCTGGCGCAACGCTTCGACCACTTTGTGGCCGTGTACGCAGGGGGCGCCCGCTCCCTGCTCGAACGCGGCATCGCCGCCGAGCGGATGACGGTGATTCCCAACGGCGTGGCCGAGCCTGTCCGGCAGCGTCCGCCCGGCTGGCTGCGCGCCGCGCTGGACCTCCCGGTGGGGAGCGTGCTGGCGCTATCCGTTAACGCGCTGATTCCCCGCAAACGGGTGGACCTGCAGGTGCTGGCACTGGCCCGGCTGCCATCTGGTGGACCGGTGGTGCATTTGGCGGTGGTGGGGGACGGCCCGGAGCGGGACGCGCTGGGGGCTCTGGCTCAGGCGCAGGGCGTGGAGCGACGTGTGCATTTCCTGGGCCGGCGCGACGACGTGACCGAGCTGCTTCTGGAAGCGGATGTGTTGCTGCTCACCTCGCGCGCCGAGGGCAGTGCCTATGTGCTGGCCGAGGCCATGGCCGCCGGAATTCCGGCGATCGCCACGGACGCCGGCGCGGCGCGGGAACAGATCGCGGATGGCGTTTCCGGCCGGGTGGTGCCGGGCGACGATGTGGCGGCGGTGGCTGGGGCGCTGTCGGCGCTGGTCGGGGACGCGGAGCTGCGCCGGCGCATGGGAGAGGCCGCGCGCGCCCGCTGGCAGAGCCGGTACCGGGTGGAACAGTCGGCCGCGGCGTACGTGGCTTTGTACCGTCGTTTGGCCCGCGGAGGTTGAGGTTGGCGATGGACGCGGCAGCACCCAGAGTGGCGCACGTGGTCATTGCCCTGGCCTGTGGCGGGCTGGAAAGGCTGGTGGTGGACTGGACCAACGAGCGCAACCGGCGGTACCCGCATTCGACGGAAGTCTGGTGTCTGGATGCGCCGGGGGAACTGGCGGCACAGGTGGCGGGAGATTGTGTGCGCTGTGTGCAGGCGCGGCGGGCACGCTTTCCCTGGGATGTGGGAGCGGTGCGGCGGCTGGCGGCGGGATTGCGCGGCGGTGCCGCGGGCGCTCCGGGCGGGGCCGGCGTGGCGGTGGTGCACAGTCACAATTTGGCGGCCCAGCAGTATGCGGCGCTGGCGCTGCGCGGCAGCAGGATTGGGCACGTGCACACCCAGCACGGGGAAAACCCGCATCTGCGTTCGCTGCTCAACCGTTGGCGCAGCCGCCTGCTGGCGCGCCGTACCTCCCGGTTGGTGGCCGTTTCCGAAGCCACTGCCCGGGCGATGGCGCGGTATCAGGGACTGGAGCGGGAGCGGTTGGTGGTGATACCGAACAGCATCGCCGTTCCGACAGCGGTGGCGGAGGCCGGTCCGGTCAGGGCACGGCACGGCATCTCCCCCCGGACCACCGTGATCGGGTCGGTGGGACGGTTGGCATGGGTGAAAGGCTACGATCGTCTGCTCGTCGCGTTCCGGGCGCTGAGCGCCGAGCTGCCGGACGCCTGCCTGCTGCTTGTGGGCGACGGCCCCGAGCGGGGGGCGCTGGAGCGGCTGGCCGCGAGCCTTGGCATCCGTTCGCGGGTGATATTTGCGGGGTTTCAGCCGGATGTCGGCGGCTACTATGCCGCCATGCATTTGTTCGTGTTGCCGTCACGCAGCGAGGGGGTGGCGCTGAGCCTGTTGGAGGCCATGGCGGCGGGGGTACCCGCGGTGGCCACGGCGGTGGGCGGCAATCGCGAGCTTCTCGCGGACGGCGTCGCAGGCTGGATTTTGCCCGAGGATGAGGCGCGCTGGCCGGCGGTATTGGCCGGTATTTTGGGGAATGCGACCGAACGCGAGCGCCGGGTGGCCGCGGCCCGGGAACGCACGCGGACGGTGTACAATCGCGAGCGGACCATGGCGGCATATGAGGCGCTGTATCGGGCGGTGGCGACCGCGTGCTCGTGACCATTTCCAATCTGTTTCCCCGGCCCGACCAGCCGCAAAGGGGGTTGTTCAATCTGCATCTCTTTCGGGCGCTGGCCGAGGGCCGGGCGGAGCCGCGGACGGCGGAGGGCGGGCCGGCGTTGCGCAACCTCTGTCTGGTTCCCGAATGGCGGCCGTGGCGCTGGCCGGCCGTGCGGCAATGGACGGCGCCCGCGGCGGCGCCATTTCCGACGCGGTATGTGCCGGTCTTTTACGTGCCGCGCCTGGGCCGCGGTCTGAGCGCGGCCACGTATCTGTGGACGCTGCGGCGGGGGCACGCGGACTTGGCGGGCGCGCGGGCCGTATTGGCCACGTGGCTGTATCCTGACGGCGTGGTGGTGACGGCCCTCGCGGAGGCCGCGGGCGTGCCGGCCTGGATTCTGGTGCAGGGCAGTGACGTGTTTCATCTGCGAACGGCGTGGCGTCGCCGCCTGATCTTGCGGGCAGCCCGCCGGGCCGCGGGGTTGATCTGTGTCAGCCGGGCGCTGACGGAACCCCTGCGGCAGGCCGGGGTGGAGACGCGCAAGCTGCATGTGGCGGTCAATGGCGTGGATACCGCATGTTTCCACTATCGGGAGCCTGTCGCCGCGGCCGCGGAGCTGGCGCGGCGTGGGGCTGGCGGGGGCTGGCCGGCGGGACCGGGCGGCAAGCTGGTGCTCTTTGTCGGCAATCTGGTGCACGTCAAAGCGCCGGACGTGTTGCTCGCCGCCGCGCACTGCTGGAAGGTTGGCCCGGGCGCCGAGCCGTTCCAAGTGGTACTGATTGGCGATGGTCCGCTGCGACCGAGCCTGGAGCGCGAGGTGCGGCGATTGGGCCTGGCCCCACAGGTCACGTTTCGGGGAGCGCGGCCTCAGGACGAGGTGGCGCTGTGGATGAATGTTGCCGACGTGTTGTGCCTGTGCAGTCGGCACGAGGGCATGCCGAACGTGGTCTTGGAAGCGCTCGTGTCGGGCCTGCCGGTGGTGGCCACGGAGGTGGGGGGGTGCCGTGAGGTGCTGCGCGGGGAACCGCTGGCGCGGCTGGTGCCGCCGGACAGTCCGGAGGCCTTGAGGCGGGCTTTGCGGGAGCTGAGCGCGGAGCCCGAGAGTCGTCAAGAGCTGGCGGCGCGGCACGCCGGCCGGTATTCGTGGCATCGGCAGGCGGGAGAGATTCTGACGCTGTTGGGCACGGCGGAAAGCGGGGGCGGACGGTGAGTCAACACATGCGCCGGTTGCTCGGTCAGTGGCCGCTTGCGGCCGTGGCGGTGGTGACGGTGGTGACGGGTGGCATGCTCGCCGCGCGCTATCCGCTGTGGTACGACGAGGCGCTGGCCTTTTTGCTGGTCACGGACGTGTCGCTTGCGCACATGCTGCGCGCGCTGGCGCACGGGGTGGATGGTGGCTTCCCGCTGTTCTATGTGCTGGCCTGGTTGTGGCGCCATGTGGTGGGACCGGGCGCATGGGGCCTGCGTATGTTTGGCACCCTGGGAATGGCCGTGGCGGCGGCACTGATCCTGGGCCTGCTGCGGCGGGCCTTCGGCGCGTGGGCCGCTGCCGTGGGTACGCTGGCGCTATTCTGCACCTCCCGACTGGTGCTGGTGCATGTGGCCGAGTTGCGCTTTTACGGTTTGTTCATGGCCGTGTGCGCGGCGAATCTGTGGTGGTGGCAGGCGCTGGCCGCGGAACGGACGGTCCGGCCCCGCAGCGTGGTGACCTATGGTCTGCTCCAGGCGGCGCTGGTGCTGACCCATGTACTGGGGATTGCGTATGGCGCGGCTTTGCTGGCCGCATTGGTGCTCCGCGACCGGTTGGACGGCGGATTGCGTCCGCGGCTGTATCTGGCAGCCATGTGCGGCTGGCTGGCGGTGTTGCTCTGGCTACCTGCGCTGCGCGGCCAGATGGCGGTGCTTCGGGACGACTGGTGGATTCCCAAACCCGACCTCAACGCGTTGGTCACGTTGGGTGACTTCGGCATGGCCCTGTTGCCGCTGGTCGTGATCGGCGGTGTGCTGGCGGTCGTTTTGCCGTTGTCCGGCTCGGCCGGCAACGGGGCGCCAACCGAAGCCGGGGGCCGGTCGCTGTTGTTGCTGGCGGCCGCGCTGTGGGCCGTTCCGCTGGCCGGGTATCTGGCCTCCAAGTACCTGCTGGCCCGCTCCGTGTTCCTGCCGCGCTACTACCTGCCGACAGCGCTGGCCTGGCCGATCATCATTGCCGCCTTGTGGCACCGGATGCGGGTCGCGGAGCGACGCGGGGGCCCGGTGCTCGCCGGGTTGATGGTGGCGGTGTTGGCGGTGTATCCGTTCCGTGAGTTGCGGTATCCCAACGATTTTGCGCAACGTACCCGGGCCATGGAAATGGTGCCGGGCCCTGCCGACCTGCCGGTGGTGTACGCCGGGGATGTGGAAGCCGCGCTGCGGTTTCTGCCGGTGCTGCATCACAGCCGCGAAAAGGCGCGACATTTTTATCTGCTGGACTGGGAGGTTGCCTCCCGGACCAACGCACGGTACATGTACCGCATGACCGCGGCGCTGGGGCGCTTCTACCTGCCGCGCAACGTGGTGCGCGCGGAAGAATTTCTCGCCCGCCACGAGCGCTTCCTCTTGCGCGGTTCGGAAACATGGCATGCGTGGCGCATTGCCGGCGATGCCCGCTACACGACGGTGTTCCTGGGGCGGGATGGCATCCAGGCCGACGTCCGGCTGGTGACGCGCCGGCCGGGTGCGCTGCCGGCTGCGGAAACCCGTGCGGCGGGGAGCAGGACCGGAGCGGAGGAGCCGTAACATGGAAGCCCGGCGCTTGCGTGGCGTGGTTCTGGTGACGGTGGCGGCCGCCGCGTTGCTCAGCAACTTCGGGTTGGCGTTCAAACTCGGCTACGGCCGGCGGATGGAATCCGACGCCTTCTATTTCCTCAGTCTGGCCCGGAGTTTGGCGGCCGGACAGGGCTATGTGCTACGCGACGGGTTTTGGCCCGAGGCTCCGGCGATGAGTCGGTCGCCCGGTTGGCCCTTTCTGGTGGCGTTGGCCCTGCGGGCGGCGCCGCATGCGCCTGCGGATGCCGTCATGCGCACGCTGGCGCTGCTGCTCAACATTGTGGCGGCGGTGCTCGTCGCCCTACTGGCGGCACGGCTGTTCCGCAGTGCGGCGGTCGCGCTGCTGGCTGGACTGGGTTATGCTGCGTATCCGGTCGCGCTGTATCACGCTTATGAAGGGCTGTCGGAGGTTGCCTTTGTGGTCCTGCTCCTGAGCGCGACCCTGCTGCTCACGGGCCCCGGACGGCGGTCGTGGTGGGGCTATCTGGTGTTGGGCCTGGCAACCCTGGTGCGCCCGAATCTGCTGCCCTGGGTGCTGTTTGCCGGCCTGGGTGCGGCGTGGCAATGCCTGCGAGAGCGGCGTCTGCCGTCGCGGCCGCAGGTTGGGGTCGGTATGCTGGCCGTACTGCTGTTCCTGCTGCCGAGCGGGTTGTGGGCGCTGCGGAACTACCGGGTGTGCGGCCGGTTTCCGGTGTTGAGCACGTTGTGCGGGCAGACGTTTTACGGCGGCAACAACGCCGTGGTGGCGGACACGTTGGAATGGTGGGGCTATTGGGTGTTTCCGGACAAGATTCCCGGCGAGAAGCCCATGCGCGAGCTGGCGGCAGCGTTGTCGGAGGCCGAGGTGGACGCCTACTACATAAGGAAGGGACGCGAGTATCTGCGGCAGCACCGCCTGGCGTTGCCGCGGCTGTGGCTGGGCAAGCTCGTGCGCGCGTGGGTTCCGGTGCCCTGGAAGCCGAGCTGGTCGGCCTACGCGGTGAGCCTTGCGCGTTGGGTCCTCTACATCCTGGCCCTGCTCGGGATGCGGATGGCCTGGTCCGGTTTACACCCCGGGTACCGGCGGATGGTGGGCGCGCTGCTCGGCGCCACGCTTGTCACCGTGCTGGCTTTCTGGGGTTGCGCCCGTCTGGTGTTTCCGTGCGACGTGTTGTGGCTGCCCTTGGCGGCGTTGGTGCTCGCGCGCCGCGGCGCTGCGGCGCTGCGGCGCTGGCGGGCGCTTGGGGCAAGGTGGGGAATGGCGTGGACTTCGTGATCATCGCCAACGCCTGGCAGGCCGGGCAGGACAATCCGACCAGCAAACACCGCATTGCGCGGGAACTGGTGGGCCGGGGTCACCTGGTGCTCTGGCTGGAGGGCGCGGGGATGCGCCGCCCCCGGCTGAGCTCGGCGGCGGACCGGACCCGGATATGGGACAAGTTGCGGCGGGCGCGGGGTGGCGTGTGGCAGCCGGCGGATGCGCAGGCTCCTGGCGCCGGTGGCGGGTTGTGGGTGCTGGCGCCACTGCTGGTGCCGTTGCCGCGGTACGGCGTGGTGCGGCGTCTGAACGGCTGGATGGCGGCGCGGGCGGCAGCGGCCTGGGCGCGGCGGCTGGGCTTCCGGAGTCCGGTGCTGATCAACTATGTTCCCGTACTGGCCGAAAGTCTGCGGTTCTGGCGCGGCCGGACGGTGTATCATTGTGTGGACCGTTGGGATGCCTTCCGGATGTATGATGCACGGGTGATGGCGGCGGCCGATCGGCGTTGTTGCCGGCTGGCGGAAGTGGTCATTGCCTCCTCGCACGAACTGCTGGCGCGGTGTCGGCTCCTGAACGCGAACAGCCATTTGATCACGCACGGTGTGGATCATGCGCATTTCCGCGCCGCGGTGGCGGTGCCGCCGCCGGCGCGGCCGGCCGATCTGCCGCGCGGCTCGGTGGTGGGTTTCTTTGGATTGCTTTCCGAATGGCTCGACCAGGCGCTGGTGGTGGCGCTGGCCCGGGCGTTGCCCGGGGCGGCGGTGGTGATGATTGGCCGGGCGGATGTGCCCGTGGACGCGCTGCGGGGGATCGCCAATCTTCACCTGCTCGGCCCGCGACCCTTCGGGGTCTTACCGGCTTACGTGGCTCATTTTGACGTGGGGATCATTCCGTTTCTGGTGAACGATTTGACCCGCGCGGTCAACCCGATCAAGCTCAGGGAAATGCTGGCGGCGGGCTGTCCGGTGGTGGCCACGGACCTGCCGGAGGTCGCGCGCTATGTCACCCCCGGTGGTGCGGTGGAGACGGCGCGGACGCATGCGGAGTTTGTTGAGGGGGTGCGGCGGCGGCTGGCCGCGCCGTTGACGCCGGAGGCGCGGCGGCATCTGAGTCAGAGCGTGGCGGCGGAGACCTGGGCGGCGAAAGTGGACCGGCTGCTGGCCGTGATCAGCGCCGGGGGCAGCGACGGTGGAAAGGCGCGAACGGCATCATGAGCATCCTGAAGCTGATGGCGGCGGATCTGCGGGCGAAGGCCGAATGGCTGTACGGGAATGCCTCCCTGCGCAGCCGGTTGAAGGCGGCGTGCACGGACGGCACTTTTGCGATGGTGTGTTATCGCTGGATGCAGGCCTGTCAGCGTCGTCGTCTGGTGCCGCTGGCGATGCTGTTCAACAAGCTCAACGTGGTGTGTGGACAGTGTGTCATTGGCCGGGGCGCGGACTTTGGGCCGGGGTTTGTGCTGGTGCACAGTCAGGGGGTGGTCATCAATACCGCGGTGCGGGGCGGTCGGCACGTGGTGCTGGAGCATCAGGTGACGCTGGGCGCCGAACGCGGCGCGGC
>Ga0073932_1007312_pt1 | contig 10750 bp, 15 predicted proteins | sample DewCreD2012metaG_FD_76967 | JGI IMG/M metagenome (GOLD analysis project Ga0073932, IMG submission 76967) | Hot spring sediment bacterial and archeal communities from British Columbia, Canada, to study Microbial Dark Matter (Phase II) - Dewar... ...
CCCTTTTTCATAAGGTCTTCTTTGTTTCGAAGCTCTGCAAGCATATGCGGAGTTTCTTAGCCCGTCGCAATCCCTTTTTCATAAGGTCTTCTTTGTTTCTTCTTCTTGTCCCTGATGTAGGTGAGCGGGTCGCTATAGTGAGTCGCAATCCCTTTTTCATAAGGTCTTCTTTGTTTCTATAACGAGCAGTGTGAGGACGCCCGAAATCTGCGGGGTCGCAATCCCTTTTTCATAAGGTCTTCTTTGTTTCTCGTTAATATTCGTCTTGTTAGCAATCTTGCTTACGTCGCAATCCCTTTTTCATAAGGTCTTCTTTGTTTCGAATTGCGATGGTGAATGTGAGGATTTGGCGGGTCGCAATCCCTTTTTCATAAGGTCTTCTTTGTTTCAAAGCGCTGGAAGTGGCAGATTAAGCAAGGCAGTCGCAATCCCTTTTTCATAAGGTCTTCTTTGTTTCTTGTTCATTGCTGAATTTCGCTTGTTCCCGAAAGTCGCAATCCCTTTTTCATAAGGTCTTCTTTGTTTCTGGTCAAACCTGCCGGATGATGAGATTTGTAATAGTCGCAATCCCTTTTTCATAAGGTCTTCTTTGTTTCAAGTGGAGCCGGACGGATATCGTATGGGCATGTTTTAGTCGCAATCCCTTTTTCATAAGGTCTTCTTTGTTTCGGAACCCGAACTTCAATTTGTTCACTTCCTGCCGAAGTCGCAATCCCTTTTTCATAAGGTCTTCTTTGTTTCAAAAAGACAAAGACAAAGTGGTTGGAAGCCGCGAATGGTCGCAATCCCTTTTTCATAAGGTCTTCTTTGTTTCCCACGTTAGTGGCATCCTACAGCTGGATGCGTTGTCGCAATCCCTTTTTCATAAGGTCTTCTTTGTTTCAACACCCTGAAATCAAGAAAGCAGTGCCGGGCCGCGTCGCAATCCCTTTTTCATAAGGTCTTCTTTGTTTCTTTTTACCGCCAAAAAGTTTACCAACAAGAGTGCCCAGTCGCAATCCCTTTTTCATAAGGTCTTCTTTGTTTCATATGAATGTCAGTCACTATTAGAAATAGGCACGTGGTCGCAATCCCTTTTTCATAAGGTCTTCTTTGTTTCATTGGACATCAGTGACGGATGCTGCGAATTATTGCGAGTCGCAATCCCTTTTTCATAAGGTCTTCTTTGTTTCAAACTTCGCAATCAACTGTATGAGTTGATGTCGGGTCGCAATCCCTTTTTCATAAGGTCTTCTTTGTTTCAAAAGGAAGGAGACCAGGGATGATGGTCAAAAACAGTCGCAATCCCTTTTTCATAAGGTCTTCTTTGTTTCATGGGAGTTCTTGTGGTATCGAGAGAGCACATCCGGTCGCAATCCCTTTTTCATAAGGTCTTCTTTGTTTCAAAAGCTGGGATATCATAGAATTCAAACTTGTCCGTCGCAATCCCTTTTTCATAAGGTCTTCTTTGTTTCCAGGCAGGACATAATTTGCCCTGACACAGGCCCAGAGTGTCGCAATCCCTTTTTCATAAGGTCTTCTTTGTTTCAAAATGAGATATAAGAATTTAACTCCCCATGAGATTAGTCGCAATCCCTTTTTCATAAGGTCTTCTTTGTTTCTATATCCAGGTAACGAAGATATTCCTTACGCCTGTTGGTCGCAATCCCTTTTTCATAAGGTCTTCTTTGTTTCCTGCGACATTGGCGGGGATGTCATCACGCTCGTGAGTCGCAATCCCTTTTTCATAAGGTCTTCTTTGTTTCTTACCTTACCCATGGCTTGCCTCCCCGACTTCGTCGCAATCCCTTTTTCATAAGGTCTTCTTTGTTTCGCAGATCACGGAAGATGGAAAGGGAGTTGTTGGCGATGTCGCAATCCCTTTTTCATAAGGTCTTCTTTGTTTCTTTTAGAAACTCCATGACTGATATTGCTGTTACGCGTCGCAATCCCTTTTTCATAAGGTCTTCTTTGTTTCAGCACCCCCACTAAATATTTTTTGGTAACAATATGTTACAGCAATGTTTGTGCAGATTTTGGAACATTTAAGAAGCAACCTACATTCACCTCCTCCTAAATAATCTCCCCCTCAACCCCATTTCAGCCTCTCCCCCCTTAGGGTAAGGGAGGTTTGGGAGGGGTTATTACCTAAAAATCTTATTCAATAAAAATCTCCACCCCGTCGGGCACCCTGTCACCGCACCCCATGACAATGACTTTCTCTTCCGTCGGCAGCGGATAAATCCTTATATCATCAACTGTTTCATCAATCAAACCTGTGAGTTGCTCCTTCAGGTCGAGGAGCGCTGGCCAGGTCAGTCGGCAGTGAAACACGGAGTATTGGATATGCAGGCCCTTGCCTTTCATAAGTTTATACACCCTCGCCAGTCTGCGCGGCTCCCTGATGTCATAGCAGACAATATAGTTTGATTTCATTATCCCAGTTCCCTCATCAATTCAAAAAGGTTGTCGAGAACCAGCCCGATATCCGCCTTCACCCGTTCCCTCCGGTTTTCGAACCGGTGGACGATGTCCTTCATCCCCTCAGGGGTTACCGCCCAGCCACTACCTTCTTTCGTCACGTAGCCGTTCGTCCTCGCAACCCTCGAGAACTGGATTGACTGGATATGCACCTCCGGGTCAAGGATATAACAGATATCGAGCGCGAGTCCGAAATTGTGCCCCCTGTTCAGTATTCCTATGTGGGGGTCAAGCCCGATCTTGACGATATACCCAACCACCATCTCCCTGAGCAGCATCCTTATGACATTGCAGACCGCCTGCCACTGTTCATCTGAGATAGCCCGCGCTTTTTCGATAACCATCCGGTAATCTTTCCGGCTGAACCCCGATGCGGTAAACGATTCGAAAATGCTCTTGGAAAGCCGCCGCAGAACCTTCAGCTCGATCCTCCTCCTCTGCGCATACATCCAGTCTTTCACTCTCTGGATTCTTTCCGGCTCCGTGAGCAGTTCCTTCTGCTTCTCATAATATCGCGGCAGGCGCTCTATGTAAGGCATGACGACGGCCGCTGATTCCCCGGCACGGTTCATCAGGGTGACCGGCACATCGTTATCGGTGAAAAGCGTGATCACATCCGTCTCCAGTCTGACGTTTCCGATGATGACGACCCTGCCGATAAGCCGCGCGGGAACCCTCCTCCCGGCCCGTCCTTCCTCTCTGACCCATATTGACGGCCCGTCGCGGAAGACTGTTACGTGCTTGTTTTCATTCAGATATAATGTCCTGTCCATCCATAATCCTCACGGCCAATGCCCTGACCTCTTTGACGATCTCAGGCCTGACAACCTTTGCCCACTCTTCATAAAGGGGGTAAAAACGCTGTCTGCTCTCCTTCTTGAGATAGCATCCCGGTCTCTCGTCACCGCGGGCAAAATCCCTCGTGGTAAACGTCCGCTCCCTGAATATTTCCCATACAAACCTGTCAACCTCCGTCCTGTATAATTCAACAAGGTCACATGCCAGTGACTCCCTGCCATATTCGAACTGGTGCAAGAACCCGATGGTTGGGTCAAGCCCGAGAACCTCTATCTCCCTGACCGTTTCATAGTGGAGTAACGTATAGCAGAGAGAGAGCATCGCGTTCACCGGGTCTTCGGGCGGTCTCCGCGTCCTCTTTCTGAATTCAAGCGAATCAGGGAACAGTTTCGTGAATGCCTGAAAATATGTTGTTGAAGCGCCACCCTCGTACCCTCTGATCTGGTCTATACCAGCGGCAGAGTCTCCAATATTTTCGAGGAAGTTCTCAAGTACGCCTGCCGCCTCCGACATGGGGAACCGCACGTCGGGTCGTAATTCCCGCGCACAGAGGAGAAACTCTTTCTGGCGAGTGACCTTGGTGATCACAGTCTCCCGCGAAAATTTTTCAGCAAACGGTGAAAGTGACTTCTCATACTGCCTCACTCGCAGGATGCCGTTATTGTGGAGCCGGCCGTGCAGCATACCGCAGAACCGCAAACGTTTCCCCGAAAGGAATAAGACGCTGACACCTTCGTGTGCCAACCGGTGGAGCACCGGGGTTTCGATAGAAACATTCCCAACGACAATAACCCGTTTAAGCGGGTTTACCGGTACGATCCCCTCGCGCCCGCCATTTGCATAAAAAGCGAGTGCATGGCCGTCAAGCCTGATATGGAGGTCTTTCCTGTCAATATAGAGTGTGCCCATTCCTACCCCACATAAAAATATTCCGGGTCCTTCGGCTGGAGGGCAATTCCCAGTGTATGCGTCCTGCTTCTGCCATCCATGGTGAATATGTGAACCCTGTCCTCATCATCGAAGATAAGCCCGTCAAGTTTCCTCTTGACATACCTGAGCTCGCCGTCCGTAAGGAAGCATTCGTAGACTGATTTCTGCCCGCCGGTGCTGTAGCCCTTGAGAAAATTACGCACCCTCGACAGCCGCCGGTTATCGGTTATATCGTATGCTACGAGGTACAGTATCCTTTCCATAATCCCCTTCCCCTGTCATTCTGACCCCGAATTCATTTCGGGGGAAGAATCTCGTTTCTGCCGAGATTGCTTCGCCCGCACGTTTGTCCGGGCTCGCAATGACCGTTTATCTATGGAAAGAATACAAGGGATTGCGGAGACATGTCAGCAACAACAATATTGCGGCAATATTTCTTCTTCAGTTGTCAAAGAACAAGCATGAACTACTGATTGAATACCTTTAAATCAACAACTTCGGCGATATTGTCAAAATCTGAATCGTTGTGCAGCAGGTATAAATTATTTTCAATTGCAGTCTGGGCAATAAGACAGTCTATGGTACTGTTTATCGTAATGCCTTTCTTTCGGCACGTATAATAAATCTTTGCCGCGGAGGCATACGATTCTTTTTCGTCTTTTAGTGAATAAAACCGCTGGGTATCGAGGTACCTTTTTACTGTATCGAAATCCTTTTCAGTCTTTGTGCCCTGCAAGACTTCCTGATAAATAAGCGAGTTTATGCCATACGGGATATTATTATCGAGTACATATTGGAATCTCAGGATAGTATCGTTTTCATTATCGCGAAGATAGTCAATCATTACCGATGTATCAACAAGAATCAACTCAATTGCCTTTTCTCAATTTTTTGTAATCATAATCCGATCTGAAGGCTATCTTACCCCGCAAATCCCTCAGGTCTAATCTCTGCCGTGAACTTATCAGTTCCTTCAGCGCTTCGTGAATAAGTTCTTTTTTGGTTTTTGCCTGGGAATATTTGAAAGCTTTCCTTACCGTTTCATCATCCAATACAATATTTGTTCTCATTTATATACACCTCCGCATACACATACTATAGCACATTTAATCGGGACTGTGATCGAAAACAACGACATCCCCTGTTACTGGGCTCCTGTATGTCAGCTTCTGTGCTTTCCCGTGAAGGGCGTGGGCGATCTTCAGGTAGAGCCACACGGGTGCCTGGCCCGTGAGGATGATATCCTTACCTTCACCGGCGAGAGCTTGGGCTTTCTGGATATAGGCGGCGAGTTCCGCAAGCTTTGCATTCGAGGAATAAAATGTCGAAAGGTCAATGGTGACTGGTGAGATTTCGTATGAATTACGGTTCATTATCACTGCTCCTTGAGATTCAATTGTTTAACAAGAACTTTTCTTAAATTCGGCACCTGCGCAGGCGGGACTACCCGAGTATTAAATTGTTCTGCTCTCGCTTGAACGGACTGTCTAATATCACCATTCTTTAAAATATAGGGAGAAGTCGTTACAAGAAAGCTTCTCACTTTGAGACCAAACTCTTTTTGCAAAGCCCCAATTTTATAAAGCACATCTGCGTTCTTATCGTCATGCTGATCGAGAGATTTACATTCAACAAAAAAAAGGGCATTGTCAATGGTAAACATGACATCAAACTCATTATCCCGACCACGGGCATTTTTCATTTTCAGGCCGATTACAGCATCATCTATTCCTTTTTCGATAAATTCCGCAACAGTATTAAAACAAAATTCTTCTAACCACCCTCCGGTTAAATATCTGATTTCTGAACGGGTTAACTTTTTTGAAACCACCCCGCTAAGAAGAGAAAAACCAAGCCTTTCAAAAAGTGCTATTTCATGCGCATTTGCTCCTTTAAAATCACTATGAAAGTTGAATTCAGAATCGTCCCTGTGTGATCTCAAATTTCCACTAAGCCAGATGAGTGCATTCTTAAGCTTATCGTAGCTATGGACGATCCACTCAGATAATTCTGCTCGCTCTATTGCCCCACGATAATAACCTTTTAATTTTTCTTTATTTGTTATTTCTAATCCGTAAGCTGTTAAATATTGAACAACATTCAGCCGTAAAGTCAGTTCTATCGTTTTGCCGGGGCTTTTCTTAGGAAAAGGCATTATATATTGATTTTTCGGTATCGGAATATAAATCATTCTACTGCTGTAATCCTTAAAATATTCATAGGAGGCTATGGACATAATCTTGGTACCGCCGGTGAGATTGACTATAAACTCTGAGTCTTCTCTTCCAGCAATCCACTGATCAATCTTTTTATGACAATCGAGAATTGAATCTTCTTGAACAAGAATCTTATTTGATTTGCCTGCATAATGTAATCCTAATGTTTCGAGTGTCTTTATGATGGCATCGCACTTTTTCTTTCTTTCCATCTCATTTGTAGAAATAAAGAGAAGTTCATCTGGTTTGAAATGATGAATAGCAAGGACGTTTGGAACTGATTGCTCACTGACAAGAGAAACAAGGATCGTCTTCATTATAGTAACTCCCCCTATCCCCCTCTTAGGCTAAGAGGGGGTATTTATCTCGATAATTAGATTGCATTAGATCATATCATTGACCAAATGCGAAAATATGCATACAATAAAAGCATATTAAGGAGGTGCATAATATGCGTGCGACATTAAACATACCCGATGATCTCCTTTCTGAGGTGCAGAAGATTACCGGAGAAAAGTCGAAGACAAAGGCGATAACAACAGCGATGAAAGAGTATATCCGTCAGAAAAAGATAAAAGAATTGATAGCGTTGAGAGGCAAAATACAGATTGACTATGACTGGGAAAAGGAAGAAGAGCTTGAGATGAAGGCTCAGGCGGAAAGGGAGAAGCTTCTTGAAGGATAGCGTTCTCGCAGACACAAGTGTTTGGATAGAGTTCTTTAAGCAGCGGTCAGAAACCGGCGACAAACTATCGGAATTAATTATAAAAAATACCGTTTGGAGCTGTGGCATAGTAATCTTTGAAATCGTGCAAGGCGTCAAGACAGAACATGAAAAAGCAAAATTGCTTGCAACGTTGTTAGCATTACCGTACATAGAAATGACACAATCGCTATGGCAAAGGGCCGGAGAACTCTCATCATCACTGAAGAAGAAAGGATTAAATCTTCCTTTATCAGATGTTTTCATTGCCGCCATTTGTCTTGAACACAATCTTCCTATCTTCACCCTCGATAAACACTTCGCGCAAGTACCGGGGGTAAAGGTTTATGCATTTTGATGTCAGTCAGCAAGCCTTTCCCTTAGCCTGTCCCTGATCTTTTTTGCTTTCTCCGGCATAGCATTGTGAAAAAATTCCATCTGTGCCTGAAGCCACTGGAGTTTAAGATGAACGAGCCTTTTTTTGTATTCAAGGATGTCCTCTCTGGATTTATAGTACAAAAGCGGTTCGCTATTGGCTTCGATAGGCCTTTCATCAGCCATTTTTCCATTCCTCCACCATGAAGCCACAAAATTTATTGGCCTTGTTCACCCTTCTGAATCTTATATCTTCACAATCGTGCAAAATCCTCCGACTGATCTCATAAATAGTATCTATATCAGGTTCTATAAGATGTATTCCTTTAAGTGCTTCCTGTATCACAAATGGAGATTCATCTTCATCATGCAGCCTCACCATGGAGATATCCGTGTCGGTCGACATCAGGATGTTATCTATGATCTCCATTTCCTCTTTTTCATTTGCTGTATTCAGGAATAAAGCAAGATCAATGTCGGACCTCTTGTGCGCCACACCTTTGGCAAAAGAACCATAGAGGATAGCTACCATGACTTTGCCCTCTTTTTTGAATCCTGTAAGAACTTCTCTTAATGAAAGTAATTCATTATCCACTTAGCCCACAACCTCTAATACCGCCCAGCCAAAGGGGATCATGGACTCAATAGTACCTTTTCGGTCTTCTGCGGCGAGCCATAGAGTAGTTGCCTCCTCTTTGGTAATAGCCGCCCGACCGGGTCCTTGCATAATTTTAATCTTGCGATTACCCTCGATGGTCACTGCCTCAGCACCAGCATGTTTGCCCAGACGGACGAGAAAAGCCGTCTTTTTCTGTGCCTCTTTAAAAATACCTAAGGCAGGCATCTTGAATCCCAGCTCTTTCTTTACCGCAAATTCATGATTGTATATTCTCGCGTAATGCTTATTTATTGTGAGTAGAATTTTCTCCTGATCAATAGGATTCTTGATCCGTGACAGGCCGGTTTCAAAGCTCATCGTTCCTTGAAAAACGCTCCCTGGCATAAGCACTTCGAGGATTTGAGGTGGCCCACTCTGCGCCTTTGTCTCCCGGTCGGCTGTTTTTTTCTTTTTGTTTACAGCATAGAGAATTTTCGTTTTAACCCGCTCAGTCGGAAGAAGGTCGGCTATCTTGAGAACACTGAAGGGGTCCTCTGAAAAAGAACCTCTCAATAGCTCCTTTTCCAGTTCTGAAGCTTTTCCGGCGTATCCTCGAATAGCACCCTCAAGTGGCTCGGTACCCTGTAAATATTTAGAAAGATGTTTGTAATCCCCTGCTCCTGCAAGTCCGCTCAGGTAAGCAGTTCTGATTGAGCCCTTAAGTGATGAACCGGGCACATAAGGTCTTTTTGTCTGCACGTTGAAAGCGGTCTTGCACATTGTAAACTGATTGATCACAGCATCTTTACTGTAAGACGACATGGCGATGACTTTTTGGTAATGGGTGATAAGCGCAGGCACAATATTGACCTCCCTTGAACCCGGAAGCGGGGTATAGTTATTCTTTATGAACTTAAAGACCGGAAGCAGGTTATCTCCAGAACAGACTCCTAAAAATTCCTGCCGCTTCTGGGGCGAAAGGGATTGTACAAACTCAAGCGGGTCGAATTCGATAAGAGCGTTTTTCTCCCCATCTATGACAAAGTTAGTGGGTTCATAGACCTCGTCACATCCTATATTGATTGGAGATAGCACATGCAGTTTTATTTTTATTGAATTCATCTCATGCCTCCACCCTCACAGGGATATACAACGAATACCCCTGCATAACCGCTTTGTGTTCTTCAGCAAGAGAAATATTGGTCACAGCAGTTCCAATATAAGGTTTTATAAATATGTCCTTTCCTCTTGGAACAAATATCGCCCCTTCATCGGCCATTATGACGGGGTTCTTAAATGGATTTTTTGACTTTGCTAAAATATCGCCGTGCCTGCCAAAACGTATGAACGGACTGAAAAAACTGTCAAGAAAAACGCCCTTGTCCGGCACACATGGGGACAATGTATAGCAGGCGTTAGGCTCAGTACTTCCAAATGATTTAAGATCAATTTCATCGACATCCGATACCTCAAATTTTCCAAGTCCGGTAGATGCATCCTTGCCAAACCCAACTTCGCCAATCCTGGTTAACGCATCTTCCACTTGACTAATGGTAATTCTATCGCTTATTCCGACAAACATTGAAAGTTCAGTCTGCGGGAAATATACTTTTTGGTCAACTGCAAAAGGTGCAAATCCGCCTTCTCCTGTCGTGCCGGTCAGCCTGTTGATTGCATTGTGGGGCTGTGAATAATCAGCCACAAACGATTTAACTCCCTTCTTCCTGGCATCTTTCTGCAAATCAGTGGTAACAGAGCTTCTAATCATTTCGAAAAGCTCTTTGTCGCTTAAATATTTAATATCTTTAAAAGACTTAATACCTTGAGCTTCTTTGACAGGCATCCACCTCTTTGCCTTCAATCGCTTTCTTTCGCCAATAACTGAATTCCTCTCCATGCCTGAATAATCAAACAAATTATCCAGTGGCAGATCAGGACGCTTTAACATATATAAGGAATTCGAGCCTTCATAGGAAATTGGGTAAGCTGAAGAGATAATCAGGAAAGGGTTTAACGCATAATCGTCAAGCAATGCCTCGATTGAACTGCCGAATAAGCCTTCCCTATAAGCAGCCTGCCAGCAGATATGTCCGAATAGAGTGTCGCCTTTTAGAGGCGTTCCGAAGCTGGATAATGGCTTGATTCTTATTTTATAGGTTTTCAAATAAACCTCCCGTTCAACATAAAAGCACAGTTTAAAATGGATTTAGATTTTCAAAACTGCTGCTAATATCCTGATCATTTAATTTCAGCCTTTCAAACTTAATCCGTCCATATCCTCTGCTGCCGCTTCCGCCGAGTGCGTCTATTTCAAGGAGTTTTAATCCTTTTAAAAGATAATCATTGAAAAGCTGCTCGTCGTCATCCTGCAATACTTTGAAAGTCACAAGAAATTTAAACTTCGTTCCTTCAGGCACTCTTTCGATGAAACGTGGATTAGATGCTGTCCCTTTAATTCTGTCTATGCTGTTTTCAGATTTTACTTCAGTAAGCTGCCAGCGATTTTTCTTTGCCTCTTCTTTCCAGTCATCATCAAGAGGGCAGTCACTGAAAGAGACTCTTGTTGGACCAAAACCTGTCTCGTCGTCTTTATCTGCACCGCTTGAGCCAAAGATTTTTAGTATAGCCTCACATGCTTTTTTCTCGGCATCTGTTGTTGCAGAATTAATC
>Ga0073932_1007323_pt1 | contig 10732 bp, 8 predicted proteins | sample DewCreD2012metaG_FD_76967 | JGI IMG/M metagenome (GOLD analysis project Ga0073932, IMG submission 76967) | Hot spring sediment bacterial and archeal communities from British Columbia, Canada, to study Microbial Dark Matter (Phase II) - Dewar... ...
ATCCTCCCGCTTGCACCGAAAGGCAACCTGACACGTCTCGATGAATGAGGCATCCACCCTTTGGAAGCTCGTGACATGGGCGTCAGCATCGTGATTCCCACCTATCGGAGGCCGGAGTTGGTCCGTCGCCTGCTCGGGAGCATACAGGCTCAAAGCTATGAGCGCTTCGAGATCATCCTGGTGGATGATTGCTCTCCCGAGAAGCGTGAGTATGCCGAGATCGCTGTGCAGTTTGCTAGAGTTTTCGAGGAATTTTCGTATCTTCGGAATTCTTCTAATCGAGGCGCCCCCTATTCCCGCAATCGAGGAATATCCCGATCGAAACACGAACTGGTGGCACTCGTGGACGACGACGATGAATGGCTGCCTGATAAACTGATCAAACAGGTCGAGGTTTTTTCCACAGCTCCCGCAAGCGTGGGACTGGTCTACACTTGGACGGATGTTGTCAAGTCTGGAAAAGCCCTCCCGGTCTACCGGGCGGAGATCGAAGGTCGGTGCCTTCGTCAGATTTTGAAGGAATGCTTCATACCATCTCCGTCGGTGATGCTGAGGAAAAGTGCGCTCGAATCAGCCGGCCTCTTCGACGAGAGGCTCCCCAGTTGTCAAGACTGGGACATGTGGACCAGGATTTTCAAGAAGGGCTATGAGGCTCGCGTCGTGAGGGAGCTGCTGGCGCTCTACCACAGACAAGCCTCTCATTCCCTTGGAACATCCGATCGGGCGCGGCGGGGCTATGTGATGTATTACCGAAAGCATTTGCCAAGCCTGGTGAGGTACGGAGAATGGCGCCACTTGATGCGCATGCTCAGATGGATGGGGGGATGATGAGATCAGGTTTGCTCCTCGTCTTCTGCATGTCATTCTTCATTCTTTGTCCCGTGCTGGAGATCGGGGGGCATTTTGTATATCTGCCTGAGGCTTTCCTGTATGCCGGTGTCTTTGTCGCAGGAGTCCTCTCTCTCCTGAACCGACCCATGTTTCCGGAAAAAGAGCGCGGGGCCACCAGAGGATTTCAGGCCCATATCTCATACGCTCTTCTCTTCTTGTGCACGTCACTCCTTACTGCAAGCTTTGTTGGTGAGTCTATTAACAACTATGACATTTTTATACTCCGAAATATCGTTCAAGTATTTATATGTCTTAAATTTTTTGATAATTTAATTTCTAGAATAGATAATTCTAAAAAGCTAGATTTCATAATTTTTATTGTAATTCTTATAATATCTATTCCAGCAATTTTAGTATATCTTCAAAGAATTGATATATATTCAATTCGACAGTTTATAATAGATATTTATAAAACACAATTCTCATATTTGGGTTCAAAACATTATGAATCGTATCGATATGCTTCAGTATTCAAAGATTTTTTCACTGCAGCAGTATATTTTACTATACTTTCGTCGTTCATATTCTTTTTCAGTTTGAGAACCACTTTGAGTATCGGATTTCGTGTCACACTGATTTGCTTGCTGGCTCTTGTTTATGGGGCGCAGTTTTTCGTGGCCCGAACCAGCCTGGTGATGATCCCATTGCTTGTAGTTGGCGTCGCGCTTATCGGTGTGCCGTGGAGTATTGGCATTCTCGGCAAAAGGGTGCTGCCCGCTTTCGTGATGATCGCTGCCGCGGGGGTTGTCGCTTCAGTGGCCGTGATGGAGTCGGGTCTCGTCAAAATGGATTGGGCAATGGAGGCGCAATCATTCTTCACGTCGGCCGGAAGAGACAAGTCGAGTTCCTTGCTGGTCATGCAGCAGTGGTATGAAGGATATTTCCACACGCTTTACACGAAAAACACAGCGAGAAGAGACTATTCCCTTTTTGTTCCTTATCATTCTTATAACATAACGGAAAGAACATCTGTTCGAGGGCTCTATAGCGATAGTTTTTATCTGCAGGAGATATATAGATATGGGATATACGGTATAGTTTCGTATTTAATCTATCTGATTTTGATGCTGAAAGATTATGTTCTTGTAAGCCGTTATGTCATTATATGTATATTAACATTGGCATTTCTAAACATCAAAGGAGGCAATACTTTCTTCATGTCTAAAAATATCTATCTTTATGCATTTATCTTCAGTGTCGTCCCATATATCGAACATCGCAGATCATAGGCGTGGCACGCCTCCTTTTCCTCACCCCGCAGTTGCCGCACCCTCCCATCAGCGGTGGCGTGATCAAAAGCCGCAAGCTCGTCGACCATTTGGCTTCAAGGCATGAGGTGCGACTCTTCACGCTTCTGAAGGGGAACGATGCGTGCAGCGTGGATGAGTTTCGGGCGTCCGTGCCGCTTGAGCAGTTTCAGGCTGTTCCGATACACATTCCTCGTTCGGCGGGGAATTTGATTCGCAGCTTGTGGACAGGGGTTCCCCTCAGCGTCTATCGGAATCGATCGAGTGAGATGCGGTCCCTTATCGAGGAGTCATTGGATCTGGCAGACGTGGTGTTCGTCGATCACTTCCTCATGTTCCAGTATCTCCCCGAGGCTTGCAGGGGGCGAGTTGTTCTTCACCAGCACAACGCGGAGTATGTGATGTGGCAGCGATTCGCCGCTCTCGAGAAGCGCCCGCTCCACAAACTTGCGGTCTGGATGGAGGCCAGGCGGGTAAGAAACTATGAGTTTCGAATCGGAAACAAGGCTGATGCAATTCTCGCGGCCCCCAATGACATTGAGGCATTGGTCGCCCTTGGGCTGCCCAGGGATAAGTTCATCCTGACGCTGCACCTTGGCGACGAAAGCCTTCTCGATCTCCCCGATATCGAATTCAGCAGGACGGCCTGCCGTCTCCTCTACGTGGGCTCACTGGGCTGGGAGGCCAACCGGGATGGGCTGATCTGGTTTTTGCGCTACGTCTGGCCCGAGCTCAAGCGCTCCCATGTCGATCTTACACTCACGATCATCGGACCCCAAGCCGGGCAACAGCTCACTCTCGTTGCTGAAAAGCTGGAGGGAGTGGAGCTTCTGGGCTTCGTCGACGACCTGGAACCGTATTACGAGCGCTCCAGGGTTTTTATCGCACCGATCCGTTTCGGAAGCGGGATCAAAGTGAAGGTTGTGAATGCCCTCTACAGAGGGATTCCCGTTTCCAGCACATCGATTGGTGTGGAAGGTTTGGATGTTCAACCGGGGCGGGATCTCTTTGTAGCGGATGACGTTGGGACCATGGTTGAGCACATTGGAATCCTCCTCACCGACAAAGCCAGATGGACGCAGATGCGAGATGCCTGCCGCACCCTGATGAGGGAAAAGTACACTTGGCGGGAAACACTCGACAGACTCGAGGAAGCACTCAATGGTTAAATTTGCCGGAATTTCGTTTCGGGGACTCACGCTTGACGATGTCTTTCTGGAACGGGAAGGGCTCACCCACATCACCACCGTGAATGCAGCCTACATTGTAACGTTCAACGAGGACATGCGTTTTCGCAGCATTGTGAACGATAGTATCGCCACCTTTGACGGTCAGGCTCCCTATCTCGTCGCCAAGTTGCTGAAAAATGGTGCCCGTTTTACGAAGATTTCCGGCTCGGACCTCATCTATAGGATATGCGAGCGGGCCGCTCATCGTGGAGAGCGCGTCTTTCTTCTGGGCGGCATGCCGGCCAGCAATGCACGGTCCCTGGAAATCCTGCAGATGCAAAATCCCAACTTGATGATAGCAGGCTTCTCCCCACCGTTGGAACCCTATCCGTTCTCAAAGAAGCAAAACAGGGCTATCCTTCAGAGGATACGAGAATTTAAGCCTCATTACCTCCTGGTGGGCTTTGGAGCTCGGAAGCAGCTCTATTGGATCGACGATCATCGCGAGGCATTGACCGACGCAGGGGTTCGCCTGGCGGTTGGTGTTGGAGGAGCCTTCGAAATGGTGTCCGGAAGGCTGAAGCGTGCTCCACACTGTCTTCAGTTGCTCGGTCTTGAGGGGATCTACCGCTTCCTAAGGCAACCTGAGCGGTTTCGGCTCGAAAGACTCATCAAGAGCGCCCGTTTCCTCCGGTACATTTAGACAGTTGCAGGAAACAGGAATGACACAAATACTCACTTGGGCGACGGACTGCATCACAAAAGAGGTTGGGAAGAATAGGTTGATGCAAGCTTGCGTGATAGTGGTTTTGATACTCCTGCATCCGCTGGCTTCCTTGGGCGACGATGTCTTTCCGGCAAGATCTCGAGGAATTCTTGAGCGAATCGAGTCCGCTCACCGCACGCTTCGCGGCATGCATGATACGATCGGCGGGGAACAATCCGACGGGTTTGGTTTAGTCTCAAAGATTTGCGGCCGAAGCCTTGACTTATGGAGCTCGGATTTCGGCTATTCGACTCACCCCAACGACAGCATAAGGCTGCGCTCTGACCTGTTGAGGAAAGTTAAACAGATGCACAGGGAGGGTGTGATCATCACTCTGAGTTGGCATCAGTGCAATCCCACCCTGGACGAGCCTTGCACCTTTGCGGATGGTCTTCAAAAGGGGCTGAGCGAGCTTGAGTGGACGGAACTTTTGGCAGTCGATTCTCCGTTGAACAAGAAATGGAAGGATCGCCTCGATTGCCTGGCAGATTTCCTGGCATCGCTCCAGACTGATGGCGTCCCGGTGCTCCTCCGTTTATACCATGAGCCGAACTTCCCGTGTTTTTGGTGGTATCACCACGATGCCAGCCGCTTCAAAGCTCTCTGGACTCAGTCGAGAAGCCACTTCATTGAAACCCGCGGTTTGAAAAATCTGTTATGGGTGTGGTCCGTCAGCTACCAGCCCAAATATTGGAGCCGTGTCTCCGATTACTACCCCGGAGACGATGTCCTCGACATCGTGGGTCTTGACATCTATCCTCCAGCCCACGATCAGGCCCCGGATTTTGAAAGGGCCTGGAATACTCTCAAGCAGATTGCACCGCACAAACCATTGGCGCTGACGGAAATAAGCCGACTTCCGTCGAAGACTGAATTGCATCTGCGGAATTGGGCGTACGTGGTGCCGTGGGGAAAATCCATGTTTTTCCGGGATAATTCGAAGGAGGAGATAGAAGCATACTGCGGGCGTGACTCACGGGCTGGCCCAAGCCGGTGAATCATCCTTTGAGATGCCCGACCTGACTCGCTTTCCACGGCGGTCTTACGTCGAGACTGCTGTTTCGTAACCAGCGACTCCCCGAAACCCTCCCCAACACTGAAACTCCTCTAAGCGACACAGGTTTCTGGATCCGTGCTCTTGGCTTCACTCTGACTATCCCCGCTCGTCCGTGGCCTGCCCCCTGCTGCCGCCGCCCCCCCCCGGCCTCTGAAACCTCGACGGTTGGCATTCGGCAATCAGAAGCCGTTCCGACGTTTCAGGAGTGACACGTCCTCCTGGAGCGAGCCCTATCAACATGAATAGGAGAAAGCATCGTCTGATGACCGGAGCCGCTCCAACGCTGAAATCCCTTTTGCGCAGTGCTTCCCTTCTCCTCCTGATCATGGGCGCACTGCCCCTCGCGGCAGTCCAGGCCGTTTCCGCGGCCCAGGTCCTGTTGAAATGGGAGCCCAACACCGAGGAGGTCCTGGCCGGCTACACGGTCCATTACGGTGAGGCCAGCAGGCGTTACACCAGCAGGGTGGATCTCGCCAATCGCGAGACCTCCTGTGTGATCGGGAGCCTGGAGCCTGGGAAGACCTACTTTTTCGCTGTCACGGCCTACGACGTCAACGGGGACCACAGCGACTACTCCGTGGAAGTCTCCACCACCATTGCGGACGAACCTGCCGGGGGCGAGAACCAGTCGTTCTTCACGTTCGAGGACACACCCGTTTCCGGGCATCTCGGAGTCGCGGGCTCCCGAGGCAATACGCCGATCTTCAACATCGTCACCCCGCCCTCCAGGGGAATTGTGGAACTGAATGCCGCCACCGGTGCTTTTCTCTACATGCCCCATGCCAACGTCCATGGGTCGGACAGCTTCACCTTCAGCAGCCTGGATGGCAGGTCGCGATCCCCGGTGTCTGAAGTCTCCATCCAGGTCGCCCCGGTGAACGATCCTCCGACCGCCGTCGACGACCGGGTGACCATCACGCGGGGAGTCTCGCCGATCATCGATGTGCCGGCCAATGACAGCGACATCGACGGCGATTCCCTGACTGTCGCCGCCGTGAGGCCACCCGACCATGGCCTGGCGGAGCTCGTGGGCGGCGGCATCCGGTACACCCCTCCCGCGGGCTTCACCGGCACGGATACCTTTTGGTACACCGTTTCCGACGGGAAAGGGGGAACGGCCTCGGCTCAGGTTGCCGTGCGGGTTCTGTCCACCAACAAGGCTCCCCTGGCCGCCGACTCGTCCGTGTCGTTGAGAGCCGGCTCCGCGGTGTCCGCAAGATTGAGGGCCTGGGATCCCGACGGCAACCCCTTGACCTACTCCATCGTGAGCCCCCCATCCGCGGGGCGTCTGTCCAGCTTCAACGAGCGCACGGGCGCCTTCACCTACACGGCACCCTTCGGCTTCGCGGGCATGGACGTTTTCACCTTCAGGGCCGATGATGGAAAATCCGGCTCCAACACGGCCACCGTGACGCTCACCGTCACCGCATCGAAGGACGTCGTGCTGGCGGTGAATGCCGGAGGACCGGAGACCGTCGACGGAAGCGGGCTGGTGTTCCTGGCCGACACCTACTTTTCCGGAGGATGGAAGGCGACGCGCTCTTCAGGTGTCGACGCTGCCTCGGACGACCTCATCTACCAGTCCGAGCGCGTGGGACATTTCTCGTACGCCATTCCGCTGGAGGAGGGACACTACCTGGTCACCCTGAAGTTCGCCGAAATCTACTGGGATGAGAATGGCAGGCGGGTATTCGATGTCTTCCTGGAGGACCGGAAGGTCGTCGCCGATTTGGATCTCCACGCAGCCGCGGGGAAGTTCAAGGCTCATGACCACTGCATTCCGGTGTGGGTCAGGGACGGCGTCCTGAACCTGGATTTTCGAGCCGACGCCAACTACCCGAAAATCAGCGGCTTCGTGGTGGAAAAATGGAATGGCGGTTCCCGGTGGGCGATCAATGCCGGGGGGCCTCGCCTGGTGGACGGCGATGGCATCGTCTACGAGGAGGACATGTTCCACAGTTCGGGAGCGCGGGCAGGGACTTCCGCCGAATTCCCCGAAAACGGCGACGGCGGGCCGTACCGGACCGAGCGGTTCGGCGCCTTCTCCTACGACATCCCTCTCCCAGACGGCGTCTACCAGGTCACCCTCAAGTTCGCCGAAATCTATTGGAAGGAGCCCGGGAAGCGTGTCTTCGACGTGAGCGTCGAGGGTCGGGAAGTGCTCGGCGGACTGGATCTCCTGGCCCGGGTCGGGCCTCTCGATCCCTACGACTTCACCGTCCTTGCCGTGGTCGAGGACGGTGAGCTGAACATCGTGTTCACTCCGAGGGTCAACTGGGCCAAAGTGAGCGGTATCCTGATCGAAGCGCTGTTCTGAAAGGTTTCGGGCTCCAGCTTTCGAGTTTCGGGCTGCAGACCGGTGCTGCCGGGGGGGAACGCTCATCACCGGCTGAGCCATCCAGCATCCAGCAGTTCAGCGTGGAGAGAATACGGCCTTGAAAGTGCTGCTTGTGGCAGGCGCGCGCCACACGTTGAGGGAAGATACCGAGAGGCCTGTCACCATCGAGATGGGCACCAATGTGCTCGCCGGTACCACGAGATCATCGATCCTGGAAGCGTTTCGGATCAGCAGGCGAAAACAGGGCGAGGCCTGGAAGCGGCCCCCCGCTTTGGGACGGGCGAGCGGCCGAGAGGATCTGGGAGATACTCCTGAGGTGAAGCGACGGAGCTTTGAGCTTCGCCGCTGATGGGACCGTCGTCCGAAAAAATACCTTTGGCTCTTGAGCGGCGTCATTCGCCGCTTGCTGACGCCTTGGGGTTCGAGAACCGAATGCATCGAAGGCCGCTCCAAAACGGGGCGGCCTTCTTTTTTTTATCCGCGCCTGAACTGGGCGCTTTCGTGCTCCTGCAGTACCTCCCGGAGTCCGAGAATGCCGTTGGGAGGTCTCACCTGGGCTGCGAGCCCGTGAGGCGCTCTCCTGCCTCAATGTCGATGTCATCGCCGTTTCCGCCGGCTTTGACCAGCACGTCCTCGACTGGGGGGGGCTGCTCCACTCGGAGGACTATGGTCAAATCGGCCGGCTCGTCCACAAGGCCTGCCAAAGATTCGGGATCGGGTGCTTTGCCGTCCTCGAGGGAGGCTACCGTCACCAGGCTATGGAGGAGAGCGTTCCGGCGCTCTTGAGGGGGTTCAATGGAACCTGAAATGCGCGATGGCAGTTCTTTTCCGGGGATTCAGGCCGAAAGAACGCCGGAATGAAGACTCGAGAGGTGGACAGACCGTTGTGTTGAATTGTAATGATATGGCTGAAGCCAATGGCTCGGATAAGTTCAGACAAAGCTGTCAACTTGATGTAATGATGCGTTGGGAAGCCATGCGGACTGGACCGCCGCTCCGGAAGGCCGCGGAAACGATGCTCCGCCAACCGGATACTTGGAGCTGATGCCATGGAAGACCTGTTGCCTGATACCTTGAAAAGGTTGTGGCGCGATGTTGAAAAGGGGCGGCTTTCCGCCGAGGATTTCCAGGGGGAGCAGGAACGGCTCGTCGGGGAGCACGGCCGCGCCTGGACCCGCGCTCTTCTCTTGGAGGGTCTTGACGACCTCGAGGAGAGCATCGTGACCGAGATCGGCTGGTACACCGGAAACGGGGACAGGGAGCAAATCCGACGCCGGTGTCTGGATGCGGTCTCGCACATCAAGGCGGAGTGGCAGCGGGATGTGAAGGATCTGAGCCGGGAGTCCGTCGAGCGTTTCTACGAGGACAGCGAGGCAATGATCTATGAGCTCATGTGGTGGCACACGCTTTCGGAGGATGCGTCGCCGCTGGCTTATGTCAACGCGCTGGAGCTCGCGGGACGAAAGGGATGCCGCGATTTTCTGGATTTTGGATCCGGCGTGGGATCCGGGGGGATTCTTTTTGCCCGCCACGGATTCAATGTGACTCTCGCGGACATCAGTTCGGCATCCCTGGGCTTCGGCCGATGGCGATTCGAGAAGAGGGGCCTCCGGGCGGCTCACATCGATCTCAAGGAGTCCGCCCTGCCCGAGGCCGCCTTCGACTTTGCCGCGGCCATGGATGTCTTCGAGCACCTGGTCGATCCCCGGGATGCGGTCCGGACGATATGGAAAGCCCTGAAGCCGGGGGGATTCCTCTTCGGCCGCTTCCACGCGGAGCGGGACGAGGACCGCCCCCATCACGTGACCCTCGATTTCAACCCGACCTTCGAGGCCCTGAAGGACCTGGACTTTGTCGAGGTCTGGAGAGACGAATGGCTCTGGGGGCATCAGGTCTTCAGGAAAGGTTAGCGGGCCTTCCGAGGTCCGTCATTTCGAGCGACGGAGAGAAATGGCGTTCATCGTGACACCACGGTCTCATGAGAGAGATTTTTCTCTCCGCCGCACTCCGTTCGAAATGACGAAAAGGTGTTTTCGGGAAGCAGAGGCGACCAGCCCCTCAAACCCAGTGGCCCTCGACATCCGGAGCCGACGCAACGGACAGCTCGCCCCTGGCGAAGCTCTGGACCGCCTCGCGAACGGTTCCCTTCACCCCCACCACCACCGGGATCCCGGCAGCCTGCAGGGTCTTGAAGGCCTTGGGGCCGCAGTGGCCGGTGAGCACGGCCTCCGCCTTCGATCGGGCCACCAGGGTGGCCGCCTGGATTCCCGCACCCTGAACGGCCTGGAGGTTCTGTTTGTTTTCCACGGCCTCGAAGTCGAGGGTTTCCGAGTCCACCACCAGGAAATAGCTGGCGCGTCCGAACCTCGGGTCCACCTGCGCTTCCAGTTCCCGGCTGCCGGCGCTGACCGCGATTTTCATGGCATTTCTCCCTGCTCTAAAAGGTTTCTGGTTTTCTGGTTTCCGGTTGAAACCCTTTCTCATTGTTTCGTTTTCACCTCCGCCTTCTGGCCGAATGTCCCCTCGGATATGATCAAAGATCGTACCAGGACAGGTTCCGCAGCCGGGGCGGCGTGAGAAATGTGCGACCCTCCCCTCACCACCGGGTGGGGCCCCCGCCGATCAGGGGCCTCATCAACATTGGCCTGGATTTTGTTTCGATTTGGCTCTCTGAAACAGGCTGATGGAGAAGGTCATGCACGCCGCCGCGCTCTCAAGCAGGCTGGCGATGCCTTCATGCCGCGCCCAGACCCATGGAACAGCCCTGGGCCGGACGCGCTTTCGACTCCAAACCGGAAGGTGAAGCCAGAAACCCTTCAGGTGGCCTGCTTTCTCCCGAAAGGAACCCTTGAACCGGAGACCTCATGGACGACGATAACCCCCTCCTCGCCATCCCCGTGCTGCGCACCCGCGTGGCCCCCGTGTTCAACTGGTGCTCCAGGGTCCGCATTTTTTCGGGGGGCGGTCCAGCGCCGATCCATTTCCACGAGGAAATGGACCTGGGACAACTGACCGCGTTCAACCGGCTGGAGACCCTGCGCCGGCGAGGAGTCCGGGTCCTCATTTGCGGGGCCCTGAGCCCCGACCTGCTGGCCTACGGGGAGCAGATCGGCCTGAGCATCATTGCCGGCGTGGCGGGTGAGATCGACGAGGTCGTCCATGCCTTTGGAAGCCGGGAGCTCGACCAGCCGCGCTTCTGGCTGCCCGGCTGCCGGGGACCGCGAAGGTACCGCGGCGGATGCGCTCCAAGCGGAGACCCATGCC
>Ga0073932_1007328_pt1 | contig 10722 bp, 9 predicted proteins | sample DewCreD2012metaG_FD_76967 | JGI IMG/M metagenome (GOLD analysis project Ga0073932, IMG submission 76967) | Hot spring sediment bacterial and archeal communities from British Columbia, Canada, to study Microbial Dark Matter (Phase II) - Dewar... ...
CCCAAGCCACACTTCGGGCCAATAACCTCATGAACCTCGCCATCATTCTCGCCCGCGGAGGGAGCAAACGGGTGCCGCGCAAAAACGTGCGGCCCTTCTGCGGCCGGCCTATGATTGCCTGGCCCATCGCTGCCGCCCGCGATTCCGGCCTGTTTGACGCCGTAATCGTGTCCACGGAAGACGAGGAGATCGCCGCCGTGGCCGCGGCCCACGGCGCGGAGGCGCCCTTTCGGCGGCCCGCCGAACTGGCCGATGACCGCACCGGCACGCTGCCGGTCGTGGCCCACGCCCTGGACTGGTGGGAAGCGCACCGCGGTCCGGTGGACCTGGCCTGCTGTCTCTACGGGACCGCGGCCTTTGTGCGGCCGGAACACCTGCGCGCCGGGCTCGAGACTTTGCGGGCGAACCCGGAGGCGGACTTTGCCTTCAGCGTCACTTCCTACGGGCATCCGATTTTTCGGGCCTTCGAGCTGGGCCCGGACGGCCGGGTCCGCATGTTCTGGCCGGAGCACGAGCGCAAACGTTCCCAAGACCTGCCCGCGGCCTGGCACGACGCCGGGCAGTTTTACTGGGGGCGTCCAGCGGCCTTCCGGGAACGCCATGGGATTTTTACTGCCCGGGCGTACGGGGTGCCCATCCCGCGCCACCTGGTGCAGGACATTGACACCCCCGAGGACTGGGAACTGGCCGAGCGGTTGTTCCAACTCTCGTTTTGCCCCCCGCAGGCAGTGTAGCGGGATCAAATGGGGACTTCATCGTCGCCCCAATCGGGTTAGCCGGGGCATTTGGAGATGACCAACAAACTGACTCTGACCCGAAAACTGCGCGAGCTCTATACGCGCGGGGAGAATCTCACGGCCTACCTGCGGTCGTTGGACGGCGCAACGAGCAACACCGTGGAAGACGTGATGTTGAGTTACGACTTCCAGGCTGGGAGCTACGTCGCCGCTTACTACAAGAATCCAGGCTATTTGGAGGGCTACACCCGGGCCATGGCGGAGGTGTTGAGGAAACTCGGCACCTTCCGCACCGTGCTGGAGGTCGGCGTCGGTGAAGCCACCACCATGAGCTTGCTGGCAGAACAGCTCCCTCCGGAGATCGAGTGGCTCGGTTTCGATATTTCGTGGTCCCGGGTCAAAGTGGGTCAGCGTTTTGTCCAAAAGCGAGGCGTTCCCCGTGGCCCCTGCCGGCTGTTTTGTGCCGACCTTTTCCACATCCCTTTGGCGGATCATTGCGTGGATCTGGTGTACACCAGCCACGCGCTCGGGCCCAACGGCGGGCGCGAATCGGAAGCAATCCAAGAACTGCTGCGGGTGGCCACCCGCTGGATCGTGTTGCTGGAGCCGGCGTATGACCTCGCGTCGTTGGCGGCTCGCGAGCGGATGGAGCAACATGGCTATGTACGCAACCTGGCTGCCGCGATCCGCGCGCAGGGCGCCGAGTTGGTGGAACACCGCCTCTTTGACGTGAGCGCCAATCCGCTCAATCCCACCGGATTGTATGTTATCCGCGCGGATGCCTCCCCGTCCCGGGAAACGCCAATCTTTGTTTGCCCAATCACCCGCACCCCGCTCGAGTTGGAAGAACACGCTGCTTATGCCCCGGAGTCAATGCTGGCCTATCCAATCTTGGACGGCGTGCCCTGCTTGAGCCCTGCCAATGCCATCGTGGCAACCAAATATCGGAGTCGCTGACTTGGTCGCCCGGGTGCGTCACAGGAAACGTGTTTCGTAAATCTTGCGCTCCGTGCGCTGCTCCGGAAATCAGCGCCTACTTACATAGAAAAGCTATCTTGTGTGCCATAACGCGCCGCAAGGGTGCATGCGCCCTTGCGCCGGCCCGCCGAGCTGGCCGATGACCGCACCGGCACGCTGCCGGTCGTGGCCCACGCCCTGGACTGGTGGGAGGCGCACCGCGGCCCGGTAGACCTGGCCTGCTGCCTCTACGGCACGGCGGCGTTTGTGCGGCCGGAGCACCTGCGCGCAGGGCTCGAGACGTTGCGAGCGCACCCGGAAGCGGACTTCGCCTTCAGCATCACCTCTTACGGGCACCCGATTTTCCGGGCCTTCGAATTGGACCCGGACGGACGCGTTCGCATGTTCTGGCCGGAGCACGAGCGCAAACGTTCCCAAGATCTGCCCGCGGCCTGGCACGACGCCGGGCAGTTTTACTGGGGGCGGCCGGCAGCATTTCGGTCCGGTGGCGGAATTTTCACGGCCCAGGCCTACGGCGTGCCCATCCCGCGCCACCTGGTGCAGGACATTGACACCCCCGAGGACTGGGAACTGGCCGAGCGGTTGTTCACACTCCAAGTCGCTCATCCGGTAGAAGGCGACTATGCAAGTCGGCCAGCACGAACATGACCAGCACCTGTGGTCAACCCGAGCGGGTGGGGCGCAGAACCCTTCTGATCACTATCGCCAAGTTTGCCGGTGGCAACTTGGTTGGCAACGCGCTAACGATCCTGTCGGGCCTGTTGCTGGCGCGGTACGTGGGGCCGGAGGTGCTGGGTCTCTTCGCCAGCCTGGCGTTGGTTCAAGGGTACGCGCCCTGGCTGTTGCTGGGCACGGGCAACGGCTTGGGTCGCGAGGTGCCGTATGCGTTGGGGCAGGGCAATCGCGTCCGCGCCCAGACCCTTGTTGCTGCCGCGGGGGCTTGGACGCTGCGTGTGGCCGGTGTGTGCGCGGTCGCCTTGTTTGGCGTGGCGGTAGCCCAGGCCTGGCGGGGTCGTTGGGACCTGGCGTTTGGCTGGACGGTGCAGGCTGTGGCGGTGTGGGGGCTGTTGTTTTGCGGCAATTACCTGCAGTTCACCTACCGGACCGCGGGGGATTTCACCCGACTGTCGCAAATCCAGGTGACGCAGGGTGTGGTGGGGCTGGCCGGGGTGGCGCTGGCGGCGCTGCTGGGGTTCTTCGGACTGTGTCTGCGGGCCTTGGTACTGACGCTGGCGCAAATGGCGCAGCTCTGGCACTGGCGACCGTTCCGCGTGCGCCCGGCGTGGTCGGTGCCGGACCTGGTGCACCTTGTGAAGGTAGGCCTGCCGATCATGTTTGTCGGGCAGTTGAGCGTGTGGTGGGGCACGCTCAACGACACGCTGGTGCTGGTGCATCTGGACCATGTGCAATTGGGGCTCAATGCCGTCGTGGTGGTGGGCACCGGACCTTTCATGATCCTCATCCAAGCCGTATCGAGTGTGGTGTACCCGCAAATGACGCAGGAATTCGCGCGCAGCGGCGATCTGCGGCAAGCACTGCGCGTGGCCGCGCTGCCGGCGTTCATTTTGTTACCACTTATGTTGGTTTTGGTGGCGGCAGGGTGGTGGTTGATGCCCCGGGTGATTCCGTCGTTGTTGCCCAAATACGCCGCCGCCGTGCCGGCGCTGCAGTGGAACCTGCTGGTGTTGATTCCCTATTCGCTGAACTCGTTCAACAACATCTTCGCCGCTTCGGGTCGCATGACGCCCTACGCCGCCGCCATGGTGGGCGGGGTGCTGGCGTACCTGTGCGCGCTGTATTTATTGCCTGGGATGCAGGGGGACCTGGTGGGATTCGCCCAGGCGATGGTGATCGGCCGCACCTTCTTTCTGCTGTTGTCCTTCGCCATCATTGGAATGCTGATCAATCGCAGTCCCCGTGCGGCTGCGCCCGTTTCCGCACCGCCTGCTGAATGAGCTGGTCCGTACTTGATTTGCGTGGCGCGCCCGAAATCACCGAACCCGAGTTGCCGCCCGCCCCGCGTGGTATTCCGTTTGACGTGCCGGAAACGGTCGCGTGGCTGGAGTGGGAGCGCCGCTTTGTCGAGGCCGTCCGACGGGTCGTCGCGGATGACGTTTTTCAAGGCGTGCCGCTGGCGCTGACGGTTCATTCCTTTCTGGTCCTGCTCCATCGGCACGGGAAGCTGAAAGGTCCGGGTTGTCAGCCGGCATCGGCTTTGGGCGCCCTGCTGCGGGCCTTGGCCCACCCGCATGGTTGGGTGGGCGTGAGAAAGCCCCCGGCGCGCCGCGACCTGGCCCGCTGGCAGGACCGGGTGCTGGTGGCCGGGCTCAATCCCCAGGACCGCTCACGTCGTCTGTGGCAGTCGCTGGCCGAGGCGTTGGGACCGGAGCGTTGCTTGTTGGTAGCGGCCGGACGCTCACTCCTCCGGCACCCGCCGCACGAGCTGCCCCGCGTGGCCGCGACCGATTTCCCGCCGGACTGGTGGGTCACCCGCGCCTGGGTGCTGGCCCCGCTCAACCGCTGGCTGCGCGGGCTCAAGGCGGTGTGCGCCGAATTCGAGTTCGACCCGGCCGCTCGCTGGCGATTGGCAGCGGAGTTGGTTTCCCAAGTCAACCGCTTGGCGGCGTTGCTCCATTTGCAGCAGAGCCTGCGTCCCCGCAGCGCGGTGGTGATGTGGGACCGCGAGCCGCACGGAGCTGCACTTTGCGCCGCGCTCGGGGTTCGGGGAGTGCCCACGTTTACCTGCGTGCACGGCGCTTTTGGTCGGCAGAACCGTGATTGGTTTACACCTTTGGCCGCCCGGTACGTTTTCACGTGGGGCGAGATTCAAACCGAACTGCTGTGCCAGGCCGGCGTGGCCGCCAAACGCCTCCTGCCCGTGGGCGTGTTTGCGCCGCGGCCTACCCGCCGCGCCTTGTCAATCGAGGAGCGCGCCGAGCGGCTTCATTCACTGGGTTTGGCCACAGACAAGCCAGTGCTGGTGGTGGGCCTGACTTGCCTAACTGCCGGACTGTTTCCCGTTTGGGCTGGTATTTTGCAGGAACTGCACCGGCGCCTGCCCGGGTTTGCCATCCTGGCGCGATTGCATCCCAGCAACCACCGGAAATCCTTCGCCGGCTTGCTCGAGGAGCATTCCCGGCTGCGTTTGGTGGACGATCGGACCCTCTCCTGCGCGCAAACCCTCGAGCTGGCTGACGCCGTGCTCGTGGACGGCAGCAGTTTCGGATTCGACGCACTGCAATTGCATCTGCCGGTGGTGGTGCTGGCGCCGCCGGACGGCAGCGGGCTGCTGGCGGTGTTGCGCGAGGCCCTGCTGGCCGGTGCAGCGTTGCCAGCCCAGGACGTCTCCGTTGCGGCCGAGGTGCTGGAACGCTTGCTTTCCGTTCCGTCTGTGCGACAGGAGCAGGCGGCCCGCGCAGCGGCGTTTGTGGACCGCTACGTTTGCGCGTACGGGACGGAGGCGCTGTCAGGGGCCACGGCGGCACTGTTGAACCCCGCAAGGGTGAGCCAAGACAGGGATTAAGCTTTCGGTTTTGCATTTCTGCTCTGTGTGTCCCCACATGATATCAAAGCCGTGTCCGGGCCCTGATGCCTTGGTGTCTTTGTGCCTTGGTGGTGGATACTTCCTCAACGTTGGGTTGCTGCGTGGCCTGTAGTAAAATCCCTGTCTCGGTTTTGATCTGCGGTCTGGGCTCGATCGGCCGACGGCACCTGCGCCATTTTCGTGCGCTGGGCTGCGGGCCCATCTGGGCTTACCGCACCGGCAAGGCCACGTTGCCGGACGCCGGCCAACCGCAACCCGACGCGGTGCTCCACGAACTGACGGAGGCGCTGGCCCAAAAGCCCGACGTGGTCGTCGTGGCCAACCCCACCGCACTGCACGTGGAAACCGCCCTGGCCGCGGTACGCGCCGGCTGTCATGTGCTGATCGAAAAACCGCTCAGCCACCGGCGGGAGGGAATTGCCGAACTTGTTGCGGAGACCGCCCGGCTTGGGCGTGTGGTGCGTGTGGCTCAGAACCTCCGCTTCCACCCTCAACTGCAACGTCTGCGCCAGATGCTCGCCACCGGCCAGCCCCTCGGACAGCCTCTGCTGGCGCGGGCGCATATTGGTGGTTACCTGCCGGACTGGCATCCGTGGGAGGATTACCACGGCTCTTACGCCGCCCGGCGTGATCTGGGCGGCGGGTCGGCCCTGACCAACATTCACGAACTCGATTATCTGACTTGGCTGCTGGGACCGGCGCGGCGCTTTGCAGGTTTCGCATCACCGCTTCACCCGCTGAGGACGGACGTGGACGAGGTCGCGGCGTTTGTGCTCGAACATGCGACCGGTGCGTTGTCCGTGGCTACGCTCAGCCTGGCGCACAAACCCCAGGCGCGCACGCTCGAACTGTCCGGCGCCGGCGGCAACGCCTCGCTCGATTTGCTCACCGGGCATCTGCGCCTGGCCTTGGCAGACGGCACGGTGCGGGAAGAACCGCCGCCGCCCGGTTTCAGCCTGGACGACACTTACCGCGCCCAGGCGGCTGACTTTCTGGCCGCCTTGGACGGCCAGCCCGGTGTCGGCGCCACGCTGGCCGAAGCGGTGCATGACCTTGAAATCGCACTTTGTATCCAATCCAACTCCCATGACTGACCCTGTCTTCGATGTGGCCGGGCGTGTTATCGTGTTGACCGGGGCCTGCGGGCTGATCGGTCGCACCGTCGCCCGCGCGCTCAACGAACGCGGCGCCAAGCTCATCCTGGCCGACGTGTCGCCCAAAGACCCCGCCGCCTTCGCCGCCGAGCTGGGCGAGCGGGCGGCCGGCTGTCACTGTGACGTGGCTGATGTGAGCCAGGTCCGCCAACTGGTGGCCGCGACGCTCGAACGGCATGGCCGCGTGGATGTGCTCATCAACAACCACCACTTCCTGGCCAAGCAGGCTTGGGACGCCCGCGCCGAGGTGTTCCCGGATGATGCCTGGCGGAGCATCCTCGAGGTCAACCTTACTGGCACCTTCTTGATGTGCCGGGAGTTTGGCGCCGTCATGCTCCGGCAGGGCAAGGGCAATATCATCAATCTGGCCTCGACTTACGGGGTGGTTTCCTCGAACCCCGCATTGTACACGGATAATCGTCTGGCCAGTCCCATTGCTTACTCGGCCAGCAAGGGCGGGGTGATCATGCTCACCAAATACCTGGCCTGCTACTGGGGCAAGCGGGGTGTGCGGGTCAACGCGCTGACGCCGCACGGAGTGTGGAACCACCACGAGGAGGCGTTCGAAAAGCGCTTCAGCGCCATGAGTCCGCTGGGGCGCATGATGCAACCGGACGAAATCGTGGGCGCGGTGCTCTTTCTGGCCTCGGACGCCTCGAGCTACGTCAACGGCTCAAACCTGCTCGTCGAAGGGGGCTGGACCGCGTGGTGATTCGCATGGTCTCTCAAGGCTGTTGGGATTTCCATTTTATAAGTTCTGAATCCGGCATTCTTGGTTTCCGAGTTGGACTCGCCTCATCTACCGGGCCATTCGCTTCTGTGCTCCGGATGCGGGAACGACCGTTATTTACCTGTCTTTGTGTCATGGTGTCTTTGTGGTTCAACCTGACTTGACTTCATGAAGGGCATCATCCTCGCCGGCGGTGCCGGCTCGCGTCTGTATCCGCTCACCTTGGTGGCGTCCAAGCAACTGCAGCCGGTCTATGACAAGCCGATGATCTACTATCCGCTGACGACCCTGATCGAAAACGGGGTGCGGGAGTTGTGTCTGATTTCGACGCCGCATGACCTGCCGCGCTTTCGCCAGTTGCTGGCGCCGGCCCCTCGCTGGGGGATTTCGATCGAGTACCGCGAGCAGCCCCGCCCGGGCGGCATCGCCGAGGCGTTCTTGATAGCCGCCTCATTCATCGGGAACGACCCGGTCACGCTGATCCTCGGCGACAATCTCTTTGCCAGCGGCGATTATTTCGCCCGGGCGTTTGCCGAGTTTCAGAGCGGCGCGACCATTTTCGGCTACCAGGTCAAGGACCCCAGCCGTTACGGCGTGGTCGAGTTTGACGCCCAGGGCCGGGCACTTTCGATTGAGGAGAAGCCGCGCCAGCCGCGCAGTGACTACGCCGTGCCGGGGCTTTACCTTTACGACAACCAGGTGGTGGAGATTGCGCGTGGGTTGCGGCCCTCGGCACGCGGCGAACTCGAAATCACAGACGTAAACCGCGAGTACTTGCGACGTGGTCAGTTGCGGGTGTACCGGCTGCCACGCGGGCTGGCCTGGCTGGACGCCGGTACCAGCAGCAGCCTGCACGAGGCTTCGGCCTACGTGCAGACCATCGAGAAACGGCAGGGCGTGAAAATCGGTTGTCCGGAAGAAGCCGCGTTCCGGCGCGGATTCCTATCGCTCGAAGAGCTGGCGGTTCTGGTGGAAACCATGCCCGTGTGCGAGTACCGTGACTACCTCCAGAACGAGGTCGTGGCTGAAGCCCGGCGATCGCGCTCGGAGCGAGCAATATGAAAGTCGAGCCCGGACAACTCGAGGGGCTGCTGCTGATCCAGCCCCGTGTGCACGGCGACGCCCGGGGCTGGTTTTGCGAGAGTTGGAACGAAGCACGCTACCGGGAAGCGGGCATTGCCGGGCAATTCGTTCAGGACAACTTTTCCTTCTCGCATCGAGGGGTGCTGCGCGGGTTGCATTTCCAAAACCCCAACCCCCAGGGTAAACTGGTCATGGTGCTCGCTGGCGAGGTGTGGGACGTGGCCGTGGACCTGCGACGCCGTTCGCCCACCTTCGCTCGCTGGCAGGGCGTGCAACTCAGCGGGGAGGCGCGCAACCAGTTTTATCTCCCGCCCGGTTTCGCCCACGGCTTTGTCGTGCTCAGCGAGACCGCGCTTTTTCACTACAAGTGCACCGCCCCCTATTCGCCGGGCGACGAGGTCTGCCTGCGTTGGGACGATCCCGACCTGGCCATTGCCTGGCCGGTGCGTAACCCCATCCTTTCAGCCCGCGACGCTGCCGCACCCCGGTTGCGGGACCTGCCGGCGGAGCGGCTGTTTCCTTGAGTTAGTTTGGTGTTGAGACGCAAGCCAGTGAGCAGCCATCCTGCATGTTAGATGTTTGCAGGTCCCGATTTGTGGTGCAGCTATTCTTGGCGTCTGAGAAAAAAAGCGTGGTGCAGCCATCCTGGCTGCTGGGCCCTTGCAGGTTGGCAGCCTGCACCACAACTAGCAACTGACCTCGAGCTGATTTCCTCTCATGCCCTGCAATATTCTAGTCATTGGTTGCCGCGGGCAGGTGGGCTGGGAACTGATGCGCACCCTCCAGCCGCTGGGGCGTGTTACCGGTGTGGACTGCCCGGACCTGGACCTGACCCGGCCCGAGTCCGTACGCCCGTGGCTGGACCAAACCCGTCCAGACGTGGTGGTCAACGCCGCCGCCTACACCGCGGTGGACCGCGCCGAGACCGAGCCGGAACTGGCCCGGTGCCTGAACGCCACTGCCCCGGCGCTGTTGGCCGAAGAGACCCGCCGTCGCGGCGCCTGGCTGGTGCATTATTCGACCGACTATGTCTTCGACGGTCATCAAGAAGCGCCCTATTGCGAGGACGCGCCGCCCAATCCGCTCAACGAATATGGTCGCAGCAAGCTGGCCGGCGATCTGGCCGTGAAGCAGGCCGGCGGCCGGTACCTGATCTTGCGCCTCTGCTGGGTGTACGGCGGCCGCGGCCAGAATTTCCTGCGCACCATGCTGCGCCTGTTCACGACGCGCGAGGAGGTACGCGTGGTCAACGACCAATGGGGTGCGCCCACCTGGTCGCGACACATCGCCGAAACCACCGCGCTGGCCCTGGCCCGTGTGCTCCACGTTCCCGAGCCGGAGGCATACTGCGGGTTGTATCACCTGGCCTCCGCTGGCGTGACCACCTGGCACGGTTTCGCCCGCGCCATCTGGGAGCGGGTGCCCGCACCGGCGCAGCGTTGTCGCGACGTGGTCCCGATTTCCACCGCCGAATACCCGACTCCGGCGCGCCGCCCCGTGCGCGCCGTGCTCGATTGCGGCAAGCTCGAGCGCGTTTTCGGCTTTCGCCTGCCGGACTGGGAAACCGGTCTGCGGCAGGTGCTCGAGTCTCCCGTTGAAGGCTTCGAACAACTCCGATTCCTCCCATGAATCTCCTGGTCACCGGCGGTGCCGGCTTCATCGGCTCGAACCTCATTCGCCAGCTTGTTGACCGCCCCGACGTTGAGCGGCTGGTCAATCTGGACTGCCTGACTTATGCCGGACGGCTGGAAAACCTCGAGGCCGTGCGCGACCACCCCCGTTATGTCTTCGAGCAGGTGGACCTGCGCGACCAGGCCGCCGTGCTGCGGGTGGTGCGTGACCACCACATCACCCACGTCATCCACCTGGCGGCCGAATCGCACGTGGACCGCTCGATCGCCGGACCCGGGGCCTTCATCCACACCAACGTGGTCGGCACCTTTCATCTCCTCGAAGCCTGCCGCGCCGCTTGGACCGACGCGGCAGGCGAGCGCCGGCTGTTGCACGTCTCGACCGACGAGGTCTACGGCAGCCTCGGGCCCACGGGATATTTCACCGAAGAGACCCCCTATGCTCCCAATTCGCCCTACTCGGCCAGCAAGGCCGCCGCCGATCTGCTGGTGCGAGCCTATCATCACACCTACGGCCTGCCCGCGGTCATTACCCATTGCTCAAACAACTACGGCCCGTACCAGTTCCCAGAGAAACTCATCCCCGTGGTCATCCAGAGCGCACTGGCGCGCCGGCCCATTCCCGTTTACGGCGACGGCCTGAACGTGCGCGACTGGCTTTACGTGCTGGACCACGTCGAGGCTCTCTGGCTGGCGCTCAACCGCGGTCGGACGGGGGAACATTACAACATCGGCGGCGACAACGAATGGCCCAACTTGCGCATCGTGGAACGGATTTGCGACCTGATTGATGAGTATCGCCCCGACCTGGGCGGCGACTCGCGTCGCCTGATCACCTTTGTGCCGGACCGCCCCGGCCACGACC
>Ga0073932_1007329_pt1 | contig 10722 bp, 8 predicted proteins | sample DewCreD2012metaG_FD_76967 | JGI IMG/M metagenome (GOLD analysis project Ga0073932, IMG submission 76967) | Hot spring sediment bacterial and archeal communities from British Columbia, Canada, to study Microbial Dark Matter (Phase II) - Dewar... ...
CGGAGAAATTCGGCTGGATCGCGTAGTGGCCGATCGGATCGACCGACGTGATCGTCACGTCGCGCTTGCCGACCTGCAGCGTTTCCTGTCCCGGGCCGTGGCCGCGCACTTCGGCCGAAGGTGAATACACGCGCAGGAACTCGAACGGCAGCCTGAACGTGTTGCCGTCGTCGAACGCGATTTCGAGCACGCGCGAAGCGCCGTGCAGGGTGATGTCGGTGGGTTGCGGTGAGCGAGCCATGCCGCAAGCATAGCCGCTTCCGATGACGGTCGTTCCCCTCCGGGCGGCGCGGTTGCTATCGCTGCCAGCAGGCCGCGACGGTGCCGGTGCCGGTGATGCCGCGCACGCCCGCCTGGGTCAAGGTCAGGCTGCCGCACTCGGCGTCGGTAAAGGCGTCGCTGCCGGCGGGACAGGTCCCAGCGGTGCCGCAAGGCGTTGCGGTCAGGGTGTAGGCCTGTCCCGTCGCGCTGCCGGTGAAGTCCACCGTCACCGCGTAGCTCGCCCTGCCCTCCGCGGGCGCGACGGCCGGTACCGTCGGCGCAGCGCCGGCTTGAGCCTGGCAGTTCGCCACGCTCGTTCGGTTGTAGCAGCCGTTGGTCGTGTAATTGCGCTCGAGCGCGTTGGCCGCATCGAGCAGCACGGTCTTCGCGCCGGCGCGCTTGGTGCGCGTCACGTAGTTCGTGTAGTTCGGGATCGCGATCGCGGCGAAGATGCCCGCGATCACGATCACGATCAGCATCTCCACCAGCGTGAAGCCGCGCGTGACACGCGGGTCCGTGCTCATCGACCTCATCGCGTCACCTCGCGCCACGAATCTCGACCCAACCGATTGAAGGTCCGGTTGCGTTCGATCTGGATGTTGCCCGACGTGCCGCTCATCACTTTCTGCGCGGTCGGGCTGCCCTCGAGCACGAGCGGCTGCTTGACGATGCCCACGCCGAGCGGAACGCCGCCGACGCGCGTATCGCTGTCGTTGACGAGCCCATCGCCGTTCGTGTCGAACACCGAGTAGGGCAGCTTGGCGCCGGTCTTCGCGTCGACTTCCATCAGCCAGCCCGAGCCGCCGAAGTTGCAGGGGTCGTCGGATGGAATCAGCGTCGTGAAGATCACCCGGCCCGCGCGAACGACCGCGCTGCCGATCACGCGCTCCTTGCTGGTCGGCAGGTCCATGTACCAGCCGCGCTTGGTCGACCAGTTGACCGTGTTGGTCGACACGTCGCGCAACGGCGTCGTGACGCCGCGGAAATTGACGTTGACCAGGCTGATCGTCTGCTGCTGGAGCTGGCTGCGATCGGTCGTCGTCACTCGCGTGCCGTTGTCGAGGATCCCGTAGAACGATTGCGTCGTCGTGTCGATGTTGTCGGTCGTCGTGAAGAAGCGGCCGGTGCCGAACAGCACGATCACGCCGGGAACGCCCAGCGGCGGACGCGCGAGCTCCACGCGCGGCTGGATCCACTGCACCTGCCCCGCCGCGTTGCGGGCCTGGAACAGCGGCGCGCCGTTCGGGAACCCCGTCGCGGCCGGGAAAGCGATGCCCCACAGGCTCGGGTTCGCGTTGCTCAGATCGAACTTCCAGACGTTGCCGCGCATGTCGGTCGCATAGGCGTAGTCGTAGACGTTGTCGCCGTTGGCGTCGTACAGCGTCGGCGTGCCGAGACCGTTCTGGTTCGGCGAAGTCGCGCTGCCCACGCCTGTGTCGATCTTTCGGATCAGCGTGCCGTCCGATACGCGAACGATGTACAGAACGCCGCGCTCGTTTGCGCTGCGATAGCCGTTGCCGAAGACGACACCCCACTCGCCATTGTTGAGCTTCACGACCACGCCCTGACCCATCGTGTAGCCGAGGTCGGCGGCGTAGTTCGGATCGGCCGCGTCGCCCGGACGCGCGGCCGTGCTCGAATTGATCTCCCAAAGCACCTTGGTCGCGTCGAACGCGTCGGGGTTCGTCACATCGAGCGCGAAGATCGATTTCGCTCCGGCGCCCGTCGTACCGATCAGCACCGTCTTCCAGGCGCTCCCGAAGAACGCGTCCCACGCCGACGGCGAGCCGTCGACGAAGTACCGATGCGCATAGGCCGGATCCGACAGCAGCGACAGGCTCGGGATCACGGCGTTCGGCACATAGGCGAAGCGCTCCTCGCCGGTCAGCGCATCGAACGCGCGCAGCATGCCGTCGTTGGCGCCGACGTACAGCATCTTGCGGCGCGACTTCTTCGAGTCCAGGAAGTTCTTGTAAGGCGTCGAACCGGTCGCAAGCCCTTCCGGCAGCCCGGTGTAGCCGAAGTTCTCCGCGCCGACGAAGACCGGATCGGAGTTGACGATGTCGCCGAGGTTCGTGCTGCGATTGCGCCATGAGCCGCCATTCTTTTCCTCGCGGCTGGCGTCGCCGCGCAGGTACGCCAGCAGCTCGGGCGAACCGATGTACGACCACAGGCTGGCCGCGGTCAGATCGGACTCACTGAAGTTCATGCCCGCGCCGCCGCTCCACGAGTACACGTTGCGCAAGTCGTGGCGCGGGATCTTGCCCGGATCGGTCGCCTCCCAGACGGCGCTGCCGAGCGTACCGTCCGTGTTGATCCGGTACGCGGTCAGCCGGCCGGTCCAGTCGCCGCTGTTGAAGCGCGCCTGGAACAGCAGCGTGTCGGTCGTCAGTCGCGTCGAGTTCGTCGCCAGCGCAGCCGCTGCGCTCTCGCGTTCGAGGATGCGGTTCAGCGCCGTCGCGAGCGCATCGGCGAGCGCGCGCGGCGTGTCGGCGCTGAAGGACTGTCCGCGACTGTTGATGGCGGCGTGCCAGAGGTCGTATACGTTTCCGGGCGACACGTCGGCGCCCGTCGCCGGCCAAGTCCCTGCGCCACTCAGCAGGTTGGAATACCCGGTGCCGGCATAGGTCGACCCCGCCCACTCAATGCCTGGCTCGCTGAGCGTCTTGCTCAGACCGAGGCCGACCGTAAAGGTCACGAGGTGCTGCCACGTCGCCGGGTCGTTCTTCGGGTTCCAGTACTGCTGGTCGGCGGTGCCGTTGCGATCGACGCGATAGGCGATCAGATTGTTCGCCAGATCGGTCCGCAGATCGGTTGCCCAGTAGTGGAACGCGATATCGGCCACGCTGTCGCTATTGCCGTCGCGGTAGATCGACGTCCTCGCGTCGGTGATGCTGTAAGCGGTCCCGTCGGGCAAGGTCGTCGCGGTCCCATCCTTGTTACCGCACGCGTTGCCACTGCAATAGCTGCCAGCACCGTCGTTCCAGATGCCGTCGGTCATCAGGATGTGGAAGTTCGGGCGGCACGAGAACTCGGTCCCGACGGATACCTGCGGATCCTGCGCATACGGGCTGCTCACGCCGTTCGTTCGGAAGTAATCGCCGGCCCGTTGAGCCGCGCCCCGTAGCGGCGTGCCGCCGCTCGCCGGGATGCGCGACATCCAGCGATAGAAGTTGGCCCGATGCGTGCCATCGAGAACACGAATGCGCTTGTCGACGCTGCTGCTGCTACCGTCCCAGCCCTGGCAAGCCGAAGTGAAGAGCCGCCCCGCCGTCGTACCCGACGACGTCGTCGCATTGCAGGTGTTCAAAGACTGCCAAGCGACGCGCGCCGTTGTCGGCACGCCCGCGATTGCGCGCGTCGCTGCCGTCGCGGTCATCAGGTTGCGCGTGCGGTAAAAGGAATACCAGTTGGCGAAGTTCTGCCGTTCGTCGTCGCCGTCGACGACGCCGTTGCCGTCCACGTCGGCGGGTCCGGCCTGGTTGCCGACAGTGCGCAGTGTGTAGCACGCGTCGTTGGTCAGCGCCGGCGACGTGCATGCCGTGCCGGCGGGGTCGTACACGTAGTAATAGGCGGGCACGCCCACGTAGCGCCGATCGCCGCCCGTCGCGGTATTGAAGTCGGCGTCCGGGTTCGAAGCGAGATTGTTTCGGGTCGCGTTACTGCCGCAAAAGTTGAATCCGGCGGGATATGGGCTGACCGTTCGAGACGTATCCTGCAGGTTGTTCGCGGACGGGTCGTAGGCCCACGTCACCTGGTAGTTGACGGACAGATCGACCGATCCGCGCGACGGGTCAAAGCCGTTGATGTAGGCCGTCTTGAAGCTCGTCGAGTACGCCGTATACGTTCCGGTGGCGGCGTCGTAGTTGACCGGCGGGTCGTAGCGGCTGCGCGGGTTGTAGTAGATCGGGTTGTAATCGGACGATTTGGCGCGGCGCGTCGAATGATCCGCGCACAGCGGGTCCGGCGCATAGCCCCAGCGCATCGAACCCGAATCGTCGAACGTGATTACGATGTTCGGCGCCAGCGGCGTCGGCAGGAACGGCGGGTTGTTCGAGATGGTGAACGCCGCCGCGCCCTGCGCGAGGAGCAGCGCGCAGACGCCAAGCAGGCGCTGCAGCGGGAAGCGATCGGAACGGCTCGTTTTCATCGCGGTCTCCAAAGCCTTTGCTGACGCTCGCCTACGGGCGCACGTACATCGACTGCACCGTCGCGGACGTGCTCGCGTTGGCGCCAAAGCCGACAGCCGTGATGCGGTACACAGTGAGGGTGGTCGGAAGGCTTCCAGCTACGCGCGGCTGGGGCCACACCTCGATGTCATCAACCTGCTCGACGATGCAGCGCGGCTGGATCGAGACGTCCGGCAGCGGCGTCGGGATCGTTCGCACCTTCGCGGCGTTCTTCCAGTCCGTCATCGACATCTCGAACTGCTGCGGCTGGTCGGGCGCCGGCGCCGTGTACATGCCGTTGGTGCCGTTGAATAGCGGCAAACCGCCGCCGATCGGGGCGAGCACCGATTCGCAGTCGCGCAAAGACGCTTCGGCCGCCTCGAACGCGCGGATGCGATCGCGCGTATTGCCCGACATGCGCTCTTCCTGCGTGGCGACCGAATACGCGGCCACCCCCATCAGGCTCAGCATCGCGAGGAAAATCAGCCCGACGACGAGCACCGCGCCGCGCTCGCGCGCGCTGCGCCGACGACGGACCGAGTGAGCGGGACGTTGCGCGTTCATCGCCATACCTCAGAGCACCCGGTTGCGCAGCGCGACGGTCGTCGTGAACACCTGGCGCAGCCGGCGGTCGGGCGCAGTCTGCGTTTCGGGTACGCCGTCACCGTTCGTGTCGCGGAACGCGTACGTCTGCGCGTTCGTCGTGACGTTTCCTTCCGGACCGACCACCAACAGACTGATGCGCACGCTGACGACCTGCCGCCAGTTCGGAGTGGCCGGCGCGGCGACGAGCGCGTCGGCGCGCACGTAGATATCGGCGATGTCGTCCGGCTCCGGCATGCCCGTGTCGACGCCGTAGACGATGTCCATGTCCTCGACGTTGTCGACCAGCTCTTCGACGCCGTCGGCCGACACGCGATACAGGCTGCGCCGGCCGGCGGGATTGGTGCCGACGAAATACGTGGTCTCGATAAAGCGCAGCGCGGTGGCGCGGCTGCCTTCGGCGAAATCTGCGCCGGCCGGCGTGATGACCGCGGCGTTGCCGAGCGACCCGTCGGCACCACCGCCGCTGACGCCGAACGCGAGCACGGTCGGGAAGTTGCCGACGCCGGTCGTCACGGGGCTGTTCGTGACACGGAACATCATCGCCTGCCGGCAATCGCCCAGCACGACGAGGTCGCCGTTGCGAATCCCCGCGGCGTTATGGCGTAGCGTCACCGTGCGCGCTACCGGGTCCGAACTGCCGACGATGCTCGTCTGCAGGCCCGCCGAGCGGCGAACGGTCAGCACGTCGCCCGCAGCGCGCGCGATCGGCGTGGCGGTTGTGAGCGTCGGGTTGGTCCACCCCGCCCCATCTTCGAAGCCGACCACGCCGTCGCCGGCGCCGCTGAAGCCGATCGCCGGCTGCGTGATGTTGTAAAAGGTGCCCGCATCGGCCGAGAGGCTGCGCGAGCGACAACCCGTGTAGCTGGTCATCCGCAGGTCCTGCGCGATGTAATCGAGCGCGAAGCGACCGCTCTCCTGCACGCGCGCGAGGTTCTCGTTGGCGCGATACGCGCCGCGCGAACCGAGGTAGACGTACGTGATCGCGCCCATCACGATCAGCGCGATCGTCATGCTGATCAGCAGTTCGATGACCGTCAGCCCGCGCGCATAGGCGCGCCGCGCGCGAGAGCCGGAGCGGCGCCTCAGTTGTTCCATAGCCGCGTCACCACCGTGTAGTTGGCGTTGGCCGGTCCGCCGGCGCGGGTGTCGTCCCATTGCACCGTGATCGTCACCAGGTTGTTGCCCAAGTCGATGGCGACCGAGCCGTCGCCGCCCGGCAGCGTTCGCAGCTTCGCCAGCCAGTCGGCGAGATCGCGATCGCGCACCGACGTGCCGGTCGGCGCCGCATCAGCCAGCGCCAGGCCGTACGTGCGCGCTTGACCCAGGTTCGCGCGCATGCGCTCGGCCATGTCGTCGGCGTACTGCGCGGCCTGCGCGCGATAAAAAGAGCCCTGGCTCGTTCGCAGACTGGCGGCCTGCAGACCGGCCATGCCGAGCAGACCGAGCGACAGGATCACGATCGCGACGAGCACCTCGAGCAGACTCAGGCCGCTCTGACGGTGAATGCTTGGGACGAAGGGAATCATCGTCGGATCCTCCTGCAGTTCAGATCGCTATGGATTGGTGCAGCTTGCGACGGCGCCGCTGTCCTTCTCGGGGATGCCGTCGTTGTTCGAATCGACGCCGAATCGCACGCGCCCGGCGCCGTTGACCAGCACCGCGCGCGAGCGCGACTGGCCGTCTTCGACGAGGTTCGCGCCGTGGCAGATCACGAAGGCGCCGCCACCGGCCGTGGTCAGCCGGCCGCTCGCATCGAACGCGACGAAGTTGGCGAAGTTGGCGTTGCCGTACAGCGTTAGCGGCGGCTCCAGCGGTGCGCCAGTGCGCAGCGTCTCTTCTCCGGCGCAGGCGTTGTCGCGATTGCTGTCGACGCACATCGTCCAGCCGGCGCCCCAGTTGCCCGATCCCGCCGCGCCGCTGTGAACCAGCGTGATCTGCTCGCCGCGCCGAACCGCCTCGCTGCGCGCGAACTGCAGCGCCGTGTAGAACTCGTGCGTGGCTGACGCCAGCCGGTTGTTCAGGATGAAGGTCTGCATGTTCGGCACGCCGATGCCGAGCAGGATCGCGGCGATCGCCATCACGATCAGGACCTCGATCAGCGACAGACCGCGATTCGCGCTCGGTGCCCGACACCGTGCTGTTGAGAGATCCACTGCCGCCCTCCAAGGCCGAACCGGCCGTATCCGAACGTGAATTCGGACTCGCACCCGGGGGCTAAAGGTAGGCGGTGGTCACCGGCGCGTAAGCGCCGATAAGCGGCGAAAACGCCCAGCGGCCACCGGCCGCTCGTTCCCGACCGACGGCAAAGCCGTCAGCGGCAGGGGGCGTCGGGAGCCAGGATCCGAGCCAACCCGTCGATCGCCACGCAGACCTGGCGTGACACCCCGTTGCCGCCGGAAGCGACCGCGAGGCGAATCGGCGTGGCGTGATCGAGGGCGCCGATCGGCCGGAAGCTCACCGCGGCAAGCGGCACGCCGTGCGCGACGGCGGATGCACTGACATCGACACCGCGCCCGGTCTCGACGTGCAGCACGGTCTCGCCCGCGTCGATGCGACCGTTGCGATTCGCGTCTTCGAAGACGGTCCAACCGCGCGTCCAGGGCTGCGCCTCGCTGGCGCAGCGGACTTCGCGCAGCGGCCGGTCGCCGCCGCGCTCGTCGACGCCGCACACGGCCACAGGAACCCGTCGCGCGATCGCCGCGCTGCGCGCGAACTCAAGGCTCGCCACGAGCGAGCGTGCGCTCGCGGACTGCTGTTCGTTGAGGGCAAGCGCCAGCACCGAGGTCGTGCCCAGGCCGAGCGCGAGCGCGCCGACGCTGAGCGCGACGAGCGATTCGACGACGGTCACGCCGCGCTGACGGCGGGCGAACGAACGCTGGGGGAGAACGGGACGCACGGCGAAAACCTCTGCTCGGGTTTTCGACGCGCGGCTTGATCGCTTGAGTGCGCGCGATGCCGCGGGAAGGCGTAGGAAACGGGCCTACATGTCGGCCCGCGCGCCGCAATCCGCCACGTACGGCAGTGCTGCGGATGCGGTCACTGCGCCCAGCAGCGCGCGGTCAACGCGGCATCGCTCGACGCGGTACCCGCATTGTCGACGATCCTGCGGACGTTGTTGTGGGTCAGTTCGAAGTTGAGGCACTCGTCGGAAGCCATGGAACTTCCGGCGACGCGCGTCGCGCGCAACGTGTAGGTCGTCGAACCGGCACCCCCGCCCGCAACGATCGCGATCGCGTACTTGGCGGCGCCCGACGCCGGCGACTGACGCAGCCCGCCTGCGTTGGCCTGGAACCACGCGTCGTCGGGGTACGCGTTGTTCTGCGTGAATAAGCGCTGCAGAAGCGCCGCCGCTTCGAGCAACTGCTGTTTGGCTTCACTGCGGTTGGCGCGCTGGATGTATTGCGTATACGAGGGGATCGCGATCGCGGCGAGGATGCCGACGATGACCACGATGGTCATTAGCTCGATCAGCGTGAAGCCATGGCCGCGGTGCGGCCCACGGCCTCGTCCCATCAGTTGAGCACCGCACATCATTGGATGATCTGCCGCCAGGTTCGCGCCGCACCAATGCCGCCGCGCGGCACGCAGCGGCCGGAAGCCGACCCGTCGACGCCCGTGGAAAAGACGTAGTCGAATCCAGCCGGACAACTGCAGTTACCTCCGGGCGGACAAGATGGCGGAACGGCGCCACCGCCTCCCCCTGACGTCCCGCCGTTCGGCGGCATGCTTGCGCCGGTGCGCGACAGCAGCGGCAGCATGCCGAACGACCCAGGGATTTGGATCGCGCCTGACTCCACGTCGCCAAAGCTGCGCGAACCGAGGAAGCTGCCCGTCAGCGGGTCGAGCCGGTACAGAAAGGAGTCCCCTCCAGCGCTGCACGGGTCAGTGGGCGGAACGAACGACTGCGCGAGCAGATTGATGCCGAGTTGAATCGGCGAAACGACCATCCGTTCTCGCGGCGTAACCACCTCCGCACTCGCCGCATTGACGGCCGAGCCGGCGACTCTGTACCGCACGCCGAGATCCAGATACCAACCGCGCTTGCCCGCGCTGTAGGCGACCGGAAAGTTGGTCAGTCGATAGTTCGTCGGCTCATCGCCAGCGATCGATGGGTCGAACACATCTTTCTGCGTGATCGCCTGCTGCACCATGTCCGTGCCGCTGCGGAAGGTCGCGCCCAGCGGAACGGCCGATGGCTTGTCCCACACGCCGTAGAGCGTCTGAACGTCGGAGTTGTCCTTGTCCCCTGGCGAAAAGAGCTTGCCGGTGCCAAAGATCACCATCGCTCCACCGTTCGGATGCCGGCGCAGGAGCGGTCGCGCAAAGATCGGCTGGCGCTGTCCGGCAAGGTTGCGCGCCTGGAACAGTGGCTGGCCGCCGAGCGCGACGTTCCACGACGTCGGGTCGGTATTGCTCAGGTCGAACTTCCACAAGTTGCCACGCAAATCGCCGGCATACACGCCGATCAACTGCTGATTGGCATCGAACGCTGGAGCGGGGGTGCTCAGGCCGTTGGGATTCGAACTGTCGCCGTCGCCTGTGTCGATGATGCGGATCGGGTTGCCGGTCTCGAGGTCGACGATGAACAGCGCGGCGCGCTGGTTATCGCTTTCCGGCCCGTTGCCGAACACGGCGACCCACTTGCCATTCTTGGCGCGCGCGGTGAACGCGGGCCCGAAGACGTGCCCGAGGTACTGATAGCTCGAACTCGACAGCGAGGTCGCGTCGAGCTCCCACATGATGTTGCCCGCGCCGAGTGTTGCAGGATCAGTCGCGTCGATGGCAAACACGGAACGCCCGCCCGCGCCGAGCGAGCCAATCACGACCGTCCGCCACGAGGCGAAGCCGACGCCGTTCGGCGCGATGTACGCGTCGCCAGAGGCCGGCACACCGTCAACGAAGTAGCGGTGCTTGTAGTCCGGCTTCGTTAGCTCGGGCAGGTTACGAATAATCGAGCGCGGCACATAGGCGAACACCTCAACGCCGGTGTCCGCATTGAACGCGTGGAGCATTCCTCCGTTTGATCCGACCCAGATAAGCGGCGTACGCCCCGGGCCACCGCCGATACCTGCGTTGCTGCGGACAAACGCCTGATACGTGTCGCGTCCGGGCGTACCTGCCGGCAGCAGGTCGAGTGCGAAGTCGTCGTCCTTCACGTACAGCGGGCTGGAATTGATGATCGAGCCGAGGACATTGCTGTTGGCGCCGCGCGGACGATCGCGCAGAGTGCCCGGAGGCGTGGCGGATTGCTCCTTTGTCCGATCGCCGCGCAGGTAGTGGATCACGTCGGTCGGCGTGGCCGGCGGGCTGGGATCGAGCTCCGCCATCTGGGAGGACGACACGCCCGAGGAGCCGCTTTCGGGAAGGAACTCGACACGCGATCCGTCTGGCCGCAGCGTGAAGATCCTTCGTGACGCCGGCGCGGGCACCCGATCCGACGCACGCCATACGTACGGCTGGCCGTTGCTGTCGCGCGGCAGCGCTGAGCCGTCCGCGGCAGTGGCCTTGAACGTCAGGGTCGATAGGTCGATCTCGCGGCGATACAAGTTGCCAGACCACGCCCCCTGCGTGACCTCGGCAGTAAAGACACCGTTACCGGTTTCCAGGAAGGCCGTGCTCGCCGTGGCGGCTGCGCCAACGACGGCACGCTCGCCCACGATCTCCCGGACAATCCGTGCGAACCCCG
>Ga0073932_1007334_pt1 | contig 10713 bp, 5 predicted proteins | sample DewCreD2012metaG_FD_76967 | JGI IMG/M metagenome (GOLD analysis project Ga0073932, IMG submission 76967) | Hot spring sediment bacterial and archeal communities from British Columbia, Canada, to study Microbial Dark Matter (Phase II) - Dewar... ...
CAGGAGATGAAATGAGGTGCCACTGATTGGGCGATATATACCGTTCCACCGTGATCATGCCCGATATTCCATTGTCAAAGAATGCCCCGTCGCCCGTAGCATCACTTTTAATTACAAGTTCTCCTTCTATGACGGTATTTCCTTTCACTGTTGCTGTGTGGCCGGGGTTCACAAACAACGTATCGCCTGCTGTAATTCTTAAAGAAGCAGCCACCAGGTCGGCTCCATTGTCGTTCACTCCCACCGTATAATTCCCGGCTATCACAGCATCTATTGAGGCATCAGGACGCCCTCCATCCCACGCATTTCCATTCCATGTGGTAAAAGAAAGAGTGACGACATTCACCGGATTATTGTAAGCGGTGGCACTATTGTAAATTTCTTTTCTCTTATTGCCATTGTATTCACACACATGAATCCGGTACGTTTGTCCTTTGGCAAGACCGGATACTGTAACGGAAGTCCCTGTACCGTTGTACACGCAATACCAGCCGGTTGATCCAATCTGGCTTCCCTGGCCAAATACACTGTTTGCGGTATAAGTGGTTTTATTTACAGGAGAAGCGGTTCCTGAGGAAGTCCGGGCCATAAACACGGCACAATTACTGCCTGTCCCTCTCTGCCAGGTGAAAGTAGCAGCAGTAAGGGTTATTCCTGACGCCTGGATATTACTGGCCTGTGCCGAAGAACTTCCCTGCGTGGTGAAAATCATCTGTTTCCCATACGCTCTTCCCTTCGCATTGGTGGCATAAGCACGAACGTAGTAAGTGGTAAGGGGCGAAAGGCCGGTTAACTGGCTCACAAAAGTTCCTGTTCCGCTTCCGTCAATGGTTTTGCTATCGGCAATGGTAGGCGAACCGGTGGTGTTCCAGCATATGCCACGGGCAGTGACAGCACTTCCTCCATCGGTGGTCACCGTCCCTCCTCCTGTGGCGGCAACATCAGTAATGTTGGTAATAGCCGTTGTGGTTACCACAGGAACTGTATTGGCGCGTGCCACTGCATAATACCCGTCGGCTGCCGACACACTGGCAAAAGTAACCACCCCATTGACCACTGACGTTGCACTTGCCTTCACACTGAAAGTACCTGTGGTTGATGAACGGTAAAGCAATTTATACTGCGAAGCAGCCAGTCCGCCGACATACAGGGACGAAAGACCTGCCTCTTTCAAATCCACACTGATGTTTACCGTCAACGTACCACTGCGATCAAACTGCCATATTCTGGCCGAACGGATGTCAACTGTGGAAGGAAGGTCGGCTACAGAAGTGTCATCGAGTGCATTTCCGCCAAATACTTCAAACTTGGCAGGAGTCCATGAAGCAGTACTGTTCATCCACAACCCCTGGCAGGTATCGCTGCTGGCTGTTCCTTTTGCCTGCCAGAGTGCACGCGTAGAAGAAGAAATATTGCTTATCGGCGCATAAGAAGTAGTCCATGTTCCCGACACTGAAGTGAGTTTATCGGCTACAGGATCTCCGCCCAACGAAGAAGCAATATCGTTGAGGGTTGTTCCTGAGCCTTCGTTGGCCATGTAATAAGCCATGAGATTAGCAATCTGTGAGTGGGCAGAAACAAGAGGACGGTGCATCCAGTCCCTGATGTTTGCTTCACTCACTGCGGTGTTCCATATTTTTATTTCATCCACATACCCCTTAAAATACCATCCTGCAGGACTGCTGCCTGTACCTGCCTCTGCCCCTATCAACCATGCATTGGAAGGATGGTAAGAAGGAGTCCCCGATACACTTTTTACAGCCACTTTCCTGCCATCTATCCATAAAGCCAGCGAACCTCCTGTATACGCCATGGCAATGTGATGCCATCCTGCAGTAAGATTGGCCAGCGGATAACACACATAATTATCTGTCCCTGTATAAAGTACTGCGCTCAAACATTGTGTTTGAGGAGCCGATGGATCATTCAGGGCAATACGGTAGCCTCCGTTTTCATAACAGGAAACAATTGCCTGCGGCGTGGTTACGTTCCAGCTGGCACTGTAAGCCCACAACTCAACCGTAAAAGAAGAAGTATATTTGAATTTATTTCCTGCAGAAAGATAGGCGCTCCTCCCGTTTAGATTATGAGCCATTCCTCCTCCCTGAGCAAAAACGTCAAAAGAAAAAATCATTAAACCTGCTAAAAATCCTATACCCTTTCTTCTCATGACTGCTTGTTTTTTCATGGGAGTTAAACGCAGTTAACCGAAAAAAGGTTCTGAATACTTATTCTTTTTTACAAAAAATTATAATAAGTATTTATTCTCTATTTTTTTAAAAAAACAATAAATAACTAAATTATTGTTTTACAATAATTTATAAATAGTTAAAACATAAAGAAAATAAAAATTAAGATAAAATATCTATACTATATTAAATGACTCATTAATTTTATAAATAAAAAACAGCACAAAGAATAAAAGGGTTTTTTACTGAAAATTTATTTGGAAATTAAAAAGAAAGCAAGAGCGTTTAGTTATACGTTCCCCACAGCAACAGAAAAAATGAACATGCTGCCCAGACATTGTCATGAACCCTGTCTTTTTTATTCACCAGAGAACAAAAAATCAGAAACAGAATCAAAGGTGAATGCTCAACCTTTTAAAGGCAGAACAAAATTGATTTTTGTTTGTGAAGCAAGATCATCAATTTTTAATCCTCAATAGGCTTCAGCAAACAACACCCTGCCTTTAGAAGGTTTCCCTGAGTATATGCATCTGCCTTCTTCAGGTTTTTGATCCAGTGGAATACAACGGATGGTGGCCTTTGTTTCTTCTTTTATTTTTGCTTCTGTTTCAGCAGTCCCGTCCCAGTGGGCCAGCATAAAACCACCTTTCCCCTGCAACATCTGTTTAAATTCTTCATAGGAATTCACCACGTGTGTGTTTTCTTCCCTGAATTTTAAGGCTTTATTATAAATGTTTTTCTGAATGTCGTCAAGCAATTGCAATACATATTCTTCAATGCCTCCGGCAGGAACAAAAGTCTTTTCAAGCGTATCGCGGCGGGCAACTTCCACAGTTCCCTTCTCCAGATCCTTCGGCCCAACAGACAAGCGTACGGGAACTCCTTTCAGTTCATATTCTGCAAACTTAAATCCGGGTTTATGGGTATCGCGGTTATCAAACTTCACCGTGATGTTTTTTGCCTGAAGTTTTTTCATCATTACTTCGGCTGCTTCAGCCACTCTTGAACGTTCTTCCTGCGACTTGTAAATAGGTACGATGACCACCTGCAGAGGGGCCAGCTTTGGTGGCAGTACCAGTCCGTTATCATCTGCATGAGCCATCACCAGGGCGCCAATAAGGCGGGTGGATACCCCCCACGAAGTGGCCCACACATAATCCAGTTTCCCCTCGGCTGTCTGAAATTTCACATCAAAAGCCCTCGCAAAATTTTGTCCGAGAAAATGAGAAGTCCCTGCCTGTAAAGCTTTCCCGTCCTGCATCAATGCCTCAATGCAATAGGTCTCAAGGGCACCGGCAAAACGCTCCCCGGGAGTTTTCCGCCCCACAATCACCGGAAGAGCAAGCCACTTTTCGGCAAATTCTTTATACACATACAACATCCTCTCAGTTTCTTCAATGGCTTCCTTTTCAGTGGCATGTGCCGTATGCCCTTCCTGCCAGAGAAATTCGGCTGTACGCAAAAATAAACGGGTACGCATCTCCCAACGTACCACATTGGCCCACTGATTCACCAGAATGGGTAAATCCCGATACGACTGTATCCACGAACGGTAGGTGTTCCAGATAATGGTTTCAGAAGTGGGACGAACAACAAGCTCTTCTTCCAGCTTTGCCTCCTCATCCACCACAACCCCTTTCCCTTCCAGATCGTTTTTTAAACGGTAATGAGTAACCACAGCACATTCCTTGGCAAAGCCTTCCACATGAGCTGCCTCTTTTGAAAAAAACGATTTGGGAATAAACAAAGGAAAATAAGCATTTACATGCCCTGTATCTTTAAACATTTTATCCAGTACCGATTGTATTTTCTCCCACAGGGAATACCCGTAAGGCTTAATCACCATGCAACCCCGTACCGACGAATTTTCGGCCAGTTCCGCTTTAATCACCAAATCATTATACCATTGCGAATAATTTTCAGCCCTCGGTGTTATTTCTTTTGCCATACTTGTTTTTGTGTTTTGTGCCACAAAAGTAGTAAATTACCCCTGGTTTTTACCACAAACCTCATCATCCCATTATGTTTCCCATAGAGATGCCGGGAAAATTGTAAAAGAATGAAAAGAAAGAATAAATATGTGATTGTTTCATAATCAATATTTTATGATATTTTTTGTTTTTTTGGCATAACATTTGCAACTTATTATATAAAAAACCAATCCGAAAAGGAGGGCATCATGAAAATAAAAGGAACATATTACGGATGGGCAATAGCAACGATCATTTTATTATCGGCTGTTGCAGCAAAAGGTCAGGACGACCTGTACTACACACCTAAAAAGGAAAAAGGAACCAGTAACGAAACCGTTACTACTTCACCGTCTGGAGGGAAAACAACAGAAGGGATGAGCGATTATGAACGTTACCGTGCAGAAAAAGAAAAATCACAGAACAATCCTTCTTCCAAGGAAGAAAACAAAAAAACTGCCAACAACGATTATTACTCGGCTGCTGAAAACCAGGATCCTTCTGAATACAACAAAGAAGGGAACACTTATGTAACCAACAACTATTACAATAATAATTATTACAATGATGACGATTATTATTACAGCACCCGTGTAAGCCGTTTTTACCGTCCCTGGGCAGCTGTGTATTTTGATCCCTGGTTCTGGGGCTGGGGATTGGGATACTCATGGTACTATCCGGGATGGAGCATCTCCATCGGATTAGGTTGGGGATGGGGTTATCCCTACTACGGCGGGGGCTGGGGTTATCCTTATTACGGATGGTATGACCCATGGTGGTACAGCCCTTATTGCTGGGGATGTGGTTATGGTTATTATGCAGGATTTTATCACGGCTACTATGCAGGGTACTATAACAATTATTACACCTATTACGACAATCGCACTTATTACAACAGCTACGGTTACAAAGGAGGTTTTTACTCTCCTTCGGGTCGCCGCACCACCGATGTAAACAATGCCACAGGAAGTTATTCATCCAGAGGGCAGGCAGGACGAGGTAGTGCCATAGCCGGACAACAGGGACAAAGCGGACAAAATGTACAGAATACCACAGGAGGCAAGGACAAAGGAACGCCGGGCTACCGTTCCCATGGCAATGACGGGAATTACAATCCTGTAGGCAATCAGGGCATACGCGGTAATCACGGCAGCGGAAACAACGGAAACAATGACAATGGAAACAACGGCAAGAGCAGCCGGGGCACCATCCAGGGCAATCCCAATTCCAATACAAGATACATGGGCCGAACACCGGGCAGTTTCTATGAAACCCGGACAACTCCTTCTTCCGTGCCTTACACCCGCATGGCCAATGATTTCAGTTCAGGAAGAAACGGAAGCTATACGCCATCTTATTCTTCGCCCCGCGGTACAACACGCAATTCATACAACAGCAGTCCTTCAGGCAGCTGGTCGCCATCCACAGGCGGCCGGGAAGGAGGATATTACTCTTCGGGAACCCCTTCTTACCGTGGCTCAACGGGCAACGGGTATAATTCTTCCGGAAGTACTTATTCGGGAGGATCACGGGGAGGATATTCCGGCGGCAGCAACCGTGGTGGAGGCTTTTCCGGTGGCAGCAGCTCCGGTGGAGGGTTCTCTGGAGGAAGCCGGGGGGGAGGATTTTCCGGCGGTAGTTCGGGAGGAGGATTCTCCGGCGGCGGTGCCCGGGGAGGTTCTTCGGGAGGAGGCAGAAGGTAACAATCCTTGAATCAATCAACTGCCTCTCTGTGTAAAAAGAGGCAGTTTTTTTAACATCAAGACAAAAATAAAATCCATGTTCCATAAAAAGTTAAACACATGAAAACAATTTTTAAAACATTATGCGTGGCTGCAGCAGGAGTTGTTCCACTGAGTTCCATGGCACAGAATTATGCCGACGGATACATGATCTCGCAGAACCTGTATATGGGCAGCGGCAGGATGGCTGCAATGGGCTCAGCTTTCGGAGCTTTAGGAGCCGACTTTTCATCTCTGTCCATTAACCCCGCCGGCATAGGAACATACCGTTCTTCCGAATTCCTTTTTACACCAGCCGTATCATTCGGCAAAGTCTCTTCATGGTACGAAGGCACCCACACTTTTGACACAAAGCTCCGGATGAATTTCAATAACGTGGGTTATGTGTATACAGGCAAAACAGGCAACAAAAGCGGACTGGTAAGCATCAGTTTTGCTTTCGGATACAACAGAATGAATGATTTGCGGAATAATTTTGATATCCGGGGTGTAAGCAGATACAGTTCCATCTCCGATATGTTCTACGGTCCGGGAAGTGGTCCCGGTGAAGATCCCTTTTTCAATTACCGTGGGCGCCTGGCCGACGACACCTACATGTATATCTCCGACTCGGCAATGAACAACGACCCTGATCATCACTGTCCGATCAGTTTTGAACATGTAAAAAAGATTGAAAGATTCGGAAACAAAGGAGAAACGTTTTTTGCCCTCGGGGGAAATGTAAGCGACTTTTTCTATTTCGGGGCGTCGGTGGGATATGAATCTTTTTATCTGAAAGAAACCCGCAGCTTTACGGAATATTCCAACCGCCCGGCAGGCTTTGTCCCTTCCGATGTGGACATTGAAAGTATCTATTTCCGTGAAACCTATTCACTGGATGGAGGAGGATTTAATTTCAAAGCCGGTTTCATTGTACGCCCTTTACCCTTCCTTCGTGCAGGAGCATCCATCCAGTCTCCCACGGGATATACCCTCACCAGAAGGTATGGAACTTACATGGAAACCACCTGGTATGTTCCCGACGCTCAGGGACACAATGCGTATTATGCCTATCCTAATGACGGGACAACCCAGCTACCCGATGATGAACTGAAATTCCGTTTCAGAACCCCCATGCGCATCACGGCAAGTGCCGGCGTAACCCTTTTCAAAATGCTGGCTGCCGACATTGACTATGAATACGTGGATTACCGGCAAATGCTGTACCGCAGCAAACCCGATGATGCCCTCAGTGATTTCAGTGTGCAAAACAATGACATCAGAAATTACATGAGACCTACACAGAATGTACGGCTGGGAACCGAACTCAAACTGGATAATTTTTATCTCCGGGGCGGAGCAGCTTATTACATGAGTCCTTACATACAGGAAACCAACAACAACAAATATGTCACAGCCAATAAAGACCATTACACCCTTGTTTACAATGCCGGCATTGGTTTCCGCCAGAACAATGTTTTCTTCGATCTTGGTTATTCCCTCTATCAGATGAAGGAAAGCATTTTTCTGTACGACGCCTTAACCCTGACAGAACCTGCAAACCTTACTTATGTTTCCAACAGGGTAATTGCCACCATCGGATTTAAATTCTGAATATTTCTCTCAATATCTTTCCGCCCCCGTTTTCTGCCCTCCGGAAACGGGGGTATTTTTTAACCACATAATCTTCCTGTAAAACAGTAAATTAATAAAAAAAGCCCCATGTAAAGTTTGTAATTTGTCAGCCTAAAGCCTCCTTGTTTACCGGAATTTTTCTACCTTGCTCCCCTGAAAGTTTAACTAAAACTGACTCAAATGAAAGGAAATCTACAGGAAGTATGGAAAGAAATCAGTAACGACACTGAAACATCATTAAGGGTGCTTACCCGTTTTATTGATTTCTGTGAATTTTGTGCCGCCGATGTTGTACTGGATGCTCATTGCGAAAAAGGAGATTTGTTGCTGGCCATTTCTCCTCAGGTGGAACATGTCCTCGGCATTACCGATAAAGCTGAAGCCTACGAGCATTGTTTGCGAAAAACTCTTGGCAAAGAAAACATTAACGTATTACAGTGCAGTGTAGCAAGGCTTCCTTTTAAAAGAGAGATGTTTTCAGTGTTTGTGAGCCGTTTTGACTCTGTCATGCGAGGCAATCCTTTCTATACCATCAAAGAACTTTCGGCTCATGTAAAAAACAAAAGCCGTCTTTGCTTGCAGGATTTTGCCGAAACAGAAGACGAAACAGTCAATGCCTTTTTCCGGGAACTTGACAAAACGATTTTCAATTTGCCGGAAACCATGCACCGTCTTCATCCTTCTCTGATTGAAAAAGCCGGACTGCGGATTGTCAAACAGGAAAGAGAAGACATGGAAACTTCGCTGGTATGGCACCTCGGCCTGGTATACAACCGTCTGATCGGAATTGAAAAAATAAATGCCCTGATCCGTCAGGCATTTAATGACGCCACACTGTCAAAATATGTTTATCTGAACAAGGACACTGTATGCATCCGGCGGCCTGTTTCATTCATCATGGCAATAAGATAACTGTATTGCTGAACATCCGTGGCAACCACACAGCAAATCATCCGTCATACTGAAAAGTGGGTTCAACAGCAACTGGCCGGCGATGTCAATGGCCATGACTGGTGGCATGCCTGCCGTGTACGGACACTGGCATTGCATATTGCCCGAAAAGAAAAGGCCAACCTGTTCATTACCGAGATGGCTGCCCTTCTCCATGATGTGGCCGACTGGAAAAAGAAAAAGGGAGCAGAACAATATCTCCTCATTGAGAACTTTTTAAAAAAAATGAAGGTGGATCCCTCTGCTGCAGAGGTCATCATGGACATTGTGAAAAATATTTCCTTTAAAGGAGCCGGGGTAAAAGACAGGATGAAAAGCATCGAAGGTAAAATTGTCCAGGATGCCGACCGGCTTGATGCCATGGGAGCAACAGGCATTGCAAGAGCTTTTGCCTATGGCGGACATGCAGGACAACCCATCTGGGATCCACGGACGAAACCTGTTCTTCACTCCTCTTTTGCTGAATATAAAGCCATGCGGAGCAGCACCATCAATCATTTTTACGAAAAGTTACTTTTGCTTAAAGACCGGATGCATACCCGCGAAGGAAGGAAAATCGCCCGGGAACGCCACCGTTTCATGAAAAACTACCTTGCCGTGTTTTTTAAAGAATGGAAAGGAATAAGATAAGAAGTAACCAACACAGAACCATTTTAAAATAAAAAGGAAGACCTCTCATGAAGTCTTCCTTTCTTCTGTTTTTTCTTTTTCACTGCAAGCTGCAGACAATCGAATAAACCCCTTTCCCTTTTAAGGAAAAAACCGCATAGGTAGACGATTCAATCTGTTCTGCAGTAAAAGGAACCTCCACTCCATTTACCTTTACCGATGAAGCTTTGCGGCTCTGCGGAAGAAGAATACGGGCATCGGTTTGTGCTCCATTGGCTGTATAGAGGATAGTAATTGCCGAAGGATCCCTCTGATAATGGTAGCTGACATAGCCTTCAGAACTGCCGTAACGGATGGTGGTACTTACTTTATTCACCTCTGCAGCTGCCCACCTCGGAGCAAATAGTACCTTGCTGTACAACGTTCCTTTATCCTTTACTCCTGCCAATCCTTCCACCATCGCATATGCCAGTGCAGCCGCACACCAGTTGGCCGGCATGCCATACGAAATAATATCAGGGGTATAGTACACAGGATAATCACTCAACGTGATTCCAAAGATCATCCATTTGGATTCGATGTTGTAGGCCTGAAGTTCTATGGCTTTAATTGTTTTTTCAGGATAGGGATTGTTGTAACCATACACATAAGCTCCCACTGCAGTGGCTTTGTTGTTTTGAATTACAAAAGCCCTCCGCGCATGATCATTGGCCAGCTTTTTAGCAGGATACCACCAGTTACCTATTTTAGAATTATCCACCACATCCACCACCGTGGTGTTATCGGTATACCGAAGGGTGATGGTACCGGCATTGGTTGTGCCTGCACCGCTTTTGATGCAAAGGGTATGCAGAAAATATACTGATGCTGCTTTTTTATTTACCGGAATGGACACAGAGAGTTTATACCCTTTGGCACCTGAGAGTCCGATGCAGGCCTTCCGTCCGTTGTCGTCGGGACGAATAAGCACAAAAGGAATTTTTTCATACACCTGTTTACCCGAAGGACACTGGTGAAAGTCATTGTCGCCCTCGCCTGTCCATGCAGGCACTCCCGGAGTGCCTTTGGTTCCATCCACATCCACATTGGCATACGCAGAAAGATTCAGTGGCTCAAAATTACGCACAGGATCTTCCGGGATGGCTCCCCGGTATGTGTCGTGAAGATATTCGCCGAACTGTTTGGAAAATTCATACATGCGGTTAATAATGTCTACACCGTACGACTCAAAACCATGTTCAAAAGCTCCGTGTGCCAGTTCGCCGGCCACCATGCCTGTAACTCCTCCGTTGACATATTCCCACATGGTATGCTGTCCGAATCCTTTTGGGAAGGGTGGATAAATGCCATAAAATTCGCCCGGCGAAGTAGCTGGCATTTCTTTGCGGATCCGCTGGTAGGTTTTAATGATGGCCACGGCCTTATCATGATCAATAAAACGGTTCAGGTCGTAGGCATTAGACAATGACACCTGCGACTTCTCGTCCACTCCAAGATCACGTTTGACAGAAGGATCTTCAGGAACCATGTGGGTGAAGAACTGTCCGTTCCACGATACCTTATACAGCCGTTCGAGAATGTCTTTGCCCTGCTGACGTACTTTTGCAGCTTCGGCGCTGCGGCCGGCATATTCGAGCA
>Ga0073932_1007338_pt1 | contig 10708 bp, 8 predicted proteins | sample DewCreD2012metaG_FD_76967 | JGI IMG/M metagenome (GOLD analysis project Ga0073932, IMG submission 76967) | Hot spring sediment bacterial and archeal communities from British Columbia, Canada, to study Microbial Dark Matter (Phase II) - Dewar... ...
CCGCCCCGGCCGAGCGGGGCCATAACCTGGTACACCCCTAACTGCCGGCCGGTCAGTTCCTCCATCTGTCCCTGGACCTGCCTGCGGGTCGCCGCATGGGATGGCCCGGCCTCAGCGCGCGCACCGGAAGCCGGTGGCGTTGTCGCGCATGGTCGGCTCCGCGAAGTTGCGATGGGTGGCGCGCACCTCCGCCACCGGTGAGCGCCAGGACCCGCCGCGCAGCACCCGGAACTGGCCGGCGTCCGGCCCGCCCGGGTTGGTGGCCGGCCCGGTCCGGTAGTAATCGCTCTGATACCAGTCGCTTACCCATTCCTGCACGTTGCCGGCCATATTCAGGGCGCCGAAGACGCTGACGCCCTCCGGGTAATCGTCCGCCGCCGCGGTGTCGCCCATGGTGCGGTTGAAGTTGGCGCGCGCCGGCCCGGGCTGGTCGTCGCCCCACGGGAACAGGCGTCCGTCCACGCCGCGCGCGGCCTTCTCCCACTCCGCCTCGGTCGGCAGGCGGCCGCCCGCCCACTGGCAATAATTGCGGGCATCGTCCCACGTCACGCGGATCACAGGATAATCCTGGAAAGCGGGATCGGTGTAGTAGCCGTTGCGCGTGGCGGAGTTGGGGCTGTTGAGCGCGCGGCATCGTCCGGCGGCCACGCACTGCGCGTATTGCGCGTTGGTCACCTCGGTCCGGTCAATCCAGAACGCATCCAGCGTCACCTCGCGCTGCGGCTTCTCGTAGGCCAGGGCGGCGGAGTCGCCCTCGGCGGCGCCGCGCCGGAACACGCCGGCCGGGACGTAGACCGAGACCATGCCGTCGACCGCCGAGACCTGCGTGGCGCCGATCCCGAGGGTGGGCGTGGCCGCCGGCCCGGCCTCGGTCGCGGTGGGAGCCGGCGTGGATGTCCCGGTGGCCGTGGCCGGCGCGGGGGTGTCGGTGGGCGGCGGCGTATCGGTATCCGTCGCCGGCGGGGCAGGGGTATCGGACGGCGCCGCGGCCAGGGCCGCCGCCGTCTGCGACGCGGCCGCTGCGCCGGTGGCGGCGCTCCCGCCGGCCCCGCCGCCGTTCAGGATCAGGAAAGCGGCCACGACCACGGCCAGCAGGCCCAGGCCGATCCCGGCGAAGACGAGCCCGCGCCGGGCCGGTTTCGCGCCCGGGCCGCCCGCAGGCCGCTCCGCCGTCACCGTCTCGGCGGCCCCGGCGATCGCCGCGGCGTCCACAGCCGGGAACACGCCAGTCTCCGGGATGGCGGCCTGCAGCGCGCGCACGAAGTCGCCGACCGTGGCGAAGCGGTCGCCCGGCGTCTTGGCCAGCGCGCGCAGGATGACGCGCTCGACGCTGGCCGGCAGCTCCGGGTTGAGCGTGCGCGGCGGCGGCAGCGGGTCGTTGATATGCTTGATGACCACCGCCATCGGCGTCTCGGCGTTGTAGGGCGCGCGGCCGGTCGCCAGCTCGTACAGGATGACGCCCAGTGAATACTGGTCGCTGCGCCCGTCCAGCTTGAAACCCAGGCCCTGCTCCGGGGACATATAGGCCGGCGTGCCGACGATGCCGCCGGTGGTCGTGATCTTGGCGCTGCTTTCGACGATCTTGGCGATGCCGAAGTCGGTGAGCAGGCAGTTGCCGCGCGGGTCGAGCAGGACGTTGCTGGGCTTGACGTCGCGGTGGACCAGGCCGAGGGAGTGGGCGTAATCGAGCGCGTCGCCGATCTGGCTGACGAGACGCCGGACCTCTTTAAGGGGCAGGGCCTCGCCCTTCATCAGGCTGAGCAGGGTGCCGCCTTCCACGTACGGCATCACCAGATAAGAGTAGCCGTCCGCCTCGCCGAAATCGTGGATGGGCAGGATGTGCGGGTGCTGGAGCTGCGCCAGCACCTTGGCCTCCTGCTGAAAGCGGGCCACGAACTGCGGATCGCCGGCCAGGTGGCGGGGCAGGATCTTGAGCGCCACGTACCGGTTCATGCTGGGCTGGAACGCCTTGTAGACGGCGGCCATGCCGCCCTCGCCCAGCGCGCCCACGATCTGGTATGGGCCAAGTTGTTTACCGGTCAGGTCTTCCATCAGGCCTCGTTTGCAAGCGGGAATGGGGCGCAGGTGCGGCGCGCGGTTAAGTATAGGGCGAGTCCTTGTCCCTTCCAAGAGTTACACTATACTCATCCGGTATGACTTGGGTCATGGACGGCGTCTACGCCGCCGGCGGCGATTTCGTGCTGGAGCGCTGGCGGGAGTTCCAGGCGCAGACCGGCGCCAGCGCCGTCGTCAGCGTGGTGGACGAGGCGCCGGGCGTCTTCACCGACCCGCTGCCGTGGGCCTGGCTGTGGCTGCCGGTGGCGGACGAGGCCGCCTACACGCTCGACCACCTGACGCTGGGCGTGGACTTCATCAGCCGGGCGCTGGCCGCCCGGCGGGTGGTCCTGCTGCACGGACCCCGGGGCCTGCATCGCACACGCCCGCTGGTCGCCGCACAGATGCTGGCCGGTGGAAAGTCGCTGGCCCGCGTGCTGCGCGAGGTGGAGCAGCGCCCGTGGCTGCCGCCGTACAAGGGCGACCCCGGCCTGTTGACCGCCTTCCTGCAAAGCCGGTCCCACCCATGACGCGCCCTGTCTTCATCGGCATTGACCCGACCGCCGGCGAGCGCCTGATCGATTACGCACTGCTGGACGAGCGCCTGGACGTCACCCTCGGCCAGGGCCGCTTCGACGCGGTGGTGGACCTGGTCACCGGCTACCCCGCGGCCGTAGTGGCGATCGATGCGCCGCAAAGCCCCAACACCGGGCTGATGGCCGACCCGGCCTACCGGGCGCGCCTGGGCCTGGACCCGCGCCGCCGGAGCTGGGCCAATTGCAAAGTGTGCGAATATCAGATGCGCCGCCGCGGCATCGGCCTGTACCTGACGCCGCGCGCCGTGGACGACGCCCCGCGCTGGATACAGATGGGGTTCCGCCTGTTCGAGACGCTGCGGGCCGAGGGCTTCCAACTCTATCAGCCGGGCCTGACGGCCGAGCGCCTCGTGCTGGAGGTCCACCCGCACGGCTGCTACACGGTCCTGCTGGGTCACCGCCCGCTGCGCAAGGATACGCTGGAGGGCCGCCTGCAGCGCCAGCTGGTTCTGTACGACGAGCGCCTGAACGTCCCTGACCCGATGGACGCCGTCGAGGAGATCACGCGCCACCACCTGCGCTCCGGCACGCTGAATTTCTCCGGCCTGTACACGCACGACCAGCTCGACGCGCTGGTCGCCGCCTACACCGCCTTCCTGGCCGCCCAGCGCCCGGAGCGCGTGACCCTGGTGGGCGACCCGGCCGAGGGCCAGATCACGCTGCCGGTGGCGCCGGACGAGTTCAAGGAAGTTTATCGGTAAGGTTTTAGCCGCGCATTTCACGGATTGGCGCGGATAAGATCATGATGAAATCCGCGTAATCCGTGGCAAGATCCGTCGGCTGCCCCAGGTGCAGTCAGCTTCTATGGCCTTACTGGCGATCAACGGTTTCCAACTGCGTTACGAGGTCGCCGGCGCCGGCTCGCCGGTGGTGTTCCTGCACGGGCTGGGCTCGAGCGCCGACGACTGGCAGCTCCAGGTCCCGGCCTTCGCGCGGCGGCACCAGGTCATCACCCTCGATCTGCGCGGGCACGGCCAGTCCAGGTTCGAGGGGCCGCTCCGCATCGAGGCGATGGCGGATGACGTCGCCCAGTTGCTGACGCACCTGAGCTTGCCGGCCGCGCACGTGGTCGGATTGTCGCTGGGGGGCTGCGCGGCGCTGGCGCTCGGAACGGGGCATCCGGAACGGGTGCGCTCGCTGACGCTGGTGAACACGTTCGCGCGCTACCGGCCGGCCGGGATCTCCGGCCTGGTGCGCGGCGCGCAGCGCGCCTGGCTGCTGTGGACCCGGCCCGTGGCCGACGTGGCGGCGTTTGTGGCGCGCGGCCTGTTCCCGAAGCCGGAACAGCGCCCATTCTATGAGGCGGCCGTCGCCAGCCTGAGCCGCAACTCCAGGGCCGCGTACTGGGCCGCGATGCGCGCCATCCTGGAGTTCGACGGCCGGGCAGGCCTGACGTCGCTCCGATGCCCGGTGCTGGTGGTGATGGGGGACCGCGACCGGACGGTGCCGCGCGCGGCGGGCGAGGAACTGGCGCGCCGCATCCCGGGCGCGCGCGCCCTCGTCCTGGCCGACTCCGGCCACGCCTCGCCCATCGATCAGGCGGACGCGTTCAATGCCGCGGTGCTGGCATTTCTTGAAGGCCTCTAAAACACCCCCTGCATGCTGCCGGCGTAGCCCGTCATCTCCACATAGCCGGCTCCGGTGACGGCGGCGCCGCCGCTTAAGCCGGCCACCCTCACCGCGCCCTCCCAGTACGCGAACGTCAATCGCATCTCTTGTTCGGGCAGCCAGGGCTCCACGTCCAGCTCGATCTGCTCAGACGGGATACGGATCGTCCAGCGCGCCGGATACCGGCCCTGCGTCGCCGGGCTGGTCCAGGTTTCGCGCACCGTGATTTGCACGGCCTCGGCCGGCAGGCGCACGGTGGAGCCGTCCGGCTGGACGAGCGTGCCGCCCGAGACCGGCTCGATCCCGCCGTCGTCGCGCCGGATCTGGAAGAACATCACCTCGCGGCCGTCGCTCAGTTGCAGGCTGAACCAGTCCCAGCCCAGGCCGTTCGGGCCGAGGGCGCTGGTGCTCCACTCGTGATCGAACCAGCTCTCGCCGGTCACGGCGAAGGTCTGACCGCGCGCCGTCACGCGCCCCTCGGTCGCCAGGCGCGTGTAGCTCAGGTAGTACGAGGCATTGCCGGGCTGCTCGCTCTTGGGGCTCAGGCCGCGGTCGCCGTGGGCCACGACCGGCTTGACGGCGCGCAGCGTCAGGTCGAGCGCCAGGTCGCCGTCGCGGGCGGTGAGGCGCACGGCGCTGCCGTCGGCGTTGAGCGCCTCGGCGCGCCAGTCCTCCAGCCACACGCCGAACGGCTCGCCCGTGGCCCCGGCCAGCCCCCCGGCGCCGCGGCTGAAGCGCTCCAGGCCGCGGTGGGTCTTGCCGGCCACGTCGGTGAGGGCGAAGTGCGCGAAGTAAATCTGGTTGGTGAGCAGGCCGTCCCCGTCCACCGGCGCGCCCGGCGTCAGGCCGCGGCGGAAGAACGTCAACTGGTAGCCGAAGCGTTCGCCGGTTCCGGCCGCGACGTTGCCGGTGTAATACCACCACTCGGTCTGGTAATCGAAGTGCGGGCCGTGGTCGCGCGGCAGACTGAAGTCAAGCGGCCGGTCGGCGCGCGCGAAGCCGCTGAGGTCCACCGCCGGCCCGGTGAGCGGCGGGCGCGCCGGCCCTTCCGGCGCGCGGGTGGCGTACCAGAAACTGCCCAGGACGAGGGCGGCGATGAGCGTGAGGGCCAGGAGCCGTTTCCACATGACGCCGTATTTGTATCACGCCGCTGAGCAACCCCGGGGTTCAGCGACAGTCTCGAAGGCCCTGGTCACGCCGAGGCCGAACGTCGAAGCGCCCGGGCCTGGCGCGTTCAGAGCGACGGGTCGCTGGGGGGATGAGAAGCGCGCTACTCCGCGTCAGCGGTCTCGCCGCCCTTGGCGGCCTTCTTGGCTTTCTTGCCCAGGAACCAGGTCAGCGCCGCAATCACCAGCGCGATGGCGGCGCCGAACGGGAGCAGATCACGCTGACCATCCCAGGTGACCACCTGCCCCAGAAAGAGGACGCCCATCACCACCACCACCACGCCCGCCAGCTTGTCCTTCAGGTCGTCCAGGTCATGGATCTCCAGCCAGGCGGGCAGCGGCAGGCGGTCGTCGATGAACAACTCGTACAGGCCGAGGGCGATGATGTAGAAGACCGTGCCCAGCAGGAAGAGGTCGACCACCTCGATAAAGGCCAGCGCCAGGGCCTTGGCGCCCTTGCTGCTGATGTCGAAGTGCCGGACCGTGTCGATGACCAGCTGCACGCACTCGACGCCGCCGTAGACCAGCAGCGTCGTGGCGGCCAGGAACGAGCCCAGGACGGGGACCAGGATCAGAAAACGGGAGACGGAGAGCAGGCGGCGCAGCATGGGTTTCAGGTGTCCGTCGTCGGATGAAGATGTCGCGGCGGCCGGGTCGGCGCCGGCCCATGATAACAGACCCGCAGGCGCTTACCAACTCCTGCGGGTCTGCGGGCGCCTTCGCCGCTGGTGGTCAATCTCCAGGCCGCCGCGCCTGGGCGCAACCATTTCCGCCGTCGCCCCGGCGCAGGCCGCGGCCCGGAAGCTCCCGCTCTTCTGCGAGCTTCTGCTCCTGGAGGCCGGCTTTCGCCGGCATGACGTTGGTGATGGGGGCCTGACAGGCGGACGGGTCAGCCCAAAAGCCCAAAGGCACCGGGTCGGCGGCGGCCGAATTCGCGATAGCGCGGCGCGGCCGGGCGTTACGGCGTCGGCCAGAAAGCGGAGCCGGCCATATATTTGTCCGTGTCGGTCACGGCGTACCAGATCGTGCCGGGCTTGAACGGCAGCGGCGTACCGTCCGGGTAGTAGAGCTGCATCAACTGGTCGGGGCTGTAGCGGCGCCAGAGCGCGTCGTAACGCTGGTCGCCGCGCAGGAGGATGGCGCGCCCTTCGCCCAGCAGGTTGACGCCCACGGATGGCAGGCCGGCGGCCTCATCCTCGATGAAATCCGCCACAAAGTGCGGGGCGTACAGGAACACGACGTTGTCGAAGGCCACCGGCTGGCCGGTGAGGTAATCCACATTCGCCGAGCGCGCCGGGCGGCGCAGCGCCTGGTCCTCGATCCAGCTGTTCCAGCGGCCGGTGGCCGGATCGTACTTCCACAGGCTCTGCGGCCCGCGCCCCGGGTAATCCAGATAAGCCTCGGTGGTGAGGCGGCCGCCGGCCGGCGCGTTGGCGTCGAAGACCAGGCCGGTGAGCGGCGGGCGGGTGTTCAGGCCCTTCCGGCTCATCAGGGCCCAGATCTCGGCCGGGTAGGCGAACAGGCGGTGGTAGCGCGGCACGCCCGGGCGCGGGACGCCGGCCAGCCGGTCGAGGTAGGGCCGGCCATAGGCCGCGTCGCCGATCCAGGATTCGGAGACGACGCGGCGCGCCCACTCGGCCGCGCGCAGGCGCTCCTCGATGCGCGGCGGCGTGGCGGGCTGCTGGCGGTTGGTGCTGCCGCCGGAGGTGACCAGGAGGCCGCCGTACATGGGCACCAGGTGCTCGACGTCGATCAGGCGCGTGCTGCGCACCGAGCCGACGAAAGCCGGCGTCTGGCTGTAGAATACCGCCGTGTAGCGCGTCACCTGGAAGCCTTCCATCTGGTGCTCCCAGACGTGGTCGGCGAAGGACAGGCCGCTCTGCGGACGGATGACGGCGCCGTGGTTGCTGACCTTCACCAGCATCGGGCGGCGCTCCAGCGCGGCGGCGTCAGCCACGGGCAGACCGGTGAGCGGGTTCGTCTGGCCCTGGGCCAGAGCGCGGGGCTGTCCGCCCAGCGCCAACGCGCCGATCAGCGCGATCCACGCCGCGAGGGAGAAGTGAGAGCGTCGCATGTCAGCGTCCTCCGATCCGGAGTGTAGACGAACGCCGGGCGGGCCGCAATCCCGAAAATTGACCACGCGCGCCGGCCGGCCGCGGCGCATTTTTACGGACGCCTCCCCTTGAAACGACGGCCGCGGGCGCGGGGCGCTTACTCCTGCCGCAGCGCCGCCGCGATGGGCAGCCGCAGCAGCCGGCGCATGGGGTAGAGCGCGGCCAGGACGGCGGCGGCCACGCTCACGATTAACGCCTGGACGTACACTTCCGGCTCCGGCTGCATCTGGATCGTCCAGCCGAACGAGCGCAGGTTGATGACGTAGATCAGCACCAGCGCCAGCACGAAGCCGGTCGGCAGCGAGAACAGGCCGGCCGCCGCGCCCATCAGCCCCGTCTCCAGGAACGTCAATTTCCACATCTGGCCCGGCGTCAGCCCGAGCGCCTGCAAAGTCGCCAGCTCGCGGCTGCGCTCGAGCTGCAGCGCCATCAGCGCGCTCAGCACGCCGATGAAGGCCACGATCACGGCCAGCAGCCGCAGCGCGTTGGTGATGGCGAAGGTCCGGTCGAAGACCGCCAGCGCCTGGTCGCGCAGCGCGGCGTTGACCTGCACCTGCAACGCCCCGCCGGCCAGCTCGGCCCGCAGCCGTTCGGCCAGTTGGGCCGGGTCCTGGCCCGCCGCCGCGTACACGGCCACGCCCGAGAGGCCGCGGTCGTCCCAGTATCGTTCGTAGACGCTGCGGCTGATGAGGACGCGGCCCTGGTCCGAGGCGTAGTCGTAGTACACGGCCGCCACCGGGAAGGTCCGCGCGCCGCGGTCGGTGTTCAGGGTGACCGCGCCGCCCGAGGCCGGCAGGCCGCGGCGGAAGGCGAACGGCTCGCTGACGATCACGGCGCCGGCCTGCATCGCGCGCCAGATCGTGTCCGGGTCGCCGCTGGCGTAGCGGTACAGATCGGCCGAGCGCCGGCTCTGCGAGTCCGCCACCACCAGGCTCACCGGGCCGTCCGGGCTGTCCACGGTCACCGTGCGGATGGTCTCCACAACCGCCACGCCGGGCACGGCCGCGGCGCGCGCCGGCAGGTCGGGCGCGAGCGTCACGGTGTTCTGACTGCCGCCGACCGCGGGCGCCGAGAGGTAGATGTCGGCGACCAGCGTCAGGTCCAGCCAGTTGATGACCGTGGCGCGGAACGAGGCGATCATGACGCTGACGCCGATGGTGACCGAGACCGCGACCATGAGCGCGGCGATGGCGACGCTGGTGCGGCTGATGGCCTTGACAACCGTGCGCGCCGCTACCTCGCCGAGCAGGCCGACGGCGCGCTTGAGCGGCGGCGCGGCGAGCGACATCAACCAGGCGGTGGCCTGCGGCACGCTCAGGGCCAGGCCGATGACGATCAGGAACAGGCCCGCAAAGCTGACGGCGAGCGAGGCCGTCGCCAGCCACAACAGGGCCGCGCCGGCCGCGATCAGCAGCAGACCGGCGGCCCCCAGCCAGGGCAGCAGCCGGCGGGCGCGCTCCTCGTATGTGCTGCGCTGGGTCATGGTGACGGGGGGCACGCTGGCGGCCTCGGCGGCGGGCGCGGCCGCGGCCAGCAGAGCGGCGGCCAGGCCCAGGCCCAGCCCCTTGAGCACGGTCAGCGCCTCCAGCGGCGCCTCACGCACGTTGACAACGTAGTACAGATCGTTGATGGTCTGCGTCACCAGCCGCACCGCGCCCTGGCCCAGCAGCCAGCCCAGGCCCACCCCCAGCGCCCCGCCGATCAGGGCCACCACCACGGCCTCCGCCCAGATCATGGCGAAGACCTGCTCGCCGGTGACGCCCAGCGAGCGCAGGATGCCGAGCACCTGCCGCCGCTGGACGACGCTGAACATGATGGTGTTGTAAATCAGAAACATGCCGACGACGAGCGCCAGCAGACTCAGGGCGGTCAGGTTGAGCTGGAAGGCCGCCGTCAGTTGGGCCACCGTGTCGGCCTGGGCGCTGGCCGGCGCCAGGCGCACGCCGGCGGGCAGGCGCGCGGCCAGGTCCTGCGCCTCGGTCTCCGTCAGGATCAGGTCGATACGCGAAAGGCGCGGCGGGGCGTCCAGGCGCAGCAGCCGCTGGGCCGCGCCGACGTCCATGAGCAGCAGGCCGTCCAGGGCCGCCCGGCTGCGCGCGTCCTGCGGCTGGAGCACCCCGACCACGGTCAGCGTCTCGAGGCGGTCGTCGATCTGGAGGCGGAACGTGTCGTCGATCTGGAGCTGGTAGCTCTCGGCCAGCCCCGGCCCGATCAGCACGGCGTTCGGCCCGGTATAGAAGCGTTCCAGGCCGGGCGTGAAGCGCGCGCCCTCGCCCAGGTAATTGCGGAACGGCGCTTCGGCGACCGGATCGAGGCCGAAGACCCGCAGCGGCTGGCCGTCCAGGTCCGGGGCGGTCCCCAGCCCCTCCACCACCGGCGCGCTCAGCCGGTAGCCCCATTCCACGCGGAGCTGCCGGTACAGGTCCTGCGCCAGGCCGGTGCTGGCCGCCGGCAGGAGCTGGTGCGTGGTGCGGCCCAGAACGACCTCGGTGCTCAGGTCAAAGGCGCGGCGCGCGCTGGTGTTGGCCAGGTCGATGGCGATGACCACGGCCACCCCCAGCGCCACGCCCAGGATCATCAGCCCGCTCTGCCACGGCCGGCGGACGAAATCGCGCAGGGCGGTTTTGACCAGGGAAGGTGTCAACATAGTGCGGGGCGGATGGCGGCGCCATACCCGGCGGGTGGTAGAGACGCCCGGGCGGGGCGTCTCTACATGGCCGCCGGTTTCACCTGCGGGTCCACCACCAATTGCCGGTCATGGATCGTCAGCACCGTGTCGGCCAGGGCCGCGATCTGATGCGAGTGGGTCACCATCACCAGCGTCCGGCCGGCCCGGCGCGTCATCTCATCCAGCAGGCGCATGATCTCCAGGCCGGTCTTCTCGTCCAGGTTGCCGGTCGGCTCGTCGGCCAGGACGACGCGCGGGTTCTGCACCAGGGCGCGGGCGATGGCCACGCGCTGCTGCTCGCCGCCGGAGAGCCGGTCCGGGAACACGCCCTGGCGGTCGGCCAGGCCCACCCGGTCCAGCAGTTCCAGCGCGCGCGCCCGCGCTCCGTTCACGGCGCGACCGGCCAGCTCCGCCGGCAGGAGCACGTTCTCCAGGACATTCAACGTCGGGATCAGGTTGAAGAACTGGAAGATGAAGCCCAGCTGGTCGCGCCGGAAGAGG
>Ga0073932_1007340_pt1 | contig 10704 bp, 4 predicted proteins | sample DewCreD2012metaG_FD_76967 | JGI IMG/M metagenome (GOLD analysis project Ga0073932, IMG submission 76967) | Hot spring sediment bacterial and archeal communities from British Columbia, Canada, to study Microbial Dark Matter (Phase II) - Dewar... ...
CCCTGGCCCAGCAGCACCTGGGCGCCAAGCTTCTTTCTTATGAGGAGGTCGTGGGCAAGGGCAAGGCCTTGAAGTCTCTTTGCGAAGCGGATCTGACAAGGGCGATGGAATACTCCTGCCAGAGGGCGGAGACGGTGTTGCGGTTGAAGCGCCTCATGGAGAGGGAACTCGCTTCGGCCGCGAACGACGACCTCTTCTACAACCTGGAAATGAAGCTTGTTCCCGTTCTCATGGACATGGAGTGGGAAGGAATCCGGATCGACATTCCTTTTTTCAAGGCCCTGTCGGAGAAGTACAGGGAAGAACTTCAAAGCATTGAACGCCAGATCTATCAAGAGGCAGGGATGGAATTCAACATCAACTCCCCGCAACAGCTCGGGTATGTCCTATTTGAAAAATTAGGGCTTCCCGGCCAGAAAAAAACGGGCAAAACCAAGGCGTATTCCACAGACGTAAAGGTCCTCACCCGGTTGGCCTCGCTTCCCTACAAAATCCCGGGTCTTCTGCTCAGGTACCGAACCCTGTCCAAACTGAAATCCACGTATCTGGATGCCCTGGTGGGGCTGGTCCATCCAAGAACCGGGAGAATTCATACCTCCTTCAATCAGGCAGTGACCGCCACAGGCCGCCTGAGCAGCAGCAATCCCAATCTGCAGAACATTCCCGCCCGGGGCGAAGACGGGCGGGAGATCCGAAAGGGTTTCATCGCGGAGGAAGGGCATGTGTTCTTGTCCGCCGACTACAGCCAGATCGAGCTGAGGGTGTTTGCCCACTACTCGGGGGACCCTGCCTTCATGGAGGCCTTCAAGAAGGAAGAGGATATCCATGCCAGGACAGCCTCTGAAGTGCTGGGGGTGGAGAGGGAAAAAGTCACGCCCGATATGAGGCGAATCGCCAAGGCCATCAACTTCGGCATCATTTACGGCATGGGGCCGCAGACCCTGAGCGAGCAACTGGGAGTCGACCTTTCAACGGCAAAAGATTACATCGCCGCTTACTACAAACGGTATCAGGGGGTGGCCCGTTACCGGGAAACCGCAGTGGCCTCGGCGAGGGAGAAGGGGTATGTGACGACCCTTTTCCAGCGCAGACGGTATCTCCCGGACATCGAACACAAGAACCGGATGATCCGCGCAGAAGCGGAGCGCATGGCGATCAACACGCCCATCCAGGGCACGGCTGCGGATCTGATCAAGAAAGCCATGATCCATATTCACGAAAGGCTCAGGCAGGAAGGGCTCAAGGCCAAACTGCTGCTCCAGGTTCACGATGAACTCCTCTTCGAGGTCCCGCAAGAGGAAATCCCCCGGGTCAGCGGCCTGGTCAAGGAAGAAATGGAAGGTGTTCACCGTCTCGAGGTGCCTCTCAAGGTGGACATGAAAACAGGCGCGACCTGGGAGGAAGCCCATTAGAAGAAGAGAGTGACAAGTGACGAGTGACCAGTCGTAAAAAAAGAAAGAACCTGGTTACTCGTCCCTTGTCCCTTGTTAGGGTGCTTTCTACGGGCAACCTGCAACCGGCGGTCTGCAAAGCATACCGACGACGGACCGCGGATCACAGACCGCCGGCAACCGAAGATGGACAACTGGCAACGTGCAAAAGGCGTGTATATATTAGTTCATCAAAGTGCGATTGACAGCAACGCCGCAGAGGATGCTTGGAGGGTGGATGAGCGGCAGGCGATGCCCCTTGACATAAAAAAACTGAGGGCTATAAAGAGAACCTTGGAACAGGAACAGTGCTTTCAAGGATACGGAACAGCAAGCGGTTATCAGCAGCCGACTTAAAGCGGAACGGGAAAGGATGATGCAGAGCGAGAGCTACTACGTGGGAATCGATGCAGGATCGGTCAGTCTCAACGCCGTCGTCCTCGACGCGAACAAGAAAATCGTCTATGAGGCTCCTTACCAGCGGCACATGGGCAGGGTCGAAGAAGAAACCCTCCGTCTGATTCGCGATCTTCAGGAAAGGCTGGGTGCGGAGCGTCTTGCAGCCTTTGCGTTCACCGGCAATCACGGCCAGAAGATCAGCGAGAGGGTGGGCGGGTATTATGAATTCGAAACCATCAGCCAGGTGCTCGGCGCCCTTTGCTTGAGACCGGACGCGCGTACGATCATCAGCATGGGAGGCCAGGACACGGCGCTGTTCCAGATCCATCATGATCCCAAGGGATGGGAGCTGGAATACTTCAACACCAACGGTCCCTGCGCCTCCGGCACAGGATCCTTCATCGACCAGCAGGCCCAGAGACTGGCTACCTCGATCTACTCCTCTGAAAGAGACGGCTCCCAGAACCGGATCGATCGGATTCTGGCGGACTTCATCCGGCTGGGCCTGGAGAGCAAGAAACCGGCCAACGTGGCCTGCCGGTGCACCGTGTTCACCAAGTCGGACATGATCCACCTCCAGAACAAGGGCGAGCGATTGGAAGACATCATCTACGGTCTTCACGTAGGAAATGCGAGAAACTACATGAGCACGATCGTCTCCAACCGAACCCTGGAACCCCCCATCCTTTTTATCGGCGGTCTTTCCCTCAATGAACTGCAGGTGCGGGCCTTTCGGGCCTATTTCCCGGACCTGGTGGTGCCGCCTCACAGCACCTCGGTGGGAGCGCTCGGGGTGGCCCTCCATGCCCTGGAACAAGGGATCAGAAACGGGGTGAACCCGGAAAGCTTGGGCCGCGAGCTTTCTGAGGACCGGGAGAGGCTTCCTGTGGCTCCGAAGCTCGAAATCAGGGAGACCCGATTCCCTGAGGACAATGACTTGCCCGAAGTGGTTTTGGACAAGAAGATCCCTGTCTACCTCGGGATCGACATCGGTTCTACGACCACGAAGTACGCCTTGGTCACGGAAGACCGGCAGATCATCGACAAGAGCTATGTTCATACCCAGGGCAAACCCATCGAGGTGACCCAGAAGCTTCTGAAGAGGATCTCCGATTTGCTGGGAGATCGCGTCGAGATCCTGGGAGTCGCCACCACGGGCTCAGGAAGAAATGTGGTGGGCGATTTCCTGAACGCGGATTTGATCATAGACGAGATCACGGCTCATGCCCGCGGCGCCGTGGAAATTGACCGAAGCATTGACACGATTTTTGAAATCGGGGGGCAAGATTCCAAGTACATTTCCATCACCCACGCCAACCCTCTCGACTTCGACATGAACAAGGTCTGTGCGGCCGGCACAGGGAGTTTTCTTCATGAGCTGGCGAACAAGCACGGCATCAACATCGTGGGAGAGTTTCAGCAAATCGCCCTGTCCTCGGACCGGCCGGTGAAACTGGCCGAACGCTGCACCGTGTTCATGGAGTCGGACCTGGTGTCCTACCACCAGAAGGGCGTGCCCAGGGAGGACCTCATCGGCGGTCTCTGCTACGCCATCGTTCACAACTACCTCAACCGGGTGGTGGGGAAGAGGAAGATCGGGCAGAAGGTCATGTTTCTGGGTGGGCCGTCCCTCAACAAGGGCGTGGTCGCGGCCTTCGAAGATGTTCTGGGTCACGGTCTGATCGTCCCCAAGCACAGGGAAGTGCTCGGTGCCTTTGGAGCGGCGATCTGCCTCCAGGAAAAAACCCTGGTGGAGAAAAGAGCCAAGAGCACGTTTCGGGGACTGGCCAGCGCCGTCGAGGACCGGATGGACTATGAGGAAAAGGTGTGCCAAGCCGATCCCAACTGCCACAACCAGTGCAAGCTCAAGATCTATGATTTCGACGGCCGCAAGAGCGTATGGGGAGGGGAGTGCGGGCGCTATGAAGTCATCCGGGGCAAGGGGAAGAAACAGGAAAATCTTTTCAAGGTTCGCGAGGAGATGTGGACCGAGGCCCTGTCCGGAGTGTTTGAAGAGCTCAAGGAAGAGCCCCTGATGGAGGTGAGGGGGCGGCCCACGGTGGGAATGCAGCGATCCCTCTACACGCTCCAGACAGGCGTCCTGTGGGCTCACTTCTTTGATCGCCTGGGCTTTCGGTTGGTGCTGACCCCGCCCACCAACAGCCGGATTTCAAGTTCAGGGATTGAATCCATGACCGCGGAAACGTGCTATCCCATCAAAGTGTCCCACGGCCATGTGAAGGCGCTTGTCGGCAAAACGCGTTACCTTTTTCTTCCCAGCATCGTGACCATGCCGACACCGATGGAGCAGGAAACCGGCTTCTTCTGCCCCCTGGTGCAGGCGAATCCATACATGGTGAGGGCCGCTCTGAATCTGGACATGAAGGCCGTTCTCAATCCGGTACTCCATCTCAAGCACGACCTTTCCACCTTGGCCTTGGAGCTGACGGAGCAGATGGGCGACAGGATCGGACGGAGCCGGCGACAGATCCGGGAGGCTTTGGAGGCCGCCTGGGACAGACAGAATCAGTTCACGCAGGCCCTGCTCCAAAAGGGAAGAGAGGTCTTGGAATCCCATGATCCGTCGGAGCCGATGGTGGTGGTCACGGGCAGGTTCTACAATCTCTACGACGAAAGGCTCAATTTGAGACTGGGGCAGAACCTGGCCAAGATCGGGGTGGCCGCCCTGCCCATGGATTTCATCGCCGCCGCCTCCGTGGATCTCAGCGATTTTCCGAACATGTACTGGGGGCTCGGCGCGCAAATCCTGAGGGTGGCGAAGTTCATCAGGAGCCGGGACAACTTTTTCGGGCTTCATTTGACCAATTTCAGCTGCGGACCGGATTCCTTTATCGAGCATTTTTACAAGCACATCATGCAGGAGAAGCCCTATTTGATTCTCGAACTGGATGAGCACAGCGCGGTGGCCGGAGTGATGACCCGGCTGGAGGCCTTCCGGAACGTGATCGAAAATACCATGCAGAGGCTTCAAAACGGTTCTTTTGTGTATTTGAAAGCATCCAACTGAGAGAACCATGCAAGCACAAACCCAGCAGACCTTTCGTTCCCTTTCGGAAAACGTCGGCCGCTTCAGGCTGAAAGACAAAATCTTTCTCATTCCCCAGATGAACCGGATTGGAGGGCACCTCCTGGCAGGAGCGTTCCGGAGTTTCGGGGTTCGTGCGGTGCTCATGGACACCTACGAAGGCCTGGATCTTGGAAAAGCCTTCACCTCCGGCAAGGAGTGTTTCCCCTGCCAGGTGACGACGGGCGACATCCTGCTGTTTCTCAACAAGGAAAAGGAGAGGCTGGGCAAAGACTTTGATTCGGAACGCTACATTTACTTTATGCCCGAAGCGGAGGGGCCCTGTCGCTTCGGCATGTACAACAAGTACCAGCGGATTGTCCTGGATTCTTTCCCGGAACTGGAAAGGCTCAAGATCGGATCCCTCACTTCGAAAAACGCTTATGCCCTGGACGGCATGTTCGACGAAGAACAAACCAGGGAGTTTCGTAAGGTCGGCTATTTCTCGGTCGTCGTGGCGGATGTGCTCGACCGGTTGTTGTGGAGGGTGAGGCCCTACGAAAAGCAGAAGGGCACAGGGGATGCATTCATCGAAAGGGCCACCCGGGCCATGGCCGATGCGTTTGAACAGTACGGCGCGCGAAAGGACTTTGAACGGATCCTCGACAGGCTCTCAGACATCATCCGGGAAGGGAAAACGCTCATCGACCCCGGCATTCCTCGGAAACCGCTCATCGGGATCGTCGGCGAGATTTATCTCAGGACCCATGTCCAGTCCAATCAGGACGTGATCCGGATGCTCGAAAAACACGGCGCAGAGGTGGTCAATGCGTCCATTGCGGAATGGGTCAACTATACCACCTATGACCGCATGAGGGAGGCCAAGATCGGGTTGCGCCTGAGCCTCAAGCAGCTTCGGGTGAAGGAGATCAGGGACTTCCTCAAGAGGATGCTCTCCTATGGGCTGGACCTGACCTACCAGCACTACCGCCAGGATCAGGTCTACGAGAGAGTGAAACCCTTTCTAGATGTGGCTGAGGATCACAGGATCGGCCACCTGGACCGGATACTCGGGAAAGAAAAAATCTACTCCTTTGATGTGGGCACAGAGGCCTGCCTCAGTATTCCGGGAATCTTGGAGTACGTCCACCAGGGATTCAACGGCGTCGTCAATGTCTATCCCTTCACCTGCATGCCCAGCACCATCACGTCTTCCATCATCAGGCCCATCCTGAATCAAAAGAAAGTCCCTTACCTGGACACGCCGTATGACGGGTCTTTCCAGCCGGGACGGGAGGCGGCGATTCGAACCTTTATGTACCAGGCGCAGCAGCACTTCAAGCGCCATGGAAGAGACGGAAGCGCATGAAAACCAAGATGCTGATCAATGCAGTGGATCCCGAAGAGTACCGGATCGCCTTTCTCAAGGACGGGAGGCTGGAAGCCTTTCAGATCGAGACCTCCACGGCGGAGCAGAAGGTGGGGAACATTTACAAAGGGGTGGTGGAACGGATCGAACCGAAGCTTCAGTCTTGCTTTGTCGATTTCGGTTCGGACCGAAACGGTTTTCTGGGGATGACGGACATTCACCCCGAGTACTATCAAATGGATCTGTCCTCCTGGAAGGACCAGAACCATCCGCCCATTGAAAAGGCCCTGAAGAAGGGTCAGGAGCTGTTGGTCCAGGTGACCAAGGAAATGCCCGGCCACAAGGGCGACCAGCTCACGACCTACATCTCCCTTGCCGGACGCTACGTGGTCCTGACCCCCGGCCGCACGATCAACGGGGTCTCCAGAAAGATCGAAGACGAAGAGGAGCGGGACCGGCTCAAGTCGATCATGACGCAGCTCAAGCTCCCCGAGGATCTCGGCTATATCGTGCGGACGGTGGCTGCAGGCCAGAGCAAGCGGGAGCTTTCCAAAGATCTCAACCGCCTGGTGAGAATGTGGAAGACCCTTCGGGAGAAGGTGCAGGCGGCGCCGGCCCGCTCCCTCCTTCACAAGGAGCAGGACCTGTGTTTTCGGACGCTGCGGGACTCCTACACGAGCGACATTGACGAGATCCTGGTGGACGACCGGGAAACCTATGAGAAAATCCAGGAGTACATGAAGATCATCTCCCCCAGGGAGCAAGACCGGGTGAAACTCTACGAGGAGTCGCGGCCCCTCTTTGACCAGTACGAGATCGAACAGCAGATCGAGAGCATTTACGGCAACAAGGTTTATCTGAAACACGGCGGGTCTATCGTGCTCAGCCCGACCGAGGCGCTGATCGCCATTGACGTGAACTCCGGCCGCGGCAAGGGGGGGAGCGACACGGAGACCATGATCTTCAACACCAATCTGGAGGCGGCGAGGGAGATTGCGCGGCAGCTGAGATTGAGGGACCTGGGCGGATTGATCGTCATCGATTTCATCGACATGAGGGAATCCAAGCACATCCGAGAGGTCGAAAAGGTGCTCCGGGAGGAATTGAAAAAAGACAGGGCCAAGGTGGACACGTCCCACATTTCCAAGTTCGGTCTCATGGAGATTTCCCGCCAGAGGCTGAGACCCTCCATCGAGTCCAAGAGCTATCAGACCTGCCGCATGTGCGACGGCCGGGGAATCGTGATTTCCGTGGAATCCGCCGCGGTGTCCACCCTCCGCCGCATCCAGATGGGGGTGTCCAAGGGGAATGTGAGCAGGGTGGAGGGCACCCTGAACGCCGAGGTGGCCGGATATCTCCAGAACCGGAAGAGGAAGGAGCTGGCGGACATCGAAAAACGATACGGTGTGACCATTCTCCTCCATGCCGATCCCTTCATGCCGACAGGGGGAGGGAAGCTCGAATTTGCGCCCTCTCAGGCCGATTCGGCCGCCTAGTCGATTCACCACAGAGACACAGAGAGCGCGGAGAAGATTTTCTGTCTGTCCCGCCGCTATCGGGACAAACAGAAAGGCTCTGATCGAGAAGGATCAACCAATTGGAAAGGAAACTTCAGTGGAGGGTCTTTTCGCCTATCGGTATCTCCCGATAGGCGAAAACATCTCTGTGCTCTCCGTGCCTCCGTGGTGAACCGGACAGGTCGCCCTATTTAGGACACAATCGCCATGTTCAGCAACGTTCTCTATTTCATCCTTGTCCTCTTCATCCTGAGCATCAGCCAGCACAGAGGAGCCCCTGAAGATCCTCTGGCGTATACGATGAGCATGCTGGTCATCACCTGGGGAATTTTTGCCGCCTACTGCCGATGGGGCTTCCAGCGTCTCCTCCGCCGTCTCGCCGAGCCTCTGGAACGGACGGCGTCTTCCGCCGAACAGTACCATTCCCTGGTGTTCCGGCTCTCGGTTCTGGCCATTTTCCTTTTCGCCTTGGATGTGCACCTCTTTCAGCTCAAGACCTGGCTGCAGATGATCCCCGGGATACGCTCCTTTTCCGTCCTCCAGGGGCTCCTGGCGGTGGCGGTCTTCATCTTTTACCAGGTCACGATCTGGACCTTCGCCTTTCCTGCCTATCGGCGCCTCTTTCCGGCGGCCATGAGCCGGCGGTCCTTTATCGTGTCTAACGTGAAGCTCAATGTGCCCGTCCTGTTTCCCTGGGCCACCCTCTCCTTGATCTATGATCTGATTTTTCTCAGCCCGTGGAGGAGCCTTCAGTCTTTCATGAACCGGCCCGAAGGAGAGATGCTTTTCTTTTCCTTCTTCCTCTTCATTCTCATGATTTTCATGCCTGCCCTGATCCGCACCTGGTGGTCCTGCAAGCCTTTTCCCCCTTCGGAAAAAGAAGCGGCCTTGAGAGCCTTCCTGGAGGAGCGGAATTTCAAGGTCCGGGATCTCCTTCGGTGGCCCCTTTTTGAAGGCCGGATCATGACCGCAGGGATCATGGGGATGGTGCCGCGGTTCAGATACATCCTGATTACCGAAGCCCTCATGGAGCTTCTTTCCATCGAAGAGCTGAAGGCCGTGGTGGCCCATGAAATGGGCCACGCCCGGTACCGTCACTTTTTGTTTTATTTCGTGTTCATCATAGGCTTCTTGGTGATGGTCACAGGGGTCTGGGATTTCTCCTTTGCCTTTTTCTCCACCCAGCCGTGGGTGTTCCGCATCATCCGAGAGGGCAGCGCCCTGGATCTGACTTTTTTCCACCTTCTCGTGGCGCTTCCCATCCTGGTCAGCATGATCCTTTACATCAGGGTCCTGTTCGGTTTTTTCATGCGCCACTTCGAACGGCAGGCAGATCTTTATTCCGCTCTCACCATGGGGCGCCCCACGGAAACCATCAGTTCCCTGGAAAAGATCGCCGTCATGAGCGGAAAGATCCGCGATCTGCCGAGCTGGCACCACTTCAGCATCCGGCAAAGGGTGGACTGCCTCCTGAAGTTTCTCCGCGACCCGGGTTTGCTCAGGAAACAGAATCGCTTCATCGGCTTTTGTTTTTCCCTTTATCTTGTGGGCATGATCGGCCTCGGGTATTTCTTGAGCTTCAGCCCCCTGCGCGAGAGGCTTTTCAGCGAATGGGAAGAACAGGCTGTTTTTGAACGCCTTGAGAAAAACCCCAAGGATGTCGTGCTGCTTCAGAAGCTGGCCATGGTCTATCACAAGAAGGGAGATCTGAGGCAGACGATCGCCCTCTATGAACGGGTTCTGCGACTGGATGAAAATCAAGCTGTCGCTCTCAACAATCTGGCGTGGATTCTGGTGACCGCAGGGGAGGTGGAGTTACGGGACAAGAAGAGGGCGCTTGCTCTGGCGCGGCGGGCCGTGGCTCTGGAGAGGTCCCCTGTGTTTCTGGACACGCTGGCAGAGGCGCTCTACGCCAACGGCCTGGTTCATGAAGCGGTTGAGACGATCCGGGAAGCCATCAGCGCGGCCAGGGACAACAGAGAGTACTACGAAAGGCAATTGCTGAGATTCACCGGTGAAATAAAGGAAACGTAGGTTGGCCATCATGGATCATCCCAACGTGCATCCCCTCACTTTCGAGGGAAAAGAAATCACACTCGTCGGCACGGCCCACATTTCCAGGGAGAGCACCGACCTGGTCAGTCAGGTGATTGAGGAGAGGAACCCGGACACGGTGTGTGTGGAGCTCTGCCCCTCCCGCTATGACGCTCTCACCCAGAAGAAAAAGTGGGAGAACACGGATCTCCTGAAGGTCATCAAGGAAAAGAAAGCCTTTCTTCTGCTCTCCAACCTGCTTCTGGCGAGCTTTCAGAGAAAGATCGGCCAGAAGCTCGGAATCAGGCCCGGCGAGGAAATCCTTCAGGCCGTTCGATCCGCGGAGGCGGCGGGAGCAGCGGTCCACCTGGCGGACAGGGACATTCGGATCACCCTGTCCCGCACCTGGCGCCTCATGGGTTTCTGGAAAAAAACGAAACTTCTGACCGAGATCCTATCCTCTGTGTGGGAGGTGGAGGAGATCACCCAGGAGCAGGTCGAGGAGATGAAAAAGAAGGATGTGCTGGATGCGCTTCTCTCCGAAATCGGGGAGGTGCTCCCGGAGGTGAGGAGGATTCTTATCGATGAGAGGGATCAGTATCTCAGCCACAAAATCCGCCATGCTCCTGGAAACCGGATCGTGGCCGTGGTCGGAGCAGGGCATGTGCCGGGCATTCTGAATTCCTGGAACCAGGAGGTCGATTTGGCCTCCTTGGAGCAGATGCCTCCCAAGGGCAAGGTGGGCAAAATCCTCGGCTGGGGAATTCCGGGCTTTATCGTGGCCCTCATCGTCTTCGGGTTTTTCTATGCCGGGATGACGGCCACGGCCGAGATGGTGAAGTGGTGGACCCTGACCACGGCTCTCCTAGCGGCTCTGGGCGCGGCAGCGGCGTTCGCCCACCCCCTGACCATCCTCTCTGCAGCGGCCGC
>Ga0073932_1007346_pt1 | contig 10696 bp, 9 predicted proteins | sample DewCreD2012metaG_FD_76967 | JGI IMG/M metagenome (GOLD analysis project Ga0073932, IMG submission 76967) | Hot spring sediment bacterial and archeal communities from British Columbia, Canada, to study Microbial Dark Matter (Phase II) - Dewar... ...
CGCGCCGCGCCGCGCCATTCATCGAACACCTCGGGAGCAGAGCGCTGGCGCCCCGCGCCCGCGCATACGAAACCCTGCACATCTGCGTGGCGCGCGGCGCGCTGCCCGGCGCGGAATCGCGCTTCGCGGACCGCATGCTCGCTTTATGGTTCGAGGACGGTGTGACCACTCTGGTTTTCGAGTCTCCGCACGAAACCGAGGTGCGCGCCTTTATCGAGGACACCTGCCCCGGCGCGGAATTCCTGTGGGAAGGGAAGATGCCGTACGGCAACTGGGAGGCGGGCGCGCCCGTGCGCGCCACGCACCTGGCGGGATTCGCGATCTGCCCGCCGTGGGACATGTGCGAACCGCAGCCGTGCGAAACGCGCATCATCATGGACGCGGGCCTTGCGTTCGGCAGCGGCCTGCACCCGGCCACGCACATCAGCCTGGCCCTGCTGCGCGCGGCCATGGTGCGCGCGCGCCCGCGCCGCGTGCTGGACCTCGGCTGCGGCACCGGCATCCTGTCCATGGCCGCGCTGCTCCTGGGCGCGGAGCGCGCCACGGCTGTGGACTACTCGCTTCTGGCCGTGAACGCCGCGAGCATCAACGCGCATCTCAACGGACTCCAGGACCGCATGCGCATCATCCATGCGGACCTGTTCGCCCACCTTGCGCACGAAGCGGACCTGGTTCTGTGCAACATGAACTTCCCGCTGTTCGACAGGCTTTTGTCCGACCCTGATTTCCTGGCGCACCAACGCATCCTGCTCTGCGGCGTGAATCCGGAAACCATGCACAGACAAGTGTGCGCAAAGCTCACGGACGCGGGCCGGGAAATAACCGCCATGCAAACAAGGCACGGATGGTACGGATATCTGACCGAACGGAAACCATGACAGTTATGAAAGAATATCTCGGGACATCGCTTCTCGCGCCGCGCCGCACGCCGTACCGCGAGATTTTCGTATCGCGAATCAGCGGCAGCGCGCCGCTCATGGCCGGGCATTTCAGGGACTCGATGCTTGCCTCGTGGGAGCAGGACGGCGTGACGGAAATCCTGTTCGAGGACCCGCACGGCGAAGATGTGCAAGTATATCTGTCGCGCAATTATCAGGAAGCGGTATTCGAGGGCGAAACAGGGATTCCCTACAGCGACTGGGAATCGGGCGAGCCGGTGCAGGCCATGGAAGCCGCCGGGTTTCAGATCCGCTATACCTGGGAACGCGGCGGCGGAGCGCGCGCCGGGGATTCGTGTCTTGTGCTCGACCCCGGCCTGGCGTTCGGCACCGGGCATCACCCGAGCACGAGGCAGAGCCTGGCGCTGCTTCGCGCGGCGTTTGAAACCGGGCCACGCCCGCGCACGGTTCTGGACCTGGGCTGCGGTTCGGGCGTGCTGTCCGTGGCGGCCGCTGCGCTTGGCGCGCAATCCGTTATCGCCGTGGATTATTCATTGGTGGCCGCGCACGCGGCGCGCATGAACGCGCAACTCAACCGCGCAGACCATTGCGTACGCGTGATTCACGGGGACGCATTCGACAACCTGGAGCGCGGCGCGGATCTTGCCCTGTGCAACCTGAACCACACGCTGATTAAGAAATTGCTCGCGCGAAGCCATTTGTTGAAAACGGCGCGCCTGATTCTGTCCGGCATTCACAGCCGGGACCGGTTTGATGAAATCCGCGGCGCTTGCGAAGGCGCGGGGTTCGGCATCCTGGCGACGGAGCGGCAGGGTCCGTGGTTTTCGTGCCTGTGCGCGGCCCGGGGATGACACACGCGCCGCGCTGGGTTACAATGATCCTGTTCCGGGTCCGCCGGACAAATTTTGGGGGAGTTTCCATTCCATGCTCAAAAAAATGATGTATCCCTATATCGCGGCCCTGCTGCTGGTTGCCGCGTGCGCGGCGCATGCCGCGGAACCGGCCGCAACTTCAGGCAAGGGCTGGCGCGAGGATGTGGACGGCGTGCGCGTGGTGCACCTTCAGGGCGCGCCGCGCGAAATCGGCCTCCAGCACGGCGCGCTGCTCAAGAATGAAATCCACTTCCTGCTCGACTATTTCATCAATGAGGAAAAGAAATTCTTCGGCGCTGGCGTGGATGTGATGGAGCGCAACGCGCCGCGGCTTGAAAAATTCATTCCCGCGGATCTGATCGAGGAAATGCACGGCATCGCCGATGGCGCGGGCGTGCCCTACCAGCACATACTCTGGGCCAACACCTTCCTGGATGTGGTGAGCGCAATCTGGTCCGGGGTGGCGCCGAGCTGCTCGAACTTCGCGGTTCTCGGAAGCCATTCGGGCACAGGTCAAATCGTGCACGGCCGCAATCTGGACTGGTCGTCCAACGCAAAACTCGCCGCGGCCAACACCGTGTTCGTGATCAAGCCCGACAACGGCATCGCTTTCGTGTCCCTGTCCTGGCCGGGCATGGCCGGAACCCTCACCGGCATGAACGCGCAGAAAATCTCCATGGGCGAAATGACCAGCATCTCGGACGAAGCCACCCTGGACGGCACCCCGTTCATGATCCACCTGCGAATCCTGCTCCAGAACGCGGACACCCTGGACAGGGCTTACGAAATCCTCGAAACCCTGCCCCGCACCACGGGCTACAACGCCGTGGTCACGGACGGGAAGATTGACGACGGGTTCCTCGCCGAAATGAACGCCTCGCGCATCTTCCGAAAAGGCCCGGAAAACGGAATGCTGATCCGCACCAACCACTATCTGCACCCCGGAATGCAGAAGACGCAGAAAAAAATTCACGCCATCCTGGGCAGCGAAAAGAAGAAGGAAACCTTTTACAGGTTTGAGCGCCTCACCCAACTGCTCACGGACAATGCGGGCAAAGTGAACCCCGAACTGGCCATGTCGTTCCTCGGCGACAAGCTCAACCCCGAGACCGGCAAAATCTCGCCCGAACTCGAAAACACTGTGTGCAAGGGCAACACCCTGCAGAGCGTGGTCATGCTGCCCGAAACATACGAAATGCATGTGGCGTTCAAAACCATTCCCGCGCCCGACGGCGGATTCGTGCATCTCAAGTTCGACCTCGAACCTCCGGCAACCGAGGCGCGGAAATAAAATTTTCATTAGGAAGCGGCGTCAATACATGGGCAGGCGGCTGCCGCCTTCGAGTCGTTCGAGGTATTTCTCGGACTGGTCGCGCAATCCCATCCGGCTGTAAACTTCAACAAGCATGTAGGTTTCATAATCGTTCAGACCGGAGCGCTCCTCGCGCCGGGTGAGTATGCGCTGCACGGCTTCGAGCTGCTCCTGGGCCAAAGCGCCGTGCGGATCGTTTTCCATGGCCACCAGCGCCAGCAGAAAACGGGCACGCGCATTGTCCGGCGACAGCCGCGCCGCGTTTTCGAGCAGCCATTGCAGGTGCGGCTCGTCCTGCGCTTTGGCGCCGTCCCCGCCGCGCGCTCCGCCAAGATAATCATTGTTGTGAATCCATGCGTGCTCGGCCAGGTCCGCCAGATGCCCGGCCATGATCCGCGCGGCCACGGGGTCGCGCCGCAGGGGCGAGTGCAGCGCATCCTGCATGATCCGCTCCACCCCGCGCCAGGGCCAGTGGAAATTCTTGATGAAGCAATACGCGCCCGCCTCGGGCATGGGAAACAGGTCAATGTCCTTGCGGCCCATGATGTCGGCGATGTTGCGCGCCGCGCACTCCACGGAGAATCCCTCGCGCGTGGCGTCGCAGCCCATGGACGCCTCGGTGATCAGGGCCACATACGGAAGTATGATGTTTTCCTTGATGAGGTCCTCGATGTCCAGGAACCGCGCCAGGCGTTCGCCCGCTTTGCCGCCGGGCTGCGGCCCTTCCTCTCCGGATTTCCCGGACCCGCTTGCGGCGATTTCCGCGAAGTAGCTTTCGAGCAATTTCATGACTGGCGCGGCCTGCGCCGGATCCGTGCGGTACTTGTCACGGATCGCTTTCTCCAGAAATTTCCGGTCGCGCAGCAACTCCTGTTTTTTGTCGCGGATGCGCGCCTTGATTTCAGGAGATGCGTTCAGATAGCGGTTCACGCACGCGGTGAACTGCAAATGGCAAGCGCGGAACGACGCCTTCCCGGCTGTGAAGCACATCCAGTTGAACCGCTGGTTGCGCAGAAACGGGGCGATGGTATTGAAGGCCACGGGCCGCCGCCGCGCCGCGTCTTCGGCCATGATGGTCTGGTTCAGCATCACGAGGTTATACAGCACGCGGCGCTTCATGAGCGCGGAGTCCTTGGGCGCGCCCTCCGGGGCGGCGGTGCTTTCCGTGACTGTGTTTGTGAGTTGTTCGTATTGCTGTTCCGTGGTCACGGGGAGCGTTGCGCCCGCGCGTTCGCGCAGCATGGCGCGATACTCGCGGCTGTTGAATTCGCCGGGGCACAGGTAGGTTATGTCGCGGCGCTGGTTCGCGAGGATTTGCATGGCCGGCGCGGAGAAGAATTCATCGTGCTCGGGGTTGATGAACGCTGCGGTGTCGCGTCGCAGATCCTCATGCCAGAGCGCGGCGAAGCGCGGGGCCATGGAGGGCTGGCGTTCGAGGGCGCGCCCGGCGTCCGGCCGCGCGCCCCACAGCGCGGCGCACGCGAGCAGAGCCGCAAACACGGGCGCGAGCCGGCGCACCCGCGGCTGCGGCGCGGACCGCGCCTCGGCCAGCAGCGCGCCCGCCCCGGACGCGTACAGCAGCGCGAACGGCGCGATCAGCAGAAACCGGAAAAGGTCCGTGTTGCGTATTGTTGACAGAACCAGAGCAAGGGGCGCGGCCAGAGCCATCAGCCCGCAAACGGGCGCGAACCCGCGCTGCCCGCGCCTCATGGCCACCAGGCCCGCAAGTCCCGCCGCAAGCATCCAGAAATACCGCGCGCCCGGCGCGGCGATGAAGTCCACGGGCAGTTGCTTCAGGGCAAACAGCAGCCCCGGTCCGGGACGGAACGCATCCGCGACCCGGTCCGGCCCCGGTATATTGAACACTTCCATGGGCGCCTGAATCCACGACGGACCCCAGATTATACCGAACCTGGGCCGCATGGCCGCAAACGCCAGGGGCAGGAGCGCGGCCAGAACAACAAACGCCGCGCCCGCAATCCAGCCCGGCCGCAGGGCCTGCTTCGTCATTCGTGCGCACAGAAGAACAAGGGCGAGGGCCACGATCAGTCCGATGACAAAATGGTGCAGCGCGGCCACTGCGGCCAGGGCCGCGAATGCCGCCAGACCGCGCGGCCCCGCATCCGCATGCGCGAACCGCGCTCCCGCCCACAGCGCCACGGCCGCGGCCAAAGCCGCGCCCGTTTCCGGCCGCGCCGCGCGGAACAACGCCGCGGTTTCCGGCAGGAGCGCGGCCACGCACCACGCGGCCAGCGCCAGCAACAGGGAGCCGGACAGGCGCGCGGCCGTGAGAAAAATCAACGAAGCGGCCAGCGCAAAACCCAGCGCGGCCGCGATATTCAAATTGAAAGCGAACTCCGCGCCGGGCAGCGCGCGGCCCAGGGCCGAGGCCAGCACAAGAAACGGCCCCGCGCCCGACTCCGGGCCCGTGCACAGCAGCAGCGCGCTGGCCGCAAACCCCGGCTGCGCGCCCCAGTCAATGCCCGGCGCGGCGCGCCACAGGCCCATGCCAAGCGCCGCCAGAAACAACGCGCACGCCATGGGGCCAAGCCCCCGCGCGGTCCATGTGCTTTTGGCTGGAATCATTGTTCAGAAGCCGCCGCATCCTCGGGCGGCTGCGCCGCCGCGGCGCCGGGGTTTTCCGGGCGGCCCGCCACCACGCGGCCCGGAGCGATGCGGCGCGGCTGCGCCTTGTAAAACTCCGGCGCCAGGCCCCGGTACAGCACAAGCCCGATGATGGGGATGGCCAGAACCGCAAACCAGAAGAATTTATCCGTCATGCGGAAATCGCGGCGCGTGAGGCAGCCCACGATGTGCAGCCCCCACCAGATAAGGTACGCCAGCACGGCGAACGCGAGTAAATATGTGCCGATTCGCGACAAGGAAATGTGGCATCAGCCCCCATTCAGGTTGTTTCTCATTGTAGCGGCGCGCGGGCGCGGTTGTAAAGGGCGCGCTCCCATTGAAAAGGCATTGCGGTTATAATATAATCGTATGTCGGCGAAGCCGATGCAGAGAGCAGCTTGAAAAAGGTTAAAGAGACCGTGCTAGACGGGGAGGTAGCGGCGCCCTGTAACCCGCAATCCGCTACAGCGGGGTTGAACTCCGGCCCGAGGTGCGTGCTTGTTCGGTCTGCCCCTGGCAAGTGGTGTTGACGGCCGGGCCCTGCGCAAGGGCCGGTTGTGAACCCCGTCAGGACCGGAAGGTAGCAGCGGTAAGCAGTGTCAGGCTCTGTGCCGCAGATCCGCCTGGCCCGAGCTAACTGCCAGGGTAACGCGGGGAAGTTTCGTATCGGAGGCCGGTGCACGGTCTTTTTATATTTTTTGCCAGCCAATCTCCCAATGACGCGCCTCCGCACGGCAGGCCATAACACAAAACCCGATCAAAGGTTCTGATCCGCATATGCCTTATTTGTCACTTTACCGCAAATACCGGTCCCAGAACTTCGATGAAATCGTGGGGCAGGAACATGTGACCACCACCCTGCGCAACGCCATCGAACGCGGCCGAATCGCGCACGCCTACCTGTTCAGCGGGCCGCGCGGCACCGGCAAAACCAGCGCCGCGCGCATCATGGCCAAGTGCATCAACTGCGAATCCGGCCCCACCCCCACGCCCTGCAACACATGCCCCGTGTGCACGGCCATCACCAAAGACAAGCTGTTCGATGTGATCGAGATTGACGCCGCATCCAACCGCGGCATTGACGATGTGCGCGACCTCAAGGAAAAAGTGCGCGTGCCGCCCTCGCAGGCCCGCCGCAAGGTCTACATCATTGACGAAGTCCACATGCTCACCCGCGAGGCTTTCAACGCGCTGCTCAAAACCCTCGAGGAGCCGCCCGGGCATGTGCTGTTCATCATGGCCACCACCGAGCCGCAGAAGCTGCCGCCCACGATCCTGTCACGGTGCCAGCGCTTCGACTTCCGCCGCCTCACGGATGCGGAAATCGCGGGCCACATCCGCAGCCTGTGCTCACGCGAAGGCTACTCCATAGACGACGGCGCCACGGACCTCATCGTGAAGTCCGCGGACGGGTCCATGCGAGACTCCATCAGCATTCTGGATCAACTGGTGTCCTTCTCCGACGGCGCCATCACCGCGGCCGACGCCACGCTCATGTTCGGCCTGGTCGAGAAAAGCGAAATCATCACATTCATGGAGGCCGTGTTCAGCGCGGATGCGCAACAGGCCTTCGAGTTGTTTCAGAAATTTTTCGACGCGGGCAAAAGTTTCAGCCTGTTCCTGCGCCTTATCATGGAACTGCTGCGCGACATCTATCTGATGCGCCAGGGCCTGAACCCGCCCCGGGACTCGTACGCGGACGCCGAACGCGACACTCTGCGCGCCCGCGCGCGCGCCCTGCCGCGCCCCACGCTCGTGGCCCTCATGGACGAAGTGGCGCGCGTCGAGGACCGCATCCGCTGGGAAGTGTACCCGCGCATCATCCTCGAAATCCTCATCATCAAAATGATTGACCTGGCCGCGGGCGTTGACGATGCGGACGCCGCACGGCCCGCGCCCGCAAAGAGCAAGGCCGCGGCAAAGCCCAGGCCCGCTCCCGCCGCGCCGGAACCCGAACCCGCCAATCAACCGGCCCCGCCGGACCAGGAACCCGCGCAAGCCAACGCGGAGCCGGCCCCGGAACCGGATCCCGAGGATCCGCCCGAAGAGAAGGATCCCGCCCAAGACGGAGGGTTCGACGCCGCATGGAAATCCATCCTCCAGAGCATCAGAAAGAAAAATCTGCCCCGGTACCTGGTGTTTGCGGACGCCGCCGCGCACATGCCCGACGAAAACACCATCGTGCTTTCCTACGCGCCCGAGAACCGGTTCAAGAAGGAAAGCGCGCAGGAAAAGAATTACGCGGACCTGTTGCGGCAGGCGGCGAGCGAGAAATTCGGGCGCGAGTTGCGCATCCTGTTCCGCATTGACCGCGGGGGCGACGACGAGACCCCGCCCCACGAGGCCGAGGAGCGCGCCGTCGAGCCGGAACCGCAGCCCGAGGAACCCGAAGCCCAGAATCTGTCGCTGTTCGAACAGATCAATGAAACCTTTCCAAACAACAAAGAGCTATCATGACAAAAGGAGACAAAAGCCATGTCGTTCAATATGCAGAACATGGGCAACCTCATCAAAAAGATGCAGCAGGACATGGAAAAGATGCAGAAGGAACTCGGCGACTCCGAACTCGTGGGCGAGGATCCGAGCAAAAAGGTCACATGCAAAGTGAACGGGCACAAGGAAGTGCTCGAAATCAAAATCGATCCCTCGGTCATGGACCCGGACGACCCGTCGCTTCTCGAGGATCTGGTGCTGTTCGCTGTGCGGGACGCCATGACCAAGGCTGAAGAGCACGCGCAGAAGAAAATGGGATCCATCACCAAAGGGCTGCCCATGCCCAACATTCCGGGGCTGAAATTCTGAACCCGCAGCGGGTCCGCGCATGAATTACCCCGAACCCATCACCCGGCTCATCGAAGCGTTCCGCCGCCTTCCGGGCATAGGCCCGCGCTCGGCCGCGCGCATGACCTGGCATGTGCTGAACGGTTCTTACGACGACGCCGTGGAAATGGCGCGCGCCGTGGTGGGCGTGCACAAAAACATCACCCGGTGCGCCGTATGCGGCAATTACACGGACACGGCCAGCGACCCCTGCCCCATCTGCGCGGACCCGGAGCGCGACGCCGCCACCATCTGCGTGGTGGAATCCGCCGAAGATGTGCTGGCCCTGGAACGCGCGGGCGGGTACCGTGGCGTGTACCATGTGCTGGGCGGCGCTTTCAACCCGGCCTCGGGCAAGGGCGCGGCCGCAATCCGCGCCGGCGAACTCTTGCAGCGCGCAAAAAAAGGGCCGGTCAACGAAATCATCATCGCCACCAATCCGTCCATCGAAGGCGAAGCCACCGCCCTGTATCTGGCCGAAATCCTCGAACCCCTCGGCCTGCCAATCACAAGGCCCGCCCATGGCATCCCCATGGGCGCGGACCTCGAATTCCTGGACGGCGACACCATCGCCCGCGCCATGAGCGCACGCCGCCGCATGGAAAACAAATAATCGAAAAGTGAGACGCACCCAATGGAAATCGAACATCGAATCAAATCCAAATCCGCAAAACAACTCCTCACCGCGCAGCGCATCGCCATTTTCGTGGATGTGCAAAACCTGTTCTACTCCGCCAAATACCAGTACCACTCCAAGGTTGATTTCTCCAAGCTCATGAAATACTGCGTGCAGGACCGGCAGCTTATCCGCGCCATCGCGTACATCGTGCAGTCTCCGGACATTGACCAGTCCGGGTTTCTCAACATCCTCGAAAACATCGGCTTCGAGATCAAGTCCAAGGACCTGCGCCTGCGGCCCGACGGCACGGCCAAGGGCGACTGGGACATGGGCATCGCCATTGACAGCATCGCCATCGCCGAGCGCGTGGATGTCATTGTGCTGGTCTCCGGCGACGGCGATTTCGTGGACCTGGTCAACATGCTCAAATCCCGCGGCCTCGTGGTCGAGGTCATGTCCTTCCCCAACAACACTTCCGAGGACCTCAAACGCGCCGCCACTTACTACATGCCGCTCGACAGGAATGTGCTCATCTCGTCCAGCCGCCCCGCAGCCACGGACACTTCAAGGACCAATTCCACATTATGACAGAATGCAATTTCGAAAAATGCAAGGCCGAGTGCTGCCGCTATGTGTCCGTATACCTGGACAAGCCCAAAACCAAGGCCGACTTCGATGAAATCAAGTGGTTCACGGCTCACAAGAATGTGAATGTGTACCGTGACCACGAAAAGCAGTGGATCGTGGAATTCGTGACCCCGTGCGACAACCTTGACAAAAAGAACAGGTGCAAGGTGTACGGGGAGCATCCCACGGTGTGCTCGTCCTACGACCCGGAAGAATGCACCTACAACACCCAAGGCGTGGTGTGGGACAAATACCGGTTCACCTGCCCCGGGGATGTTGATGAATATCTGATGACGCGCAGGATGAAAAAAAGCCTCAAGAAGAAAAAGAAGCAAGACAAGAAGCGCAAGGCCAGACTCAAGAAAAACAAGGGCAAAAAAAAATAGCCAGGACGGGCGCCCGCCAGCCGCATGCCACAAACCGTAAATCCGTTGCGTATCGTCATAATCCTGCCGCGCGGCGTCGCGGCCCCGCACATCATGCGCGGCCTGGCAGCGGGCTTCGAGGCGCTGGGCCATTCCGTGCTCATCGCAGACACGCGCCCCGTGTCCAGGGCGGACATGAACGCGTTCCTCGAACGCACGCGCGAACGCATCCTCGACTTCAAGCCGCATTTCGCAGCGTTCTATAATTCCTCGGGCCTGCTGCCAAAACCGCCGGGCATGCCGGAAACGCACAAGGGCCGCCACTTTTTCGAAGCCCTGGAAATTCCCTGCGCGGCCCTGTTTTTCGACTCTCCCCTGCTGCCCGTGTTCCTGCAGGACATCTCGATTCTGCACGCCTCGCCCCTGTACCATGTGTTCGTGTGGGACAGACATTACGCGCGGATCCTGCGGGAACGTTTCGGGCAGGGGCATTATCTGCCGCTCGGAACCGATCCGGCCGTTTTCCGCCCGCGTGAGCCGGACCCCGCGCACGCCGC
>Ga0073932_1007352_pt1 | contig 10694 bp, 5 predicted proteins | sample DewCreD2012metaG_FD_76967 | JGI IMG/M metagenome (GOLD analysis project Ga0073932, IMG submission 76967) | Hot spring sediment bacterial and archeal communities from British Columbia, Canada, to study Microbial Dark Matter (Phase II) - Dewar... ...
GAAGTTCACGAATACATTGCCGCTGAATGAGGGTCTGAAGCTGACGGCGGATGCGTATTTTGCCCGTGAGCAGTATGACCTGTACCCCTATGACCGCGAGAGCGAGAACCATCTTGGCTTCAAGTATAACCTGAACCGTTTCCTTTCCCGACGTGAGCGCGTGAAGAAGATCAACCTCGCGGCCAACCATATGTTGACGAGGTCGACCTTTTACACTCTTCGGGCGGGCTACTTCGGCAATGAGAGGATGATTGGGGTCCGAGACCTGGCGCGCGAAGCCGTCGAGAGGAACTGGTCTGTTCGATTCTGGGAAGACTACATCTTCAAGGCTGAAGATTCAGTGCGGCTTGATACGACAAACACGGTGTTATTCCGGCCGATGCCGGGCTACGTCGAGCAATCGAAGTCCAACACGAACAACCCGTGGGGTGTATATAACTTGTTCTACGGAGACGGCGATTATCGCTACTTTCAGCTGCACTGGGCTGACGTGTTCAGCTTCAAATGGGACTTGACCCACAACGTTGGCAAGGTCCACGAATTGAAGACAGGACTGGAGGTGAAGCAGAACTACCTGCATCGCCGGTACAACTCTCTTCCTTGGGACCCGAATCCGTTCGTCGATCTGTACGACGTCGAGCCGGTCGGCGCCGCCGCCTTTGTGCAGGACCGCATGGACTTCGAGGACTTCGTAGTCCGTGCCGGGTTGCGGTTCGACTATCTCGACCCCAATGCGTACAAACGTGCCAACCCCGAGAACGTTGAAGACACGACAACCACGCGAGCACTGCGTAAGTTCAGGTTCTCGCCTCGGCTGGGAATATCCTTCCCTATTACAACGCTCACGAAGTTCCGTTTCAGTTATGGCCACTTCTGCCAGACTCCGGCTTATCATTTCCTCTACGACAATACTTCCTCGGCGGCTTATGCCCGCGGAAATCAGATTATTGGTAATCTGGACATGCTCGCGCAGAAGACGATAGCCTACGAACTGGGGCTGGAGCAGCAGATCTCTCCAATAGTGCTCGCCGAACTCACTGCATACTACAAGGACATCTTTGATCTGATGGGAACCAGGTACCAGCCAGCTGTGCCCATGGGTTACTATCCGTTGGTCAACGAAGAGTACGGCAGCGTCCGTGGCTTCGAAATCGGACTGCAGAAGTCGCAGTCGGATTACTGGAACGCGCGTGTGTCGTACGGGCTGTCGCTGGCCAGAGGAACCGCTTCCTACGCCTATGAGTGGTACTACGAGCGTTACCGCTACGGTGTCGACCCGGTGACAGGAGAAGAGATGGAGCCGCCGCGACGGGACTACGCGCTGGAGTTTGATGAGCGTCATAGCGCCAAACTGTCGCTTGGCTGCGACTTCCCGGAGGAGTTCGGCTTCGTGCCGCTGCGGCTTTTCAACGCTTCCGTGCTTTTCAACTACGGATCCGGTATGCCTTATACCCCGCGCGAAGTCCGGAGGCTCAACGCTGGCCGTCCCACTGCCGAGCGTAACTCCGCGCGCATGCCGGGACGTTTTACTGCCGACCTGAACGCCGCCAAACACTTCAGACTCGGTGGGCTCAGAATCGGTTTTACCTGCGTGGTCAACAATTTGTTCGATGCCGAAGTAGTGCAGTGGGTCTACGGCTACACCGGCCGTCCGGATGACGACGGCTACATCACAACCTATTCGCCATCGAATTGGATTCTCGACCCTGATGTTACGCTGCTGAATACGGCGAAGTATCACCCCGCACGTGACCGCAATCACGATGGCTACATCACCGACGAAGAGGAGTATGTGGCATACAAACTCGCCTACATGGATTTCGTCAACAATCCGGTAAACTACGGGGCTCCGCGCCAGATAAAGTTCGGACTAAGCCTTGAGTTCTAGGGGAGGCAAGAGATGAGGACCCATCATTTCCAGCAATGGCTTGCTGGTCGTGGCTCGCGCGGTGTTTTTCGTGGATTGTTTCTATCTGTGTTACTCCTAACGGTGTCAGGTGGTACTGCGTCGGCGCGAACTGCGGCGGCGCCGGAGCGTCCAAAGCGCATCTATGACTTTCAGTGGTACAAGAAAAACCAGTGGAATATCACGGTGACGAACTACGGCACGTTCGGATATGGCATCGGACGTTCAGGCGGCGAGTGGCCGGCTGGTTCGGGCGACATGTACATATACGGCGCCGGAATTTGGATTGGCTCTCTGAAGAAGACGGAGACCGGCAGAGATACTTTCGTCTCCAACGCGTACAACCCAAACTCGGGTAAGTCGGAGATGACCCCGGGCTGCTACGACAATGCAGGCGGGGGATACAGCTCTCGAGCTTTCGAGAGGGTCTACATAGCGCCGGATTTCCCTCCTAACGTGGCCGATTTCCCTCAATCGATGCATGATTCGGTGCTCACACCGCTGCGGATTCCGCATGGGACGGATACTACGAGGGGCTATCTGTACTACATTCCACGTACCGCGGTGTCAACCGGTGACGCTTGGGCCGTTTTTAATGATGCCGATCCATCCAACCACGTCGCCGGCAAGACCCCGCGGCCTATGGGGATTGAGGTCTACCAGACGGTCTACTCATGGACACTGCCTTGGAACAAGGACATCGTCTTTTTCAAGCTAGACGTGCGGAACCGGAGTGCAGATACACTGCAGGACGTCTATCTTGGTATTGTCTGTGATGCCGACGTCGGCAACGCGACAGATGACAAGTGCGGACTCTGTCTACGCAAGTACATCCGCAACAAAGACGGGACCGATTCGGCGTATGCCGACAATCTCGGCTATGTCTGGAGTGAAGATGCCAGCCCTTCTGGTTTCGTCGGCTTCGATTTCCTTCAGAGTCCGTATGTGAAAAACCCCGACGGGACGATTGACGGCTTCGACGGACTGGACAACAACGGTAATGGCCTGATTGATGAACCGGCCGAGGGTCGGCAGGTGGGAATGAGTGCCTTCAAGATGTTCATTCTGGCCAACGACCCGAAAGACGACTTCGCGCAGTATCTCGGTCTTGCCGGGCACGATTGGTCTCCGCCGTACGAGTACAACCCCTACGACTCGGTTGACCCCACCCCCGAGGATAAGCGATTCCTTCAAGCCACCGGCCCAGTGACGCTTGCGCCCAATGAAGTCACTACTGTAACGGTTGCAACAATTGCGGCCCGTTCCGACCGGACCGGGGACCCGTCCACCTGGCCTTACTATCTGGCAGTCGCGTCGCGCGCCGCCCAGCAGGCGTATGACAACAACTGGATAATGCCGGAGCCACCTTCGGCTCCGGGTGTTACTGCTATCCCTGGCGACGGTCGGGTAATGCTTGTCTGGGACAACTTGGCCGAGACTGCCAAAGACAGGTTCTTTCCGCTCGCCCCGACCCTGCAGAATCCCTACTACGTTGAGCAGGATTTTCAAGGATACAAGGTCTACCGCAGTCGGAGCGGACAACCGGGCGACTGGCAGCTGCTAGCGAGCTTCGACAAGAAGGATGGCATCGTGTTCGAGGATACAACGGTAGTCGAGTCACTGCGAACGAGAGCGACCGATGCCGGGCTCGCCTACAGCTATGTTGATTCATCCAGTCTTCGGCTCGGCTTTCCCTACTACTACGCGGTGACCGCCTTCGATATCAACTATCTGGGCAGCGATACGTTCCAAGGTCAACCGGTACCGGCAGAGACATTGACGCTCGAGTCGGGGCTGGCCGGCGTCAGGGTGGTTCCACGCACGCAGCCGCATGGGTACCGACCGCCGGGATCGCAGGTCGATCAGACCGGTGGCAACCCCGCAATCCGTCTCAACATTCAACCAGTTGCAGTTGCGCCGCATGCAGTTCGTCCCGACACGTTTCAGCTTCGATTTCTGGAGCAGGTCTATGATCCTGTCGGCCGGCGGCCGCGATATGGTTTCGTGGTGCTGAACTCGGCAGGTGAAACTCTGGTGCCGGAGACACGGTTTGCGCGCAAGATTGATGAAGCGACGGACACTACCAGGCTTGCGCCCACACTGTTCGATTCGGTAATCACCGAAATCAAACGTGGAAAAGACTCACTAGTTGATACCACGCGCGGCTGGCTGCCGGTCGTCGAGATCGGGCTCAGGCTGCACATGGACGCGATTCCGACGCAATTCTTCGATGCGATCATCGTACACGGAGCGTTCCCTCAGGAGTCGGTCGCGCTGCGCGATGACGCCGCCAATAACCGCTCGCTCTGGGCCTATCGCGGGTCGAACTATCGGATTGTCTGGAAGACAAAAGGGGCTTCCCGGACCGCCGAGGTCTTCGATATCGAGAACGACCGCTTCGTTCCTTACCGTTATCTGCGGCGAATCACCGATGCTGACTCGGCCGACGGCTGGTGCCTGCAGACGCTGACCGACGCCGCCGACACACTGGTCCTGGGGCAGACCCGGTTCTTCTATGTCTGCGGCTGTCGTTTTCAGTTCCGTTCCGGCGGTGGGATTCACATGTTGCCGGAGGACGGCGATACCTGGTACGTTAGGACTAAGGCGCTTTCGCCGGCCCCTGTCTACGCGACGTGGCGTATAATGGTCACGCCGGTTTCGTTTGATGCTGCACAGGACAGTCGCATTGTGCGGGTCGTTCCCAATCCTTATCTGGTTCGCAATGAATGGGAGCGGCACCGCGACTTCAGGAAGATAAAGTTCATCAACCTTCCCGATCATTGCACCATACGCATCTACAACCTCGCCGGTGACCTGGTCAGAACCCTGCGTCATGATGCGACACGTTACGATGTTGGCGGCGTGCCTAATCAGTATGGCGGAGACGAAGACTGGGACCTGCTTAACGAAAGCCGGCAGAAACCGGCGCCCGGGGTCTACGTTTTTCACGTCGAGCCGGACGACGGGGAGACGCAGGTCGGTAAGTTCGTGGTTATTCACTAGGGGGAATAGGTGAAAAGCTCCAACTGCGGATTGACCGGTGCCAGTATAAGGCGGCGGGCAGGGCGGTGTGCGGTTGTCGTTGTGCTATGGTCGATGATGACCGGTGTGGCCTTCGCTGCCTTCACCAAAGTCGGTATGTCCGGACTGCCGTTTCTGAAGATCGGAGTCGGCAGGACAACCGGCATGGGCGAGGCTTTCGTCGCGGTGGCCGACGATGCCAGTGCCGCCTACTGGAATCCGGCCGGGCTCGCACTTGTTTCCGGGAGGCAGGCGATTCTCAACCACATCGACTGGATTGCCGACGTCAACCACGAATACCTATCGCTGGTTGTTCCGACAAGAATCGGGAGTCTGGGTGTTTCGGCCACAGCGCTGACGCTGGGAACTTTCGAAGAGACAACGATCGACGAGTATCAGGGAACCGGTCGCACCTTCACCGGGACTGATATGGCTGTCGGGATTACCTATGCCCGGATGTTCACTGACAAGCTGGCGTTCGGCCTTACCGCGAAGGGAGTGTCCGAGCGGATATGGGATGTGGGAACAACCGGCATCGCTTTTGACTTCGGAGTTCACTACAATACCGGCTGGCGGAATCTGCGGGTCGCGATGGCAATGGCCAATTTCGGTCCTGACCTGTCCTATTCCGGCAGCCAGCTCAACTTCACTCACGACCCGAACTGGGAGTGGCCTTGGACGCGCGAGCCGATTCCCGCGACCTATCTCACCGAGACGTTTCCGCTGCCGATGATCTTCCGGTTCGGACTGGCCTACGATGTGCTGCGTACCGAGGCTGGCTACATGACTGCGGCCGTCGACCTCAATCACTTCAATGATGTGAACGAGAAGATAAATCTGGGGCTCGAATACAAGTACCGTCAGTTCTTTTTGCGCGGCGGATACACACTGAATACCGACCCGGCCTATGCCGCGAAAGTCGGATGGGAGACCGGGCTTTCATTCGGGCTGGGTGTCAGAGTGAGGCCGACCAGTGCCATCGGCATCGGGTTGGACTACGGCTACCGCAATCTGGGACGACTCGGGTTGTCGCACCGACTGAGCTTGGCGGTTGACTTCTAGAGCGGTCCTGTCCACCGGTTGGGCCGGTCTCTGAGTGGGGTTCAGCCGGGGTTTGTGTCTCGTATCCTGCGGCGCCAGTCACCCCGTAACGTGGTGCGGCGAACTGAGAGCAATTCTAAGGACGCGGTTGTCTATTGGGGATAGCCGCAGACGTTAGGAAAGACGCCGGCCCATAGGGTAATCCTGAGCGGAAGTTCCGTTCCTGTCGCGGCGGTCTCAGCTTCAGTGGACCGGGTCACTGGGGGAGTCACTCCCTCCGCCGTCCGCTCGCCGAAGGCCGGAGCGTTTCCGACGGCGTAATAGCTTGATTGTCGGACGGTTAGAAATAAGGGTCGATTCCGTTGTTTGTCCAGTTGGACAGGGATGTCTCAGGGCGGACATGAGTGACCGGCAGGGAGGAGGGGAGTGTCCCGGCTGCCCTCCGGCCGGTCGCCCCGGGTTCCGGTCGTAGACTACTCAAGTTGACGCGCCTTTGCCGACCGGGCAGCGCACGCCGGAGTTGACGGCGTAGGCCTTTGTTCTATGATAGAGCGGTTCGATCGCGGGTTCGACGGTTTCGGGGCGTAGCGCAGTTGGTTTAGCGCGCTTGGTTCGGGACCAAGAGGTCGCTGGTTCAAATCCAGTCGCCCCGACTCTAGAGGCATGGGCGCAAGTCAGCACAGGGGTTGCGAAGGATAACCGATTTCCGATGAGCGGAGCCGAGAGATGAACAGGCAACCGGTTGAGGCCAGAGTCAGCCCTTTGCTGACGGCCGAACAGATTGGAGCAAGGGTGCGCGAGATTGCCGACAGGATTTCGCACGACTATGCCGGTGGCGGGCTCGTAGTCGTAGGGATTCTCAAGGGCGCGTGGGTTTTTCTCGCTGATCTGGTGCGGTGTCTTACGATACCGGTGGTTGTCGATTTCATTGCGGTTTCAAGCTACGGCAGCGGGACTGAGAGCTCGGGGGCGGTCAACGTTATGCTCAGGCCAAGTTGTCCGCTTGAAGGTCAAGACGTTCTCGTTGTCGACGATATTCTGGACACTGGTCTGACTCTAGGATTAGTTCTCGACAAGCTCAGGCAGAGCCACCCGCGCAGCCTGAGGCTCTGCGTCCTGCTGGATAAACCGGCGCGCCGTCGGGCGGATGTCGAGCCGGACTATGTGGGGTTTCAGATTCCGGACAGGTTTGTCGTGGGATACGGGCTGGACTGCGGGGAGCGTTTTCGCAATCTGCCGTATCTGGGTTTTCTCGCAGAGGTGGAATGATGGCAGGCAGATTGGCAGAATTGCAGGGTCTATTGGCTGTTGCCCGGAATGAGGAGCCGGCAGACCTGCTTCTGCGCAACGGCCAGGTTGTCAATGTCTTCACCGGCGAGATCAGGCGAGCGAACGTTGCGGTCCGGAACGGACTCATTGCCGGAGTCGGGCAGGAGTATTCCAAGGGCAGGCAGGTGTTTGATCTGGAAGGCGCCTGTGTTGTCCCGGGCTTCATCGACAGTCACATTCATATCGAGAGCTCGTTGCTGGCGGTTAATGAGTTTGCGCGGCTCGCACTGATTCACGGCACGACAGCGGTGATAGCCGACCCGCACGAGATTGCCAACGTGCTAGGCGCCGCCGGCGTCCGTTACATGCTGAAGGCAAGCGAAGGGCTGCCGCTCGATGTTTTCGTGATGGTCCCGTCCTGTGTTCCATCGACCCGGCTCGAGAGCAGCGGTGCTGAACTGAAAGCCGCGGACATTGCCAAGCTGCTGCGACTGGACAGGGTCATCGGTCTTGCCGAGATGATGAACTACCCCGGGGTCGCGTTCGGTGACGCCGAAGTGCTGGCGAAGCTGCTGACAGCGCGAAGAAGCGGGCGGGCAGTCGATGGTCACGCGCCCGGGCTCACCGGGACGCTGCTTCAGGCCTATGTTGCGGCCGGGGTGAGAAGCGACCACGAGTGTATCGGACCGCGTGAGGCGATAGAGAAGCTGCGTTCGGGAATGACGGTTCAGGTTCGTGAGGGCTCGGCAGCAAGAAACCTGAGTTCGTTGTTGCCGGCAATCAACGACCTGAATCTGCGTCGCTGGTCGTTTGTGACCGACGACAAGCACCCCGAGGAGCTGCTGCGTGACGGATACCTTGATGCGACATTGCGCAAGGCGGTAGCCAATGGGATGCACCCGGTTGCTGCAGTTCAGCTCGTAACAATCAATCCGGCAGAGCACTACGGGCTTTCAGGTCTGGGCGCGGTTGCCCCGGGTTATCAGGCGGATCTGGCCATCGTGGGTGAACTGCCGCGATTCAATGTCCGAATGGTGTTCAAGCGCGGTCAGCTTGTGGTCCGGGAGCGTGAATTGGTCATGAGACTGCCAGTGTTACGCGACCATTCGGTGACCGACACAGTGCGGATGCGGCGGTTGACAGTGAAGGAGCTGGCCATCCCGGCCGAGGGTGAGCTGTGCAATGTCATCAGGCTTGTGCCCGACCAGATAATAACCGAAAAGCACGTTCAGCGGCCGACGATTGAACGGGGGATGGTTGTCGCCGATACCGAGCGCGATTTGCTCAAGCTGGCAGTGATTGAGCGACACCGGAGAACCGGTCGAGTCGGCCTTGGTCTGGTTCACGGCTTCGGCCTTAAGAAGGGTGCGTTGGCGACGACGGTGGCCCATGATTCACATAATGCCATTGTGGTCGGGACTAATGACCGAGACATGTTGGCTGCGGTCCGGGCACTTGAGCGGATGGGCGGTGGTTACGTTGCAACCGCCGACGGCAAGGTCGCCGCGAGCTTGGCTTTGCCGATCGCCGGGCTGATGTCCGATGAGCCGGCGGACCGCGTGGTCGAAGACCTGAATCGGCTTCTGGGCAAGGCGCGCGTCTGGGGTTCGCGCCTGACGAACCCGTTCGTTACCCTTTCATTTCTCGCGCTGCCGGTAGTTCCGGAGCTGAAGTTGACCGACAGGGGTCTGATCGATGTTTCGAGGTTTGATGTCGTCAGTCTGTTCTGTAAGGAATAGTCTGCACGTTGGAATCATCGGCGCGGGTGAATGCGGCCCGGAACTCGCCGGGATTGCTGAAGAAGTCGGGCGGCGCTTGGCTGAATCGGGAGCCGTGCTGGTATGCGGCGGTAAGGGCGGAGTGATGGAGGCCGCCTGTCGCGGTGCGAAGAGCGTGGGCGGTCTGACGGTGGGAATAATCCCAGGGTCGGACCGCGCGGAGGCGAACCCGCATGTAGATGTGGCAATCGCCACCGGTTTGGGCGAGGTACGTAATCTCGCGGTAGTTAGAACTGCGGACGTGCTGATAGCTATCGGCGGATCGTACGGAACGCTCTCCGAAATTGGCTTCGCGTTGAAAGCAGGAAAGAAAGTTGTTGGACTGAAAACGTGGGAGGTCACAGGAACCATCAGGGCCGAAACGCCGGAACAGGCGCTGGCTCTTGTGAATGTGACCTGCCGTAACTAGTTACAGGAGGAAACGTTGGCACAGGAATACAGAAACTTCATCAACGGCAGATTCGTGCCGGCAAAAGGCGGTGCAACCTACGAGAACCGTAATCCGGCGGATTGGGATGACCTCATTGGTCTTTTCCCGACGTCCGGGCCGGAGGATGTCGCTGAGGCCGTAGCAGCGGCCAAGTCAGCTTATCCGAAGTGGCGTGCCGTTCCGGCTCCGCAGCGTGGGGAGATAATGCGTCGTGCGACCGAGATTCTGATCAGCCACAAGGACGAATATGCCCGGGTAATGACGCGGGAAATGGGTAAGGTGCTCAAGGAGACGCGAGGTGATGTGCAGGAGGCGATAGACACCGGGTTGTACGCAGCTGGCGAGAGTCGGAGGCTCTGGGGCAAGGTCGTTCCCTCGGAGCTACCCAGCAAGCTGGCTTGGGTTACCCGCCAGCCAATGGGCGTCTGGGGCATGATCTGTCCCTGGAACTTTCCCATGGCGATACCATCGTGGAAGCTGTTTCCCGCGCTCGTGTGCGGCAACACGGCAGTGATCAAGCCGGCGACGTTGACGCCGGCATCGGTCCACAACTTCGTTCAGGCGCTCGCGGAGGCCGGCGTACCCGATGGGGTCGTGAATGTCGTCTACGGAACCGGCAGTGCGGTTGGCGAGGCGCTTCTTGCTCATCCGGATGTGAGCGGCGTCTCTTTCACCGGTTCTTCTTCCGTGGGCAGGCATATCGCCGAGGTCTGCGGACGTGGTCTCAAACGGTGTTCGCTCGAATTGGGAGGCAAGAACGCCCAGATTGTGCTCGACGATGCAGACTTGGAACTGGCGCTTGAAGGCGTGATCTGGGGAGCGTTCGGCACCACCGGTCAGCGTTGTACAGCAACATCAAGGCTGATTCTTCAGGCCGGCAGGCACGACAATTTCATCGACATGCTGCTTGCGCGTGTTGTTGAACTGAAGGTGGGCAACGGACTAGACGAGCGCGTTGAGATGGGGCCATGCGTTTCCCGCTCGCAGCGTGACTCTGTCCACCAGTACGTGGAAATCGGGCTTGCTGAAGGCGCAAAGCTCCTGTGTGGGGGAGAGGCGCTCACCGGTGGTCTCTACGACAAGGGTTTCTTCTACAAGCCAACTGTGTTTGTCGGCGTCACCCCGCAGATGCGGATTGCCCGAGAGGAGATTTTTGGGCCCGTTCTCTCGGTCATTCGCGTCAGGGATTTCGATGAGGCCGTTCGGGTTCTGAATGACACGCCCTATGGTCTGTCATCGTCGGTCTATA
>Ga0073932_1007353_pt1 | contig 10694 bp, 7 predicted proteins | sample DewCreD2012metaG_FD_76967 | JGI IMG/M metagenome (GOLD analysis project Ga0073932, IMG submission 76967) | Hot spring sediment bacterial and archeal communities from British Columbia, Canada, to study Microbial Dark Matter (Phase II) - Dewar... ...
CGTCGTTGTCGGCGACGTGGACGCCGGCGATCCGACCGGCGAGCTTCTCCGCCGCGATCGGCAAGAGCTCCTTCTGTGCGTGCAGGTGGGCCAGGTCGAGGTTGGCATGGCAGGCGGGGTGGTCGACCCAGTCGATCAGCCGCAGAAGCGAGTCGGTATGGCTGATGACCTCGCCGACACGCGGCTCGACGATCAGCTTCATGCCCGCCTCGTGCGCCAGTTCGGCGCTGCGCCGGACGGATTCGACCACCACCTTCCAGTAGTCGGCGAAGCGGAAGGCCGGGTCCACCTCCACCTCGTACCGGGTGGCGAAGTTCATCTGGCCGGCGTACGGGCTTGCGCCCTTGAACCGCACCGGCGGGTGGAAGGTGGCGATGTGCAGGGTCTCGCAGCCGAACTCGACGGCGCACTCGACGCCCCGGCGGAACAGGTCGAAGCCCTCGGTGCGGACCTTCGGGTCCATGTGGAAGCATTCGGGCACGACCGGGCAGAAATTGTGAATATGCACGCCGAGGTCGTCGGCGAGTTGTCTGCGCTGCTTGCGGTTGCGCCAGACCGACAGCAGGTGCTCCCGGAACAGGCCCTCGAGTTCGAGGTTGCGAAAGCCCATCCCGCACAGGCGCTTCATCGCGTCGATGTCGTCGTCTTCCTGCGGCGGGTAGCCGTAGCGCGTGATCGTGTAGAGATAAGCCATCGCCATCTTCATCGTGCTCATCCTTTTCTGTGACCCTCCAGCGGTACGAGGTGCTGCCGGATCATAGGCGCGGGCCGACCGTCTGGCCCGCGGGCGTTGCGTCTGGTACGATGGGACATCAGGTATCCAAGGAGGCGGGCCATTCCCGCACGGGCCAGAATCGACTCTCGGAGCTTCGACCAATGTCGCAATTGCTGCCTACCGTGAAGTTCGGCAAGCATGACATCACTCGCCTGATCATCGGCGGCAACCCGTTCCGCGGCTACTCGCACTGGCGGCCGGACATGGACAAGGACATGGCCGAGTGGAACACGGCCGAGCACATCGCCGACGCGCTGTGCGACGCCGAGGCGGCCGGGCTGAACACGATGCAGATGCGCGGCGACAAGTACATCTTCGAAGGCGTGGCGAAATACCGCGAGCGTGGCGGCAAGATGCACTGGATCGTGCAGACGGCCAGCGAGTGGCCCGACGTACTGGAGAACATCCGCACGATCGCGAAGCTCCAGCCGATCGCCATCTACCACCACGGCACGAACACGGACAATCACTTTGCCGCCGGCACGATGGACGTGGTCAAAGAGCGCATCGAGCTGATCAAGGAACTGGGCTTGCAGGCCGGAATTGCCAGCCATCTGCCCGAGGTGCACGAATGGGTGGTGGAGAAGGGCTGGCCGATCGACTTCCATATGTGCTGCGTTTACAACCTGTCGCGCGCGCCCCGCGAGAGCAAGCTGGTCTCGGGCGGCGGGTGGGTCAGCGAAGATCACATGTTCTGCGAAGAAGACCCGCCGAAGATGTACAAGTTCATCCGGCAGGTGAACCGCCCGTGCCTGGCGTTCAAGGTCCTGGGGGCGTATCGCAAGTGCCAGACGCAGGAGACGGTGCGGGCGGCGCTGGCGGAAGCGTACCGGAACATCAAGCCGACCGACGCGGTGATCGTGGGCATGTGGCACAAGTACATGAACCAGGCGCAGGTCAACGCCGACCACGTCCGCTCGATCCTGGCGAAGTAGCAGTCGCTTCAGCCCGAAGCGCTGGTTCGTACCCCGGCCCTTCGGGCTGAACAGCCACAGCCCTCGGCCACGATGCCATCTGGTGGGTCTGCATTGCGGTCCGTCAGGGCGGACAGACGTGCCACTCGGTGCCGCAGACCACTACACCCACCAGAATGCTTCCAGAAGCCACACGACAGCCCGCTCGCCGACGAACCCGCACAGCACGAACCCTCCCCCCGCGGCGACGCCGATCACCCACAGCTCGACACCACAGGCCCACCAGCTGGCGAAGAAGGCGAGCAGAGCAGCCAGAACAGCCCCGATCAACCCATGCAACATGAACTCCGGCAGGCGTTCCATTTGCAGAGGCCTTGGAGGTATTGGCAAGCCGGTACCTGCTTCTTTCAGGTGTGCTCGAACCACTGGCCGAGACGCCGGCCTCACGCTACATTACTGGCCGTACGACTCGCGACGCCTGCTGTTGGCTGGCTATCGTGCGCGGAGAAACACCATGCCCGACCGTCCAAACGTAGTCTTCATCATGACCGACCAGTGGCGCGGGGACTGTCTCGGCTGCTACGGCCACCCGGTTGTCGAGACGCCCCACCTCGATCAACTGGCCCTCCAAGGCACTCGCTTCACGCAAGCCTACACCGCCACACCGTCGTGCATCGCGGCGCGGGCCGGCCTGTTCACCGGCATGTGCCAGCGCAACCACGGGCGGGTCGGCTACAGGGACGGCGTGCCGTGGAACTACGAGCATACGCTGGCGGGCGAGATGGCGGCCGGCGGCTACCACACCCAGGCCGTCGGCAAGATGCACGTCCACCCGGCTCGCAACCTCATGGGCTTTCATAACGTCGTCCTGCACGACGGCTATCTGCACTTCGAGCGGAAGGCCCACAAGAACTACGACCTGGTCGACGACTACATGCCCTGGCTGCGGCAGAAGGTCGGCGGCGATGCCGACATGATCCTGCACGGGCTGAACTGCAATTCGTGGGTCGCCCGCCCGTGGCCCTACCACGAGGAGGTCCATCCGACCACCTACGTTACAACTATGGCCATCGACTTCCTGCGCCGGCGCGACCCGACCAAGCCGTTTTTCCTGTTCGTCTCGTACCACCGGCCGCACCCGCCGCTGGATCCGCCGCAGGCCTACTTCGACCAGTACATCGACCAGGAGTTCCCGCCTGTGCCGATGGGCGATTGGGCCGACCAGCAGGCGCAGATGAAGGGCGTCGACGGCAGTTACGGCCTCGGCTTCATGGGCGAACGCCAACTGCACCGCGCCCGCGCCGCCTACTATGCGCAGCTCACGCACATCGACCACCAGGTCGGCCGGCTCATCGAGTACCTGCTCGAGCATGACGTGCTGAAGGACACGATGTTCGTTTTCACCAGCGATCACGGCGAACTGCTGGGCGACCACAACCTGTTCCGCAAGGTTCTGCCCTACGACGGTTCGGCGCGCATCCCGCTGATCGTCACGCCGCCGGCCAACTGGCAGTGCAAGCGCGGCAGCGTAAGCAGCGCGGTCGTCGAACTCCGCGACATCATGCCGACGATCCTTGACGCCTGCGGCGTGGAGATCCCCGATACGGTGGACGGCCAGAGCCTCTTGCCGTTGGCGCGCGGCGAGCAGGTGGAGTGGCGCGAGTACCTGCACGGCGAGCACTCCGCCGGCACCCTCTCCAACCATTGGATCACCGACGGCAAGCACAAGTACATCTGGTTCAGCCAGACCGGCCGGGAGCAATTCTTTGACCTGGCGAACGACCCGCAGGAATTGCACGACCGGATCGACGATGCGGACTTCGAGCCGCAGATCCAGCGTTGCCGGCAATGGCTGATCGAGGAACTGACCGGCCGCGAAGAAGGCTACACCGACGGGCAACGATTGATTACGGGACGTCCCGTCAAGCAGGTGCTCGATGCAGCTGCTGCTCAGCAAGCAGTCCGGGGTCCCTGACAGGACACACACTTCCGCAGCCCAGATGACGGCTTGGCCTCCCCCGCGAGGCACTGCCGAACATCGTGCAGGCCACGGGGTGCTTCATCCCTAGTCGGCTTCCCCGAGTGTACGGCCACGACGGGCCGTCCCTTGGTGTCCAGCCCTATCATGGCTCACGCACGACATCCGGCCCGCCCCGGCTAAACAAAGTGCTTGAATGCCATGCCCTTAGTGTCCTAGAATACAGGTGCTCAGGTCTTACATGGGAAGGGATCTCCCCGCCGGGTGGAATAGCGGTCCTGTTCTACTGGAATCGCTGCGGCTGCGCGATGCGAGGACCCTTTTGGCGAAGGAGAGGGAGATGACGATTTCAGCGACGTGCTCACGTCGTCGGTCGATGCCGGGCTGCCTGTCGGCGATCTTCCTGGTGCTTGGCGGCTCGATGGCTGTCGCGCAGACCATCGGGCCGGTCCTCCATGTCAAGGCCGATGCCGCCGGGGCCAACAACGGCTCGTGCTGGCAGGATGCGTTCACCAGGCTCGAAGAGGCGCTGGATGCCGCCTACTACGCCCAAGGGACCGTTACGCAGATCTGGGTTGCCGGGGCTGTCTACAAACCGGACGGCGGCATGGGCAGTCGGGCCGCGGCCTTTGTGCTCGTCGACGGGGTGAGCCTCTATGGCGGCTTTGCCGGGCATGAGACGAGTCTGACCCAGCGAAATCCGGCCACCAACATCACCATCCTCAGCGGCGACATCGGCACGCCGGGCGTCATTACCGACAACTGTTACAGTGTGGTCGTCGGCTTCGACATGATCTCATCGCCAGTGCTCGATGGCTTCACGATCCGCGACGGCAACGCCGGCCACAACACCAGCTACCTCGAAGGCGGCGGCGTCCTGATCTACGACGGGAGCCCCACGATCCGCAACTGCCGCATCATCAACAACGCGGCCAACCGCGGCGGCGGGCTCTATTGCAACGGAGCGGCGCTCATCACCGGCTGCACCTTCGAGAACAACTCAGCCACGACCTTGGGCGGCGGGGCTTATCTTGAGAACGGCGCCAGGCTGGTCGACTGCCGCTTGACGGGCAATTCCGCCGGGTCCGGCGGCGGTGTTCATGCCGAGGCCGATTCGTCTGTCTCGCAGTGCACGATCGACGGCAATACGGCTGCCGTGGGCGCCGGCGTACATGCGCTGGCCTCCACGGTCGCCAACTGCAAGATCACTGGCAACCTGTCCGTGCAGTCCTCGCCGATGGCCCTGTCCTACGGCGGCGGCATCTACGCCGATGGCAGCACCATCTGCAACTGCCTGATCGCCTTGAATCGTGTGATGCGCTTCTCCGGAACGGGTCACGGCGGCGGCATCGCCTGCGACAACGCGGGCGTGACCATTCGCAACTGCACAATCGCCGACAATAACCCCGGCGGCGTCTCGACGGTTCGCCTGGCCAGCCCCCCTGTAATCAGCAGCAGTATCATCTGGGGCAACACGGGCGGGGCCGTCACACGCGAGGCCCCCACCGACGGGGCCGCCGCCCCCATCTGCTACAGCGATTTCGACACCGTCGAAGGCACCTGGACCGGTGCGGGCAACATCAATGACCTTCCCCACCTGTCGGCCGACTACCACCTGCAGCCGGGCTCGCCCTGCATCGACGCGGGAGATCCGGCCTATGCGGCCGCCAAGCAAGAGGCGGATCTGGATCTGGAGTACCGCGTCGCAGGTGGCCGCGTGGACATCGGCAGCGATGAGAGCAATTCACCCAGGATCGCCGACATAAACCTCGATCGCAAGGTGAATATCTTCGACCTGCAGCGAATGGCGCTGTCATGGAACAAGATCCAGGGTCAGACCGGCTACGATCCGGCCTGCGATCTGAGCGGCGACAACAGGGTCAATATTTTCGATCTGCAGATCCTGGCAAAGTATTGGAACAGGTGAGATGCCCAGCGTCAGAACTGCCGGTCGACGATGAACTCGGCCATGCTCCGCAGATGCCGGCGGGCCGGGTTGTCGGGCAGGCACGCCAGGCACCGGATCGCTCGGGCCACGCAGTCATGAGCCGTCCGGCGGGCATAGTCCAGGCTGCCGGATTGCTCGAGGATCTTCTGCAGCCCCGCGCGGTCCTGCCCATCCGGGTGCAGGGCCGGCAGACGCTGCCGGTCGCCGTTGGTGGATTGCGCCAGGAAGTGGATCAGCGGCAGCGTCAGTTTCTCCTGCCGTGCGTCCGAGCCGGGCGTCTTGCCCGTCTGCTCTTGTCGGCCGACGATATCGAGGATGTCGTCGACGATCTGAAAGGCGATGCCGATGTGCCGGCCGTACTCGTGCAGGCCCGCCACGACGGGCTGCGCGGCGCCGGCGTACATGGCGCCCAATTCGCAGGCGGCCGCGGTCAGCGCGGCGGTCTTGCGCTCGATGATCGTCTGGTACGTCTGCTCGGTGAGAGCCCAGTTGCCGCGGTTGTGCAGCTGGAGCAGTTCCCCCTCGCAGACCGTCGCGGCCGCACGCGCGACGACCTGGCTGGCCTTCGGGCAGCTGATGCTGCTGCACAACAGGAATGACCGGCTGATCAGAAAATCGCCGAGCATCACGGCTGTCTCATTCCCGCTCATTCGGTTGACGGTGATCGTCTTTCGCCGGACGTCCGCCTCGTCGAGCACATCGTCGTGCACAAGCGTGGCCATGTGCACCATTTCGACCACGGCTGCGAGCGTATGGTGTTCCTTGGTGAGCTCGCCGCAGGCCTGCCCGGCGGCCAGCACGAGCACCGGCCGGAGCATCTTGCCGCGCAGATGCCGAAGGTGACTGCAAAGATCCTCCACACAGGGCATGTCGCTGAGCAGGGCCTGCTCAAAAATGGTTTCCACGCGCTTCAGATGCACGCCAAGCGGTTCGTATAACTGCGGCAAGGTGGCCATTGTGGACAAATCCTGAGGGCTTCCGTCAGCCGTGGGATCGGCCGGACTTAGACCGAAAGCTCCGTCCAATTATTGCCAGCGGCGCCCCTTTGCACGAGTCCGCCAGGACTTTCAGAAATGCTGAAAACGGGTGAACAGCGTCCGTTGCTGCAGCGGTCGTAGTACGGGGAGTTCAAGATTCTCAGTTCTGACCGGTGAAGGGGTGAGCCCGCCGCGGTCGCCGTGGCGGATCGGTCGGCATACAGTGGCAACCGGCTATTCCGCGTCCTTTTTCTTCTCAAAGATAAACGGCTCCGGCGCCAGCAGGATCGGGCGGCGCAGGCCGATGTTCAGCAGGATGCCCATCAGAATACCCGTGGAGACCAGGCTGCTGCCCCCATAGCTGACCAGCGGCAGCGTCGAACCGGTGATCGGCAGCAGGCCGATCGCCATGCCGATGTTGATGACCGCCTGTGTCGCCATGAGCATTGCCAGGCCCGCCGCAAGCAGCCGGCCGAACGGCTCGTTCGTGGCCGTCGAGATATGACAACCCCCCACCAGGATGATTCCGTAGCAGGCAACGACCATCAGGCAGCCAACCCAGCCCCACTTGTGGCCGATCACCGAGAAGATGAAGTCGTTGTGCCGGTCGGGCAGGAAATCGTACCGCATACAATCGGCGTCGGGGTCGCCGGCACCCGACCAGCCCCCGGTGCCGAGCGCCACCAGGCTGCGGTCGAGCTGATAGCCCTGGTCGCTGGTCCACTGCGCGACCTGGGTCCGGGTCACCCGTAGCGCGCCGAGCACCCCGGGTCGATCCAGAATCCAGGCGCGGATCGACTCACTCTGGAGGAACGGCCCGAGCACGCGCATCCGCTGGTAGCCGTGCATCACGTGGTAGAGGATCGGCGAGCCCAGCACGCATATCAGCATGAGGCTCAGCAGGTGCCGCCGGCGCGCCCCGGCCACCAGCAGCATCGCGAAGAAGATCGGCAGCATCAGCAGCACCGTGCCGAGGTCCGGTTCCAGCAGGATCAGGAACATCGGCACGAAGGTCATGGCCAGCGGCAGGACCAGCCCACCGAGCGTGCGGTAGTTGGTCCGGTAGCGCAGGTACCAGGCCAGCGCGATCACGTAGGCGATCTTGGCAAACTCGCTGGGCTGAAGCAGCACAGGCCCGACATCGATCCAGCGGCGGGTGTTGCGAATATCGGGGATCAGCCCGTTGAGGATGTTCAGCTTCTTGGCGGCGATCAGCATTGCCAGCAGCACCAGCCACAGGCCGAAGTGCGCATATGCCCAGTCGCCCCACCGGCGATAGTCGATCATCGAGACCAGAACCATCACCGCCAGCGTCGCGATCACGTAGGTGCCCTGGTGGAGCGTCCGATTGTCTCCGTCGGGGTTGGCCATCTCGGCCACGTAGATCGCCAGCAGCCCGATGCCCAGGAGCAGCACCGTGGCCGCGGTGATCGCCACGACGTTGAGGTCCGCCCCGGCCAGGAAGCCGGTGGCGCCTTGCAGGGGGCCGGCGAGCCACCGCAGCAGGCGGGGGATGCGGGTTCGGGTCTTGACGTCTGCCTGGGCCATTTTACTCCGTCGGTGCCCCGGTTGTTTCGCCATGCTCGACCGGCACGCCGAAGTAGTGAGCAAAGATATCGCGGGCGGCCGGGCCGGCCACCTTGCCGCCGCCCCCGCCGTACTCGATGATCACCGCCACCGCGATCCGCGGGTTGTCGTACGGCGCAAATCCCATGAACCAGGCGTGGGTCGGCAGGGCCTTGGGATCGCGCGGACCCGGCCACCACTTCTCATAGACAAGCCGCGCCTGCACAACCGACTCGCCGAGCCGCGTGATGTACTCCTCGGCCTGGAGCTTGTCGGGGAATTCTTTGGTCTCAATCACCCCGTCGTGCATCTTGAGGTCGTAACCGAATGCATAGCGTCGCGGCTCAGCCTGGGCGGTCCCCGTCTTGCCGGCGATCTTCAGGCCAGGGATATAGGCGTAGTCGCGCGCGGTGCCCGTGGGGCTGTTGACCACGCGGTACATGCCTTCGCGGACGGCCTGCCAGCATTCCGCCGGGCCGGGCAGCGGGACCGCCGGACGCTCGGCGCCGGATGGCTTGCACAACAGGGTGACCGGCCGCCAGATGCCCGTCGCGATCGTGGCGCCCAGGTTGGCTGCCTGCATCGGGGTCAGTTCGAGTTCGCCCTGGCCGATCGAGTAGTTCTGCGCATCGGCGTCGGTGGGCCGGCGCCCTTGGGCCGCCAGCACCTTCGTCGGAAGGCGGCCGTTGAACTCTTCCAGCAACCCGGTTCCCGCAGGGCGACCCACCCCAAACATCTCCAGCCACTCGCACAACCGCTGCGGCCCCAGCCGCTGCGCCATCCGGAAGCAGTAGATGTTACAGCTGTGCTCCAGCGCGCCGGCCGCATCGACCGGCCCGTGCGGCGCCATCTGCCGCGAGACGGTCCAGCAGCGGAAGGCGTTCACGCCGGGCTCCAGGTAGCCCTGGCAATCGATCGTCTCGCCGGGCGATGCCAACCCATTGCTCAGCGTCGCCAGCACCGTGACCGGCTTTACGATCGAACCGGGAGGGTAGCTGTTGGCGACCACCCGGAGCCGGCCGGGCGTCCGCACGGCGTCCTTCAACCACCGCTGGCCATCCTCGGACAGGTCCTTGTATGTATAGCCCGGATAGGAGACCGCCGCCAGGACCTCCCGTGTACCCACGTCCAGCACCACGGCCGCGCCGCCGCTGGCCGTCGGACAGTCATGCACGGCCTGGCCGAGCCGCTGATAGATCCACTCCTGCAGATTCGTGTCGATGGTCAGCCGCACGTCGCGCCCGCGAACCGGCTCAACCAGTTCGTCCTGTCTGGCGCGGTGGCGGACGATCATGCCGCGCTTGCCGCGAAGCAAGGATTCCGCCAAGTACTCGATGCCCTTGTCGCCGATCTTCTCACTGGCGTGCAGGCGGAGCAGCGTGTCGTCCTTGTTCGGGTCCTTGAGCAGCGCTTCGGCCGAGACCTGCTTGAGCCGGCCCAGCAGCGGCGCCAGCGACGGGTGGTCCAGGTACTGGCGCGTGGTGCTCGTTCGCACGCGGATCCAGGGATACTGGTCCTCGGGCAGTTCCTGGCGGACCCGGCCGGCGACATCGGCGGACAGATCCGTCAGGACCGGGTGGAACTCCTGCTCCTCCCGAACCTGGAACTCCCGCTCCTCGCGCGTACCCGGCTCCAGCCCGCCTACGACGACAGCCACATAGTCGTGCAGCGCCCGGACCCGGCTGACGATCTGGTTGCTGTTGTCCAGGATTTGCGGCATGGGCGTGCGGGTCAGATCGGCCAGCTTCTGCCACGAGGTGGCGATGGCCTGGTGCACCATTTCCTCGGCGGCCTCGGGGGAGGTGCCCTTGGGGAACCGGCCGTCCCGGCGGTACTTGCGGGCCAGGCGATAGACGTACCGGCTGCGCCCGTCGGGGCGAAGCCTGCCGTCGAGCACCTCGTAGTAGACCTCCACCTGCCAGCTGGGCGCATCCTGCGCCAGGACGGTGTTGTTCCGGTCGAGGATATCGCCGCGCAGCGGCGCGAGGTACTCGGGGGGCAGCTTGAGCCAGTCTTCCATCTGCTCGCGGTAGTAATCGGCGTGCAGGAGTTGCAGGTACCCCAGGCGCACCATGCCCGTCAGTCCCATCAGCCCGAAGGCGATGATCAGGATCTGTGTCCTGCGGCGGGTGGCCTGGCGTTGCCTGTCAAAATCGTCGTACATGGGTCAGGAGCGTCGCTTGCTTTCCAGGTGCAACCCGAACGCCGGGAGGATGCGGTCCATGAGCCAGAACAGGTACGGGGCGAGCAGGGCGGTGTAGCCGGCCATCCACGCCGCCCGACGCAAGCACGTGCCGATCGACCAGCCGTTCCAACCCGTTTTCAGCAGCGCCTCGTACACCAGCATGCCGGCAAAGGTCAGCCAGCCCAGCAGTCCGACGGTCGCCAACTGCGCAATGGGGTTGTCCACCATCAGCACGCTCCGCAGGCGGTTGGCGGCGACGGCCGAAAGAGCAAAGCCCAGCGCTTGCGGCCCGATGGAGTTGGCGCTGGTCATGTCAGCCGCCATGCCCAGGACCCAGCCGGCGATACCCGC
>Ga0073932_1007359_pt1 | contig 10682 bp, 6 predicted proteins | sample DewCreD2012metaG_FD_76967 | JGI IMG/M metagenome (GOLD analysis project Ga0073932, IMG submission 76967) | Hot spring sediment bacterial and archeal communities from British Columbia, Canada, to study Microbial Dark Matter (Phase II) - Dewar... ...
CGCCACCAGAGCCCGTCTCCGCTTCACCGGCAACCCGAGCATAACACGCACTCCTCAGGCGGCCAGGCAAAAGGGGACATTTCTACTTTGCCAGAGAGGGGACATTTCTACTTTGCTTTGACAATGGGGCGGGAGCGGTTGACCCAACAGTTTCATCTGTTATAATCGCGGCCTGCGGAAGCTCAAAACCCAATTTTGAAGAAGCGCCCAGAAAAGGGGGAAAGCGTATGAGACGGCACAATCTCTGGCCGGCAATCTTTTGCCTGCTGGGTTGCATTTCAAATGTTTGCGCTCAGCAGGGCAGCGGGACGATTTCGGGAACCGTAGTGGATCCCAGCGGCGCAGTCGTGGCTGGGGTCCAAATAGAAATTCGGAACATCGCCACCAATCTTGTTTCTCGTACGATCACGACGGTGAGCGGCTTCTACAGCGTTCCGGGCCTTGCAGCAGGCGAGTATGCCGTCTCCGCAACAGTCCAAGGATTCAAGCGGGCTGTGCGCAGCGGAATCACTTTGCAGGTGGATCAGAGAGCGGTGGCCGATTTCACGCTCGAGGTAGGAGCGGTGGCCGAATCTGTAGAGGTAGCCGGGCAGGCGCCGCTCGTGGATACCGCAAGCGCCACGGTGGGCAAGGTGGTGGAAAACCGGCGCATTCAGGACCTACCTCTCAATGGGCGCAATACTCTGGCGTTAACGCTTCTGACGCCCGGCGTGCGTTCGAATGCCGTGTCGTCAAGCGGCTTTGGGGACCGCGGGGTGGAGGTTACTTCCATCAGCATTAACAACGCTCCCAATGCCATGAATGGCCAGGTGCTGGATGGAGGCAACAACATTCAGACCTATCTCGGCGAAGTCAATATGAACCCGGCGGTGGACGCCATCCAGGAGTTCAAAGTGCAGTACAACACGATGTCCGCCGAGTATGGATTCACCGCCGGCGGCGTCATCAATCTGGCCACCAAATCGGGCACAAACCGGTTGCATGGCACTGCCTATGAATTTCTGCGAAACGACAAGCTGGATGCCCGAAATACTTTTGCCGTCAATAAGGGGAAATTCCGGTACAACCAGTTCGGCGCCTCCGCCGGGGGGCCCATCCTACGAGACAGAAGTTTCTTCTTCGGAAACTGGGAGGAATGGCGATTCCGGAAGGCCATCCCCGGCATCGCTACTTTCCCGACACTGCGGCAGCGGCAAGGCGACTTCTCCGATCTGTTTGACGCCTCTGGGCGGGCGATCCCCATCTACGATCCCGCCACCACCGCAGCCAACCCTGCGGGAGCCGGCTTCATACGGCAAACCTTTCCCGGAAACCTCATTCCTAGCACCAGGCTGGACCCGGTGGCGCTGAATGTGCAAAAGTTTTACCCTGAACCGAACAGGACGCCGACGAATCCATTCACGAACACCAACAACTACCAGCGCAATGTGGACGAACAGAGGTCGTCCCGGCAATTGACGGCTCGAATCGACCACCGCTTTTCCGACCGCAATGCAGTTTTTTTCCGGTATGCCCGCTTTCGGCATTACACAGACGGGGGCGCTGCAAATGTCGCCGGGTCCATCTACCCCGATCCCATAGTGGCCAAGCGCGATGACACACTTCACAATCAGAATTTCTTGTTGTCGAACACTTACACGTTCGGTCCTTCCCTGCTTAACGAATTCCGGCTCGGTGTCACCCGCTCGCAGTTTCCCTTCCAGGTCCGGAGTTTTGGAAAGGATCTACCGCGCCAAATCGGCTTACCGCCGATTGTGCCTGGGGATACGATGCCTAGCTTCAGCAATGGAACGCCCGCTTTCAATACCGGAACGGCAGGCGTGCGCGGGACCGTGGCTTGGCAGTTTTTTGACATGGTATCGCACGTTCGCGGCGGCCACACCCTCAAGTTCGGAGTCGATCACCGGGTGAACCGCGGCAATAACTTCCAACGCTCGAGCCCGTCCGGCAGTTTCTCTTTCAGTTCGGCGCTGACCGCCAATCCTCAATCGCCCAGCGGTACAGGCAGCGCATATGCGTCTTTTCTGCTGGGAGAAGTGGCGAGCGCCAGCGTCACCCGGCACGTTGGCGCCGCCTTCCACGGGTTTTCGACCAGCTTTTTCGTTAACGACGACTGGAAGGCCGCGCGCCGCCTGACATTGAACCTGGGCTTACGTTACGACTATCAACAGCAGCCGGTGGAACGCTGGAATGGAATGTCGAACATCGACCTCAGCTTGCAGATTCCGGGGTCGGACCTGTACGGCCGCACCGTTTTTGCCGGCGTCGACGGTCAACCGCGAACGTTCCGCAAGACAGACAAGAACGACTTCGGGCCGAGAGTAGGTCTGGCGTATGACCTTTTCGGCTCGGGCCGAACAGTTTTTCGGGCAGGGTTCGGCGTCTTTTACCCGCACATTTTTAATAATCTTTATTTCGGCAACCCCGCCGGCTTTGCCACCACCACGACCAGTTACACTTCCGCGGCGGGATCCAACTTTCGTGCGTTTCGGTTACGGGACGGTTTCCCCAGCCCGCCCATCGAGCCTCAAGGCGCGAAGCTGGGCCCGGCGGCGTTTCTAGGGCAGTCCGTCAGCATGGATGAATCTGACGGCGCTACTCCCGTTTCGCTGCAATGGAACGCCTCCTTGCAACAGCAACTCAGACGCAATTGGTTGATTGATATCTCCTATTCAGCAAACCGGGGGTACGATTTCCTGGCGGCCGGATATGATCTGAACCAGCTCGACCCACAGTACAACTCGCTCGGGTTGGCGCTACAGAACTCGGTCCCCAATCCATATGCCGGCCGCGTCCCCGGCTCTTTGGGCGCCGCGACGATCACCCGGGAGCAAGCCCTGCGGCCCTACCCGTATTATTTGGGCATCAGCGTTCGTTCACCGCGTTATGGCGCTTACTCTTCCCATCTAATGCTTCTCAGCGTAGAACGGCGCATGGCGCAGGGATTCACGCTGTTGTTCTCTTATACGGCGGGCAAACTGATCAGCAACTCCAACCTGACTGAGCTGATCTCGTTTGCCGCTGAATCCGCCCCTGCCCCGGGATTTCAAAACGGAAAGTTTGATCGGGCGTCGGATCGTTCCCTCGATCCCCGCGACGTGTCGCAGCGGGCGGTGGTGAGCGCTTTATACGAGTTACCCTTCGGGAAAGGCAAGCTCTGGAACCCGGCCAATCGAGTGCTGGCGCAGGTTGCCGGGGGCTGGCAGGTGAACACCATTGGCACAATGCAGACCGGGCGCCCGCTAAGCGTATCCGGCGCTAACAACTTTCGCGCCAACCGGCCGAATTCCACCGGCAAGAGCGCCCGGTTGGAAAACCCGACCCGCGACCGGTGGTTTGACACCATGCAGTTCGTCAACCCGCCCAACTTCACTTATGGCAATCTCGGGCGCATGTTGCCGGACGTGCGCGAGCCCGGCATTGTAAATTGGGACCTGTCCTTGATGAAGAACACCAACCTGACGGAAAAAATGAAACTTCAGTTCCGCGCCGAAGCCTTCAACTTCACCAACCGCGTCAATCTCGGGCGCCCGGGCACGGGCTTCAGCCCTGGTCCCAGTGGCTTTAATCAGAGCGCTTCGTTCGGGGTAATTACGAGCGCCGACGACGCGCGGATCCTTCAATTTGGCTTGAAACTGCTGTTTTGACCGGAGCCGGGAGGCTGGGATACACTCCCGCTTACGGCAGTCGTGATGGCTAGGAGGTGAAATGAGGCGAAGAGACGTTTTGGCGGGTCTGGTGGGCGGCCCATATTCGCTGGTGGTGCTGGCGGATCAGCTTCCGCCGCGCGAAGAGCCGCTGCCCGGCATCGATGAGATCCGCAAGCAGCTTGACCGGCTTTCGCCGCCTGCGGACCGGAGGCGCCGGTGGTCCGCCGAGCCAAAGATGTCCCTTGTGGAGCTGTCGGCGGACTTTGTCGTGGCGGGCGGCGGGGTTGCCGGAGTAGCGGCCGCAATCGCCGCTGCGCGCCACGGGGCCAAGGTCATTCTCCTTCAGGACCGCTCCGTGCTGGGAGGAAACTCCTCGAGCGAAGTCAAAATGCACGTCTGCGGTTCCCACGCCATCCCCGGCTGGCGCGAAACCGGGCTGATGGAGGAATTGCGGCTGGAAGACGCCGTGCGCAATCCCCAGCGCAGCTTTGAAATGTGGGATTTGTTGCTCTACGACAAGGTCATCTCAGAGCGCAACATCACGCTGCTGCTTGACACCACGCTGTACGGGGCCCGCACGGCCAACGGACAGATCACCGAGGTCCTGGCGCGCTGTGACCGCTCCGAGTTGCTGTACCGCATCCAAGGCAGATTCTTTTGCGACGCCACCGGCGATTGCCGGCTGGGTCTCGAAGCAGGGGCGGAAATGCGCCAAGGCAGGGAAGCCCGCTCGGAGTTCAACGAGTCGCTGGCGGTTGAAAAAGCCGACGGAGACTCCCTCGGTTCGAGCATCCTCTTCACATCCCGCCTGCACCGCAGGCCGATGCCCTTCCAGCCCCCCGGCTGGGCGCGGAAAATCACCAAGGAGCATCTGCGATACCGTCCCGTAAGAGAGTGGGATTACGGCTACTGGTGGATCGCCTGGGGCGGCGATAAGGACATCATCCGGGACCACGAGCGCATCCGCTTTGAACTGCTGTCTATCGTCATGGGCGTCTGGGACTTCATCAAAAACAGCGGAGAATTCCCGGAGAGCTCCCACTGGGCGCTGGAATGGGTCGGCATGCTGCCCGGCAAGCGGGAAAGCCGCCGTTTGATCGGCGATCATATCCTGACCCAGCACGACTGCGAGCGCGGCGACATTGAGGACGCTGTTTCCATCGGCGGGTGGCCCTTTGACGACCACCCGCCGGAAGGTTTCGACCGTCCCGATTTGCGGCCCAACCGCGCGGTGCGTTTTGAGGTTCCCTACAACATACCGTTGCGGTCGCTGTATAGCCGGAATGTCTCCAACCTCTTTATGGCCGGCCGCAATATGAGCTGCACCCACGTAGCGTTCAGCTCAACCAGGGTGATGGCGACGCTAGGGGCCGCCGGACAAGCGGTGGGAACGGCTGCTGCAATGTGCATCGCCGAAGGCATTACGCCCCGGCAGCTTTACCAGCGGAAGGAGAAACTCATCGCGCTCCAGCAGCGCTTGTTGCGCGACGACCAAACAATCATGCATCGGGTCAACGAAGACCCGCTGGACTTGGCGAGAAAGGCGACGGTCGCCGCCTCAGCCGAGGAGCGGGACGCCCCAGCGCGCAACGTGATCGACGGACATTTGCGCGATTTCTACCTCAAGGGCAAACGGACGGAAATCCACCAATGGACGGCCCCGCTGGGCGGCGAGGGCGCTTGGATTGAGCTTCGCTGGGAGCAGCCCCAGAGAATCCGGCACGTTCAGCTCACCTTCGACACCGGCTTGGAGCGCCGCCTGATGCTAAGCGGATCCGAGGCGGTATCCCGCGGGCAAATCCGCGGTCCGCAGCCCGAGACCGTCAAGGATTACACGGTAGCGGTTCGAAAGCGGGGCGCATCCACTCTGACTCCTGTAGCCGAAGTCAAGGATAACTACCTCCGCCTGCGCCGGCATGAATTCGCTCCGGTGGAGGCGGAAGCGCTTCGCATCCATGTACAGGCCACGCACGGCGATCCGTTCGCCAGGATTTTCGAGATCCGCTGCTATGCTTAGCCAGCCGCGGGCCCCCACACCAGCCAAGGCACGTCGGGGCGTTTCGGACCCTGCTGAATTTCGCTGAGCATGCTGCGGACTTGTATAGCGCCGGGATCCAAGCCGTGAGCCTCCAGAGCCCGTTGCACCTCCGCCAGTCCATCCCGGTAAGCGGGGAATTCAACTAAAGTTGCGGGTTTGGACTCCCGCCGTCCGCCGTCCGTTGCGCAGACCACGACAGCCTGATGATAGATCTCCGGATTGACGGGAAACGGCACTTCCGAAAGCGCCTCCAAAAGAGCTTCGAGCGAGCGCGGCTCCACCGCGATTCGCACCGACACCAATTCACCGGAAATGCCATGCAGGGTAGGTTGCGGGCTGATGCTGTCCGACCACGCGCACATTCCAACTCTCCTTCTGCGAATCAGCGCGATCGGCCCATCAGTAAAAAACCCTGAGACGAATGGTCTCAGGGTCAAACAGTTCGTGAAGACCGAATCGCCTTTAGCACTTTTTTTTACGTGGTTGCAATTAGCCGAACCCTCTCGGGCTCTAAATCAATCCACGTCACCCTTAGTCTAGCTCCCCTGAAGCCGAAAAAGCAAGAGAAAAATTTCGCGATGCGGCGCTTGAGGAATCAGGGTGGGGGAGATAGACTTATGGCGATGAACCGCCGAACGTTTCTGCAACAAATCGCCGGAATCCCCGCCGCGCTGGCCTTTGGCGCTCCGCCCAAGCCTCTCACAACGGTCCGGGTGGGAATCGTGGGTGTAGGAGGCCGGGGCACGGGCCATGTCCGCAACCTTTTGCGGCTGCCCGGCGTGGAGATCAAAGCCGTCGGCGACATCGTGCCCTCGAAAGTCGAAAACGTTCAGAACATGGCGGAAAAGGCCGGCAAGGCGCGTCCGGCGGGTTTCTCCCGCGGGGAGCATGACTACAAGCGGATGTGCGCTGAGCAGGAGCTAGACATCGTCTACATCGCCACCCCTTGGGAATGGCACGCCCCCATGGCTGTCGAGGCGATGAAGAACGGCAAACACGCGGCCATCGAGGTGCCCGCCGCTACTACGCTCGAAGAGTGCTGGCAGCTTGTGGAAACGGCGGAATCCACCGGGAAGTATTGCATCCAGCTTGAAAACTGTAATTACGACCGGGTGGAACTGATGGTGCATCACATGGTCCGCAAGGGGTTATTGGGCGACATCGTACATGCCGAATGCGGCTACTTGCATGACTTGAGGGCCACCAAGTTCAGCGACCGGGGAGAAGGTCTGTGGCGGTTGAACCACTCGCTCAAGCGCAACGCCGACCTTTATCCCACGCATGGCTTGGGACCGGTAGCCATGACCTTGGACGTGAATCGCGGCAATCTGTTCGACCACATGGTTTCGATGTCTTCCCGCTCGATCAGCCTGAAAGCGTATGCCGCGGCGAAGTTCGGCGCCGAGAGCCCCCAGGCGCGACGGGAGATCGCCTTAGGCGACGTGGTGACGTCCGTGATTCGCACCCGCGCCGGGCAGACCATCATCGTGATTCACGACACGAACACTCCCCGGCCTTACAGCCGCAAGGTACTGGTTCAAGGATCCAAAGGGATTGTGGAGAAGTATCCCAAGCCGATCATCTACTTGGATGGAAAGAGCCCGGCGCACGAATGGGAGGATCTGATTGCCAAGTACGCCGCCGAATGGGAGCATCCCCTGTGGAAAACGCTTCAGGAAAAGGCGAAAGGCGGCGGGCACGGAGGCATGGACTACGTCCTCAACTACCGCCTTATGCAGTGCCTTCAAAAGGGGGAGCCGCCCGATCTGGACGTGTACGACGCCGCGGCGTTGAGCGCGGTGACGGAGTTGAGTGAACGCTCGATCGCAGGCAAGAGCCGCACCATGGACTTCCCGGATTTTACGCGCGGCAAGTGGCGCAGCCGCAGCCCTTGGGGGATTGTGACCGCGTAAGGGAAAGGCAGGAGGTTGGCCGAACCAACGGAAACCCGCGCCGCACTCAGCCCTGGGCCAAAGGAATTCCGCCCCCGCTCTGTGGGCCCCGCGCTGGAGGTGTCCACCTTCCGCCTTCCGCCGGAGATGATTCAGACAGCCGTCCGGCGGCTCGGATTCCTGGGGCTGGTTGTGGCGCTCATGGGAGCTGCCACCTTCGCTGTGGAGCGAGACGCGCCGGCCGGATTTGGTCGTCGACATAGGCTTGGTCTTCCATGTGGTGATTGCGCTGGCCATTTCGCTTTCCGAGAACGCCACTCCGATCTCAGAGGGCGAGCTGGTACGGGGCATTTCCTGGAATTGCTTGTGGATCTCGATGTGCCTGGTGGCGATCCCGGGCACATTTGGCAAGAGCGCTCTGGCGGCGGTCACAAGCCCGATCCTTGGGAAGCTATGAACTGATCGAGCGCATTGGGCAGGGCGGGATGGGAGAGGTGTGGCTGGCCAAGCATTGGATGCTGGCCCGCTTTTCGGCGGTAAAACTGATCCGCGCAGAGACGCTGGCGAGCGCGGGCGGCGAGGAAGTTTGGTTTTTAACGCCTCGAATCCTTTGGCGATGGTTTTGGGGCACTTACAGACCGCTCCCGCGCCGCCTTCGGAGCGGACGGAGTTGGCGATTCCCGCCGACCTCGAGGGCATTATCCCTCAGTGCCTGGAAAAGGATCCGGACCGCCGTCCCGCGGGCGCCCTGGAGCTGGACCGGAAACTGGCGAGCTGTTCCGCCGCCGGCGACTGGACGCCTGAACGCTCCGGGGAATGGTGGTCCACACACATCCCGCGCCAAACCGCTTCCTGAGACCCTTGCCACGGGGCGCGGAATTGGATAGCGTCTCCAGAAGGGCAACGTCATGGAAGGCTTGCGGCGTTTTTGGTTCCCCCTCTATCTGGCCGTGGGAGCCAGTTGCTTTTTGGGCCAAAACCCTTATGGACGGGTAGGCGGAAGAGTAACGGACTCGGCGGGCGCCGTCGTGCCCGGAACTTTCGTAAAGGTGATCCATGCCGAGACCGGCGTGGAGACGGCGGCTCCAGCCAATGAAGAAGGGTATTACGAAGCGGCGAATTTGAGTCCGGGGCCTTATCGGGTTGTCGCCGAGATGAGGGGCTTCAAACGCCACGAGCGAACGGGCGTCGAGGTTCATGTGGGCGACACCCTCGACATTCCGATCACTCTGGAAGTCGGACAAGTGACCGAGACGGTGACGGTGACGGCTGAGGCGCCTTTGCTGGAATCCACCAACGCCGACGTCGGGCAAGTGGTGGACAGCCGCCAGATCGAGGACCTCCCCTTGCCCGGCGGCAGCGTGGCGTACCTGATGCAATTGACGCCCGGCGTTATCTCGACGAATCCGCCGACGCACGGCTGGCTGCCTCAAGCCGTCGATGCTCAATCCAATATGGCGGTCTCCGGCACGCGGACGCGGGCCAGCGAATTCTCGCTGGACGGCATACCGAACATGACCCGCGACGGACAGTTGAGCTTCTCTCCCCCGCCCGGAATGGTGCAGGAGTTCCGCGTTCAGACAGCGCCGTTCGACGCCTCCGTCGGGCACTTTAGCGGAGCGCACGTGAACATGGCGCTGAAGAGCGGAACCAACGTCCTGCGAGGCTCCGCTTACTGGCAACACCTGGTGCCCGGATGGGCCGCCCGCGACTTTTTCACCAACCGGTTCATTTACGATACGAGCACCGGTCCGGTAACGAAAGAAAAGATCGAAAACGCCTGGCCGCCGGTCAGCACGGACCGGTACTGGGCCACCGCCGGCGGTCCCGTGTTCCTGCCTAAGGTGTACAACGGCCGTAATCGCACATTCTGGATGTACGGCTTCGACGCGCGTTACCCGCCGCATCACGTTGAACCTTGGCCTCCGCTACGAATATGAATTCCCCATGACCGAACGTTTCAACCGCTATACCAGGGGATTCGATTTCCAAGCCGTCAATCCGGCGAACGGCGCCGCGCGGGTGAACTATGCCCGCAATCCCATCGCTTTGGTCCCGGTGGACAAGTTTCAACTCCGCGGAGGGCTCCTGTTCGCCGCTGTCGGCGGCAACCCGCGCGGGTTATGGAATCCAGACGCAAACAACTTTTCGCCCCGCGCCGGGCTGGCGTTTGCCGTGCGCCCGCGTTTGGTGTTGCGCGCCGGTTACGGCATCTTCTTCGAGAACCTCGGTTCGGACCGGACGGATATCCCGCAACAGGGTTTCGATCAACGCACCAATTTGGTGGCCAGCCTGGACAACGGCCAAACCTATCGCGCTTCAATCGCCGATCCGTTTCCTGACGGGATTTTAGAGCCGGCGGGCGCGTCCGGCGGGTTGGCGACTTACGTTGGGCGGGCTCCGGTGTTCTTTTGGCCGGACCGCAAGACAGGTTACATGCAGCGCTGGAGCTTGAACATCCAGCGGGAGTTCCCGCACCGGGTGCTGGTGTCCGTAGGCTATGTAGGCAATCGCGGCACGCGGCTCGGCGGGGCGCAAGAGTTCAATCCGGTTCCGGCTGAGTATCTGAGCCGTTCCCCAGTGCGTGACGCGGCGGTCATCAACCGCCTGACGGCAGCGGTCACAAACCCCTTTCTGGGCATTCCGGAGTTCGAGGGCAGCAGCTTGCAGGGCAGGACCGTGCAGACACAACAGTTGCTGCGCCCGATGCCGCATTTCACCGGCGTCAGCGCTACGGTCGACGACGCCTTTTCCTGGTATCACTCCCTGCAAGTCCGCGTGGAAAAGCGTTTCGCTAAAGGATTCTCCGTCCAAGGCAGCTACACCTGGTCGAAGTTCATGGAAGCCAGAGACAAGCTGAATGATTCGGACTTGGCCCGCCACCACGTAATCTCGCCCCAAGACCGCCCGCAGCGCGTGGTGATCAATGGAATCTATGAGCTGCCCTTTGGGCGCGGGCGGCGCTGGCTGAACCGCTCCGGCTGGGTCCGCTTCGTGGCGGGCGGCTGGCAGGCGCAGGCATCTATCAGGGGCAGAGCGGCCCGCCGCTGGGCTTCGGCAACATTCTCTTTTACGGCAACATCCACGACATCGTGTTGCCGC
>Ga0073932_1007361_pt1 | contig 10676 bp, 10 predicted proteins | sample DewCreD2012metaG_FD_76967 | JGI IMG/M metagenome (GOLD analysis project Ga0073932, IMG submission 76967) | Hot spring sediment bacterial and archeal communities from British Columbia, Canada, to study Microbial Dark Matter (Phase II) - Dewar... ...
CAGCACGGCGTGGCCACGGCGAGCGTCTGCGCGCTGTTCGGCATGGAGTGCGTCGTCTACATGGGCGAAGAAGACATGCGGCGGCAGCGGCTCAACGTGTTCCGCATGCGCCTGCTGGGCGCGCGCGTGGTGGGCGTGAAAACGGGCAGCCGGACGCTGAAAGACGCCGTGAGCGAGGCGATGCGGGACTGGGTGACGAACGTCGAGACGACCCATTACCTGCTGGGCTCCGCGCTGGGCGCGCACCCGTACCCGATGATGGTGCGCGAGTTTCACCGCGTGACGGGCGAGGAGGCGCGGCGGCAGATTCTGGAGCGCGCCGGGAGGCTGCCGGATGCGGTGATTGCCTGCGTGGGCGGCGGCTCGAACGCGATCGGGATTTTCACGGCTTTCGTTCCTGACGAGCGCGTGCGCCTGATCGGCGTGGAAGCGGGCGGCAGGACGCTGGAGCCGGGCCAGCACGCGGCGCGGTTCGCGGGCGGCTCGCCGGGCGTGCTGCAGGGCGCCTACAGCTACCTGCTTCAGAACGGCGACGGGCAGGTGCTGCTGACGCACTCGGTGTCCGCTGGGCTCGATTACGCACTGGTGGGACCGGAGCATGCGTGGCTGCACGATCAGGGACGCGCTGAATATGTCGCCGCGTCCGACAGGGACGCGCTGGAAGCGGCGCGGCGGCTGGCGCGGGCCGAGGGCATCATTCCCGCTCTGGAAAGCGCGCATGCGGTGGCCGAGGCGATCCGGCGCGCGCCGGAAGCGAAGGGGCAGGTGTTCATCGTGAATCTCTCCGGCCGAGGCGACAAGGACACCGACATCTACCGCGAGAATTTCCCGGAACTGGATGCTGCCGATGGAATCGACTGAACGGATCACGCAACGGTTCACGGCGGCGCGCGCGGCGGGACGCCCGGCGCTGATCACGTATCTCACGGCGGGAGACCCGCGACCGGAACGCACGCCCGCGCTGGCGCTGGCGCTGGAGCGAGGCGGCGCCGACATTCTCGAGCTCGGCGTCCCGTTCTCGGACCCGATCGCCGACGGGCCTGTCATTCAGGAAGCCTCGGACCGCGCGCTGAGAGCGGGAACAACTGTGGAGCGCGTGCTGGAAATCGCCGCCGAGATCCGCCGCCGCAGCGAGATGGCGATCGTGCTGTTCAGCTACATCAACCCGCTGATGCGGTACGGGTTCGACAGGCTGTGCCGCGACGCGCGCGCGGCGGGCGTGGATGGCGTGCTGATCACGGATCTGAGCGTGGAAGAGGCGGAAGAGCCGGTGGAGGCGATGCGGCGGCAAGGACTCGACCGGATCTTCCTGGCCGCGCCGACGAGCACGGACCGGAGACTGGATCTTGTGGCGCAATACTCCAGCGGCTTCGTGTATGTTGTCTCGCGCACTGGCGTGACAGGCGCGCGCGACACGGTGAGCCAGAGCGTGGAGGACCTGGCGCGGCGGCTGCGGGCGCGTACGGCGTTGCCGCTGGCGGTGGGGTTCGGCATCTCGAAGCGCGCGCATGTGGAGCAAGTGGGGCGCTACGCGGACGGCGCCATCGTGGGCAGCGCGGTGATGCGCGTCGTGAACGAGAGCGCGGATGAGGAGCTGGAAGCAAGACTGGAGCAGTTGTGCAGGGAGCTGAGCGGAACCAACCGTTGACGGCGGAGGAGGCGCAGGCGGCGCTGGACGAACTGCGCAGGAAGATCGACGTGCTCGATCTGCAGATCCTCGATCTGCTGAACCGGCGCGCGCTGGTGGCGGCGCAGATCGGCGACGTGAAGAAGGCCGCATCGCTGCCCGTCTACGAGCCCAAGCGGGAGGAAGAGGTCTTCCACAACGTCACGTCAAACAATCCTGGACCGCTGTCGGAGAGCGCCGTGCGGCGGCTGTTCGAGCGCATCATCGACGAGATGCGCCTGTTGCAGAAGGAGCGGCTGCGCAAGGAGCAGGAACGATGATCATCATCATGGAGAAAGGCGCGACGGAAGAGCAGATCGAGGCGGTGATCGAAAAGCTGATCGGGCTGGATTTCAACGTGCACCGCTCGACCGGCGAAGTGCACACAGTGCTGGGAGCGGTGGGACCGTCGGAGCTCGTGGACCCGGATGAATTCAAGGTGATGCCCGGCGTGATGGAATGCCACCGCGTGATGACGCCCTACCAGCGCGCGGCACGCGCGGCGAAGGGGGAGCGGACGGTCATCCGGCTGAAAAACGCCCGGGCGGGCGAGGTGGAGATCGGCGGCGGGCGCGTGGTTCTGATGGCGGGACCGGGCAGCGTCGAGGGCGAGGAGCAACTGTTCCGCTGCGCCGAACTGGCGGCGCGCGGCGGGGCGAAGCTCTTCCGCGCGGGCGGGTTGCGCGCGCATCTTTCGCCGCTGAATCTGACGGCCCCGGATGCTGAGGCGCTGGGGCTGATGCGGCGCGCGGCGGACACGTTCGGCATGTTTCTGGCGGGCGAAGTGAGCGAAACGGGGCACGTGGCGGCGGTGGAAGAGCATGCCGACGTGCTGCTGATCGGCTCGCGCAACATGCAGAACTACCCGCTGCTGCGCGCCGCGGGCAGGGCGCGCAAGCCTGTTCTGCTGAAGAGGGGCGCGGCGGCGACTGTGCAGGAACTGCTGGTTTCGGCCGACATGATTCTCGAAGGCGGCAACGAAGCGGTGATGCTGTGCGAGCGCGGCGTGCGGACCTACGGCTCCTACACGAAAAACACGCTCGACGTGACGGCGATTCCGGTGCTCCACAAGCTGTCCCATCTGCCGGTTCTGGCCGATCCGTGCCGGGCCGCGGGACGGCGCGATCTGGCCCCCGCGCTGGCCGCAGCTTCTGTTGCGGCTGGGGCCGACGGATTGCTGCTGGACGTCCATCCGGATCCGTCGAAAGTGCTGGCCGAGGGCGCGCAGTCGCTGGAACCTGCGCAGTTCCTGGAGCTGGTGAAACAGCTGAAGGCGCTGGCAGCGGCGATGGGAAGGAGCTTCTGAAAAGCTCATGGAAACGGTGGTCATCGCCGGCGTGGGGCTGATCGGCGGCTCTTTCGGACTGGCTCTGAAAAGTGCTGGCTTCCGCGGGCGCATCGTGGGCGTGAGTTCGCCGCGGACCATCGAAAAGGCTTTGTACCGGGGCGCGATTGACGAGGGCGCAACTCTTGAAGACGCAGCGCCGCGCGCCGATCTGATCTACCTGGCGGGGCCGATTCACGCGATTCTCGAGACCATCCCGGCGCTGGACGGACTGGCGCGCCCGGGCGCGCTGGTGACGGACGCGGGCAGCACCAAGCGGCGCATCTGCGAGGAAGGGAGCAAGCTCCGCGGCGCGCTGTTTCTCGGCGGACATCCGATGGCAGGCAAGGAGAAGCGGGGCGTGGAAGAGGCCGAGGCGGAGCTGTTCCGCGGGCGCCCCTGGCTGCTGACGCCTTCGCGGCGCGAGGATCTGGAGACGCCCGCCGCGCGGGAGTTCGTTCAGTGGCTCGAACGCATCGGCGCCGAGCCGCGGGTGATGACGCCGGAAGAGCACGACCGCACGGTGGCGCTCGGTTCGCATCTGCCGCAGATGCTGTCGACGGCGCTCGCCGCATCGCTGGATGGCGTGCCCGGCGTGGCGGAGGCGGCCGGGCCGGGCCTCGTGGACATGACGCGGCTGGCGCTGAGCGGGTGGGACATCTGGCGGGACATCCTCGAAACAAACCGGGACGAAATTGCTGCAGCAATCGGCCTGTACGAAGAGCGGCTCCTTGCGCTGAAGGCGCGGCTGGAGCAGGGTCTGCCGGAAGAAGAATTCCTGCGCGGAGCAGAGTTCGCGCGGAAGCTGCGGCAGCCCCGGTAGAAATCAGCGGGCGCCGGACCGGTCCTCGGGAGGCAGGAGGGTGTAGCTCCAGCCTGTCCCCGGCGCGGCAGCCACCACCTGGAGGCCGGCCGGGGCAGGCACGCGCTGGAGCGTCCAGTCGCCAAGGCGCAGCGATTGCACGCCCTCGAGCAGCGGCGACAGGTCTGCTGATGCCGCGGCGGGTTCAGGCAAAGAAAGAGCCCCAGCCAGCGCCCGGCGCGCAGCAGTCAGCAGAGCGAGCGCCTGACGGCGCTGACGAGGGGCGAAGCGCGCCAGCGCGCGGCGCTCGGCCGGATGCAGCCACTTCCCGGGCCAGAGATCCGGCTCCGCTTCCGAAGCGGCGGCGATGACGACAGGGACAAACGGCGAGATCGCCACTGCAGTCCAGCCGCCGGACTCGGCGCGGGAGATATGCGGCTGTGGCGGCGGCTCAGCGCCGTCAAGGACTGCTGGCTGGCACGGCGGTACCGGTGCGGGCGCGGAAGAGTCCCCTGCTGCGCCCTCCTCCGCTGCGGGCGGCGGAATGAGCGCGATTCCGAACAGCGGGGTGCGCGGCGGCTGCCATTCGCTCGACATGCGCGAATCCGATTACTGCCGGGATTCGACGCGCACGACGTCCACGGGCCCGTGGTCGTCGCAGTGGCCCTCGTGCGGGTGATGGAGGTGATCGCCCACCAGGTAGTCGACGTGATCGCCGTGGGGCACGGCTTCGTGGCCGCAGCCGGGGCCGTGGACATGGCCGCGCTCGTGGCCTGCGCAGACATGCTCCGGCGTGCAGGCATCAGGGTTCTGCGCGGAGACCTCCAGCGAGCACTCATCGACGTGGTCGCCATGCATGGTGTGCAGGCAGCCGTCGTGCAGGTAGTCCACGTGGCCTCCGTGGCGGATGGCGGTGTGACCGCAGCCTTCGCCGTGGACGTGCGCGTGCTGCGGATGGATCCTGTGTTGCGCCATGGTCAAACTTCTGTCATACCTGAATCGCGAAAGGAAGGCTAGAATGTATTTGAGGAGGCGTTCTCATTAACAGGCGAATCCAGCTTCGCGTCCACGGGATGGACTGCGGCGAGGAAGTATCGCTGCTGCGGGCGCAGCTGAGCCGCGTCGCCGGGGTGCGGGAGCTGCATTTCGATGTGGCGCGCGGGCTGATGGAGGTGGAGTATTCGCCCGATGCCACGAGTGAAGAAGCGATCCGCGCAGCGGTGGAAAGCATCGGGATGTGCTGCGAGAAGTGGGCCGCACGTCCGGAGAGGCGTTCCGCACGGGATTGGTCTGCTGCGGCACTCTGGGTGAGCGGCGGGCTGCTGGCAGGGGGGATGGGGCTTCAGGTGTGGCATGGCGAGGGGGTGGTGGAGACGCTGCTGGCGCACAGCCATGCCGGTGCGGTGCATCATCACGCCATGCCGGCGGCAGCGCTCGTGTGTTATGCGGCGTCGATCGTTGCAGGGGCGAGTCTTTTCTGGCGCAAAGCCTGGGCGGCGTTGCGGAGCGCGCGGGCGGATATGAATCTGCTGGTGGCTGTTTCGCTTGCTGGAGCGGCGGTGCTGGGCGAGTGGGCGGAGGGCGCGACTCTTGCGTTTCTCTACGGACTGTCCGGAAGGCTGGAGTCGCTGAGCCTCGAAAGGGCCCGGCGGAGCGTAGCGCGGCTTCTGGAGCTGATGCCAGCGCAGGCGTGGCTGGTTCACGGAGACCACGAACACCGCGTGGAGGCGGAGACGCTGCAGCCGGGCGCGCGGGTGCGGGTGAAACCGGGCGAGCGCGTTCCCTGCGACGGCGCCGTGCTGGAAGGGGAGTCGCTGGTGGATCAGTCGCTGCTGACGGGCGAATCTGTTGCCGTGGAGAAACGCGCGGGCGACGAAGTGTTCGCGGGCACGCTGAATCAGAGCGGCACGCTGCTGGTGGAGGTGCGGCGCGCGGCGCATGACACGCGGCTGCAGAGGATGCTGCGCATGCTGGAGGAATCGGGCAGCCGCAAGGCGGAGAGCGAGCGGCTGGTAGAACGATTCGCGCGCCGCTACACGCCGGCGGTGCTGCTGCTGGCTCTGGCCGTTGCGGTCGTGCCGCCGCTGCTGGGCCGCGGCGGCTGGAGCGGGTGGCTGTATCACGGCATGGTGGTGCTGCTGATCGCCTGTCCGTGCGCGTTTGTGATCTCGACGCCGGTGACCGTGATGGCGGCGCTGGCCAGCGCAGCGCGGAACGGAGTACTGGTGAAGGGCGGCGCGTTTCTGGAAGCGGCGGGGCGGCTGAAGGCGCTCGCGATGGACCGCGCCGGAATTCTGACCCAGGGCGAGCCGCGGCTGGCGCGCAGCGAAACACTGAGCGAAGAGCAGAGGGAAGAGGTCGTACAATGGCAGCGTTGGCGCGCCGTGCGGGGCGGAGGAATTCCGCTGACGCCGAAATGGGCGGCGGCGGGCGGCATGACGCAGGCGATGACAGAAAGAATCGGCGCGCTGGCGGGGGAGGGCTGCACCGTGGCCGCGCGGCAGATCGGCGTGCTGGAGGCTTGGTGCGATGCGCCGCTGGCCGCGGCGCGCCGTCAGGTGGAAGCCCTGAGAAAGCTGGGCGTGGAGCGCATCGTGCTGCTGGCTTCCGATCCGGCGCCGGCGGCGGAAGCTGCGGCCCGGGCGGCGGGCATCACGGAGGTCCATGCTGAGCTGTCGGCGGAAGAAAAGGCCCGCGAGATCGAACGGCTCCAGCAGGAGACAGGCGCAGCCGGGATGCTGGGCGATTGCGTGGCGGACGCGGAGGCGATGAAGAGGGCAGCCTTGGGCATCAGCGTGGCGTCGCCGTCGGCGGAGGCGGCGCAGGAGACCGCCGACGTGATTGTGACGGGCCCCGCGCTGGAAAAGACGGCGTTTCTCGTGGCGCATGCACGGCGGGCGCTGCGCGTGATCCGGCAGAACATCGGGCTGGCGCTGGCGCTGAAGGCCGCGTTTCTGGCCGCCGCGGCCACGGGCAAGGCGACGCTGTGGATGGCCGTGGCTGCTGACGCGGGCGCCACTCTGGTCGTGACGCTGAACGGCCTGCGACTCCTGAGGGCCCCGGCTCATCCATTCAGAGAGGAATGACTTCGCGGAGACAATGGCTCCTGCTGCCCGTGGCGGCCCTGTTTCTGAGAGGCGAGGAAGAGCGGAGCCTGCGCGGACGGCTGCGGCAGGACGCTGCGCTGCCGCCAGCCATCACAGCGAAAGACGGACGCACGGTGGAGCTGGAAGCCGACGAACCAACCACGGCCGTGCTGCGTGACGAACGGCTGAAGGACGAGGACTTCGAGGTTCTGGGGCGGTTCCGCACGCCTGCGGTGTTCGTGGTGGACCCGATCCATGAGCGGGCGCTGTTCGTCTGGCGCGGGGGCCAAAGGCTGGTGGTGACGTACTGGTGCGATGTGTGCTCGATCCGCGCGTGGTCGCCGGGCAAGTGCCAGTGCTGCCAGGAAGAGATGCGCGTGGACCTGCGCGACCCGTCGCTGCGGGAGATGGATCTGAAGTAGACTGCCCGTGTGAAACGAGCGGCTCTGCTGATCCTCTTCGCGGCGATGACCTGCGCGGCGCAACGCTACGAGGCGCGGCTGGAAACGGCGGATGGCCTGACGGTGGCCGTTCTGCGCGACACCGTCAGCGACACCGTGGTGCGGGTGGCGCCGGAGCTCGGCAACAACTCCTACGAAATGACCGTGCGCGGGCAGCCCGTGTTCTGGTCGCCGTACCGGTCGCTGGCCGAGTTGAGGGCGAAGCCGGCGCATCTCGGCAATCCGTTTCTCTGGCCATGGGCGAACCGCATCGACGGCATGGCGTACTGGGTGCGTGGGAAAAAGTATCTGCTGAACGAGGAGCTGGGCAATGTGCGCCCGGGTCCGAACCGCACGCCGATCCACGGACTGCTGGTGTATTCGAATCTCTGGCGCTTGGCGAGCCACGGGGCGGATGCGAAGGGCGCGTTTGTGACGTCGCGGCTCGAATTCTGGCGGCGCCCGGAGCTGATGGCGCAGTTTCCCTTCGCGCACGCGGTGGAGATGACGTACCGGCTGGCGGAAGGGCGGCTGACTGTGGAGACTGCCGTCGAAAACCTGAGCGACGAACCGATGCCCGTTTCGCTGGGCTTCCATCCGTATTTCCAGATCACCGATGCTCTGCGCGACGAGTGGACCGTGACGCTGGCGGCGCGCCGCCGGCATGTGCTGGACGGGAAGCTGATCCCGACGGGCGAGACCGCACCGCTGCCGTATCCGAGGACGCTGAGCCTGAAGGGCGTGACGCTCGACGACGTGATGGATGAACTGGAGCGGGACGCGGACGGGCGGGCGCGGTTCCGCGTGGAGGGCAGGCGGCAGCGCATTACGGTCGAATATGGCGAAGCCTACGGCGTGGCGGTGGTCTATGCTCCGGCGGGCAGAGGATTCATCTGCTTCGAGCCAATGACGGCGATCACGAACGCGTTCAACGCGGCGCACGCTGGGTGGTACAGCGGATTGCCATGGATCGAGCCGCGCGGACGGTGGCGAGGCGAGTTCCGGATCGTGCCCGAAGGATACTGAAAAAGGCCCGCCGCGGGGCGGGCCTTCCGGATGAACTGTCCGAGGCCAGCTATTTGACGCCAGCAGGCTTCTTCGGCGCGGCAGCGGGGGCCGCGGCGGGAGCGCCGGCGGCAGGCTTGGCGGCGGGCGCTTCGCTGGCGCCGAAGCGCTTGTCGTACAGTTCGACGATCTGCTGCGTGATGTCGATGCCGTTGGCGGCCCAGAGCACGGGGCTCTGCTGCGAGCTGACATCGAGAACGAGCGCGAAGCCCTGCTGTTTGGCGTACTCGTCGATGACCTGCATCATGCGCTGGCCGATTTCGTTGACGAGCTTGCCTTCTTCCTGCTGCAAGTCGCTCTGCAGGTCTTCCGATTCCCACTGGAGCTTCTTCTGCTTGTCGTCGATCTCGCGGCTGATCTTGTCGCGGACTTCCTGCGAAGCGGTGTTGGCCAGCGTGGTGAGCTGGTTGCGCAGCTTCTGCACTTCGTTGTTCATCGACTCCAGCTGCTTGAAACGGGGCTCGAACTTCTGCTGGATGGACTCGCGAGCCTTGGCTCCGTCCTTGGTGGCGACAATGGCGCCCTGGATGTTGATGATCGCCACCTTCGTCGGCGTCTGCGCCGGAAGGAGAGCGGGGATCGCGGCGATCAGAGCGGCCGCGCCGAGTGTTTTCCAAACGGTTGTCACGATTTTCGGGCTCCTCGAAACTTGAATGGTAACATTGCGCTTCTAGAACGTGCGGCTGATGGTGAAGCGGAACATGGTGCGGCGCTCGAAATAGGGCGCCGGGTTGGCGAAGCTGAGAGTGGCCGCCTGGAACGTGGCCATGTTGGGGAACATGGACGGGGTGACGGCGATGGGCGGGATGAACCACTGCTGCACGACCGTCGGGTTGTAGGCCCAGTACAGGCGGAAAGGCGCGTTGACAACGGGCATCATGATCTGGAACTCGACGCCGGTCGAGGTGCGGATCCGCTGAGTGGCATCGATGACGATAGAGCGGTTTTCGAAGCCCGCCTGGGGGAAAGTGCCGTTGAGCGAGGCGATCCGGCCCGGGTTCAGCCGGAGCTGGTTCTGGAGGCTGATGCGGTTGACGCCCGCGTCGAAGAAGAGGGCGAGCGTCAGGGGGCCGACGATGGGGATGCGGTACTCGAAGTTGGCCACGCCCTGCGTGTCGCCGCCCGTGGGGACAAGCTGATAGATGGGGATCTGCTGGAGTACGTCGACGGTCTGCACCTTGCCATCGACGATGATCTTCTGCTGGCGGGCGCTGCCGTCCGGGTTGCGCACGGTGATGACGCCCTCGCTGGGGATGTAGACGAAGGGCAGGATGCTCCAGATCTCGAAGCCGCGGACATCGTTCTCGCCGCCCATGAAGACCCGGTTGAAGGGAGGCGCGACCTTGCCGCCGTAGCCGGTGATGATGCGGCCAAGAATGCGCCCGCCGATCACGTGGCGCGCCGCAAGTCCGCGGCGGAAGTAGGTGGCCGAGATGGTCGGCTCGATCATGTTCACGTTTCCGCCGAGCGGACCGCCCGCGAAAGAGACGCTGGCGAAGAAACTCTTGCCCCTGGACGGCGTGATGGGATGATCCACGGTGTTGTACGTGTAGGCCGGGATGACGCGACTGGTGACGATGCCGGACAGCGAGTTGGGCCCCTCGAAGTTGAGGAACTGCGAGTACTGGAAGTAGCTGTTCGACGACGTGTTCAGCGCGCGGATGTTGGAGCGGTCGTAGCCGTAAGTGAGGCTGAGCCGCGCAAAGATGCGGCGCAGGGGATAGCTGAGGAACACCGTGCCGCCCCAGCCGTTGGAGACGTAATTCAGCAGGTTGTCGCGGCCGATGGCTTCATACAGCGGGATGAGGTTGCGCCCTGAGAACAGCGACACTTCGCGGGCCTGGTCGTAGTTGAAACGCTGCGTGTAGATGGTGAAGCCCGCCGAGATGGGACGGTCGAACAGGTACGGCTCGGTGAAGCCGAAAGTGACGTTGCGGAGGCGGTCGCCGAGTTCAGCGCTGATGGAGAGCGTTTCACCGAGGCCGAGGAAGTTGTTGGTGGCGTAGCCGAAGCCGATGAAGCTGCCGGCGATGCCGGAGACGCCGCCGTTGAGGGTGACGCTGTTGCGGCCGCGCTCCTTCACCTTGAGCGTGATGTCGACCGTGCTGTTGCGCGTGTCGCGCGTGATGGTGGCGGCTTCTTCTTCCTTGAGCGCCTCGAAGTAGCCAAGCTGGTTGAGGCGGAGGATGCTCAGCTCCCAGAGGCGCGTGTTGTACATGTCGCCTTCGTCGAGCAGCAGCTCGCGGCGGATGACCTTGTCGCGGGTCGTGGTGTTGCCCTGGAAGTCGATGCG
>Ga0073932_1007366_pt1 | contig 10670 bp, 9 predicted proteins | sample DewCreD2012metaG_FD_76967 | JGI IMG/M metagenome (GOLD analysis project Ga0073932, IMG submission 76967) | Hot spring sediment bacterial and archeal communities from British Columbia, Canada, to study Microbial Dark Matter (Phase II) - Dewar... ...
CATCGGGAGTGTGCCTTTGACTCGGACATGCCCGCGTCGGCTTTGTGACGAAGTTCGTGCGCGGCAATGAACGCTTCTTGGAAGAGCTTTTCAGTCGCGCCATTGTCAGTGAGCAATCCCGTAGGGACTGCCAACTGAAACACAAGAAAGTCTTTCTCGTTCCCCGGCGTAAAATCGAAATCAGGCCACGGAGACCGAGTGCGAATGAAATCTTCCGTCGCTGCGATGACGTGCGCCAAATAGAAAGCGAGGAGGTTTCTCACAAGAACAGAATCCTTTTGTGAACGACGGAGCGGATTGAGCGTGTTGAGGACGCGAATCCGGGAGTGCTCCAGGGACGATCCTCCGGCAACGTGCGCGGCCAGCATCTTCAAGTACGGAACAGTGGCGCAACTGTTCAAGGCAGCAGGCGGGACAAGGCAATCGCCAGTTATGCCGACGAGACTTGGCAAAAGCCCGTTGCGGTGAGTTGCGAAGTCCACAACGATAGCCCGCGAGCCCGGCGTGTTGTTGTCTCGCAGCACGACTTTTGTGAAACTCGTACCGAAATCAATTCCAGCGACTAGGAAATGCCGTGGCATACAAAGATGTCTTAACCGGTTAGCACCTCGAAGATCCCGCAGGCAACTTCGGAAAACGTTTCCTTTAGGTCGGCGGACTTTTCCCGGAGCTTGGTCAATTGCCGCTCGCGTTCCGCTTCCAAGTTGGCAAGTTGCCGCCGGAAACCCAGCAAGCCTCGTTGGGCTTCCGCGTTGCCTCGTTCTGCCGTGGCAATTCTTCTCCGCTGAGTTTCAATGCGCCGGTTGAAATGCGAGGTCACCTGCTGTCGCCGAATGTCCAGCTTCTGCGCTTGATCTTCACGGAACATTCGTTGCGCACTCTTGAGTTCGTTAGCGAGCGCCTCCCGCAGATGTGCGAGGTCGGCAGAATGGTCTGCGCACTCACGGAGAAACGCGCTCTCGCCGCGGTCTAAGGCGGTATTCAACAATGCCTCGGCGCGTGTGCCAGTCATGAGGGTGTTTGTCGGCAGATGTTTGACAGCGTAGTAGAACGCATCGCGTCGTGTGATGCCCTCCAACGTCATGCGATACACGAGATAGAAATACCTGCCGGCCGGAAAATCCGGTGTCTGAACGCGGACGGCAGAAACTCTGTGCCACTCGTTGTTTGCCCGCTCGTTCTCCTTCGTAATCCAACGGAAAAACGGATGTAAATGAGTGACCAGCACGAGCTGATGAAACTCGCGCCTGAAACGCTGATGCACCGCCGGATCGAACGTCACACTGACTGTGCGCGTTGTTCTCTGAAATCCGTCTGGCCACGGGTAGTCCTGATTCTGGCAAAACACCTCGAAGTCCGACATCGCTTTGAAGCTGAATTTCAACTCGAGACAATCAGCGGCGGGGTTGTCCCAAGCAACGATACATGCATCGTTGCCTTGGTAGTGGCCGGCAAAAAAATCCTCCGCGTGCAGGCGGAGTTCGCTGGGCTTGATGTAGCGACCGAGACGCTGGCTCTCGCCAATTTGCTCCGAAAGGAGGTCTTGGAATGCAATCAAAGCTCCCGTCGAGTTTTCCAGTTGTTCCTCCATTGCCGCGCGAGTGCAAACTGCCTGCGCGGTCTGCTCGGCTCTCTCCGCGATTTGTTGCGGCGTGAGGTCTTCGCGAAAGATCTGTGCGGTGAATTTTGCGACTTCTTCCCCCAAGATGCCCTCTAGCGCACCGATAGTGTGCTCAAAGACTCCGATCTTCGCGTAGAGATGACTGAAGATGCTGCCGTCAATGGTGTCGCGGACGTGAAAGTTGATGATCACGATGTTTGGCGATTGCTGGCCGATGCGGTCAATACGCCCGATGCGTTGCTCCACTCGCATCGGATTCCATGGCAAGTCATAGTTGACCACGACGCGGGCAAACTGGAGGTCCACGCCCTCTGCTCCAATTTCCGAACAAAGGAGGATTCGGTTTTCGTCGCTCGCAAACGTTTGTAGGATTTTGTCGCGCTCATACCGGTCTTCAATATCGCCGGTGACCGCAACTGTGTGGAAGCCATCGGCTTCAAGTCGCCGTTGAAGGTACGCAATGGTGCTTTTGAAAAACGCGAAGATAATGATTTTGTCCTTTCGGGAAATAGTGACCTCGCCGCCCTTGTCAGAATGCAGTTTGGCATTGGCGTCAATTAGTCGCAACGCATCGCGAAGCGCGGCATACTTGGAATCCGAACGCTCGAAATCGAAATTTGCCAATCGTCGAATCTCATCCGGCGACGGTAAACTTTCGCCGTCTTCCGGATCAAATTCGCCCTCAAAATCATCCTCCAACTGCTCCATTTCCTCGAAGCCGCCCCATTTACCTTCGCGTACCGCTTCAGCGACTACCGGCAGACTGCTCGACATGCGCAGTGCCGGATGAATGAGATGAAAGCTGGTCACAACGTCGCCTCGGCTTCGCACCTCGTTTCGTACAAGTGAGAGCACCGCTTTGTAGAAGGCAGCTTCTTCACTAGTGAGCGTCACCGGAAACGTGACCGGCTGTCGGAGCACCCGATTCTCAATCACGTCTCGCTTGCGTGTCCGGTTGATAAAACTACTCAATAGATTCATCCGCTCAGCCGCGTGACGGATTTCAACTCGCTGCCGTGTCGAACCGTCAAAGCCGTCCAGCAACTCGCGCATTTTCTCTCGCGCTTCCGCTGAATCGAGGCGGTCGAGAAGCGGCTTCACGTCATCCGGCTGCCACGAAGCAGCGGCCAGAGCATTTTGAAGCTGCACAATCGGCACGTTCTGCTGCCGCAGCATTTCAAAAACGAATTGGTCGCGGAACACCTCCGGATCAATCAGCCGCAGCAGTGCATAAAGGTCACGACTGGCGTTGTGAATGGGAGTGGCGGACAAACAGACAGTGGCCCCGGCCGAGGCGGAAAAGATTTCGCCGGCAAGGTACGATGCCGAGCCAGTGTTTTTCATCGTGTGCGCCTCGTCAAACACAACCATATCAACGAACGGCTCAGCGCCCTCCCATTCGCGCAACCGATGCAAAAGCTGGACGCGTGGCGGAAGCCGGCGATCTAAGGTTTTGCCGGTCTCTCTCGTCTCATCCCGAAGTTGCTGCAATTGGGCGCGCTCAGTCCTGAACGGACGCAGCGAGTGATACGAGGTCACCAACACGAAACTCAGCCGCGCCCCTTTGCGCTCGAAACGATCCAAGAGTTCAAGAAGACGTCTCGCGTCTGTCGCTTCAGCCGGCAACTGGAATCGGTCTTGAAGCTCGCGCAGCCATTTCGGACAAAGCGTCGGCGGGCAAACCACGAGCAACCTTCTGGCCTTTTCGCGGGCTTGCCACTCCGTCCAGATGAGGCCGGCTTCGATCGTCTTACCCAAGCCGACCTCGTCGGCGATGAGCAAACGATTGGTCGCCGACTCGATGAAACGAAGCACGGGCTTGAACTGATGAGCGTAGAAATCAATCTCCGACGTCTTCATGGAATAGAAGACGTCAGTAAGCAAACCGCGCAGCTTCTCGAACGTGATTCTCCGCCGAAGGTCTTCGACCGTGCCGTAGCGACCACTCCGGACATCGCTATCCGGATCGGCTCTTCCCGCGTGGTCGCGCAGAACCAGTTGCGAAACGTCAACGAACTCAAACTGGCTACCCCAGTCCACTTCCGCCATCAAGAAGTGGAACATCTGCTTCTTGCCGGTAAGCACGCCAAGGCGTCCGGGATTCGCCCGGTGGAACACGGCTTTGCCTGCAGCAATATCGGCAGCTTCCATACGCAAACTCGTAGCGCGAGCCTACAAAAACGTCGGTAAAACGAAAAGCCCAATGCGACTGCCGGTAAGGCTACCGCTTTGAATCGTCCAGCCGCGCAATTGCCAGACCTCGCGCAGTTCGCGGCGGATGAACTCGGCGATGAATTCCTCGAAGAGTTGGTTCATGTCGAACAGGAACGCGAAGGTTTCGGTGCGGCCGGGACTGGGTTGCGGGCCGGTGCCGGTCCAGAACATCTGGGCCAGTTTCAGCAGCGGACGATAGAGGTGGCCCTCGTTGGCGCGGCGACGATGGCGGAGCATCCATTGGCCGGCCTCGTCGAAATCGTGCGGCTGCGGGGTGACATCGGCCACGTCGGCAAACACGGCACGCAGTTGCGTCAGGTGCCGGCGGGTGTCGGTCCATTGCGACCAGCGGGAGAGGCGATGGACGGTGGCTTTGAAGAGACGGTTGGGGAGGTTGTCCTCGGTGAATTCGTCGTAGGCGACATCGAACCGGTCGCGTCGCCAGCCGTCGGGGCGACCGGCTTGGGCGGCGATGAGCCAGCGGCCTTTGAGAACGTCGAGCCGGTCCTCGATGGTCACGTAGCCGCGCAGGATTTCGCGGCGGACGGCGTCCCAGAGCCGGTGGGCAAAGACCCAAAAGAGGATTTCACTCAGGGGCGCGCGCTGTTCGGTCAGGCGGCTAATCTCCGGCTCGGTCACGTTGAGCTTGCGGGTGTAGCTGAGCAGGAACAACAGATTGGCGGTGGCTTCGCGTTCCTTGGCGTCCTCGTGCCGGTACATCTTGGGCAGAACCTGCAAGGTGGTCCGTGGCAGTTGCACGACCCCGACGAAGGAAGTTGCCCGCGTTTCCCGCCACCCGACCTCGAACATGCGCTCGTTACGAGGGCCACGGAGTTTGTTCAGCGCGTCCCTCTCGCTGTCCGAAAGCAAATCGCGGATTGCCTCGTGCTCGAAGACGCTGACGGATTTCATCACGGCGCGCAGTATGCGCGCTCGCGCCAGCGGAATCAAGATTACGGGTCTGGCGAACCGTTCAGGTTTTCGTGTAAACCTCCACGCCCTTCTCAACAAACTCTTTCGACTTTTCTTCCATTCCTTTTTTCAGCGCCTCCTCCTCGGCGATACCGTGTTGCGCCGCGTATTTCCGCACGTCTTCTGTAATCTTCATGCTGCAAAACTGGGGACCGCACATGCTGCAAAAATGCGCCAGATTCGCGCCTTCGGCGGGCAGAGTTTCATCGTGAAATTCTCTGGCGGTCTCGGGGGTGGGCGAGAGATTGAATTGGTCTTCCCAGCGAAATTCAAACCGCGCTTTGGAGAGGGCGTCGTCGCGGAGTTGCGCGCCGGGATGACCCTTCGCCAAATCCGCCGCGTGCGCCGCAATCTTGTAGGCGATGACGCCGTCCTTCACATCCTTCTTGTTGGGCAACCCCAGATGTTTCTTCGGCCGTTTTCAATCACGTCTCCGCCAAGCTCTTGAGTCCCTCAACAAACCGGGCGTCATCCTCGATGGATTGCGCCCGATAAACCTCCCGCTCATCTGCCGAATCGCCGGCGCCGACTTTGACCGTAACGGTTTGGACAAACTTCTTGCCGAGAATTTCCTCCAGCTTTTTCCCATCGCCGTAGAAATACTCCTGCAAGAGCGGCATCACTTTGTGCTCCCACGCAAACCGCAGGTCGGCGACGTTCTCCAGATTCATCAGGTAGCTGTGGCCGATCTGGTGGTCGCGGTCGAGATACGCCTCCAACTTCCGATTCAACGCCGTCAGCAGTTTACCAAGCGGCACGCCCGCCACTTCGCCGAGCAGTTCCGGCTGTGGCATCAACTCCACAAACGTGAACCGCCGCCGCAACGCCACGTCCAGCAACGCAATGGACCGGTCCGCCGTGTTCATCGTACCGATGATGAGCAGATTCGGCGGCGCGCCAATTCCTCGCCGCAAATCCGGCAGCGTCACCTTGATCTCGTTGGCCGCCCCCAACCGCTTGTCCGTGCTTACTGCAGTGGCGCGATCTTGACCAGCGATTGCTTGCTTTGTCCACGCTGCCAGTCGTCCATCAACTCCTGTTGGTGGAGTGTGGCCCATTCGATGTCCAAGTCCAAGACGCGTGGCGACAAATGACCGGCAAAGACGGACAGCGTCCGAATCTCATTCAGCGCCTCCTCCTCGCCATAGCTGGCGTGAAAGTGCGGTGGATTGTGATCGTCGAAGAACATCTTGATCACGATCCCAAAGAATCGGCTGATCTCAGGCACAGGCCGGCTCGTGCTTCAGCGCCGGGAAAACGTCTTCCGGTCGCTGCTGGGTGGCTTGGAGGTAGAGCGCATCGGGGCAGAGGTCAATCTGGTCGTTCCAGATCAACTCACCGGAATCGCCGATGCGCACTTGCTGGAAAACGGTGTAGTCCGTCCACGGCGCGAACACCCCTTGGCCGACCAGCCGGGAAAGATCAACCACCCCGCTCTTGCCGTCCGCGAACTGGAGATCCAACCGGTAATCCGTCAGCACCTTGACGCTCGTGATCTTGTGCATGGCAATCCTATTGCCAATCTCAACGAGGCCGGCAAGTCCGCGTCAACTGCCAGCCAGTTCTGTCAGTGCCTGCACAAACTCGCTGTCCGTCCGAATTGTTTGCCGACGGTAAACCTTTCGCTTCTCTCCATTCTCGTCGCCGCCAACTGGGATTTCATCAGATTGGACGAACTTCTTGCCGAGGATTGCCTCCAATTTCTCACCATCGCCGTAGAAATACTCCTGCAACAGCGGCATCACTTTGTGCTCCCACGCGAACCGCAGGTAGGCGACATCCTTCAGCCCCATGAAATAGCTGTGCCCGATCTGGTGGTCGCGGTCGAGATACGCCTCCAACTTCCGATTCAACGCCGTCAGCAGTCTGCCGAGCGGCACGCCCGCCACCTCGCCGAGCAGTTCCGGCTGCGGCATCAACTCCACAAACGTGAACCGCCGCCGCAACGCCACGTCCAGCAGCGCAATCGACCGGTCCGCCGTGTTCATCGTGCCGATGACGAGCAGATTCGCCGGCACGCCAAACTCCTCGCCCGAATACGGCAGCGTCACCTTGATTTCGTTGGCCGCGCCCAGCCGTTTGTCCGGCTCGATCAACGTGATCAACTTGCCGAAGCCGAGTCAGACGAGACGCCGAGGGGGCAGGGCGGCACCCCTTCGAGATATTCCCCCGGTTGATCTCGTCAATCACCAGCGCGTAGGTGAGCGCCGGGTCTTGCTGTGCCCGCCGGCACAACCGCTTGAATACGCCGTCCTTGACCTCATAGCGGACATTGCCGTCCGCATCGCTCACCGGTCGCAACCCCTCGACGAAATCCTCGTAGCTGTAGGATTGGTGGAAGGTGACAAATTCGACGTTGCGTGAGCTGGCTTTGACGGTGGACATGGTCTCAAGCGGTAGCAAGTAACTCACTAACTTGACTTACGGTGGTTTCACCGGCTCGGACAGCTTCTTTTCGTTTCGCCATTGAGTCGGCAATAGCTTGTGCAATTCGTTTTTGCTCAGCGATTGACGGGATGGGAACAAGCACTTTTGATAGGTCCTCAATCGAAATGGACGGAATCGCGTGGCCGGTCATAAGGCGTCTGATTTGTCGAAGGAAGAATTCAGTTCGCATATAGGCCAGGAGGAATAGAGGTTCGATCCCGTGAATGTTTCGCAATACGGCAAAACCGTTGGAGCAGATTGCCCCGTCTTCTTCGTCGGTAATCAGCGCCGTGGCCTGTTTAGATGTTCCGGTGCTTGCGCCGGAAACTGCCGTGATGATGTCGCCCGATTGCACCCGATACGTTGCCCGGGAAGGAGCTTCATGGGCTTTGATGACCTGTTGGGAAACCACCTGCATTGAGCGTGCGTCCACATCCGAAATGGCTATGTATTTGATCTCGGCATCCGCTGCCAACCGGAAGTCGTCGGATTCAGACAGAATGTCGGCGATTGCGCCCAGCGGTTTCGCGCCCTCAGCTTGGAGTCGTTCAATCAACTGTTGATCGCATGGAAGATAATGTTCGACATCCAGTCGGGAATTCATCTGCGTTGCATTCAACGTGAAAATGCTGTCTGTGTGCGCTGTGTCCTCTCCGTTGCTGAGACGGCGGTAAGCCTCAGCGACGGCATCGGTGTCGTCGTCAGGGATGTGAGTTCCTGACGCGGCACGGATCAATCGCCCGTTCTCGTCACGTTTATAGACCGGTTGCCCTTTCACGTCGTAGCCGATGTTGTGGATACGAGCCATGAAAACCCTCTCGGCGGCTGCCGGTAGCTTCTGCAACAATAGCAGCGAGGTCTTGATACCGGTTCCATAGGGGACAAACGCCTCTTGTGGAATGGACACAACGCCCAAGATTTTCGCAACGGAACGAATCCAGAAACGGATGTGCGCGTTGGAAACATTCTGCAACAAGCCATCCGGCAACACAATCGCCATGCGTCCGCCCGGTCGGAGAAGCTTCAGGCACTTTTCGATGAACAGGATTTCCGGCGATTGGCCCGGCAATACTTGATTGGTTGCTTCCCATCCGTTGCCGACCGTCTTGTTCCACCTGCGCGCAAGGAGGTAAGATTTCAGAATTCGCTGGTCCTCAATCTTGCCTTTGCTGCCGAACGGGGGGTTGGTGAGGACGATATCAGCCATTCCGGTCAGGTGCTCGTGCTCCAAGAGTGCATTGGCGCAAAGAATCTCCGTGCCGCTGCCGCCCTCAAAAGCAAGCCGAATGGAAGCCGACAAGGCGACATCAGGATTGAACTCAATTCCGCGCAAATGCCCCTTGATATACGATGCCCTGTCGAAGTTTTTGTGCTGTTTGGCAAGAAACGCCAGCGTTTGAATCAAAAATCCGCCGCTGCCACATGCCGGATCAATGACCGTCTCATTAGGTGTTGGGGCAATCATTTCCACGGCCAGCCTGACAATCGGGTGCGGAGTGAAATACTCGCCTCGGTCGCCCCGTTGGTGCCGGTAAACAAACGCCTGAAAAGCTTCTCCCTTAATGTCTCCCGGAGTCCTCAACAAGCTGATGTGCTGTAGCCGCGCGACGACGAAGGCAAGCGTCAACGGCTTCAATTTTAGGCTTTCATCGGCAAAAAACTCCGGGTGCTCGTTCCGAATGGTTTTGTAAAGCTTGTTGAGACGCGACTCAAACCCGCTCGTCTTGTGAGCAAGAAGGCTTCGGTGTTCGTCTGACGCGATGCCAAACTGCAACCCTTCGCGGCCATGGTGCTGCTCGTCATAAAGTTTCATTACGAGCAATTTGACCATCTCGTGAAAAATTTTATCCTTCAACATCCCCTCATTGGCGTAGATGTTGTTATGGCACTCGTCGAAGACCGCCGAAAGGTTCAAGGATGGCTTTAGTTCATCGGCGCGTGGCAGCCTGTCCGGCAACAGACTGCTCTCGGAGTAAAGAAGTTGCTGCTCTTTGACCAAGGATTTCTTGCCGGGCTTGGTCTGATAGACGGCCCGTGATCGCTTTTGTTTAGCCCGCGTTTTCATCGTCAACTGCGAAGTACCGGTTATCAATTTGCATGTCCTTTTCTTGAACACTGTCTGTTGGATCAAGCGTCTTGTAAACCATGTCGAAATCCTCGGACCAGTCCTCAGTGATACAGAGAGACACCTTGCCTTGATCATCGGTAAAAACGAACCCCATGATGTAGTTTTGCTGGAGGTGATTGGAATCGTCACCCGACGATTCCAAATTCTGCGGATTGGCAAACACAAACTTGTGCTCAGGATATCGCAGCACGATATCAATAGCGACGATGTTGAACTCGTCTTTACGCGGAGTGGCCTGAGTCCGCTCACTTGCGCCCGATGTGCCGGACACAAAGTGCGTCTCCAGGACTTTCACCTTGGACATTACGTATTCCAGACGTTTCGCGATCATATCGTTAATCTCGTCGCGGGTAAATCGACGCAAGGCCGCTATCGCTCGAGCCTTTTCCGTGTCTCTCGTCGGCTTATATCTCTGGACTTCCTCATACTCGTAGAGGGTCGAGGCATACTCCGTCGAGAATTTGGGCAAGTTTGCGGCGATCCAATCCACGACCTGTTTCTCGACATCCTTCCGCTGATTGATCCACGGAATCTTGTCTGCGTGCTCCACAAGAAAACTCTTTAGCCTCTCGTAGTTGTACAGGCGATGCCATTTCTCCGAATTCGATTTCACACCTTTCGATTCCAACACGTACCAGTGTTTGGCGTCCCGTTTCCGAAAATAAAAGTCGCCGTGATGTTGCGGGTGCTTTCGCCCCTCCCATTTCTCGCGGATTCGTTTGATCTCACACCCGTATTCACCCTCCAATTTTCTTTTCAGCAAGAGTTCAGTAATTGAGCCGCTCACATATCCCTGAGCGTTTGGGCTGTGTTTCAGCGCCTCAAGGAACACTTCGACGCTTGTCTTGAAGACGCGCCTTACAAATTGCGTGAGCTTCTCAAAGATTGTCATAAATCCATCGTGTTTGCTGAAATTGCATACTTGGTGTCGCTGCTGGACCGAGGCGGAGTTTAGCGTTCCGCCGGTGACTATCAAGCTCGCAGTGGATTCTTATTTCGCGGCGGATGAATTCGGCGATCAATTCCTCGAAGAGTTGGTTCATGTCGAACAGGAACGCGAAGGTTTCGGTGCGGCCGGGGCTGGGTTGAGGGCCGGTGCCGGTCCAGAACATTTGGGCCAGTCTCAGCAGCGGACGATAGAGGTGGCGTTCGCCGATGCGGCGCCGGTAACATTCCATCCAGTGGCTGGCCTCGTCGAAATCGTGCGGCTGCGGGGTGACATCGGCCACGTCGGCAAACACGGCACGCAGTTGCGTCAGGTGCCGGCGGGTGTCGGTCCATTGCGACCAGCGGGAGAGGCGATGGACG
>Ga0073932_1007369_pt1 | contig 10668 bp, 8 predicted proteins | sample DewCreD2012metaG_FD_76967 | JGI IMG/M metagenome (GOLD analysis project Ga0073932, IMG submission 76967) | Hot spring sediment bacterial and archeal communities from British Columbia, Canada, to study Microbial Dark Matter (Phase II) - Dewar... ...
ACCCTCGACCGGCCCGCACGCCATCCACCCAGCCCTATTTCCTCACCATCGCCCGCGAGCAGGACGTTCAGGAACACCTCCAGCATTTGCTGGAAGAAATCAACGAGGTGCGAGCCGTCTCCGGCCTGGCTGGCGCCCTGGTGGCCGCCCAGCGCGCCTTTCAGCCGGGGTTCAAGGATGGATTGCTCGTGGACTGGGGCGCCAGCGAGACCGTCGTGGTCGTTTTGCGGGATGGTGAAGCCGTGTTTGTATCTGGTTTCTCCTCCGGCAGCCACGTTCTGGTCCAAACCGTGGCGGCGGCCTGCAAGCTGACCGAGCCGGAGGCCGAGGCGCGGTTGCGGGCCGAGGACCTACTCAACGGCCCGCAGAAGCTGCCTGCGCTGTGTGCGGCCGTGGAGGCCTGGCTGGCAGCACTGACCAAGGTGCTCGACGAATGGCGGCAACAGGAAACCGCGGCCCCGGCAGGCGCTGGCGCCCGGTTGCCCGTGCTGTTGTCCGGAGGCGCAGCGGGTGTGCCCGGCCTGCTGGCTTGCCTGGCCAACCGCGTGGACTACCAGTTCAGTTCCTGGCCGGAGTTGCCCTGCAATGGCCGCGCCCTGCCGCTTTCGGACTTCGCTGTGGCCTGCGGCACGGCCCTGGAGGCTTGCCTTCGCCCGCCCGACGCCCCCTCGCTGTTGCCACCGTCCCTCCGCGCCCATGCCCGGCACCTCAGGCGTGTTGTCCGTCTAAATGCCATCGGTCTGGGGGTTCTGCTCCTGACGGCCTTGCTGTTGGCCGGCGCCACCTGGCGAAAGGCCGCGCGGGCGGCGGAAAAACGAGCCTTGGCGCGCGCTGGCGAAGCTGCCCTGGCTCAGGTCCAAGAACTGGCCCAACTGGTCCGGCAGCGCGACCGCGCGTTCGAGCTGTCCTGGCCGCTGTTGGACCACCAAGAGCGGACACTGGACCTGCTGCACACGCTGCGTCGGCTGCAGGAGGCCCGCAGCCGCCACGATTTCTGGAGCGTGTTGCTGGCCGACTCGGACAGTTACGCGCGCGGGAGCACCCTGCCCCAGGCGACGACCAACCGCGCGGGGCTGACCAACCTGCCCCCGCTGCTGGAAGAACCGCTCGCCAAACCGGCCTTTGTGGCCGAGGTTTGCATCCCGGCTACCGGGGAGCAGACCCTCAAAGTGTTGGCCGACCTGGTGACCGAACTGCGCAAGGACGAGCTGTTGGGACGGGTGGATTCGCTGCCGGCGACCCAGCGCAGGGCCTGGGTGGACCCGAAGGTCCTCATTCCCGACCGCCATTTCGCCATCGCGGTCGAGTGCGCCGACCGGGGCTGGCGTGCGCTGTTTCAGGCTGTCAAACTGCCGGAGGTCCGCAGCGGCACCAACGTGCTGCGGCGGTTGGCCCCGTTGCCCTCAACCCGCTTCCGCGCCGGTCCGCCGCCTGCTCAGGCCGGCGCCATCGCCACTGAGGAATGATCTCCGAACGCAAATTGCGCCGGTTTCAGTTCGGCCTGTTGCTGGGCGCCGCCGCGCTGTTTGGCTTTTACTGGTTTGCCTATCGCAGCCTGAGCGCGTGGGCGCGGGACTTGGACCAGCCCACCACCGCCGTTTGGAAACGCCTCATCGCCACGGCCCAGACCAACGCCCATGTGCGCGCCCTGGACCCGGCCACCCTGCAAGCCGCCGTCCAGCAAATGCGGCAGGCGGCCGTCACCATGCAGCAGGCCGCCGACGCAGTGCGCGCCCGAATCAGCTTGGACGCGGACACAGCCGCGCTGATGGGCCAGGAGTTCCAACTGTTGGAATACGATCGCCAGCGCCTGCGGGTTCGCGCCGAGTTGCAGGCCGCGGCGGCTCAGCAAAAGGTGCTGCTGACTGCCGCGGCCCTGGACGGTCTGCCGGAGTTCGCGCCGGAGCTGGCCCGCCCCCAGCTCTTGTGGGCCCAACTGGCCCTGGCTCGTCAACTGGTTGCCACCGCCCTGGCCGCCCAGCCGCGTGCGGTGAGTAACCTGACCATGTTGCCCACGCTGACCCACGGCCCGGTGGACGGGCGCTCCCCGGCCCTGCATCAGTTCCGGATGCGGCTGGAGCTGATCGGCCCGGCTGCCAGCGCGGTGCAATTCCTGCGCAGCCTGCCTCTGCTGGAGGGCGAACTGGCGGCCGCCGGCCTGCCGGCGATTGCGGGTAAGACCCAGCCGTTTTTCCTGGACCGGCTCATCCTGAAAAACGTGTCGGCCAACCCGGACGAAACCAGCCTGGAGGCGGTACTGACGGCTTTCTGCGTGCCCCCCGAGTCGGAGGTTACCCCATGACTCAATGGTTCGATCGCAGTTACGGGATGGCTGTCCTGATCGTGGCGGCGGCCGTCCTGATTGCCGGCTTGCTGGTCAGCGATTTGCGGGACGCCCCGGCGGAGCTGCCGCGTTTTCAACCCGTGCAGGCTGGCGCGTTGCTCGTCCCCACCAATCCCGGCCTGCCCGCGTTGTTCTCTCCAGCCGCGCTGACCAACGCCGTTGTCCTGTCCAATGCGCCAATCCCGTTTGTCACCACCTATTTCCGGCCGCCGCCCCCGCCCCCGCCTCGCAAGACGCGCAAGGTCAAGCTCACCTACAACGGCTTCTTCGAGACGGCCACGGGCCAGAAACGGGTTTACGTGCTGGTGGATGACAAACTGGCCGTGCTGCCGCCCGGCGCCGCGGTGGTGGCCGACCTCATGATCTCCAACATTCTCCGCACGGAACTGACCTTGCAGCAGGCAACCCAGGCGGTGACCATCCCGTTCCGCGGTAGCAAAGAGGTCGAAGTGCCCGCCGAATGAATGCCCCCCCCCAACCACGCGATGTCGGCGACCTGCTGCGCGAGCAGGGCATCCTGTCGGACAAGCAGCTCGAGTTGGTCCGGCGCCGCCAGGCCCGGCTGGGCATTCCGCAACACCAGGCTGTCGTGGACCTGAACTACGCTTCCGAGGAGGCTACCTACCGCGCGCTGGCTCAAATCCACGGCCTGCCGTTTGCCGACGTGAGCGCCACAGCGCTGGACCCGGCGTTGGTAACCCAGGTCCCGCTGAAGCTGGTCTTTCATTACCACCTGCTGCCGCTGGCCCTGGAAGGCGACCTGTTGACCGTGGCGGTGGCCGAGCCGCTTCAACCCATCGAGCAGGGCAATCTTCGCCTCCTGCTCAACAAACGCCTCCAGTTCGTCATCACCACCCCCAGCGCCATCCATGCCACGCTGCGCCGGCACTTCGGGCTGGGCGCGGAAACCATCCAGCAGTTGCGCGAGGAGCGCGCCGCCGACGACACCACCTTCGAGTCGGTTTTTGACGTGCGGCCAACCGAGGACGACGCGGCGGTCCAGGCCTCGATCGCCCGGTTCGTAGACCAACTGCTGGTCGAGGCGCTGCGTCTGGACGCCACCGACATCCACATCGAGCCGTATCCGGACGAGATTCGGCTGCGCTATCGCATTGACGGCGTGCTCCACCGCATCCCCGTGCCGGCTGAATTGCGCAAGCTGCACGCCGCCCTGGTCTCGCGCTTCAAAATCATGGCCGGGCTGAACATCGCCGAGAAACGCCTGCCCCAGGACGGCCGCATTGCCATGAAAACCGGTCGCGAGACCTACGACCTGCGCGTCTCGGTCATTCCCACCAATCATGGTGAAACCCTCTGCCTGCGCGTGCTGGGGCGTCAGAGCCTCTTCTTGGACCTGGCCCAACTGGGCATGGAGCCGGAGCAGGAAGCCCTCATGCGCCAACTGACCGAACTGCCCCAGGGCATGGTCCTGCTCACCGGCCCCACCGGCAGCGGCAAAACCACCACCCTCTACGCCGCCCTGGCGCACGCCAACGACGAGGGCCGCAAAATCATCACCATCGAGAACCCCGTCGAATACCAGTTGGCCGGCATTACCCAGATTCAAACCCGCGAGGAAATCGGCCTGACCTTCGCCAGCGGCCTTCGGTCCGTGCTCCGGCACGACCCGGATGTCATCCTCATCGGCGAAATCCGTGATCCGGAAACGGCCGAAATCGCCGTCCGCTCCGCCCAGACCGGCCACCTGGTCTTCTCCACGTTGCACACCAACGACAGCATCAGTGCCGTCACCCGGTTGCTGGAGATGGGCATCGAACCCAGCGTCCTGGGCTCGTCCCTGGTCTGCAGTATCGCGCAGCGGCTGGCTCAGCGCATCTGCCGCCACTGCCTGGTGGCCGATCCGCAGCCCGACCCCGAGTTGATGGAGGAAATGGCCCAGACACTCGGCATCCCCGCCGCCGAGGCTCGTGCCTGGACCGGCCAGGGCTGCGTGGAGTGCCAGAATCGCGGCTACCGCGGGCGCGTCGCGCTCTACGAGTTTTTCCTCCTCAACGAGGAGATCGCCGACCTGCTTGAACCCGGAGTCAAAACCGGAACGCTCCGCCAAGCGGCGCGCCGCCTCGGCTGGCGCTCGCTGCGCGAGAACGGCTGGATCAAGGTGCAGTTGACCCTCATCACCGTAGCCGAGCTGCAACGCCTGACCCGCCGGGTCAAACCGGTCCCCGCCGTTTAAGCCGGTTGCGTCCGCTCCCTCGCGACTGCCCGGTCGCGTCGCCGGGCCGCCCCGGGCGCAGCCGCGATCCGTCCGCGAGTCCCTGCCGCCATCACGTCCCAAGGCGGAGAGCGCACCCCTGCCGGTGGAGGCCTCTTTCAATGAGCCACACCACAGCTACTTGAATCCTGAGCGGCCCGCACGCGGGCGTCGAGGCGGCCCAGCGAGGTCGTTTTGGCCTTGTGCCGACGCGCGGCGTTCGACACCCTGCCCGCGCCAGGGCCCACGGAATGTGGACGGACGAACCCCGCCAGGGCCGGAAGGCAGCAACGGTAGCCTGCTCCGCATCGGCCGTGGTCACCCTGGCATTCTTCGTTTACGCGCCCCGCGGTCCGTCCTAGGATGCCCCCGGCAAGCGGCCCGGGCTGCCCGGCCGTTCGAAGCTCGAAGCGCTGATGTCGTATCAAGTCATAGCCCGCAAGTACCGACCGCAACGGTTTGCCGACGTGGTGGGTCAGGAGCACGTGACCCGCACGCTGAGCAACGCGATTGCCCAAAATCGCATTGCGCACGCCTACCTGTTCTGCGGCCCGCGCGGCACCGGCAAGACCACCATCGCCCGTATCTTTGCCAAGTGCCTCAATGCCACCAACGGGCCAACGGTGGAGTTCGCCGACGATGACCCCCGTTGCGTCGAGATTGCCGAGGGGCGGTCGCTGGATGTGCTGGAGATCGACGCCGCCAGCAACCGGGGCATTGACGAGATTCGCGGCCTGCGCGAGACGGTCAAATACGCCCCGGCACAGGCGCGGTTCAAGATCTACATCATTGACGAGGTCCACATGCTGACCAAGGAGGCCTTCAACGCCCTGCTCAAGACGTTGGAGGAGCCGCCGGCTCACGTGAAATTCATGTTTGCCACCACCGAGCCGGAGAGGGTGTTGCCCACCATCCTGTCCCGCTGCCAACGCTTCGACCTGCGCCGCATCCCCTCGGTCCTCATCGTCCAGCACCTGGCCCGCATCGCCACGCTTGAGAAAGTGACCATCACCCCCGCGGCCCTCCACGCCATTGCCCGTGGCGCCGACGGCGGCATGCGCGATGCCGAGTCCACCCTGGACCAGCTCATCAGCTTCTGTGGCGAAAAGATCGAGGAAGCCGACGTGCTCTCGATGTTTGGCTTGGCCGCTCAGGAGCAATTGCTCGACCTGGCCGGGATGCTGTTGCGCGGGGAGGCGTTGGATGCCTTGCGCCGGCTGGACGAGCTGGCCCGCAACGGCAAGGACCTTGGCCGCCTGTTGGGCGACCTGCTCAACCATTTCCGCAACCTGCTCGTCTTTCAGGCGTCCGGGGGCGACCTGGGCCTGCTGGAGGTGTCCGAGGCCGAGGCCGCTGCGCTGAAAACCCAGGCGGGCCAGGTAACCACCGAGGCGCTCACCCGCATTCTGGAGGTGCTGGCCGACGCGGACTATCGCCTCCGCGACGCCGCCTCCAAGCAGATTCTGCTGGAGATCACCCTGCTCAAGGTCGTTGAGGCCCGGCAGGCGGTCAGCCTGGATGCGGTCCTCAAGACGCTGCACCAACTCCGCCAACACGGCGATTCACAGGCCGCCACCGAGCCGGCGCGCTTGCCAGCCGCGCCACGGCGCGCGCCCGCCGATTCGGCGCCGATGGCGCTGGCTGAACCCCCCTCCGCGGCGCCCGTGCCGGCTTACACGGCGGCTGCCCCGGCCGCTCCGAAGCCGGCCCCCGGCAGCCAGTCGGACTCATTGTGGGCGCTCTGGACTGCGTTGATGGAATCGGTCAAGCGGGCCAGCCCGTTCCTGCACAGTTACCTGGCGGCCGCCCAGCCCGTGTCCTTCAACGACAAGGTGCTCACCATTGGTTTCAGCCCGGAGTTCGCTGATTACGTGGGGCTGGTGGACAACGCCCGGAATCAAGAGCTGCTCCAAAACAAGCTCCGCGAGTTGGATCAGCCCGGGGTGCATGTCAAGTTCGTCAAGACCTCGCCCGCGGCTCCACCCGCCCCGCCGACAGGCTCGCCCGCCGCGCCGACACCGGCGCCGACCGCCTCTCCAGCAAGCGCGTCCGTGGCGCCGCCCGCGCCGACTCCGCCCCCGCCCCGAGCAGGCGCCGGCCCGGCGTCGCTCAGCCAGGAAGATTTCGAAAACGACCCCTTGATCCAGAAGGCGCTGGAAATCTTCAGGGGTCGGCTGATCAAACCGCACAGTTGAACGAGGCTGTTTCCCGAGGCATTGACAGGCACCCGACCGTACAACCCTTTTCACAACCCTCTGACTCACCATGTCCAGCATTGGCAAAATGATGAAGCAGGCTGCGCGGATGCAGCAGCAATTGCAGCAGGTCCAGGCCCAACTGGCCCAACGGACCGTCCAGGCCACCAGTGGCGGCGGCGCGGTCCGGGTCACCGCCCGATGCGACGGCAGCATCGCCGCCGTGAAGATTGACCCCCAGGCCCTCAACCCGGCCGATGCCGCGCTGGTCGAGGACATGGTTCTCACCGCGGTCAATCAGGCGCTGAACCAGGCCCGGGACATCGCCAACACCGAGATGGGCAAGGTCACCGCCGGCCTGCAACTGCCGGGGCTGATGTGAGCCGGCTGGGCGCCCGAGCGGCCGGCGCGTCGCGCCTGGCCGCGCCGCCGGGCGAACCGCCGAAACGCTCTGCCACCGATCCAGTGCCCTTAACCACGCCACCTTCATGCCCGCCCTGCCCGAACCGATTGCGGCGTTGATTGCGGCCCTCAAGCGACTGCCCGGCATTGGCCAGCGCTCCGCCGAGCGGATTGCGCTGCACCTGGTGCAGGCGGACGCGGCCCAGGCCCGGGACCTGGCCGCCGCCATTACCCGCGCCAGGGAGACAGTCCATTTCTGTTCCACCTGCGGGGCGTTGACGGACCATTCCCCTTGCGCCTTGTGCACGGCGCCGCGCCGCGATCCCACCCTGCTGTGCGTTGTCGAGCGCGCGGTGGACGTGTTGAACCTGGAAAAGGCCGGCGCCTTCCAAGGGCGCTTCCACGTGCTGGGCGGACGCATCTCACCGCTGGATGGCGTGGGGCCGGAGGATTTGCGCATCGCAGCCCTGGAGGAACGCCTGCGCCACGAGCCGATCCGCGAAATCATCCTGGCACTCGGCACCGACGTGGAAGGCGATGCGACGAGCCATTATCTGGCGCGGCGACTGGCGCGCCCCGGCCTCAAGATCACGCGGCTCGCTTACGGCTTGCCCGCCGGCAGCGGCTTGGAATACGCCGATGAACTGACGCTAACCCGCGCCATTCAGGGGCGGACCGAGATGACGACATGAACCCTCGCCTGCTCCCCACTCAGTGGTGTTGCTCGGCCCTCGCCCTTTGTCCGCCCGTGCTCAAGCTTGCGTCATGACTCCCGCAGTAGTTGTCTTCGACTTGGGAAAGGTGTTGCTGGACTTCGATTACCGCATCGCCGCCAAGCGGATTGCCGCCCGCAGCCGGCTGGACTGGCCGGCGGTTCAGCACCTGCTGGATCACTCGCCGCTGCTGCCCCGGTACGAAAGCGGCCTGCTGACGCGGCAGCAGTTTTACGAGGCGGTCTGCCACGAAACTGGCTTCCAGGGCACGCTGGCCGAGTTCGGCGCCTTCTTTGCCGACATCTTCTGGCCCATCGAACCGATGGTCGCCCTGCACGCCGAGTTGCGCGCCCGGCGTGTGCCCACCTACATCTTTTCCAACACCAACGACCTGGCCATCGAACACATCAACCGCAACTTCCCGTTCATGCGACAGTTCGAGGCCCAAATCCTGTCATACGAAGTGGGTGCGATGAAGCCGGCGGCCAGGATGTACGAGGTCTTGGAACAAGCGGCGGCCCGGCGCGGCCCGGAGGTGCTCTACCTCGATGACCGGCCGGAGAACATCGAGGCCGGTGCGGCCCGCGGTTGGCAGGTGATCCTCCAAACCACCCCCGAGGCCTCCCGCGCCCGCATGGCCGAGCTGGGCCTGGTCAACCACGGCTGAGCCGCGCCTCCCGGCCCAAGGCCGGTTTCCGACGCGGTCGCTTATCTCGGTTGTGTGCAGTGGGCTTGAAGCCACTGAACGTCGCGGTCGGTCGGCGAGGTGTAACTCCCGGGTTTGGCGTGGCCCAGGGCCACCAGGGTTGTGGATTCCAGCCAACGATGCCGTTCCGCGTGGCCGTCGGCAAACACCACCTCCGCCGCGCCATTGTGGTAACTGGCCGGGTAATCAATGATCCAATACGGGCGACTCACCCCCTCGCCGTCCAGCGTCCCCGTGTTGCTCATGTCCACACCGAAATAGCCGTCGTTGATGCTGTCACTCCGCTCATCCACCAGCACGAAGATTTGTGCCGGCTTGGTGATCTGCGTCACCCGCCGGTAGTCCATGTAGCGGGCGTTGCCGCCCCCTGTGAAGGCCGGGACACCGCGGATGCGCGTGGGGTTGAGCCGGCAGTTCATGGCCACGCTCCGCACGAAGCGGCTGCGGTCACCGGGGCATTTGTAAGCCCCCGGTGTGGTAACGTAGCGGGCCAGAGCGGATTGCGTCGGGTCCACCAGTAACGCGGTGTTTGTGGCCTCGGAGGCGCGGCTCATCGTGCCCGCCACCCAGTTCGTGAACACGCCCATGCCGTCCTGCCCGTCTGCGTTGCAGGGCAACTGGCCGTTGCTGTCGTCGGCGTACAACTGCCAGCCGACGTGGAGTTGGCGCAGGTTGCTGCCGCACTTCGCCCCCTGCGCCGCGCCCTTGGCCCGGTTCAGGCTGGGCAGAAGCAATGCTGCCAGAATCCCGATGATCGCAATCGTGACCAGCAGTTCGATCAAGGTAAAACCCGGCCGCCGTGGTCCCGCTCCCAAGTCGTTCTCAGTCTTCATGTCGCCTGTTTCCCGGTACAGACACTTGCCACCCACAATCCTCACGACGCCAGCTCCCGGCTCGCCCTTGGGCAGTCCAGCCGGCGGATTGATGGGCTTCCCTTCACCCCGCCCAGTTGAAATTGACGAACTGCTTGACCGCCCACGCCTGAAGTGCCGCCAAACCCACCACGTAATACCAGAACAACCACCGGCTCTTCGCCTGCGCTAACAACCGCGCCAGCACGATGAACACCGGAAATAACACCACCACATACCGCCGATACGACATGAACCAACTCGTCAGCGCTGGCACCAACCCCGCCGATAAGACATACCAAAACCACACCCGGTTCAGCCGCCAAACCCTCGGCAGCGCCAACAACACCACCACAAAAAACGCCCGGTCCAGCAACCCGTCCATCATCCCGTCCAAACTGCCGATGTTCAGCAGCGCCTCCGTGAACCCAGCCACCTTGATCATGTTCTTGATCGAGGGCGAATTCGGATACGCCTTCTGCGCCGCAAACCCCTCCAACGCGTTCCCCGTCCACACATACATCAGCCCGAAATACAGCGCATACCCCAGCAGCGGCGCAGACAGCAACAGCCACGGCCTGAAGCCCAGCGGCAACCTCGCCGCCCCGCTCTGCCCTTCGTCCCCACCGGCGGTCTCCCCAAAGCCGGGTTGGGGCAGACTCTGGTATCCCGCGTCGGAACTCCCGGCTGCCGACGGTGTTCCACGCCGCCTCAGCAAGCCCGCTGTTGCCTTACCAAACCTCTCCCAAGCCCTGCGCAGCACCGGCCACCTTGGCCAACCCCTTTCCCAAAAGAACCACGCCAACGGCAGCAACACAAACACTCCCACCGGCCGGCTCAAGGGCAACAGAAATCCCGCCACCGCCGTCCACCCCCACCGCCCCCGCTCCAGCCCCCAGAAGAAGGCCATCAGCAACACCAGGAACAGCGACTCGCTGTAGGGAAACGAGAAGAACAACGCCCCGGGACACGCCAGCAGCAGAATCAGGGCGTCCCGGCTGATCGCCGCCCCGTAATGCCGCTCCACCAGCCGGTAGAGCATCCACAGTCCCACCAGCGACAGCGCGTTGGCCAGTAGCATGGCCGCCAGCACCGGTCGGCCACCCGTGACCACCGTCGCCCCGCGCAGCAGCATCGGCCACAGCGGGTAGAACGCACACGAATGCGAACCGGCCTGGTAGCCACGCTGACTTAGGATCAAGTAGTGCGCCACGTCCCAGGTGGCAAACCGGCTCGTCAGGTCTG
>Ga0073932_1007377_pt1 | contig 10663 bp, 8 predicted proteins | sample DewCreD2012metaG_FD_76967 | JGI IMG/M metagenome (GOLD analysis project Ga0073932, IMG submission 76967) | Hot spring sediment bacterial and archeal communities from British Columbia, Canada, to study Microbial Dark Matter (Phase II) - Dewar... ...
CCACACTGCGCAGCTCGCGCACACTGTGCTGAGTCGGTTTGGTCTTCAGCTCACCGGTGGCGCCCAGGTAGGGCAGTAGCGTCACGTGCACGTACAGGGTGTTGTCGCGCCCGACCGCCTTGCGCATCTGGCGCAGCGCCTCAAGGAAGGGCTGGCTCTCAATGTCGCCCACCGTGCCACCGACCTCGACGACGACTACCTCAGCGCCGCTCTCGCGGCCCACCTGCATGATGCTCTCTTTGATGAGGTTGGTGACGTGCGGGATGACCTGAATCGTCTTGCCCAGGTAGTCGCCGTGGCGCTCACGGGCGATCAGCTGTTGATAGATCTGTCCGGCGGTGACGTTGCTGGCGCGGGTGAGGTCCTCGTCAATGAAGCGCTCGTAGGCGCCCAGGTCCAGATCGGTCTCGGCACCGTCGGCCAGGACGAAGACCTCGCCGTGCTCGTAGGGCGACATCGTGCCCGGATCAACGTTCAGGTAGGGGTCCAGCTTCTGGGCCGAGATCGAAATGCCGCGGCTGCGCAGAATGCGTCCCAGCGACGCCGCCGCCACGCCCTTGCCCAACGATGATACCACCCCGCCCGTGCAGAAGATATACTTGGTCATCCCATACCTCGTTGACAAATATCAAGTGGCAAATATCAAATGGCAAATCGCAAATATCAAATACCAAATGGCAAATGGCAAATATCAAGTCGCAAATATCAAATCACAAAGATCAAATGGGAAATCGTAAATGGCAATACGTCTTGCTGCACGTTATCCCCACTTGCAATTTGACGTTTCCTATTTGACATTTGTTATTTGACATTTGTTATTTGACATTCACATCCTCCACCAGCAGCTGCAACCGGCGCCGGCCATCCCAGTCGTTCGTGCCGAGGCGGTAGGCCACATCCACCCGCTCGCCTGGCCGGCCGCACAGATCAGCGCCGTTGAAGCAGACCGCCTCCCAGGTCTGTCGGCCGTCGTCCAGCTCCAGTTTAAGGTGACAGCCATCCCTACCCATGGTCCTGCGCCGCTGCACCGTCAGCCCGTACGAAGCGAACAGCGGCTGGGGATTGGCGATGCCGTAAGGGCGCAAGCCGTCGAGCGCATCCAGGATCTCAACGCCGGCCGCCGCGCGCGCTCGTGACGACTCGCTGCGACATTGAACGCCGGCCATCCGGGCGGTCAGGACGTCCTCGATCGCCGAGCGGTCCAGGGCGCGCAGGTTCAGTTCGGCGTCAATGTCCAGCGTTGGCACGAGCGTCCGGCCGTCCAGCTCGCGCGCCGCAATCTCCTGCAGACGCTGCTGCAACGCCCCCAGGTTGGGGGTGGGCAGCGTGAAGCCGGCGGCCGCCGTGTGCCCGCCGTGGCGCACCAGCAGATCGGCACACTCATCCAGCGCCCGGGTGATGTGAAACTCGGGGATGCTGCGCGCCGAACCGCGCGTCAGCTCCGGGCCTCGATGCGCGACCAGCACCGGTCGGTAGAATTCGTCGGTCAGTCGGCCGGCGACCAGACCGACGATGCCTTCTTCGAAGTGCGGCTCGGCGATCACATACACCAGGCCCGCTCCGCCATCGGCCTCAATGAGCCGGCGCGCCGATTCCACGCCTTCCCGCGTGCGCTGCTGCCGATCTATGTTGTGCTGATGCAGCAACTGCGCCAGTGCGGTGGCAGTTGCCTCGTCCTCCGCCATCAGCAGGTCATAGGCTTTGTAAGCGCTCTCCAGTCGGCCGGCGGCGTTCAGACGCGGTGCCAACACGTAGCCGATGCTGTGGCTGGTGACGGCGCCCTCGCGCAGACCCGCCGTCTCCATCAGCTTCCTGACGCCGAGACGGGGTTGGCTGTTGATGCGGGCCAGGCCGCGTGCCACCAGCGCCCGGTTCTCATCCAGCAGCGGCGACAGGTCGGCCACCGTCCCCAGCGCGACCAGGTCGAGCCATTCGTCCTCGCTTGCCTCGCGGCCGTGCGCCCGATGCAGGGCCTGCGCCAGCTTGTAGGCCACGCCGACGCCGGCCAGCTGCTTGAACGGATAGGTGCAGCCCGGTTGCCTGGGATTGATCACGGCAACCGCCTCAGGCAGCACCTCGCCCGGCGTATGATGGTCGGTGATGATCAGATCCAGGCCGAGCGCCCGCGCAGTCGCCGCTTCGTGGACCGAACGGATGCCGCAATCCACCGTGACAACTACTCGCATCCCTTCGCCGGCCAGCTGTTCCAGCGCCGCGTCGTTCAGCCCGTAGCCCTCTTCGACGCGATCGGGAATGTAGGGTTGAGGGCGCAGGGTGGCGCCCAGCGCCCGCAGCGCCTGCGTCACCAGCGCGGCAGCGGTGACCCCATCGGCATCGTAGTCGCCGAAGACGGCGATCGGCTCACCGGCGCGGATCGCGGCCTGCAAGCGCTCCACCCCTTCCGCTATCCCTCGCAGTGCAAAGGGATCCGTCGCACCCAGAGGCTCACAGCCAAGGAATCGGCGCATCTGATCCGGATCGCACACGCCGCGGTTATGCAACAGCTGCACGACGAGGCGGTTCAGATCGGGCCAGCGAGCGAGCTCAGCTTCGGCCAGTTTGGGACGCACACGCCATTGACGACACGGCGGGGACACGCGGCAGTCTCCTCCCAGCACAAGGGAAGGTGACCGTCGCTTCGGCCTCTGCGAGCCACGAAGCGCCGGTCACCTTCCCGGACAAGTCTACGAAATGTTCGTGGGGCTGCGCGGTCTACACCCAGCCCTGCTTCTTGATGAAATTGGTGATGACCGGCACCTCGAAGTACTCACCCTGGTAGGCCTTGTAGGCTGGCCACAGCAAGACCAACCAGACGATGAAGTACAGGAAGAAGCCGATGCCGAAGGTCAAACACGCAATAATGAACAGAATGATGAACAGCGCCACCCACAACACCAGCGCTTGCACGGCGTGGTATTTCTGGAAGGGGCGACTTTTCATCGAGTCCGAGATCAGGATGATGATGGACATCACAATCGCGATCGGGTAACACAGCGCGGCCATCAGTTTGTCGTTCTCGGTGATGTCATTCACGTCGGCTCTCTCCTTTTCTGTGGGGTGTCCTGCACTCAACCGCTACGCCAAAGATCAGCCTGCACAGAGTATAGCATACCTGAGGTGCAAGGGCAAGGGTAATTACGGCCTACGAAGTCAGGGGGGGCGTGGCCGCAACGGACAACTTGGGGGACAGTCCGTCACGCGCGAGGCGTGATTCACCCTGATCTAACCGCTTGCCCATCTTCCGACTGACCGTCTCATAGCCAAGCGTCTGGTAGAATTCGATGGCCCCGCGGTTGAATTCATACACGTTCAATTCAATGCTGTCGGCCCCTGCTGCCGCTGCCCACTCGTGTGCGGCCTCCATCAGCGCTCGACCAATGCCTGCCCGGCGATCCTCCGCCCTGACCACCAGATTGTCAACCACCGCATAGCGCCGTCGCACGAAGATGGGCAGGTCGGGCGACTCCTTGATCACGACGCAGAGCAGGCCCACCAGCCGGCCCCTGACCTCGGCAACGAAGACGCCGACCGCCGGATCGGCGATCAGGCCAAGGATATAGTCCCTGCTGCGAGCAGCCCCGGCCGGCGCCTGGAACATGTGAGGGAGATTCTCCCGGTGCAGCGCATCCACTGCATCGAACAAAGCGCAGAGATGCTCGTAGTCGGAAGCGGCCGCTTCACGGATGCTAAACGTCATAGCCTTGTCCCAGGCCATTCAGAGTGTCAGATCAACCACGTCGGCGTATTCAGGACGGTCAGTCAGCCCCTTCGATGCGGGCGACCACCTCGATCCCGTTAAGCCGCATCTGGTGCAGAAAGATCAGGTGCAGCAGATCGGCCGCGTGAGGGGTGGCGCCGGTCTGACGGGCCACCGCCACCGGCAGGTCGTAAGTATCCACGCAGTCAACCGGCGCAATGACCCGGGCGGACCGGTTGGCGGCGTCGGCGCGCGTGCGCAGGTGCATCGCCAGAAGGTAGACGCAGATGTCGGTGCAGTCGCCGACCACCAGGAAGGTGTCCACCTCGGGATGAGCGTCGAGCCAGGGATCCAGGGTCGTGCCCGCGGCGGAATCGACTGAGTTCTTGGGAATGCGCGTCACCAGCGCCTCGAAAAAGGGCAGCGCCGCCAGCTCCGGGACGGGCGCGCTCTCATCCGACCCGCGCACCGCGTGCGGCGGATAGCTGCTGAACTCGGGCGCGGCGGGGTCGTGCGCGTCGTGAATGAAGAGGAAGTGGCGCACGCCCAGGTCATAGGCGAGTCTGTGCAGGGCGACGACCGGGGGCACGATCCTGGCCACACGCGGGCTGGCGAGCGGGCCCACGGTGCAGAAACCATTGATCACGTCCACCGACACGACCGCCACGCGCAACGCGCCCCGTTCCGACACCAACGCAGCCAGCGACAACGGCGACAGATCGCGGTACCATTCGACCAGGTAGGCCAGGAACGGCCGGCTGTTGTTGATCAGCGCGTCAACATCGTCCGTCATCTCATATCGCCTCATGTGAAAACAGCCGCCGGTGGTTCACGTCACCCCCCGGCCCCCCTCTCCGTCGCAGCACCTCACCCCCCGGCCCCCCTCCACACCGTGGAGAGGGGGAGCGTTCCCCCTCTCCGCGAGCGGAGAGGGGGCTAGGGGGTGAGGTCTGCACCGGCATTTTCATTCATCGTTGGCGTGCACACGCTCATAGGAACTCCCTCGACCGCCTATCGGCCGCCGCCGAACACGTCGCGCAGCCGGTCGAGCCAGCTGCCGGAGCCGCCGCCCGCCAGGTCCGGGACGGGGCGGATAGCCCGTTGATAGGCGGCAAACACATCGCCGCGCCCGGCACCCTGGGCAGTGGGCAGGTCGTGGATGTCCACAGCGCCGGCGACCAGGGCGCGGCGCACCGCCTCGGGCTTGAGCCCCGGCTGAGCCTGCAACAGCAACGCGGCCGCCCCGGTGGCGTGCGGCGTCGCCATGCTGGTGCCCGACATCTCGGCGTAACCCGGCTCCACCGGCCGGCCGACAGCCGCCCGCGCCGCCTGGGGAGCGACGATGCCGGCACCGGGAAACACGATATCCGGCTTGATGCGTCCGTCAGCGGTCGGCCCGCGCGATGAGAAGCGCGTCAGCGCGTCGGCGTCGTCCACGGCGCCGACGGTGATCACCCAGCGCGCGACACCGGGCGGCCCGATCGTGGAAGGACCGGGCCCGGCGTTCCCGGCGGCGACGCACATCACGATGCCCAGCTGACGCACCACCTGATCGCACAGCGTGGACAACGCGTCCGTCCCGTCGGCGGGCGCATCTCCGCCCAGCGACAGGTTGATCACCTGAGCGCCCTGATCAACCGCCCACTCAATACCGGCCATCACGCTGCTCATCGCGCCGTTGCCGCGCGCGTCGAGCACCTTGGCGATGACCAGGTCGGCGCCAGGCGCCACCCCGCGATAGCGGCCGTTGGACGCCGCCCCGCTGCCGGCGGCGATGCCGGCGACGTGCGTGCCGTGGCCGTTGTCGTCACTGCCGTCGCCGCCCACAAAGCTGGTCATCGCCCTGATGCGACCGGCGAAGTCGGCGTGGTGCGGGTCAATGCCGGTGTCGAGGATGGCGATCTTCACGCCATCGCCACGAAAGCCGGCGTGCCACACCTGCGGCGCACGGACGTGGGGCACCGAAACGTCCAGACAGGTGTGCACCGGCAGGTCAGGCCAGATGTACTCGACCGAGTCATCGCGACTCAGCGCCTCGATCTGGGCAGCCGGCAGCTGCATCGCTGTCGCCGGTACCAGACGGAACTCGTGGCTCACCGCCACCTCGGTGGTCGCCGCAGCAGCGTGGGCCACAAAGGCGGCCGGGCGGTGGCGCACAATCACGCCCAGCGGCTGCGACGCCGCCACCGAGCGCACCTGACTCTGCAGGTGGTAAGCGATCTTGTAGGCAGCCATATCGGATGTTCCCCCGCGGTCATACGGCCGAGACGGCCCGGTCTTCCTCGATCTTGAGCACCCACGCCTCCTGAGCCAGCGACAGCGCCGAACCGGCGCGCCCGGTGACCGAGACGCCCGGCAGCAGGCGAAACTGGCGTTCCACCCGCAGGCCCATCTCGCCCAGGCGGTTCAGGTGCGGCGTTGGATCGCCATCGGTGCGCACAATCAACCCGACGATCGCGTCCGGTGCCGCCGACAGCCGCTGGCGCAGAGCTGCGTCCATCTTGTCCATATCAGTTCACCCCGGAGGTCATCATACTACCGCCGCCGTCGGCCTGTCAATGCGCCTTATGGAGAGTGCGCTCAGCGTCGGATGACCGGCAGGTGCACGCGATTGGTCTCTCCCAGCAGCCCGAACAGGCCGGTCCACGTCGTCGTGCTCGTCAGTGCCTCGCCGGTGCGCTCGACAGGCACGATGTCGTCGGTCAGCCAGGTCGTGCCGCTGAGCCGATACAGGGCGATCGTGTCGCGCACCAGCGGGTTGGCCGACGGATAGCGCACCGCGACGGTGATGGGCTGGCTGAAGGCAGGCACCTCAGCATCCAGCCGGAAGAAGCGATCCACGCCGCCCAGCCCCTCCACCGCCACCGGCAGCTGATAGGTGTAGGTGACCACGCCGGGCGACTGCACTGCGCCGGGTGGGAGCTCGATCGTCACACCCCGGTCGGCGTCGTTGGAGATGAGCCGCCCGCCATCCCCGGCGGTGACGGTCGTCGTCACCGGTGGCGGCAGGGGGGTCGGCGTGGGGGTGGGCGTTGGCGCGACCGCGACCATACCAACATCGTCAATCCAGAAACGCTCTGGCATAGTGAAGAAGTAGTCCGGCACGTCGGGGAACTCATCCCGGCGGTTCTTCCAGGTAGCCTCTATGCGCACGAAGAGGGTAACGGCGGTGTTCCGGGCGACCGCCTCCACCTGCAGCTCGCGGCAGATTTCGGCGGGGCAGTTGGCGAAGGACTTCCAGACCTCAGGACCCCACACGACGGCGGGTGAGGTGGGATCAGTGCCGCCGGTGGGATCAATGCCGATGCGCCGCCCGACCGTGTCATCGGCGGCCCCGGCCGGGTCGTAGACCAGCCAGATCACGTTGGCCCAGTAGGTCTGGCCGGGCGTGACGCCGTCAATGCGTTGATAGACGCCCCCGACGAACCACCTTTCGGCCCTGATGTACAGCGCCGGGCAGCGCGGCGAATGGCACTCGGAGCCGGAGACGACACTAACCTCGGGCCGGGTGCCGGCCTCGAGGAAGGTGCTCCAGCCCTGCAATCGGTCGTCGAAGCCGCAGTTCCGGACGAGGTTATCGGGCCGTTCCTGGCACACATCCTGGAATTCGTCCTGCCCGGTGACGGTGTGCGGCAGCACCAGGCCGGCCAGCAGCAACGCGCAGCCGATGACTGGCCCGAGCGATCGGCAGGCACGGCAGAGGTCAAGCCGATTTGTCGTCGGCCGCCTCCGTCGCGGTCGGAGTCGCCCCGGCCGGGCGCTGCTCGGCTTCCAGACGCTCAATCATACGGCGTAGCTCGCCGTCCAGCTGGCGTAACGCGGCGACCAGATGAGGGCGCGTTTCCTCCAGCGCCTTTTCGCCCGCCACCCGGGCGGTGGCTACCGCCTTCTGGGCGCCCTCGCGCACCTGCAACGTCTCCGGCAGGGAGGCGGTATGCTTGACGACCTCGCTCACCTCATTCGCCATCGTCTCGAGGCCGCTCTGCATCGCCTTCAGATGGCGGCGGTTCTCCTCGCTCTGCCATGCGGTGCGGAAGGCGACGGCCATCGTCTCGCCCAGCTCCTTGAACTGACGTCCCACCTCGCGCCAGGCATCCACCGACGCCGTCAGTGCCTCTTCTTCGCCCGTCTCTTCGACGGGAGCAGCCGTTTCGGCTACCGGCTCCTCCGGCGGGCTGGTCGTCTCGTGGTCCATTGGCTCCTCCTCGCCCATCTTGTGACTGCCGGCGCCAGGCGTAAGCTTGGCGCGCAGACTGTGTGCCATCTCGACCCAGGATATCATAACCCCATCATCCTCCTGCCACAATAGGACATGTGGCTCAGCAGCCCCCCGGCGGTGTCCAAGCGTCGGCAAAGCGCGCATGCCAGGGAGATTGCGACACCACCAGCTTACATATTATAATACGCCATGGCAAGCGGCGAGTTGCGCACCCGCCACAAACAACCCACAGCTGCTCCCGCCGGTGCGTGACCGGCGGAAGAGGGGCGGCGGGTCGCGGACCCGTCGCGAGCAACTGAAAAGACGGGCGACGGGTCGCGGACCCGCCGCGAGCAGATCGAGGACGCTCCCGCCGGTCCGCGACCGGCGGCCAGGCGAGCGCCTGCGGCGGCACCACTATCGGGCGGTGCAGACCTCACCCCCTAACCCCCTCTCCGCAAGCGGAGAGGGGGAACGCTCCCCCTCTCCACTCCGTGGAGAGGGGGCTGGGGGGTGAGGTGCTGCAACGGAGAGGAGCCGGGGGTGAGGTGAGTGATGCGCATTTTTTCACTGGAGGTATCATCTATGATCCGCATCCTGAGTATTTCCCGCGCGATCGTTGTCGGCGTTGCGCTGTTGCTCGCAGCGGCGGCGGCCGGGCCGCTCCAGGCGGCCGATCCGGCTGACTGGCCGCGCGTGGTCCAGCGGCTCGACCTGGGCGTGCCGGCCGGCAACGGCGACTATCCGTACCAGGTGGCCGTGGACGGTACCCGCAGCCACGTGTACACGCTCAACCTGGGTAACAACGCCAACGGCAACTCGATCAGCGTGTTGGACACGCGCCGCAACGAGATCGTCGCGCTCATTCCCTTTGACAACCCCGGCGAGTTCAGCCCGCCGACGCCGGTCGAGCTGGTCATTGACCCCTATCGCCCGCGGGTGTACGCCCTGACCGGCGACCGCTATGCCGAGACGCCCGCCACCGACATGTACGTGGTTGACGTCGAGCGGCTGGAGGTGGTCGCCGCGGTGAGTGGCGTCGAGGCGGTGGCACCCGGGCCGGAACGCCTCTACCTCGCCAACGACACCGGGCTGTGGTCCATTGATCCGGACACGCTGGCCGAACGCGAGCGTCACGAGCTGCCGCCGCGCAGGTACAATGAGCCGCTGCTGCTGAACGCCGACCTGGGCCGGCTGTACCTGGCGCGCAGCGACTGGTCGGGCCAGGGCGAGGCTGAGCTGGCCATCTACGATGCCTCCAACCTGAACCCGATCACGTCCGTCCCCTTCGAGGCTCAGCTGACGCAAGTCATCATGCACCCGCCCAGTGGCCGTCTCTTCGCCGTCGAGCCAGGCGATGGCCGGGCGCGCCTGATCGTGCTCGACGCAGACGGCCGACCGTTGGACACGCCGCAACCGGTCGAGATGATCGGTGAGTACCTGTATCAGTTTCCGGTTGCGGTGGCCGGGGACGTCATCTATCTGGGTGGCGGCAGCTACGAGACCTATCGGATGCGTGCCTATCGCCTGCCGGACCTGCAGCCGCTGGAGCGGGAGTTCACGATCCGCCAGCCCAACGAGATCGCGCTTGACCCCGTCAGCGGCCGCCTGTACGCCCAGTACTCCAGCCTCGGCGGACCGGTGGTGACGATTGAGCCGGGCAGCGGCGCGACCCGCATCACCTACACCGCCCTCAACGTGCGCGATGCGCTGGCCGATCCGGAGAGCGGACGCCTGTACGTGCTGGACGACGCCGGCACGCTGCGCATCCTGGTGCGCGCCGGCGGGGATGGCGCGCGCTATCTGCAACAGGCGCGGGTGGACACCGGCTTCTCGCTGTTCCCCGACAACTGGGGCAACTACGGGCAGATGTCGCTCGATCCGGGTCGGGAACGACTGTACATAGACGGCCTGCCGGTGCGCAGCGTTGACACCGCGACTCTGGCTGTCACCGAGTATCCGGATGTCGCCGGCCAGCTGACGCCTGACCCGACCGGCGATCGCGTGTATCTGACGCCGCCGTGCCGTTGTCGCACCGAGCAGTGCAACACGCTCATCCTGAACGCGACGACGATGACGGGAACACAGACCCTCTTCCCGCCAGAGGAACCGATGACGGCGCCGTGCGTCTTCGAGACGGTGCTCGACACCACCAACCGGCTGCTCTACGCGCGCATTGACAATGGCGTGCCCGGGTCGAACAGCGGCTCGTATTTCAGCATCTTTGACGTGGCGGGGTCGCCCGAGCTGCGCTACACTGCCTGGGACATCAGCTTCGGCCAGCCGGCGCTGGATCGTCCGGGCCAACGTGCGTACCTGCCGCGCTACCGGATGGACCGCTCGTTCATCCATCGCTTTGAGCCCGTCGGCGACACCTTCACCGACACGCTGGTGCTGGCCGGCGCCGGCGGCCAGCTCGCCTTCGACGAAACGACCCGCCGCCTCTACAGCGCCGCCAACGACGCCCTCCAGGTCTTCGACGCCGACCTGACGCTGCTGGCCGAGGTCGGTCTGCCGACCGGCTACACCCTGCTGAACACCACGGTCGTGGACGGCCATCTTTACCTGGCCGGCCCTGACGGCGGGCTGCTCGTTGTGGCCACCCGTGGCGGACAACCGCCCGCCGCGCCGCCGGCCGCCACCCCCCGCTCGGAGGCAATCCCCTCCCAGCAGCTGTTTGCGGCGCCGGATGGGACGCTGTTCCGCACCTTCGCCGATCGTCTCTACCGCTCCGACGACGGCCAGAACTGGGAGGTGCTCGGCACGGG
>Ga0073932_1007381_pt1 | contig 10660 bp, 9 predicted proteins | sample DewCreD2012metaG_FD_76967 | JGI IMG/M metagenome (GOLD analysis project Ga0073932, IMG submission 76967) | Hot spring sediment bacterial and archeal communities from British Columbia, Canada, to study Microbial Dark Matter (Phase II) - Dewar... ...
CGGCCGGCGCCGAAGAAGGCCACGGTTTTGCAGAGGGCATGGTTGAGCATGTGCAACAGGGCCGCCGCCGCGCCCAGTCCGCCCAGACCGGCCCCCAGGGCGATGATGCCCAGGTGTTCCACGCTGGAGTAGGCCAGCAGCCGCTTCACGTCACGCTGCGCCACGATGAACACCGCGGCCACGAGAATGGAGAGCAGCCCGAACAGCAGCAGGACGTCCCGCGCCCAGCCGGTGTTGCCGGTGGCCGCCTCGACCAGGGGCAGACAGCGCAGAATGCCGTACAGCGCCGCGTTGAGCAAAAAGCCCGAGAAGACGGCCGAGACCGGCGCCGGCGCCTGGCTGTGCGCGTCCGGCAGCCAGTTGTGCATCGGCGCCAGACCGGCCTTGGTCCCGTAGCCCACCACCAGGAACAGAAAGCCGGCCTTCATAAACCCCGGGTCCAGGTTGCCCGCCGCCGCGCACAGCCGAATCCAGAGCAGCGCCTCCCGGCCGTCCACCCCCGCCGCGCTCGTCGCCGCCGCCATCAGCAAGAGGCCCACGAAGGCCAGCGCCACGCCGACCGAACACATCACCAGGTACTTCCACATCGCCTCCAGAGCGCCCGCCGAGCGGTGGGTGCAGATCAGGAAGGCGGTCAGCAGCGTCGTGGCTTCCACCCCCACCCACAGCAACCCGAGATTGCCCGCCACCAGCACCAGCATCATCGCCGCCAGGCCGCCGAACCACAACGCGCCAAAACGCCGCGCCAGGCGCGCCGGAAACTCTCCGCGCTCGCGCTCCACTCGAAAATAGCCCAGGCTGTAGAGTCCGCTCAGGGCGAACACCGCCGCCAGCACCAGCAGATGAAACGCCGCAAGCGCATCCAGCATGAACCACCCGCCGGCGCCGCACAGCGGGCCGCGGCGCAACACCGTCAGCGCGAGGGCGACCGCCGCCGCGCACACCGCTACCGTCCCCGCCGCGCAAAACCGCAGCGTCGCCCGCGCCGAACGCAGCGCCAGACACAGTCCGGCGCACAACCCCGGCGCCAGCACCAACAACGGCAGCATCCAGTTCCCTCGCATCCGTTCAACCTTTCAAGGCCGTCAAACGTTCCGCGTCCATGTGATCGAATTCGCGGTGAATGTGGTAGATGGCAATGCCCATGACGAAGACCGCCACGAACACGTCCATCAGCACCCCCAGTTCCACCAGCGCCGGGATGTCGCGCACGAGCGCCAGGCCGAACGCATAGATGCCGTTCTCCAGCGCCAGATAGCCCACCACCTGGTTCACGGCCGTGCGGCGCGCCACAATCAGAAACAAGCCCGTCATGATCATGAACAACGCCACCGGCGCCGCCAGGTCGGTGGCGGCCCGCAGCGGCAGCGCCAGCCGCGCGTCCAACCACAGCGACGCCAGCAGCGAGAGCAGGCCGACCAGCAGCGAGGCGGCGTAACCCACCAGCGGCTCAACCTCGCGGCTGGCGTTCGACTCGCGCAAGGCGCGAAACAGCAGCCGCGGAAACACCACGCCCTTCAGCCCCGCGATCAGCGCCGCCAGGGCCGCAATCCGCGGCGTCGGCGCCGTGCCGACCGCGGCCAGCGGCAACAGCGCCACCAGCACGCCCTGCCACGCGCCGAGGCGGATGCAAGCCCCCAGCCGGCTCGAACCGAGCAGCAGAAAGCTGGTCAGAATCAACAACACCAAGATCGTGTCCGCAAGCAGACTCATGACGAAAACCGCGCCACCAGCGCAAACGCCAGCGCCGACAACGCCCCCGCCCCCAGCAGCATCTGGGGCACCTTCAACAGGCTCAGCCGCGCCATGACCGACTCGATCACGCCCACCGCCACGGCCAACGCCGCCATCGCCGCGCCAAACGCGACCAGCGCGCCGGCGCCACTCAGCTCGAGCGGCGCCAGAGCCAGGTTCACGATCAGGCCTCCGAAGACCCACAGTTTCAGCGCCGCGCCGTAAAGCACGAAGGCCAGATCCGGGCCCGTGTAATCCAGGATCATCACTTCATGAATCATCGTCAGCTCCAGGTGCGTATTCGGGTCGTCCACCGGAATCCGCGCGTTCTCGGCCAGGAAGACCAGCAGCAACGCCGCCGCGACCAACGCCAGCGCGGGACCGGCCCGCAGCCAGGCGGCCGCATGGATGCCCGCGTACATCTCCGAGAGCGACAGCGCGCCGCCGGCCCGCCCCAGAGCGGCGAGCCCTACAATCAACGCCGGCTCCGCCAAAGCCGAAAACTGCACTTCGCGGCTGGCGCCCATGCCCTCGAAACTCGATCCCGTATCCAGGGCGGCGATCACGGTGAAGAACCGCATCAGTCCCAGGGCGTAGGCCAGGAGCACCCAATCGCCCGCAAAGGCCAGCGGCGCCGGAACGCCTCCGGCGGGCGCCAGGGCCAGGGCCGCCACAACCGCGGCCAGACCCACGGCCGGGGCGGCGCGGAAGACCCAGGTGGTGGTGCGGCTGTACACCGCGCCCTTGCGCAGCAGTTTCGCCAGATCGTAGTAAGCCTGAAGCAGTGGCGCGCCGCGCCGTCCGGCAAAAACGGCCTTGGTCCGGTTGATCACCCCCAGCATCAGCGGCGCCAACACCAGACCTCCCGCCCAGGAGAGCAGCGGATACAGCTTCACGGCATCACCTCAATTTCCACGCCAACAGCGCCAGCAAGGCCGCCACGATGTATAGCACGTACAGGTTCAGCCGGCCGTGCTGCAACCCCCGAAACGGACGCAGCAGCCGTTCGACGCCCGCAAACAGCGGCTGGTACAAACGTTCGCGATACACGTCGGGCGTCTCCGTCTCCAACGCCGAGCGGGTCGGAAAGAATCCCTGCGGCGGCACGAAACGGCGCCGCGTGGGCAACAAGCCGCGAAACTGGCGGATGAGCGGAGCGGCGAACGAAGAGGCGGTGTACTGCATCCGCGCCGTGGGCGCGGCGTACCCGCAGTCCCACGTCGGCTCGCGAGTCACCGGCCGCCCCGCCAGGAGCTGGCGGCGCAACGCGGCCAGCAGCAGCGCCAAGCCCGCTCCACCCCAGGCCACCGCCGCCGCGCGCGCCAGCGCCGCCGCCCACCCGGCCGCCTCCCGCGGCGGACACAACCCCGGCGCCAGCAGACCGATGGCGGCTTGCGTCGCTCCGCAGGCCGCCGGCGCCGCCAGTCCGATCCCCGCGCACGCCGCGGCCAGAGCCGCCATCGGCAGCCGCATCGCCGGCCCGCCCTCGTGAGCCGCCGCGGCAGCCGCCGTCCGCGGCTCGCCAAGAAAGACGATACCGAACGCCTTCGCGAAACAGGCCAGCGCCAGACCGCCGATCAGCGCCAATGCGCCGGCGGCCGCCACCCCCGCCGCCGCGGCGCCGACCGGCAAACCTCCGCCGGCCGACAACGCCCGGAACGACCCCAGGTAAATCAACAGCTCGCTCACAAATCCGTTCAGCGGCGGCAAACCGCAAATGGCCGCCGCCCCGACCAGAAAACCCGCGCCCGTGGCCGGCATGCGCTTCCATAACCCGCCCAGCCGATCGAGCTCGCGCGTGCCGCAAGCGTGCAGCACCGACCCCGCGCCCAGAAACAAGAGGCTCTTGAACAACGCATGGTTGACCACGTGCAGCAACGCTCCGGCAAACCCCAGAAACGCCATGCCTCCGTTCCCATAGCTGACGCCCAGCAGCCCCAGCCCCAGGCCCAGCGCGATAATGCCGATGTTTTCCACGCTATGGTATGCCAGCAGCCGCTTCAAATCGTGCTGCGCCAGCGCAAACAACACCCCCAAGACCCCCGACACGGCGCCGATCGCCACCAGCGTGCCGCCCCACCACGGCGGCGGCGCGCCCAGCCAGGTCAGCGTCCGCAGCAATCCGTAGATGCCGGTCTTGATCATCACCCCGCTCATCACCGCGGATACGTGCGACGGCGCCGCGGGATGCGCCTCCGGCAGCCACACGTGGAGCGGCACAAAACCGGCCTTGGCGCCAAAACCGACGACGGCCAGGGCAAACGCCGCGCCCGCCGCGGCGGAACCCGCGGTCGCCAGACTGAATCCCTCAAAGTCGAGCGCATGGGCGCCCCGACCGAGCAGAATGAACAGCGCCAGCAGAAAGACCGTGCCGATGTGCATGGCTACCAGATAGGTCCAGCCCGCCCGCCGCACGCTTTCCTTCTCGCTGTCGGACAGCACCAGGAAGAACGAGGATAGCGACATGAGATCCCAGGCCAGGAGAAACAGCATGGCGTTTCGCGCCAGGATCACCAACAGCATGCTGCCCGTCAGCAGATTGTAGAAGAACCAGCTCGCGGCCGGATTCTGGCCGCCCTCGCGCGGCCGCAGATACTCGGCGCCGTAGATCGCTGCCAACGCCGTCACGATCAGGATCGGCAGCGCAAACAATGCCGACAAGGCGTCCATTTCCAGCCGCAGCGCACCGCAGGGAATGCTCCAGGGGAGATTTACGCTGGCGAGCGTCCCGCCACCGAGAGCCGCGGCCGCCGGCGGCACCCCGGCCAGGCAACCGCTGACGGCCACGGCCGGCCCGAGGCGCCGCGACCATGCCGGCCGCCGCCAGGTCGCCAGGGTCAGCAATGCGCCGCCCAGCAGCAAACACGGCGCCCACCAGATCGCGATCATCGGCCGTCCCCCTTCCGCTCCGGCGCCGGCGGCCGGCGTTGCGCCACGGCAGCGTCAATCCGCGCGGCGGCGGCCAGAATCTCTTCGCGCGAGCCCTGCCGGGCCACCGCTGCGGCAAACTCCGGCTGCCGCAAAGCGAAGGCCAGCTTCGACAGCAGCCGCAGGTGCCCGGCCATGGTGGGACTCACGATAGCGAAGATCGTGTGCACGGGTTTTCCGTCCAAAGCTCCAAATTCGATCGGCTGCTCCAGAAAGCACAGGGCCACCATCGGTCGCGGCACGTGCAGCACAATCGGGTTGCGCACATGCGGAATGGCCACGCCGTCGCCAATGCCCGTGGACCCCAGAGACTCGCGCGCCAGCATCACGCGCAAAAGGAAAGCCTTGTCCACTTCTTCAGGCAGCGGCATCACGTCAACGGTCGCCTGCAACACCGTCTCCTTGTCCCGGCCGCTCAGCCGGTAATGAATGCCGCCCGCCTTCAGCGCCTCCGCCAACTCCGGGACCGGCGCCGTCTGCGCGCCGGGATCGCAGAAAATCTCCGCCGAGACGTTGATCCGCTGCGCCGTGGCCCACTCCAGCAATTCGGCGCGGCTGAATCGGTATTGCTCGTTGATTCGAAAAGCCGGCAGCCTTCGGTCTTTGACCCAGCGGTATATGGTCTTTTCCGAAACGCCCAGCAGACCCGCGGCTTCTCTGACGTTCAAGTCCACAGCGTGTGCGACCTCTTTCCCCTGTTTTGGACAAACGTGGACATATTGCACAATCTGATCCCATTTGTCTAGATTGAGCTGGAATCCTACAACGGCCTGACGACAACTTGGCAGAGTAAGCTTGCCTTCGCTTCGAGCTGCCGCTGCCTCTCGCTCGACAGCCGACGGCCGCTTTGCTACCTTTCGGCGCCATGCTACGCACGCTGCGCATCAAGAATCTGGCGATCGTCGAAAACCTGCGCGCGGAATTCAATCCCGGTCTAAACGTCATCACCGGCGAAACCGGCGCCGGCAAGTCCGTCATCACCGGCGCTCTGAATCTGATCCTCGGCGAGCGCGCCGACAAGACTCTGATCCGCGCGGGCGAGGACACCTGCGGCGTCGAAGCGGTCTTCGAACTGGCGCGGCCCGAGGCCGTCAACCTCCTGCTGGAGGAACTCGGGCTACCAGCCTGCGAGGACCGGCGACTGATCGTCCGGCGCCTCATTTCGCAATCCGGCAGCGGCAAAGCCCTGGTCAACGACGGCCCGGCCACGCTCCAGACCCTGGCCCGTCTCGGCACCCTGCTGGTGGATATGCACGGGCCCCATGACCATCAGAGCCTGCTCGGCCGCGAATTTCAACTGGATTTGCTCGATGACTACGGGCGCCTGGCCGCGCCGCGCCGAGCCTACCAGCAGGCGTATTCGGCCCTGCTCGACCTGCAAGCGCAGCGTCGCGCGCTCGACGGCGACGACGGCCAGGTCGCCCAGCAGATCGAGATGCTGCGCTACCAGATCAAGGAGATCGAGGATGCCGCGCTGACCGACGCCGATGAAGAACAGGTGCAGCAAGAACATACCGCCGTGGCCAATGCCCAGCGCATTGTGGCGCTGGCCAACGCTTTGCAGGCCGCGCTGACCGAAGACGAAGCGTCGGCCTTCAACCGCCTCGCCTTCTGCCAGAAAGCCCTGGACGAACTGGCCGAGCTGCTGCCGGAAGCCGCCGCCTGGCGCGACGAGGCCCGTTCCGCCGCGGTCCAGATCCAGGAACTGGCCGCGGCCATCGCCGGCCGGGCCCAAAGCATCGAAGCCGATCCGGAACGCTTGCAGTGGCTCGAAGACCGCTTGGCGTTGATTCACAAGCTCAAGCGCAAGTATGGCGGCTCCATCCCCGAGATTCTCAAGGTCCTGGACGACGGCCGGCAGCGCCTGCGGGATTTGGAGACGCGCGGCGAACGCCTCGCCGCCCTGGAACGGCAGATCGCGGAAGCCGAGCAGCAGGTGCAACTCCTCGGCGCGGAACTCGGCCGCAAACGCCGCAAGGCGGCCAAGGCGCTGGACGAAGCGATCAGCGCCGAACTCGCCGGGCTCGGGTTTCCCCACGGCCGGTTCGCCGTGGAGTTGCAGGCCGCGCCGCCGGGTCCGGCCGGCCTGGACGAGATCGAGTTCGGCTTCGCGCCCAATGCCGGCGAGCCGATGCGCCCCCTGCGCGCCATCGCCTCCAGTGGCGAGATCTCCCGCGTCATGCTGGCCATCAAGTCCATCCTCGCCGAGCACGACCGCATTCCGGTTCTGGTTTTCGACGAGATCGACGCCAATGTGGGCGGAGAAATGGGCAACGCCATCGGCGCCCGCCTGGCCGCCATCGCCGCGACCCGCCAGGTGCTTTGCGTCACGCACCTCCCGCAGGTGGCTGCGCGGGGCCGCACGCATTTCGTCGTCCGCAAGGAGGTGCGCGACGGCCGCACCCGCACCTCGATTGCGCCCGTGGCGGGCGAGGCGCGCGTGGAGGAGCTTGCCCGTATGCTGGGGGGACGCAATCAGACCAGCGTCACCCTCAAACACGCGCGGGAACTGCTGGCGAAGTGTTGACCTGCACGAAACACAGGTTGGGCCCCGGAAACTCCGCGCTCAAGCCCCGGCGGGCAAACCACCAGGCCAGCGTCTCCCGGCTGAAAAAGCAGACGTGCGTTTCGTCCGCGGCATAGTGCCACGACGTAAAATCGGTCTCCGCCGTGGCCAAGCCCGTCATGATGGCCAGCCACCCGCCGGGCCGGACCAACCGCCGCAGCAGCTCCAGGTCTTTTCCCGGCTCCGCCAGATGCTCCAGGGTCTCGCAACTGACGGCAAAGTCGTACGTCCTTCCCAGTGCCGCGCGGTCGGACGCGTAATGGAGATCGTACAGGGTCATGCGGAAGCCCCGTTCCGTCAGCAGCCGCGACAACACCGGCGTCGGCCCGCTCCCGAAGTCCAAGCCCTCGGCACCCGGGGCAAGCCGCTCCGCCAGCGGCGCGATCAGCCGCCCCAGAAAGCGGCAATATCCCGCGTCGCTCGGCGAATTGCGGTGCAAGTCGTAGCGGCGCCGCGCGGCCGCGGGCGTGGGATGCTGCGCGGACGGAACGAAAACCAGCCGGCAGACTCCGCAGCGGTAGAAGGAGCGCCCGCGGTGGCGCGCCAGCAAGGCGACCGCCTCCCGCGCCCCGCACAAGGGACAGGCTGGCGGTTCCTGCGACGTTCTGGCCGCTTCCATCATGGCGCTTTCGGCTCAGCAGGCAACGGTCTTGCGTCGTTTCGGCATAGGGAACGAAGCGCTTCCGATTCCGCACCTTATCGCAGCCGCCCGCCCTGGTCAAATCGCCTCTCGGACGCGCACCCGCCGCCACGGTGACGCCCCCAAGCCGCATACGGCATGAGAACGGGATGCCGGCCTTCTGAAGCAAACTGCTCATAGACGCGCTTCGGGCGTTCGGGGCTGATGCCCAGCCCGCCAGCGCAAACGACGCGACGCAAACGGCGCCTGTCGCGGTGGGCGAACGACGCCTTGACCCTGGCCCGCTTCCGGCCTAGTCTTCCGAGCATGAGAGAGTTGCAAAGCAAGATTGTGGACCGCGCCGCGTTGCGCGCCGTTCGCGAGCGCGCCCGCGCGGAGGGCAAAGTCTTCGTCTTCACCAACGGCTGCTTCGACATCCTGCACCTGGGCCATGTGGAATACCTCGCCTTCGCCCGCCGCCAGGGCGATCTGCTGGCGGTCGGCGTCAATTCCGACCGCTCGATCCGGGAACTGAAGGGCCCCAGCCGGCCGGTCATACGCCAGGAAGACCGCGTTGCCATTCTTGCCGCCCTCGAAGCCGTGGATTACGTCGCCGTCTTCGACGAGCTGCATGTGGACAAGCTGATTGCCGAGCTGCTTCCGGACGTCTTGGTCAAGGGCCAGGATCGGGCCGACTGGGTTTGCGGACGCGAAATCGTGGAGGCGCATGGCGGGCGGGTTGTGCTTGCGCCCGTAGCTCCGGGCCGTTCCACCACCGGCATCATCCAGAGTGTTCTCGGTGCGCACGGCACGGCGGCCGCCGCTGGCGCCGGCGTCGGGAGCGGCCGCCCGGAAGAAAAGCAGGGAGGAGCGGAGGGGTGAACGTGAAGCGCCCGGCGGTCTTCGTCGCCGTGTTGAGCCGGCACACGCGGAGCGGGCTCATCCGGCGCGGCCCGCGGGCCCGCGGCTTCAGTAGCGGTTTTTTGGGGAGATCACCCGCTACGGCTCCGTGGCGGCCGCCGACGAAGCTCGCGAGCAGAACGGCCGGCCTGCCGCGAGAATCACTTCCCGTACAGCTCCCTTGAAATCGCGAGAAATTTGGCGCACATGACTTCGACCGCTTCCGGGCTGTGACCCGCCCCTTTCGGGTCGCTGTACCAACGGGGCAGGATTCCGCCTTCCCGTCGGCCAAGAAGTTGCACCATCTTCCGGCAGTACGCCCGAATTGGCGAGATCATCGGGCGATCCTGCAAACCCCAGTCGTCGGGAAAGATATAGCCGTTGGCGCCCGCCGAGGCGTGGCGAGGGATCGCCTCTTTCCCCAGGCGGGAAAGTTGAAACGCGCAAGGAACATGACCTTGTCCCGAACCGGCTCGCGGTTGCGCACGGCGCGGACTTGGGCATTTGTCGGTATCTCTTACAATCGGCAGGTTCCTGACGGATTTTTTAACTACAAACAACATTGGTAGTAAGTTGTTTAATGACATACTTTTACAAACAATAAAAGACAGGTTAATTAACTATGGCACGTCAATTGCTAAGTCGCACGCTCAAAGAACCAGTGTGTAAGAGCGTGGGGTGACGGAGTTGGAACCGAAAGAGGCACAGATCAAAGAACGAGGCGTCAGAGTCTCGCAGAGGGCAAGGTGGGTAACCATGAAAGCGTGGAAAACGAGTGCGGCAAACTTGAACTGGGCGATGTTGCTGGCTTTGTGTTTGTGTCTGAGCCTCCCGGACCGAATTGCCGCTCTGACCATGACGTTTTCGCCGGCCGATCCGTACTTGGGAGACCTCCCTCACGCCCGCTACTACTTCTGGGGCGTCACCGGCGTGAGCCTGCCGGAAGGCGAAGAAATAGAAAGCGCCACGCTGACGTTCCGTAACATCTGGGACTGGCGCGTGGAGTACGACCAGCTTTACGTGCATCTGATCGATTCGCCCACCGATTCGGCGGTGCACGATCTGTTTCCTTCGCGCAGCGATATGGTCTGGAACCGATATCTCCGCTCGTTGGATAGTGCGCACAATGCCGTCCTCACGAAAAAAGACTACGAGAGCGGCGGCGACCGGTTTGCCGGGTTGGGTTACGCTTTTACCCCGTGGAACGACCCCGTTGGCGGACGGCCGCGAAACGCAAGCGATCCCATGGGACCGGACCTGGTCTTCACCATCCCGACGGAGTATTTCGGCTGGCTGGCAGACGGCGCCTTCGGTTTCGGCATCGATCCCGATTGCCATTACTACAATTGCGGCATCGTGCTGCAAATCGACACCTGCCCTTCCCCCTGGGAACCGCCTCCCCACGATGTTCCCGACAGCGCGTCCGCCGGATGGCTGCTGGGGTTGGCCGCAAGCGCGCTCGCCGCGTTGCGGCGGCTGATAAGCTGAACCGCGGTCCGCGCCACGCTAAGCACGGTTTGCCGCTGCGTATTCCGCCTGCCCAAAGGCCTCTCAATGCCGGCGGAAGGGGCAAAGTAGCAGCCGCCTGAAGAGCGGCCATTCGGCGCCCCAAGGCAAGCGCCGCACAGCCTTGTTTCCTCCCTCTTCGGCCCGATCTTGCGTCGTATAGTCCCGTCTCAACGGGTCACGGAACGCCCTTTCCAGTCTAAATGGCATCGGCGTCTTGAACTCCTCCGGCTAAAATCCGGGCCGTCCGATGCTTGTGACGGCGCCCGCCTCGATGTTATTGTTTCATTTCGAGTCGCTGGCAGCCTAGCGATCCGAAAGGGGCGCAATACGAACGTGGACTACGACGTTAAACTGTACGGCAGCGCGGTTCTAAAACAGCCCGCCGTGCCGGTCGCGCGCGTGGA
>Ga0073932_1007384_pt1 | contig 10657 bp, 9 predicted proteins | sample DewCreD2012metaG_FD_76967 | JGI IMG/M metagenome (GOLD analysis project Ga0073932, IMG submission 76967) | Hot spring sediment bacterial and archeal communities from British Columbia, Canada, to study Microbial Dark Matter (Phase II) - Dewar... ...
CCCCCGGCCCAGCAGAACCAGAAGCCCGACCAGCAGCAGCACCACTATTCCCAACATCACCACGCCGCGCCGGCGGGCTCCTGCCGCCAGCTGGCCCAGCCCGGGCACCAGCAGTGACAGCAGCGCGCGTAGCAACCGCCGGGGATAAGTGTCATGAGGCCGGGTGTAGTAATCCACGCGCTTCATCAGCCACCGAATCGCTAAGACTGGACAGGGACTCGCGGCGTTCCCGGGATCCCGGCGCTGGACGTCGCCCCCCTATTCTAGTCCGTCGGCGCTCGCAGGTGTCACGAACAAGTAACATGTTGATGAAGTCAGACTAACGACTTGTTCCGCCGACACTGAGCCAGGAAGGTGACAAGAGATGACATTCGCCGGCAAGGTCGTTCTCATAACGGGAGGAGGGACTGGCATCGGGGCCGCCTGTGCCCGCCGCTTCGCTGCGGAAGGCGCGAAGGTGGCGGTGATGGGGCGGCGACGCGAACCTCTGGAGGTGGTGGCCGCGGACATTGACGGCCTGGTCTTGGCGGGGGACGCGGCAGACCCAGTCTTCTGGAAAGAGGCGCTACAGACCGTCCAAGCCCACTGGGGAGGACTGGACGTCCTGATCGCGGCAGCGGGCAGTACCGCAGTGGGGACCGCTCTTGACACTTCTGACCAAGCGTGGGCCGAGGGACTGCGCTCCAATCTGACCACTGCCTTTGTCTCAGCCCGGGAGTGCCTTCCCTACCTGCTTGAGCGGCGCGGCTCCATAGTCATCGTCTCATCCATCGCCGGTCTGGCCGCGGGAACCGACGTCTGTGGCTACACCACCGCCAAGCACGCCCTCATCGGTCTGACCCGCTCCTTGGCCAGGGACTACGGGCCACAAGGCGTGCGGGTGAACGTCGTCTGTCCTGGCTGGGTCAAGACTCCGATGGCAGATTCTGAACTCCGGGGTCTCGGGGAGGCGAAAGGCCTGACTCTGGAAGAGACCTACGCTCTAGTCACCCGGGATGTGCCGTTGCGCCGGCCGGCCGAGCCAGAGGAGATCGCCGCTGTCTGTCGCTTTCTCGCTTCGGAGGACGCCTCCATCATCACCGGGGCCGTCATCGTGGCCGATGGAGGCTCCACCATCGTCGATGTGCCGACCTTGGCCTTCTGCGAGATCGAGTGACCCAGTCCCAATCACGATCGACTACGTCGGTTGATTGACCGTTAGACACTCTGGGTCTATGGTGGAGAGGTCTTGTAGCGGATTCCACTGGGGGTGGAACATGCGTCTCGGAAGATGCGGCCTGTTGGCCGCCCTAGCCTCGGTCTTCATCTTGGTCTTCGCAGCGCCGGCGTTCGCTTCGGGGTCTATGCCCCCTGGCCATATCCCATATGACGTCGACCCCCTGCTTCGTAACCTGCCCACTCCGGAGCAGAAGCATCTACTGGGCAAACCCTTGGCCCCAGGGTTAGGAGGTCAGGCGGAGGCGCAGTACGGTCCGCCCGACATCATACTGACACTGTATGACTGGGACCCGGCTCACGGGGGCTCGCACGAGGTCGCCTTCTGGAAGATGTTCACCGGGACCCATTCTGACATCTACGTGGGCTGGAACGACCTCACCCCGCCTCGGTCGTCGAGTCAGCAGAGCCATACCATCACCCAAACGCAGATCGAGTACCTGGGCCAGGAGTTCGACCGCGTCATCTGGGCCTCCGACGTCTTTCACTTCGGCCGCTACCAGCCTCGGACGCCGCCTGGCGACACTTCGGGCAGTTTCGGCGAACGGGCGGCTATCTTCGTCTACAACATCCGTGATGAGGCTTACTGGGGCGACTATCGTTTCTACATCGCTGGCTTCTTCGACTCCAGCCTCAATGACGATCTTGGTGTGAACGCCATCTTCGTCGATTCTTACGATTGGGCCAACCGCATAGGGCCTAACGCGGCCCGGCCGCATCTCTACGAAGGGGTTATCGCCCACGAGTTCCAGCACCTTATCCACCACGACGTGGACGCGGACGAAGACAGCTTCATCGACGAGGGCATGGCCGACCTGGCCGAACAGTTCATCTACGGCACCGAGACCACGGCCAGCCATATAGCAGAGTACCTCTACTACCACCGCGATTCGCTCATCGACTGGAAGGGTGAGCTCTTCGACTATGGCAACGCGGTCCTCTGGCAAGACTACCTGTGGGAGCGGGCGGGCGGTCAAGTGCTCGACGCCCCGTGGGAGGACAGGGTCGCTGCAACGTATGCCGGTGACCCCTTCGCCGAGGACAGCTCCAAGTTCGCCGACCCCGGAGATAAGTTCATTTGGGACCTCATCCACGACCAGGACAACGGCCTGAAGAGTGTCGCCGACCAGGTGGGGGGCGGACTGCCGACCGTCCAGGCGCTGTTCCGCGACTACACATTGGCCAACCTGTTAGATGGTAAGGGTCTCGACCCCAAGTGGGAATACCGCAACCTGAAGCTGGGCGGACCTGACTCCGAGGGCTACACCATCGAACAGGGCTTCGCCTACTACGACAGCTCCACCGTAGGCGGGAACATGCCCCCCACCCGTAAGCGGGTGCCCCGCACGGTCAACGAGGCCTGGGGCGCCTACTACCGCTCCTTCAGCGGCACTTCACCGGGCTTCACCATGAAGCTGACCGCCCCTGAGAAGAATGGGGTGGCTCCCCACTCCGGCACCTGGGAATGGTTCAGCGGGATGGGCAATATGCTGCAACGCACGCTCACCTGGTCTGTCTCAGGGGTGAGCGGGGGGCAACTCTCGTTCTGGACCTGGTACGACATCGAGCAAGACTGGGACTACGGCTACGTAGAAGCCTCTACCGACGGCGGAGCCACCTGGACCAAGCTCGTTCAGACCTCCAATCTGCCGCAAGGCACCACCGACCGCTACGGCTCGAGTGCCTGGGACGGCCCCGGCGGCCTGACCGGCAACTCAGGTGGCTGGAAGCAGGCGACCTACGACCTATCAGGCTATTCGGGCGACCTCAAGATCCGCTTCCGTTACGCGACCGACGAAGCGGTGAACGGCCAGGGTTGGTACATCGACGACTTCGCGGTCACCAGCGGGTCGGTGCCGGTGGCAAGCGACGACCTTACGGGCAGCACTCCTGGTGCGGCCTGGGAGACAGACGCGGACGCTGGCTGGCTCTACACTAGCGGGTTCCAGAACAACTCCTGGCATTTCGACATTTGGAAGCCGTACGCAAAGGCTAAGAACCTGAGCAGCCAAGTCATCTCGGTGTCGCTTCAGCTCGCCGACGGCCAGTACACCGGCGGCTCTTGGGTCGACGCCCAGTACCAGAAGAGCTTCCGAGCCTTGGGGATAGTCTCCAACTGCCCGGGCGATGGCACCTTCCTCTCTCGGGGGACTTTGACCATCCAGAAGAGCAAGCAGCCCTAGCGGGCTGTCGCAGCGAGGAATGGGCGCCGCCCGGGGAGGCCTACCGGCCTCCCCGGGCGGCAGAAACATCGTCGCGTGGTCTGCAGGGCAGTGTCTTGCCGCGTCGGAACCGGTCTTCTTCTCGCATCGTCGCATACCCATCGGGTGGATGAGCTTGCGGACCCCGGCGAGGGGTCCACGAGAGGAGGGGCATATGCGATCCGTATCTTCGCGTAAGTCCACGGGCCGGAAACAGAGACTGCTGAGTACTTGCTTTCTGGCGTTGGTCGTCGTCGTGCTTGGGACTTCAGGTTTGATCACGGGCTGCGGTACAGAAGGGTCGGGCTCCAGCACAACCCACCCCGGGGAGACCGTCTCTTCCGATGGTGTGCTGCTTGCCGCCTCCGACCTGACCCGGGTCTCACCTGACGCACCTCGCTCCGACGTGCTTTCCACGGCGGCTGCGCTGCGGGCCTTTGGAGCCGACCTTTACCGTGAGTTAGCTGCGAAGGCGCAAGACGGCAACCTGGTCTTCTCACCGGCCAGTGTGGTCACCGCTCTCGTGATGACCTACGCCGGGGCGGCGGGGACGACCGCCGAGGAGATGGCGACGGCCCTCCACCTACTGCTGCAGGGAGACGCCCTTCATCAGGCCTTCAACACACTCGACCAGCTCCTCGAATCGCGCAGTTGGCAGGGCAAAGACGCTGAAGGCAAAGACGTAGGCGTGTTGGTGCGGACCGCCAACAGCCTGTGGGCCCAAGAGGGACTTCCTTTCCAGAAAGCGTTCCTCGACACCCTCGCCCTGAACTACGGCGCAGGAGTACGGCTCGTCGACTACAAAGCGGAGGCGGAGAAAGCGCGCCGCGCCATCAATGAGTGGGTGGCTGAACAAACGGAGGGGAAGATCCCCGACTTGATACCCGAGGGCACGCTCGACGCCTTGACCCGCCTCGTCTTGGTGAACGCCATCTACCTGGACGCTACTTGGGCCCACCAGTTCGACAAAGCCCAGACCACTGATGGGCAGTTCACCACCTTGGTGGGCTCCGTGGTGACCACGCCTATGATGAGACAATCCGCCGCTTTCCCATACGGGGTAGGCCAAGATTGGCAAGCCGTAGAACTGCCTTATCTCCGCGACGAGCTGGCACTGCTCGTGGTGGTGCCGGACCCGGGGAAATTCGCCGATGTCGAGCAGCAACTAGGGACCGGCCTCCTGGATGAGGCGGCCGCTTCGCTCAAAGCGGGGGCCGAGGTCGACCTGGCCATGCCCAAGTTCAAGTTCCGTACGCAGGCCGGCCTCAAAGATGCGCTCACCGCCCTGGGGATGAGGACGGCCTTCCTTCCCGAGGCGGCCGATTTCTCGGGGATGACCACTGCCGAAGAGCTGTACGTCAGCGACGTCATCCATGAGGCTTACATCGCAGTAGATGAGGAAGGCACCGAAGCCGCAGCCGCCACCGCTGTGGTCATGCGGGCCACCGCCGCTCCTGTGGAACGCGTGAGCCTGGTAATCGACCGGCCCTTCCTGTTCGCTTTGCGCGACCGGGACACGGGTGCGGTGTTGTTCCTCGGGCGAGTGACAGACCCCACGAAGTAGGTCTCGGCGGCATGGCCCACCGTGGGGTGGCCCCGACGGTGACGCCGGCTACGGGGCGGGGCGGGGGCGCCTAAGCGCCCCGCCCCCTTTCGACATGCCAGCCGACACTCCCCTTACGACCTCGATTGACCTACTCTTATCCGGGGAATACTGCCCGAGGTCGTCATCGATCGCTGATCGGGAGTAGGGAAGAAGGAAGAAAGGAGTCTCACGCATGGATCTGAAGGGTACGCGGACGGAGCAGAATCTCTTGAAGGCCTTCGCCGGGGAGAGCCAGGCCCGCAATCGTTACACCTTCTTCGCCGCCAAGGCCAAGGAGGAAGGCTTCGAGCAGATAGCAGCCATCTTCTTGGAGACGGCCGACAACGAGAAGGAGCATGCGGAGATTTTCTTCGGCTACCTCAAGGGAGGCAAGGTCGAGATAACTGCAACTTATCCGGCGGGAGAGACCGCCTCCACTGCCCAGAACCTCCTGGCGGCCGCTGAAGGTGAGAAAGAGGAGTGGGGGACGCTCTACCCGGACTTCGCCCAGGTAGCCGAAGAAGAAGGCTTCAAGGACATCGCCGAGTCCTTCCGGGAGATCGCCGAAGTCGAGGAGCAGCACGAGCTGCGTTACCGCAAGCTGCTCGCCAATGTCGAAGCCGGTAAAGTGTTCAAGCGCGACACCGTCGTCAAGTGGCACTGCCGCAACTGCGGCTACATCCACGAGGGCACTGAAGCCCCCGAGGAGTGCCCCGCCTGCAAGCATCCCCGTGCCTACTACGAACTATGGGTGGAGGCATACTAGTCGGCGGGTGTCCCCAGTGGGACGGCGGAACGCGGACGAGGCAGTGAGCACACGCGAGGCTCGCCAGACTGAAAGGAAGGAGGTAACCAGAGGATGAAGTTCAAGAACGCTCACGGACTCAACATGCCGCTCCTTAAGCGGCTGCCGGCCGGAACCTACTATTGGTGCCAGTGCGGCGAGACCAAAGACGTCCCCTTTTGCGACGGGTCCCACGAGGGTTCCGGCATCACTCCTCTGGCCTTCGAGGTCGACGGCAAGGGGACGACCTCCCTCTGCAGTTGCGGTCTGACCGAAAAACCGCCACACTGCGACGGAAAGCATCAGAACTACTATTGAGGAAAACTGCTATTCAGGAGGCAGCGGAGGCATCGTCCGAGCGCGCGGCATGAAAGCGTACGAAGACATCCGCCTGGAAGGTCATATCATCGATTCCTTGCTGCTGCCGCGAGTGCTCGATGACATCTTGGAGCGTGGCGGGGACTACCGCATCCTTCGTATCCGGGTCGGGCGGAACAAGGACGATCAGTCATCGGCCCTGATCCGAGTGGAGGCTGACGACGAGGAGCACCTCGCCACGATCCTCCATGGACTCCAGAAACACGGCGTCGAGGTCGTCGACCAGGAAGATGCGCGACTGGAACCTGCCCCCGCTGATGGTGTCTTCCCCGAAGGCTTCTACTCGACGACCAACCTGGACACGTTCGTGCGCTTCGAAGGTCGCTGGATACCTGTCGAATGGCCGGAGATGGATTGCGGCATCGTCGTGGACCCGCAGGAGCGTCGGGCGCGGACTGTGCCCCTAATCCAGGTGCGGGCTGGTGAACTGGTCGTGGTGGGTGACCACGGCTTGCGGGTGGTCCCGCTGGGGAGGGACAGGGCTTCCAGAGCTTTTGAGTTCATGGGCTCGGCGGTCTCCTCCGAGAAGCCGAAACGCTCGGTGGTGGCCAAGGTAGCTCGCCTCATACGCGAAAACCGGGAGCAAGGCAAGAAGATAGTGGCAGTGCTGGGGCCGGCGGTGGTGCACACCGGTGCGGCCCCAGCCTTCGCCCGCCTGGTGCGAGGCCGGTGGGTCGATGTGGTCCTGGGCGGGAACGCCGTGGCCGTTCACGACATCGAATCCGCCTTCTTCAACACTTCCCTGGGAATCAACCTGGCCGAGGGGGAGTCGGTAGAAGGCGGACATGAGCACCACCTGCGCGCCATCAACCGGATCCGGGCCTGCGGCGGCATCCGGCAGGCCGTGGCGAAGGGAGTGCTCACCTCGGGTCTTTTCTACGAGCTGGTGAAGCACGACGTACCCTACGTTCTAGCCGGCTCTATCCGGGACGATGGACCGCTGCCTGATGTCATCACCGACTCGGTCGAGGCCCAACAAGCCATGCGCGAGGCGGTCCGCGGAGCCGGCCTCTGCCTCATGCTTTGCAGCATGTTGCACTCCATCGCAACCGGCAATCTGCTACCCGCTGCCGTCCATACCGTCTGCGTGGACATCAACCCCGCCGTCGCGACCAAGCTCTCGGACCGCGGGAGTTTCCAGGCCATCGGCATCGTGACCGATGTCGGCTTGTTCTTGGACGAGTTAGTCGCAGAACTCGAGCCTGGGCCCGCGCAGTGAGACACCCGCACTGCGTAATCGACTGAGCCTCGGTTACCAAGCAGCGGCTTGTCACCCTTGGTCCCATACTGTGCGAACATAGCAGGGACAGGAACCCTTGACCCGGCGCCCTTGGATCATCGGTGACGGAGTGAGAAAGGCAGATGAGCATGCCCGAACAGGCAAGTCCTCCCCGCGTGGTCTTGGCGACGGACAAAGGAGACATCGTCCTCGAGCTCGACCCCGAGAAGGCCCCCGTGTCGACGGCCAACTTCTTGGCCTATGTGGCGGGCGGCCATTATGACGGTACGGTCTTCCACAGAGTCATTCCCGACTTCGTGGTTCAAGGCGGCGGCTTCACGGCCGACATGAAGCAGAAGCCCACAGCGCCGCCTATCATCAACGAAGCCGACAACGGCTTGAAGAACCTCCGGGGAACCATCGCCATGGCCCGCACGCCCGACCCCCACAGCGCGAGCAGCCAGTTCTTCATCAACCTGGCCGACAACGACTTCCTCGACCACACCGCCAAGACCCCGCAGGGGTGGGGTTACGCGGTGTTCGGCCGGGTGGTCAAAGGCATGGAAGTCGTCGATGCGGTGGCCCAGGTGGAGACCGGCTCTTTCGGACCGCATCGCGACGTGCCAGTGACACCGGTGGTGGTCAAGAAGGCTTCGCTCCAAGAATAGCCTGCGCGAGGACGCGGTGAGGGCCCACCTGCGACATTTCCAACGGTCGACGAGGCGGTCCCTTCACGTAGCTCATGTGCTCGCCGTCGCTCCAGTCCTTGTGGCGGCGGCAGCCGTGGTCGTACTGCTTGCCGCTTGGCCTCCAGCAGCCTCGGCCTGGCCTCCGGGCGGCAAGGCGGCCCTGGAAGTCACGCCCGCCTATCCCCAGGGACAACCGGCGCCCCCGCGCATAACCGCTGACGCCGCCATCCTGATGGACCTGGACACAGGGGCCGTCTTTTACGCGCGCAACGCGGATGAAGAACTCCCCATGGCTTCCACCACCAAGATCATGACCGCTCTTCTGGTGCTCGACTCCCTGGACCTGGATGAGAAGGTCAAGGTGCCCGCCACCGCCATCGGGGTACCCGGTTCCAACGCAGGCCTGCGACGGGGGGAGACCCTTACGGTGAGGCAACTCCTCTATGCTTTGCTGGTGGCGAGCGGGAACGACGCCGCCGTGACCCTGGCCCTGGCCACGAAGGGCAGCATCGACGCCTTCGTCGGAGCAATGAACGATAAGGCCAAGGAATTAGCCCTCTTGCACACCCATTTCGTCAACTCCAGCGGTCTGCACCACGAGCAGCACTATTCCTCTGCGCGCGATCTGGCCCGTCTCGCTCGCGTGGCCATGGCCGACCCCGTGTTCAGACAGATCGTCGCCACCAAGGAGTACGACCTGGGAGGCGGGCGGCTCCTTAAGACTAGCAACGCGTTACTGGAGGCCGTACCTTGGATCAACGGGATCAAGACGGGGTCCACCCCGTATGCCGACTACTGTCTGGTCGCCTCGGGGACCAAGGACGGCCTCACCCTTATCAGCGTGATACTGGGTGCCGCTGATGATGAGACGCGTTCGGCCGAGACCTTGGCCTTGCTGGAATATGGCTTCTCGCTCTGCCCGCTGACCAGCGTGGTCGACCGGGGGGCGATCGTCGCCGAGCTTCCTGTGCCCGACCCTCTTGAGCGTCGCGTCCGCCTGGTCACGGATGCTCCCTTCACCCGTAGGGCACTCGGTCCGGAGGTGATAAAGGCCACAGTGGTCCTGGACGGCGAGATCAGACTGCCGGTCCAAGTCGGTCAGCCGTTGGGTGAGCTGCGCTTCAAGCAGGGCGAACTCGACCTGGGTGCCGTGCGCCTCATCGCCGCGCAATCAGTGGAGAAGGCGGACATCCCGATGATTCTGGCCTACTGGCGGAGCCGGTGGCCGCCCGGCCTAAGCTTGGAGCGCTGGGAGGGCGTCCGCCCGCGGTCTCGCTGACCTGCTAGCCTGAAGACATGCTCCCGCCACTATTGATCGTGAACCCCAAGTCGGGCACCCGCGGGCGATCCGGCGACCTGGCTGCTGCCCTCGAGCGCGTGGAGCAGGTGCTGGGCGATGTCGTCATCCGCTATACCGCCCGCCGTGGACATGCTCGCGAGCTAGCCAGATACGGGGTCGCCGACGGTCACCCGCTAATCATAGCCGTGGGTGGCGACGGGACTTTCAGCGAGGTGGCTAGCGGCGTCCTAGAAGCGGAGGCACCTGTCGGGTCCGAGGGGGCCTCCTTCGGACCTGGTCCCGTTGGTCCCACGAAGACCGCTGTGGGCCTGATCGATCTGGGAACAGGCGGGGACTTTCGTCGAAGTCTGGGGATCGGAGCCGGGTATGAGGCCTGCATCGCGGCCCTGGCCCTGGGGCGGGACAGGGCGGTCGACGTGGGAAGCGCCCGTTTCCGGTCAGCCGAGGGCGATACGGTCCACCGCTACTTCGTCAATGTGCTCTCCGCTGGGCTGGGCGGTCTGGTAGACCGTTACGTGGAGACCATGCCCTCCTTTCTGGGCGGCCGTATCGGGTACTACCTGGCCGCCCTGCGCGCTGTCGCAGCCAGCAAGGAACAGGAGTTGTCAGCCCGGGTCACCTGGCAAGGAGAGTCTCGGGAGGAGGTCATACCAGCCTATCTAGTGGCCATATGCAACGGGCGGTGGTTCGGAGGGGGCATGGACGTGGCTCCCATGGCCTTGCCTGATGACGGACGATTCGAAGTGGTCACTGTGACCTCACCGACCAAGCCCTACCTGGCAAAGCAGGTTCGAACGGTCTACACCGGGCGCCACCTCGAAGAGCCTACGGTCCACCATTTCCCCTGCGAGCGCATCGAGCTACGCATCGGGGACCCAAGGGTGGAACGCGGCTTCCTCCTTGACGTCGATGGCGAAGCACTGGGGTCGCTGCCTTTGAGCGTAGAAGTCCTACCTGCCCGTTTGCGCGTCCGCTGCTGAGGTAGGCTTCGTAGGCCGAGTCGCTTACGGGATGTGAGGAGCTCATGCGACCCGAGGCACTCAGGTACTTGCGTTGCCCCCTTTGTGGACGCGGCTTCGCCTTGCAGGGGAAGGCGCTGCGCTGCCCTACGGGGCATTCTTTCGACCTTGCCCGCGAAGGCCACGTGGACCTGATACCGGGCGGTGTCAGGCGCCCTTTGGCCGACACCGCTGCCATGGTGAGAGCCCGGGAGGCATTCCTCGGGGCGGGCCACTTCGCAGGGTTGAGGAGGGCGGTGGCCGAGGCCGCTGCCCGCGCGCTTGGCG
>Ga0073932_1007385_pt1 | contig 10657 bp, 10 predicted proteins | sample DewCreD2012metaG_FD_76967 | JGI IMG/M metagenome (GOLD analysis project Ga0073932, IMG submission 76967) | Hot spring sediment bacterial and archeal communities from British Columbia, Canada, to study Microbial Dark Matter (Phase II) - Dewar... ...
CCGAGCAGGGTTTCGATAATCGGAAGCGCGGTCAGTGAGCCGCCGCTGCCAGCCACTTTAGCAATAGTGTAGCCTTCGCCTTTTTCCTGGGCAGCCTGTTCAGCATCGTGTTTCGCCATCGGACCGGCATACACTTTGCCATCAACGGCATCTTTACGGGTGGCTTCCCCTTCGAAACCGGCCCTGACAACGGCATAATTGACCGACAAGCGCGCGGCGCGTTCCAGCAAGCGGGAGTGCAGGTAGAACAGGTCGCCAGGATAGGCTTCGCGTCCGGGCGGGCGGCGCAGGAGCAAGGAAACCTGGCGGTAGGCCCAGGCGTGCTTGGAAAGGTCATCGTAGACTACCAGGGCATCGCGGCCCGTTTCCATGAACTCTTCGCCCATGGCGCAGCCTGCATAAGGGGCAATGTATTGCAACGCCGCGGCTTCATCTGCCGAAGCAACGACCACAATGGTATGGTCCATTGCGCCATAGCGTTCGAGCAGGGCTACGGTGCGGGCAATGGCAGCCTTCTTTTGCCCAATCGCCACATAAATACAGATGAGGTCTTTGCCTTTTTGGTTGATGATGGTATCAATCGCTATCGCGGTCTTGCCGGTCTGGCGGTCCCCAATGATGAGTTCGCGCTGGCCGCGTCCAATCGGAATCATCGCATCAATGGCTTTGATACCAGTCTGAACGGGGGTATCCACGTCCTGGCGCTGCACCACACCCGGCGCAATCCGCTCGATAGGACGATAACCGCTAAACTGAATGGGGCCCTTGCCATCAATCGGCTCACCGAGCGCGTTGACCACGCGCCCAATCAGCCCGTCACCAACGGGAACAGAAGCAATACGCCCGGTGCCGCGCACGGTCATCCCTTCGGCGATTTCGGAATACTCACCCATGATGATGACGCCGACGCTATCTTCTTCGAGGTTGAAGGCCGTTCCCATCACGCCATTCTCGAACCGCACCAGTTCCTGCGCCCGGATGTTGGCCAGGCCTTGTACGCGCGCAATTCCATCCCCGGCCTCAACAACCGTGCCAATATCACTGACGCTGACCTCGGGCTGGAATGCTTCAATTTGCTTCTGGAAATCGCTGGTGATTTGCTTAATCAGGTCTGTCATTTTGCCTCCACGCCAAAATTTATCCTGCCTTTGGTGTTTTTCGACCCATGGGTCGTTTTTTGAGTTAATGGGTATTTTCTTAAATCGAAAGAGTCCTGGCCGTTTGCAGAACGGGCTAATCATACCTGAAAGGGGGGTAAATGTCTAGTTACGCATCACGGGCAATGGACTTTATTAAAAATACTGTTGGCGAACTTGGGAAAAGGCATAAGATGGTAGGTGGAGGCAAGCATGTGTCTAAAAATACATCCACCTTGGTCGATGCCACAAGAAACCGGGCGAATTGGGAAGCTGCTGCTCGGCGAGAAAAGTCCATATCGGTTGATAGGGGATCATCTATTTGAAAAACTGACTACGAAGAATTACCTGCTATTCAGGAGCGGCTGGCACAACGCAAATGTAAACCTCGCCAACAGTATGTGGATGCTGGTTACATGAGCGGTCCCAATCTGGTCCATAGCCAAAAACTACAGATTGACCTAATTGGCCCGCTCCCACAGTGGTAACACCCCAAGATTTGCCTCCTAGCGGGATTACGCAGGCACAATTTCAAGTCGATGCAGAAAGGAACATCGTAACCTGCCCGCAAGGACACTCAGCCGATCATCCTGTTCCAGTCGGCAACAGCCTGCGTTTTCAGTTTCCAAAACATACCTGCGCCGCCTGCCCATTGCATTCTCGTTGCTGTACTGGTCAAGGTGGCCGAACGATTGGGATTAGCGCTCATTACGAATTAGTACAACAAGCTCGTGCGCGGCAAAAGACAGAAGCGTTCAAACAAGATTACCACCAGCACCGCAGTGGCGTAGAAGGTTCGCTCTCGGCTTTGACCCGTGGGAACGGAATGCGCATGGGCAGGTACATCGGTCAGAAGAAACGCCATTTGCAGGCTGTGTTCACTGGCTGCGCCGCTAACTTGAAACATACTGCTTTATGGCTGGCGGGTGTTCGTCCGCAACAACGACATAAATGCTGGACTCTGAAATCCGTCTAACCAAGTAAAGGGTGAGGAAATGTTTGGGCTGCTCCAAGCTCGCCAACAGTATCTTTAAGAAAGCCATACCCGCGCCTGACGGTTTTGTAAATCTCCACAGCAGCCCAACGGGCGAGAAATTGTGTAAATTTTCAACGCTGCGCGCTCTGCGTTAAGTGGTTTTGCAGTGGAGTCACAAGTTGGGTCTAATTTAACGTCAGCTCGAGAAATCAAGATTTTGATTTAGAATCTCGCCATGCAAGCATACCGCATCTTTGCCCCCAGCCCCATCGAAACCAGGCCGCTCGTCCCGCAAGAACTGCCGCTCCCCGAACCGGGGCCGGGCCAGGCGCGGATTAAAGTCTCGGTTTGCGGCGTTTGTCACACCGATTTGCACATCGTGGAAGGCGACATTACCCCGCCGCGCTATCCCGTCACGCCGGGGCATCAGGTGGTGGGGAGAGTGGACGCGCTTCCTTCGGCATCTATTCCGGGGCAAGGGGTGAGCGTTGGGGACCGGGTTGGCATCCCCTGGCTGCATTGGGCCTGCGGGGAATGCGGTTTCTGCCAACGCGGGATGGAAAACCTGTGCCAGAGCGCCCAATTCACCGGCTTGAGCGTGGATGGCGGCTTTGCGGAATACATGCTTGCCGATTCGCGCTACGTTCTGCCCCTCCCACATGACATCCCCGATGAGCAGGCCGCGCCGCTCTTGTGCGCGGGCATTGTTGGCTATCGCGCGCTCAAAAAGGCGGAAATTCAGCCCGGCGAGCGGGTAGGGTTGTTCGGGTTTGGGGCCAGCGCGCATCTGTGCATTCAGGTTTTGCGTTATTGGGGCTGTGAAGTTCACGTTTTTACCCGTTCGCCAGCCCATCAGCAGCACGCTCTCGCGTTGGGGGCGGTTCGGGCAACGGAAGCAGACTCCAGTGGCGTCGCTCTCGATAAGGCAGTGGTCTTTGCCCCGGCGGGCGAGGTCGTCATCCGCGCGCTGGAATCCATCCGCCCCGGCGGAATCGTCGCCATTAACGCCATCCATACCAGCGATATTCCTTCGTTTCCTTATTCAAAATTGTGGGGAGAACGACAAATCCGCTCGGTGGCAAATGCGACCCGCCGCGATGGAGAGGAGTTCCTGGCCCTGGCGGCAGCCGCCGGACTCCGCTCGGCTGTGACCGTTTATCCGCTTAACAAGGCGAACGCAGCCCTCGACGATTTGAAACACAGCCGCTTCAACGGCCAGGCGGTTTTGAAGGTATCAGATGTGTAGGTGTCAGGTGTCAGGCGGGGAGGTGTCAGGTGTCACTTTGTCTCTGCGATTGCAGCGTTGTATAATCATTTTGCTATCTTTTTCACAAACCAACCGGAGAGGACACGACCATGACTGCTCAATTGATTGACGGGAAAGTGATTGCCCAGCAAGTGCGCGAACAGGTGGCTGCCGAAGTTGCCAAACGCACCGCTGCGGGCAAACCGAAACCGACCCTGGCGACCGTGCTGGTGGGCGAGCGGGTGGATTCGGCAACTTATGTACGCTCGAAAGGCAAGGCCTGCGAGGAATTGGGGATGGGTTCGGTCAGCCATCATGTGCCGGAAAACATCACCCAGGAAGAACTGGAAAAACTCATCAAGAGCCTGAACCGCAGCAAGAAGGTCAACGGCATCCTGGTGCAGCTGCCGCTGCCGGCCCACCTGAACGAGGAACGGATTTTGAGCCTCATCAGCATCGAAAAAGATGTGGATGGCTTTTCGCCCCTCAACATTGGCCGCCTGGCCCAAAAAGGACGCGAGCCGCTCTTTGTGCCTTGTACCCCGTTTGGTTGCATTTACCTGCTCGAACAATCTGGCGTCAAAATTGAGGGCGCCAATGCGGTCGTGTTGGGCCGCTCGAACATCGTCGGCATGCCCGCCGCGCTGCTCCTGATTGGCAAAAATGCCACTGTCACGGTTTGCCACTCGCGCACCAAAGATTTACCCGGCGTGGTGCGCCAGGCCGATATCCTCATTGCGGCCATCGGCAAAACTGAGTTCGTGCGCGGAGACTGGATTAAGCCCGGCGCGGCGGTGATTGACGTAGGAATCAATTCCAAGCCCGACTCCACCAAAAAGAGCGGCTACCGATTGGTGGGCGATGTGAACTTCGACGAGGCGAAAGAAGTGGCCGGTTGGATTACCCCCGTCCCCGGCGGCGTTGGCCCAATGACGATTGCTATGCTGATGAAAAACACTCTGCGCGCGGCAGAGATTCAGCAAGACGGGTGATTCAGTGACTAGTGACTAGTGATCAGTGATTAGTGTTCAGTGTTCAGTATTCAGTGTTGAGTGACCAGTAAGCAACATAGCCCTGAAAAGTGGTCTCTTTTCACTTTTCACTGTTCACTTTTCACTGATTACTGTGAAATATCCACCGGTTCAATCTCATCCGCCGGGGTGAAGCCGAAGATTTTCGAGTAAAAGTAAAACTCCGCTTCGATGGCGCGTTTGATGTTTTCGGCCCTGCGGAAGCCGTGCTGTTCGTCTTTGAACAGGAGCAGGGCGGTCGGCACGCCGCGCGCTTTGGCCGCATCGAACATCATCTCGGCCTGGTTGGGCGGCACAACCGGGTCAGAGTCGCCTTGCAGCAACAGGATGGGCGTCGAAAGTCTTTCGACATGCCTGACCGGTGAGCGTTCGAGATACAGGTCGCGGCGCTGCGGGTAAGGGCCAATCAGGTGATCGCAATAGCGGCTCTCGAACTTGTGGGTGTCGCGCGCCAACGCTTCCAGGTCGCCAATGCCATAGTGACTGGCCCCGGCGCTGAACGTATCCTTGAACACCAGCGCCGCCAGGGTGGTGAAGCCGCCCGCGCTGCCGCCAGAAATTGCCATGCGTTTGCCATCCACAAGCCCTTGTTGGGCCAGCCAGCGCGCGCCATTGCAACAATCATCCACATCCACAATGCCCCAATTGCCGTTCAAACGTTCCCGATAGGCGCGTCCGTAGCCGGTCGAACCACCATAATTGACATCCAACACCGCAAAGCCCCGGCTGGTCCAGTATTGAATGCCATACCGCAGGGTGGCGCTGGTCGAGCCGGTCGGGCCGCCATGGCTCAGCACCAGCAGGGGCGGCAATTCGCCCTGCGGAGCGGTGAAATCAGGATTGACGGGCGGGTAGAACATACCGTGCGCGGTCAGGCCGTTTTCGGTGGGGAACTCTAACGGGCGGGGAATCGAAAAATAACCAGGGCCAATGGTCGGCTCAAAGGCCAGTTTCAGCGCTTCGAGCGCGCCGGTCGCCACCGAAAAGCGCCAGATTCCCGAAGGCTGCGAGGGCGAACCCGCCAGGAACACCGCAAACCCATCTCCCGCGCGAATATCCGAAAACGTCGTAAAGGGCAGGTCAAACCGGGCGAGCATCTTCCGGTCGGCATCCAGGCGGGCCAGCGACCATATCCCATCTTTTGTGAAGGCGCACAACAGGTCGCGCGGGCCGAGGAAAGCGTAGGTCCGCATTCCAAAGACCCACTGCGGCAGGCCGAACTCGGCCTCGGCAGGATAGAGCGCTTCGGCCTGCTCCCCGTTCAGGCGGTAGAGATTCCACCAGCCAGATTTGTCGCTGACAAAATGCAAAACGCCCTCCGGCGACCATTCGGGCTGGAAGATGGACTCGTTCGCCCCGCCCGCTACCTGCTTCCGTTCCCCAAGCGTACCATCGGCCCGAAGTTCTGCTACCCACAACTTGGTGCCATCCCAGGGCATGTTGGGGTGATTCCAGGCCAGCCAGCACAGTTTCGTTCCATCGGGGCTGATACGAGGCGTGGAGAAAAAGTCATACCCTTCGACAAGCACCTCACCCTGGCTCCCGCCTTCGAGCGGAATGGCCGCCAGGGTATTGACCGCCTCGCCGCTCCCGGTGTGGTCCTCGCGGACGCAGATGAGCCGCCGACGAGGGCGGTCGAGCGCGAAATCGGCATAGCGATAGTCCCCAGCAAGAGTCAACGCCTGGGGCGCTGCTCCCGGCTCCAACCGGTAAAGCCGCTGGTCTTTGAAATGGACGAAGTAGATGACACCCTCGAACACCGCATAGGCCCCGCCGCCGTATTCATGAACCCGGGTGCGGACATTGAACTCCGGCGGCAGGCACTCGACCGGCTGCGCGCCCGGCGCGACTTTTACCAGGGCATTGCGCCCGCCCTCGAGCGGACGGCTCTCCAGCCAGTAGACATCGGTCCCGTGTCTCGACTCTGCTCGACAATCGTCCAGCCAAACCTGACCCAGGCCAATCGTCTTGGCGGTCATCAATTCGGTCGTAATCGGCGATTTCCAACTTCCGTAGGGGGCAACTTGGGGCATTCAGTTACTCCGCTTCACGACTTTCGCGCACAAAACGAACGATTTCCTCGGTGGTCAGTCCCAAATCCACTCCGCCGAGGTTGCTCAAGGGCGAATCGTAAGTGACTTCCGGGCGCAGCACGAACATTTGGCCATCCTTGCGACGGATTCGGACTTCACCCTCCCGAAGCGCCTGCTCCAGGAGATTGGCGAAATTCTGCCGGGCGTCGGAATAGGTATATACTGTCATTATCAAGCCTCCAATACGCGAACACCGAGTTTTCTGGCAACTGCGGCAAGATTGGCATCCAATGTAAACAAGGCAGCCCGATACTTGAGCGAGCATTGTAAAAGATAAGCATCATATGCATATATTTTTTCATCTGCCGCAATCTGTAACGATTGGACAAGTTCCACATCTACGAAACGAATTGGGATAGTTCTGTAAACTGTCAATGCCTTAACAGCATCATCCAGATTGAGACGCTTCCGTTTGAGCATGGCAGAAAAAGCATTTCCTACTTCCCAATGAACAGAAGCGGGCGCTATCAGGGTTGCACCTTTCGTCAAGGCAATAATCGAATCGCGTTCAGGCTCATTCGCTATAAAGGCGATAATCGCAGATGTGTCTAAAACAATTTCCATGCTGGTTCTCCGAATATTGAACAATTGTACAAGTCAATTATAGCCAGAAATCATCACAAATTCAAACCATGTGGCACCGTTATTACTCCTACGCATCTTCCCGCTTTACCCCCGGCGCGGGCGTGCCGCAGTAGGGGCAAATGTTCCAGGGCAGTTCCATCAGTTTGCCGCAGTGCTGGCAGGATTTTTTCAGTTTGGTGTGGCAGTTCGGGCAGACCTGCCAATCCTCGCGGATTCGGCGCTCGCAGCCGGGGCAGAGCGCCTGGTCTTCGATGGAGGCCAGCAGGGCTTCTTCTTCCAGCGTGCGCTGGTATTCTTCTTCCAGCGTGCGGGTGGGGCGCAGAATCAGGTAAACCAGCACACCCGGCAGGTTGAGCGCGGCCACCACCAGCACGGCCAGGGTCTGCGCCAGCGGGTCACGCGCGCGGGAGCGGATGTCGCGCCAGGTCCAAATCACCAGCGCCAGCCACAGCGCGGCCAAAAAGGCCCCGCCAAACGCCGTGGCTATTAGCAAGATACTGCTCATCAGGGTTGGGTCGAAAATCATATCAATTGCTCAACTGTTGAAATTAAACTCAATTTTACTTTGCGCCACAATTTCACCCAAAATACTTCTCAAGTGACCTTGAGATTTTGCGGCTTCGAATCGTTCAAGCAGGATGGGAATATTGATAACCTCCTCAATACACGCCATGTATTTTTCAACAATGGTTTTTACCCCATATTGTTTTATTGCGCCTTCCCTCAGCCGAAATAAAAGCGAGGCAACTTCCTCATTCGACTTAATCACAAAGGAAATTGGGTAATGTTCGATTTTGTCTATATCCAAAAAATACTTCTTGACATCTAACGTTTCTGTAACCTGGAAAAACCTTCCAAGCGGACGCATGACGAAATCAATGCCGCCATCGTTCGCATTTGTTCGTCCCGTTTTGAATAGCAAAAGGTTTTCTTCCTGAAGGTGATCAAGGTCAAAACCAAAATAGACGATTTGGTTGTAATAGTAGTATCGCAAAATCGCATAACTGACAATTTCAAAAATCCTTGCATCTGATTGCGGGGAAAGCAATTCCCTGATAAAAATTGAAACTGTCGCATCGTGTTCGCCAGCAATTGTCTGAAGTCTCTCGCAAGTTTCAATGAAAATCTTGAGCGCGCTTTGTTTTGCGGCAACGTATTGGTCAATCACTGCAAGAACGACCCGGGCAATATTAACTGTTTTCTGCTTATCCGTGATTTTGAGTAGATTCTCATTTATCCAATATCGGTTGGTTTGCGCATCCCGTAATATTGGCAGGATATCTACTTGTGGAAAGTATCGTCTAAATTCTTCATTCATGCGGCTGATAAGCGCATGGTTTTGTAATTTGCTTCCAAACGGTAATTGCCTTTGCCGGGTTAGTAAATCGGTGAACCTTGCGCCTTCATAATCAGCATAATTGTTTGTCGTATCAAAACTGTTCTTGAGATAATCTTCGACAAGCACATAAACCGCATACAGGTTGGCAAAACTACCCCGCGATTTCGAACCCTGCGCAGCGGAACGAGTCTTAATGTTCAAATACTGAAGCAATGGACTGCGCTCATAAATTCCCATTCCATCTTCGCCAAACGCAGCTTGCAAAATTTGAACGATCTGTGCCGTAAATTCGTGTTCCATTTATTTAATCGAATAATTTTAAGGGCTGTTGCGACGAGGAGGCTTTCTCAAAAGTCCTGGGCAAGCGTCGAAGTTCCTCTCCATTGTAAGATGAGAGTATTTCAAGACGGCGAAGGCCAATTTTTACATATTCTTCGTTGATTTCTATGCCAATTGACTTCCTGCCTAACCGTTTTGCTACAAATGAGGTGGTAAACGTACCCGCGAAGGGGTCAAGCACTAAATCGCCTTTGTTGGAACTTGCCAAAACGATTCGCTCTAGCAACGCTATCGGCTTTTGAGTGGGATGATTTTCGTATTCAGCCATTCGGTATCGAACCCTGGGTATTTCCCAGACATTTCCAGGAACTTTTTGAGAGTTATACACCGTTGGAATTGCTTTTCTATAATCTATCAGCTTTCGTCTTGCGCCTGTCTTCGCTTCTACAAGAATATCCTGCGCGTTGAAAGTGTAATTATCCTTATCCTTCACGCAAAAAAGAATCGGCTCGTACATAGAGCCATAGTAATTCTTGGCTTGAACACCCGAACTATCGTAATGCCAAACAATCCGTGACAGTATCATCAGCCTGCTGCGCAGGTATATATCCAAATATGGCATCGCCTGGGTAGAAGCCATGACATAAAAACTGGCATTCGGTTTAAGTTTTTTTATGCACAAATCGAGCCATTGGTAGCACCACTTAAGGTACTCTTCGTCCGTTTCCCATTTGTCCTTGAAACCGTTAAAATTTTTCCCGATGTTATAAGGCGGGTCGGCAAAAATTAAATCCACCGATTCGTCTGGAATCAGAGAAAGTGCTTCGATTGCATCCCCAAAAATGATTTTTTCTGTATTTTTTTCAAACACTTGAATAGTTTCTCTCATACTTTGACGACTCCACTGCAAAAAGTATTTTCACCGCAGAGCACGCAGAAAACATCGAGATTTTTTAGCGATTTGGCAGGGATAGACCTAGATTCGACCCCCGCTACATATTTTTCGATCGCAGAGATAATATGACCCAGCCGGATGACGCCAAACAACCCTAACGGCGGACGTTGCCCGGCTGGCTTGAGCGCTACCAGCAAATCAATATCGCTTTGCTCGGCAGAGTCGCCCCGCGCAAAAGAGCCAAATACCGAAATTCGCCGCGCATAAGGCCGAAGAACAGGCGTAATTTTCATTCGTAAGTCAGAAAAACGGGCATCCATAGGGGTAGTTTAGCACAATTCGGGTAGGACAAATTGGTAATTTGTCCTACTTCAATCTTCTAAAGTCGCCCTCGCGCCTGGTTACGCCAACCGAATCCAGGTGTTCGAGCAGGGCCAGGGCGTATTTGCGGCTGGTTTGAAACAGGTCGCGCGCTTCGGCGGCGGTGATTTGCCCTTTTTGGATGAGCAAACTGCGCACAGCGGCCACCATCTGCTCATAATCAGCCTTGCGGAAGACCACTTCGGGCGAAACCTGGGTCAATTGCCCCAATTCGAGCAGCGCGGCATATACATCTTCGCCTACTTCAGCCTGGCAGTCTTTGACGGAGGGCGGGCCAAAGGGCGCGGCGGCAAATTTTTTAAGCAGGGCATTCACTTTGGCTTGCTGTTCTGCCGAAAAACGGATTTCGTGACCCGGCAGGGCCAGCCAGTTGCCGCTCTCGGTCAGTTCCAGCCGTTTGAGCGCCGCGTTGAACAGGCGCGGGGTCAGTTTCAGGCGGCTTTTCAGTTCCTCGCGCGGCATTCCGCGCCGCAATGGGAAGGTTTTGTGATAGTTCGCCAGCGCCGCCAGCGCAGAGTCTTTCAGCGAACGCCACAAAGGCTGAGGGATGAGCAAAATATCGGAGGAAGGGGATACGTCACCGGCTTCGAGCGCAATCAACATCCCAGATTCTATACACTCCCGGAGCGCGCTCGCGGCGGCTTCGGACTCCAATCGGGCCTTTGTGACCATTTCACGGGCAGTTGCCGCGCCCAA
>Ga0073932_1007387_pt1 | contig 10653 bp, 10 predicted proteins | sample DewCreD2012metaG_FD_76967 | JGI IMG/M metagenome (GOLD analysis project Ga0073932, IMG submission 76967) | Hot spring sediment bacterial and archeal communities from British Columbia, Canada, to study Microbial Dark Matter (Phase II) - Dewar... ...
AAGCGCATCATCGCCAAAGAGGGCAACGTCTTCATCGGGAGGGGGCGAAAGGACGGCAGAAGCATCATCATCATTCCCATTCTGGCGGACCGGCGGCCGCAGACCATCGAACACATTCTGCTGCTGCACATTGCCTTCAAGACGACGGTTTCGTTGGAAAACCGCATCAAGGCCCTCGGCGGAAAACTCGACCGGATCCGCAACATCGTCCAGGAAAACAGCGTTTCCTGGAACGATGTCTATCTCGAATGGATTTCACTGGAAGATCTGTTCGGCCAGTCGGCCGAAAAAACGGCGGAGGCGATTTTGACAAAGGCGGGAGAGGGTCAGTAGGCATCCATACACCAATTGGAAAACAGGAGCGCCGAAGCCGAAGCAGTGCCTGAACGGAGACTTTCTTTTTCATCCAACTGGAGTCGGAGGGCAGGTGTTCTGCAATGCACTGCCCTCAACAGGAGTTTCCGTTCTGACATCATGTCGTTTTTCTACACCTTCCTTATGATCGCATTTGCAACAGAAGACCGGTCACCCCCCCAAAATCTATTTTTGTGACACCCATGCTGTCCCATGGCGTTATCCCGGCCGGCTTTGTCTTACAAAAACAAGTTGACACGGCAGCGCATTGAAGCAAGGCGCATCACAATATCCGTATGATGGATTCAGTTCGGCTCAGATCCAGATGGAAAGCTGCCAAAAAGCTTTTGCATTTTTTCTGGAATCCTTGTAGTGATTTAATTAGAACAGTGGTATACTTATGCCATATAAGCTGAATCCAATCAAAATACCGAGGAACTATGGAAGTCGATATCTACGAAACCATCAAAGAACGCATTTTATTTTTGGAATACAAACCAGCTCAACTTCTGAATGAAAAAGACATTGCAAAAGAATTCGGGCTCAGCAGAACACCTGTACGTGAGGCATTGAAGCACTTGGAATGGGATCAATTGGTTCGGGTGTTGCCTCGCTCCGGAACCATGGTAACCGAAATCCAATTTGAAAAAATGATGTATACGTTTCAGGTGCGGTTTGAAATCGAGGAGTTGGTTGGAAACCTCGCGGCTGAACATATGCAAGAGGAAGACGCCGCCCGTTTCGAGCCCCTCAAGCAGCAATGCCTTGGATTGATGGAAGAAAAAGATCTACATAAACTGACGGATATCGACCGATCGTTTCGGGCCATTCTCTTTGATGCAGCTCAAAACCCCATTCTGCGACAAATTTCGGATCATCTGTACAACCTGACTTTTCGGTTGTGGTATATTACCCTTCCGAGGGGAAAATGGTCGGATGAAGTTCAGGCGATGTACGATGAAATCGATGTCACCCAAAAGGCCTGTCTTCAAGGAAACCATCCGAAAATCGGCAGTATCCGAAAAGAAATCCTGATTCGACATTTTACTCGAATTCGGGAAAAGTTTTTGGGAATGTCCCCCCATGTTGCCGTTTGACCTTTGATGGTTTCAAATAGAAACCGGATGGCATCGTTGCATCCTGGATCTATGCCCATAATCGTTCCATCTATGGGATCTGGATGAAAGGCACTATTGGGATGCAGGGGGGGCACTAAACCTCAAGTTCCCTTCGCCCATCTTTTAGCACACTGTACGCCGCAGTTCTCTACCGTTACTGTTTATTCATCTTTCTTTTCCCATTTCCCTGTTATCAGTCATCCGTCGCTTGCCACCCATTTCCAGGATCATCCCATCCAAGCCATCCGAACAACCCTAAAGAAATCTAATGTTTGTGCCTGCCCTCTGTGCCTGATGTGAACTCGATCATCAATAACCATCGTCCCGATAGTTGCAGTTTCCTTGCGCGTCTTTCGCCGGGATCTCCGTTGTCAGATCGATCTGGGCGAACGGGTCCGGTTTCCCATCCGCTGTGCTGTATTTCGGAGGGTTCATCGTACTTGAAGGCATATGGGCCACCGGAGAGTACCCAAATTCAGGAACAATGGCTCTGAGCTGCTTGATTTGCTTCTTTGTGACCCGAAGCACCATCAGGTCGAAGGACCAGATGAGCTCCGGGCCGATCTTCTGTATATCCGGGCAATGGGCCTGGACGCTGTTCAGCGCGCATGCCACCGTGTCGTTGGCTACCGGGAAATGGGTGGCGACGGTGAGCCGCGGACGGGGGTTGATCTGGCTGAGGAGATACCCGAAGGCCCCTTGCGGCGTGTGGGAGCTGTTCTGGACGTTCTTCAGACCTTCGACCGTATCCAGAAAGGTGTTGTAGAGCGGATCACCCGGCTCGGGAGGGGCGCTGAGCCCCATGTTCTTGAAAGCCCATACCTCCGCCGGAACGACCATTTCGTGGATGAATACGTCTACGCCTTTTCCGCCGTTGATGGCCTGCTCTATGGAGTGGATTTCCGGCTTGGTATCACTCGTGTAGATCATGGTCAGGCCGTTCCACTCGAGTTTGTAGCCGATGGAGCCTTTTCGGCAATGAATTACCGGGAAATGGGTGATTTTTACGCCGGTTTCCTTGTTGTGATAGGCGACGTTGTCTCCCTCGACCTCCCCATATTTCCACCATTGCAACTCGATGGGGACCATGGCAAATGCATCGTTTGCAGGATCGTCATCCACGGGTACCGGATCGACGGGCAGTCCCCAGCTTTCTTTTGTGGGCGGTGTATATCCGGGATAACTGGTTGTCTGGAAACTGAAGCTCTCCGAGTGCCAGCGCATGGCTCTACGAAGGTTTTCACAGAAGGCTTTTGTGCCGTCTTCATAATACTTATTCGATCCTTTTGGGCTCTCCACCCCGGAAGACGCAGGTCCCCAGACATACAGGGGAGATTTTCGATCCGCAGAAGGCCCGAAACAGTAAATGTGGGTCAGATCGCTCATGTGATCTCCGTGCAGATGCGCAATGAAGACCTTGTCCATCCTGCCGAATCCAATGCCCATCGCGCCGTAATTGGCGCATACCCCGGAGCCGCAGTCGAAGACAAACTGATCGGCTTTTCCCATGGCGTTTCCAACCTCCACGAATATGCTCATCATCTGCTGGGCGCGGCGCACAGGGGGGATGCATGAACCCAGAAAGGTGATTCGCATTTCGTCGGGCTGAAGCGGTGTATTCGGATCGTTCGGATCGAGCGGATTATACGTGGGCAGACGCTCGAAATAGGAATAACGCTCGGTCATCAAGGAGAGCGATTTCCAGTGGCATGGCTTCACCGGAAGGCAGGCTTCTGCGGCCGTGGCTTTTTCCACACTTGAGCCGATCATGGTGCTGCCGATGGCCAGGCCGCCGACGGCCAGGCCGGAAAGCTTCAATGCATCCCTTCTGGTGATCCCTTTGGGGGTTTTCGGATCGTTTGGTTCCACTTTCTTCTCCTTTCGCAGATATCGTGTTACAGGGCAGAGGTAGGCTGAACATGCCGCTTCCCGATTCCTTCTACCAAATCCTCGATGGTCAGCAGGCGGGAGGACGCTCCGGACAGTACCAGCATCGTATGATTCGTCAGATCGACACCGACCAGAAGGATTTCAGGATAGTGATGCATCAGCGAAATACCGAAATGGGCCTGCGTCGATCTCAGATCGAACAAAATGACATCCGGCCGTGGTGCGTCCATCCGCTTCAAATCATCAGCAAGATCGCCTTCTATCCGGATTACCTGAAAATCCGGCTTTTGCTCCAGGCATGCGCCGATAGTCGATATCACCAGGTCGTGGTCATACAGCGCTACCAGAGTCTTTTGTTTCATGGGTTCTTCCGGGGAATGGGTTGAAAGCTGAAAAGCGATTTCTGAACCACTATTATCAGCGTTCTTGCAGGGTTACAATGTACCGGGGGTACAGTCGCGGTACAGTATCCATGGAAAAAGGTACAGCCTGAGGAGGAGGAGGAGGGAGTTGACGGGTTGTATGCCGATGGATATGGATGGGCGGGAGATCCATTGTCATGCGCATCGATGCTGGATAAAGCCTCAGATGTACTTCATCGCTCTGGCATAATCGATTGCCTGTCTGCGGTTTTCCAGGTGAAGCCGTTCGATGATCTCGCCCATGTGGTATTTGATCGTTCGTTCCGTCAAGAACAGCTTTGTAGCGATTTCCTTATAGGTGAATCCCTGGGCCACTAACGTTAGAACCTGAATCTGACGAGACGTCAAATGGTTGTCCGCACGAGCGTCCTGCGCGATAGATCCGGATGAGGGGGCTCTTTGAGCGAATTCGTTCAGTACCCGGGCCGCAAGTCCCTGAGAAAGCGGAACTTCTCCACGTATCAATCCTTCCAAGCGCATGAGCAGCCGATCCGTGTCCTCGGTCTTGAGCAGATAGCCGAATGCACCGCTATTGATGGCTGAGAACAGGTCTTCATCCGTTTCGGACATCGTGAGCATCACCACTTTGATGCCGGGCTGCCGGGCCTTAATGACGCGTGTTGCAGTCAGACCGTCGCAGCCGGGCATGATGATATCCATCAGAATCACATCGGGCGCCAGAAGGCCGGCCTGATCAATGGCCTCCCAGCCATTTCGGGCCGTGCCGACAACGTCGAGGCCGCGAAGGATCAGCAGGTTCTTGAGTCCTTCCAGAAAAATCGGATGGTCATCCACCAAAAGGATCTTCACGTCGTCTCCTTGCGCCATGGCACCTGAACGCTTACCCGTGTGCCTTTGCCAGGAATCGAAGTCATCTCCATGCATCCGCCGACGCTTGTCGCCCGCCCGCGCATCGATATCAGGCCAAAGGCATCGGGCTTGCCGGCGGCTGTCGTATCGAAACCCTGTCCATCATCTTCGATCGTGATGCAAAGATAGTTATCTTGGATGCTCAGAAGCACTTTCGCCAGGCGTGCCTTTGCATGCAGCCATACGTTCGTGATGGCTTCCTGGACGATCAGATGAATCTGGGCAGCAACAGAGGCATGGATGGGAATGCACCGAACCTCGGGATCGGCATGCAGTTCAATCCGGATATTCTGGTTTCGGCTGTATCGGTCGATGTTGTTTTTCAGTGTTTCCAAAAATCCGTTTTCGGATGGGGTAAGGGCTTTCACCCCGGCCAGATAGGCCCGGATGGCGTTTTTGCCTTCCTGAACGATGCCGGAGAGCTGCCGCAGACACAATGCCGCTTGATCGCTTTCTCCCCTGGAAAGCAGCTCGCCTGCAGAGGCGATCTTCAGTTGCGCGGCAGCCAGAATCTGGCCGATGCCATCATGAAGTTCCCGGCCCAGCAGCTCACGCTCCTGAAGCATGGCATGCGTTCGCTGATTGTCCAGATGCTGTTCCTGGATCTGCTTTTGCTCGGTGATGTCCCGCATCCAGATCAGATAACCCAATAGAAGAGCATGCTGGTCCGAAAGAGGCGAGATGGAAATGTGATACCAGCGGGGGTGGGGATCAGCGGGCAATAGCTCTTTTTGCCGCGTTTCCGGATTGCGGATCAGCGATACCATATCGGGAAAGGCCTCTAGCGCCGATTCGGCTTGTCTCCCAATTGCCTGTTTCCTCGAAAGGTTCAGCAATCTTTCCGCCGTTTCATTCATATCGCTGATGTGCTTCTGGGTATCCAGAACGATCATGGCTTCCATCATCCGATCGATGACGACATTGCGTGCGATGGGAACGAGCTCGAACATGTTCAGTCGAAAAAAAGCCAGAGCATACAGCAAAAACGTCAGATTGGAGGCCAGGATCATGAAGTTGAGCGGCTTGAAGGGATTGTTGTCCGAAATGTTGAGATAGGATGCGATCCGGATCCATAGCAACCCGAGAATGAGTCCGGCTGCGATCCAGCGGTGCCGGGGGGAGCGAATAAAAAGCCAAACGAGTACAACCAGTTGTACCAGGCCCAGGGCATAGCCATAAACGGCGGCTGCCCAGTGCACAGGCCCCAATTCGGTTCGGATGATGCCATCCGAAAGGATATGCTTCCAAACCAAATGATGCGTGTCGTTGGTGAGAATCAGGAGCGCAAACGTCAGGGGCACGAGGATCAGTACACCAATCACCTGCCGATTCAACCAATGGGCCAATCCGGCATACGCCAGAACAAAGCACAAGGCCGCGCTGGCTATCGGAAGCACCAGGGCCTTTTCGAATTTGAACCAGAAAAGGCGTGCCGGATCTTCCGTGGCGGACAGTCCGAAAGAATTGGCCATGATCCACAGGATCGTTAAGCCGATCAAAACGATAAAGGGAACAGCCCCGGGAACCTTCCGGTTCCGGAAACAATGAATCCCGAGAAGGACCAGAAAGAGCAGGGGAATCAGCGATGGCAACACATAGGGGTTGTATTGGTATCCCCAAAGCATCGTATCACCCGGCATGCTGCGTGGTTATGGCAGAAGCTGACGACTTCCAAGCAGGTATCACCGGCAGTTCCGGATGTCAATCCCGGGCACCGGATAACGGAAACGGTGTGTATCGTCTCGAAGCCGATTTGAACGGCAATTTTCGAGGCACTGCGGAAATGGTTGAAACAGACTACATCCTGTTGGAATCCGGCTCAAAAATATCACGGACGATCTGACGTCGCAAATCTTTATTCATCTTTACAGCCACCCATCGCTTGCCACCCATTTTCGATATCAAGCCATTAAATCCATCCCAACCGGCTATAGACTTACAGATCATATTTTCGATGCGTTATCGATTTGGGATAGGCCTAGGAGACCTATCCCAACCCGTTGCCTAGCGACATGCATACCTGAAAATCCAAGTAGTTTCCTAATGCCGCTTCGATAGAATTCTATGAATTGGAGCACTTACCCATTCACTTCAGATTTTTATTCGATAAGTGGATCGCCAAAAAGTTTTGATTGACATTTATTTTCAACTACAGGTATACAAGTAGTCAAAAAATCATATGAAGATGAAATTATCTTAACATTTCGTTTCAATACAAACATTTCGTTTGAAAATTCGATCCAAATGGTCCAAAGACTGATTGCGGAGGAGGACATGATTTTCCGCATCCGAAGAAAAACACAGTCCTGGTATGGCGAGACTATCGGGATTCTAATTTTGGATGCCGCGTATCCGTGTATTCCTGGTAACGTCGGAAATGCCTCCACTTTTCCATTTTCTGTTCGCTACCAGGAGGTGGAAGGGGCAAGCATCGATCGCTTGTTGAACAAGCGCGATCCTTCATTGGCGGTGCCCTTCGTTGAGGCTGCAAAACGCCTTCGCGATCAAGGGGTTCACGCCGTTACCGGTGCCTGCGGTTTCATGGCCCTGTTTCAACAGCAAGTAGCTCAAGCATTGGATATCCCGGTCTTTCTTTCAAGCCTTCTTCAAATACCCTTCATCTTTCAAATTACTGGAAAGCCCATCGGTATCATCACCGCCAATGCCTCATGCTTGACGCCGCAACATTTCCAAGGATGCAATATTCCTCCAGACATACCGCTGGTGATTGCCGGGATGGAGCAACAATCGGAATTTCGAGAGGCAATTCTCAAAGAAAAAGGCACGTTAGACTCTTTCAAGATCGAGACCGAGGTAGTCCAGGTGGCCACAAAGCTGGTATCTCAAACTCCGGATATCGGCGCCATTCTGCTCGAATGCAGCGATTTACCTCCCTATGCCCATGCCGTCCAGGCAGCCACCGGTCTGCCGGTATTTGATTTCATCACCATGATCGAATACGTTCATCGTAGTCTGGTTCGAACCCCATATGTCGGGTATATGTAGTGCTTGAATGTAAACCCCGGTTGATACCAAACCTGAGCCTGAGGTCCTGCCGAACGCAGGACATCATTAAACAGGGGTTTTCGCTCTGCAACGATGGAACCTTTCTCAATCGCGGCCAACCTCAGAGATTGTTCAATTGAAACGTTCTCCCCCAGAATCCGGCAAAGATCGTTGCGGTTGTTCGCAAACACCAAATAACCGATGAGGCAATCATGTTCTGGAACGTGCTGATAGTAGGAATCATGGTAGGCGCCATCTATACCCTGGTCACCATGGGTTACAGCATGGTATACGGGCTTCTTCGGCTAATGAATTTCGCCCACGGAGACGTGTATATCTTGGGAACGCTTCTCGCGTGGACTTTGCTGAGTGCTCACCATGTTTCACCGATACTGGCCATTCCGGCGGCCATTCTTGCAGGAGGCGCCCTGGCCGCTCTGGTCGAACTGGTGGCCTATCGCAGGCTTCGATCGACTCAACACCGGATGATCTCCATGATCACGGCTTTGGGCGCAGCCTACATGATCCAGAATCTTTCGGAACTCAAATGGGGCAATCAGGTGCTGCCATTTCCCTCTCTTTTCCCTTACGATACCTTCTCGATCTTGGGTGTCGGGGTCTCCTTGACCAACATCGTCACCCTCTGTATCGCCATCGCGATCATCCTTTTCTTCAACGTTTTTCTCAAACACCACAAAATGGGCAAGGCCATCCTATGCGCCTCCGAAGATCTAACCATATCCAGCCTGATGGGCATCCCGATCAACAAAACCGTCTCGATCGTCTATTTTCTCGGCGGGGTATTGGGCGTCATCGGCGGAATTCTGTATTCCTCCTCCTATAATGTTATCTCCATCAGCATGGGATTTCGGGGAACCATCGTGGCGTTTACCGCAGCCGTGATTGGCGGGATCGGCAGTTTCAGCGGCGCGCTGATCGGTGGAATGATTCTGGGCATCTCGGAAAATTTCGTCGGCGTTTATGTATCGAGTATGTTCCGGGATCCCATCATTTTTTTACTCCTGATCGTTATTTTGCTTTTCAAGCCTACGGGCATTCTCGGAAAAAACGAAATCCAAAAAGTGTGATGGTACTTACATGAACAGTCGACCTGCACATGTGATGCATTCCAGGGCCACAGCGACAAATCGGAACCCCGAACACACGTCCCCCCAATCAAGCGGTCGAAAACTTGGCCTGTACGTGGTGCTCACCTTCTTTGTCCTATCGCTGCCCCAATGGTTGACTGACAACTACGTGCTTGGTCTGATCAATTTTATGACGATTTTCGGCATCTGTTGCATGGGGCTCAATCTGATTTTGGGATATACGGGGTTTTTATCCCTTGGGCATGCCGCTTTCTATGGGATCGGGGCATACACGACCGCCATTCTCATGACACGCCATGGCTTCGGATTTATGTCGGCCCTCGCTCTTTCCGGTATGCTGACCCTTGTGAGCGCCTTGATTGTGAGCATCCCGATCCGCAAGATCCGAGGGGATTATTTCTGTCTGCTCACCATTGCCTTTGGTGAAATTTTTCGTTTAATCGCTCAGGCGTGGATCCCCTTTACAGGAGGTGCGATGGGAATCGTGGGCATTCCCATTCCAAAAATATTCGGGTATGCCATCCAAAGCGAGGCCGATTTCTATTATGTAGCGATAGGATTGTTAGCCTTCACCTATATCACCCTGTATTTGTTTGTACGAACGAAGTTTGGGCGTGCACTGATCGCCATCCGCGAAGACGAGTTGGCCGCGCAGGCAATGGGGGTTAACACTCCCCTTTACACTATTCTGGCCTTCAGTATTGGATCGATTTATGCGGGTTTTGCAGGCAGTCTGCTCGCCGTATACCAGACGACAATCACCCCTTCCAATTTCCGTATCGAAGAATCCTGCCTGATGATCATTATGGTCATCGTTGGCGGAATGGGAAGACTTTTGGCACCGCTTGCCGGTGTGGTGGTGATGACCCTGGCCACCGAATTTTTCCGTTCTTTTTCCGAATATCGGATGCTGATCATCGGCGCCATGATGATTCTGGTGCTGCTCTTTCGACCTCAGGGAATATTTGGGACATCAGCTTTCAAAAATTGAAAATGGATTCGGCAGCCGTCTGCCGGAAATCCATGTCAATCCAGCCGCAGCATAACATTGTCGTCCGCTTGGATGTCTCGGGTTTTCCCAAAACCTTTTCATTGGACTCTCCTTCACAGATTGCCCTAAAAGAAGTGGGTTCGCATGAGCCTTTTAGAGACGAAGCAAGTGCAAAAGCGGTTCGGCGGCGTCTATGCCGTCAACAATGTCTCCCTGAAGATTCATTCCGGAGAAATCCTGGGCATGATCGGCCCGAATGGGTCAGGGAAATCCACGTTCATTAATCTGCTAACAGGTATTTATGCGCCCGATTTCGGGACGATTTTGTTTCACGGCGAGTCGATCGGTGGTTTGCCCCCCCATCGGGTGACCGAAAAAGGCATTGCCAGAACATTTCAGAATCTACGGGTTTTTTCCAATATTTCCGTCTTGGACAACATCCTGATCGGTGGTCACTGCCGCATCGCCAATGCCCTCTGGGAGATTTATCTGCGCCCTTGGACTTCCTGGCAAAGGGAAAAAAAAGCGGAGAGACGGGCTCTGGAGATTCTGGAAATGGTTGGGCTGGCTAACCGCCGGAAGGAACTGGTAAAAAACCTTCCGTACGGTGAACAGCGCCTGATCGAGATCTGCAGAGCTCTCGCATCCGAGCCGCTCCTGCTGCTTCTCGATGAACCCTGTGCGGGAATGAATCCCGTGGAAATGGATATCCTCGCAAAGTTCATCGCCCAGCTTCCGTCTCAGGGATACACGATCTTCATCATCGAACACAACCCATAAGGTTTGATCTGACCGGGAAATCGAAGAAGGAGATGATGAGGCCTTTGATCCGGTCAGAATCAAACCAATGTTCAAGAGGCCCGTGTTCAGAGGGGGTTGTTATAGGGGGATTG
>Ga0073932_1007390_pt1 | contig 10649 bp, 10 predicted proteins | sample DewCreD2012metaG_FD_76967 | JGI IMG/M metagenome (GOLD analysis project Ga0073932, IMG submission 76967) | Hot spring sediment bacterial and archeal communities from British Columbia, Canada, to study Microbial Dark Matter (Phase II) - Dewar... ...
GAATTCACGCCAGATACATCAACCAAGCTTTTAAAGGATTTCCTTGAAGAGCGATTTAAAGGCATGAAGCCTGTTCTGTGGGGTGATGGACTCCGTGAATTTGAATTTACCTACTGGATTTATCAGGGATTATTTGGCCTTGGACTTGTTGAGGAAGAACAATGAAATTTGATTGTATAATAATTGGTGGTGGAATTTCGGGTTTAACTGCGGGTATTCGATGTGTTAAGGAAGGCCTGCACACTGCAATCATATCATCGGGAATGAGTGCGCTGCATTTTTCGTCAGGGTCTATTGATGTGCTAGGATATCTAAACAATAAGGTGGTGTATAAGCCATTTGAGGCAATAGATACATTAACAGGAACTATCGCCCAACATCCATATACAAAATGCGGCAAACCATTAATTATTGAAGCATTGCAGTTTTTTAAACAGGAATGTGAAACGCAAAATCTTTACCTTTATGACAATGAAAACCTCAACCATTTTCATGTTACTGCATTGGGGACGCTAAAGCCAACATACTTTTCACAACGCAGTGTCTTTAATGAAGATGTGTATAACCGCTTTAAAAAAATGAAGAAAATTGTCATTATTAATTTTGAAGGCTACAGGGATTTTCATCCTCAGTTAGCTGCAGCTCAACTGTCAAAGCATGCATTATTTGCAAATTGTGAAATTGTGGCTAAAAGCATTGAGATGCCACAGCTACAGGATTTAACCAAACATCCTCATGAATTCAGGTCTATTGATATTGCCCGTATATTTGAAGATAAAGAAAATGTGTACACAATTGCAGATGCTATTCGCCTTGCTGCTGAGGGTGCTGATTTTGTTGTTATCCCTGCGTTCATGGGTATTCATAACTTTAATGAAATACATAATATGATGCAAAGCCGCACGCGCTTACTCATTTATGAAGTGCCCACGCTTCCACCTTCAATATTAGGATTAAGGATTGATAACGCATTGAAGTCACGGTTTGCCCGGCTTGGTGGCGTGTATATTGCCGGCGACAAGGTAGTACGCGCTGATTATAACAATGATGTTGTACAGGCAGTGTATACTGCCAATCATCCTGAAAATCCGCTTGAGGCAAAATTTTATATTTTGTCAACGGGAAGCTTTTTTAGCGGTGGAATGGTGAGTGAATTCAATAATATGTATGAACCTGTATTCAAACTCAAATTGTATTATGAGCCTGAGCGCAGTAAGTGGTATAGCCCACAATTTTTTTACAGTAATTCGCATCCTTTCCTTGAGTATGGTGTGGTAACGGATGAAAACTTGCGGCCGTATGACAGCAAGGACAATATAATCCAGAATGTCTATTGCAGTGGGGCAATACTTTCACATTACAATCCAATAAGGGAAGGATGTGGAAGTGGTGTGGCGATAAGCACCGCATACAAGGCTGCAAACCAGATTGTATCTTTATATAAGCTTATGAGATAGCACCATGATAAAATTAGAAAACATTAGCTTTGACCATTGCATAAAATGTACGGTATGCACTATTTATTGCCCGGTAGCAAGAGTTACCCATCTGTATCCGGGGCCCAAGCAGTCAGGCCCTGATACCGAACGGCTGCGTATAAAAAACCCTGAGCTTCTGGATATATCATTAAAATATTGTTCCAACTGCAAGCGATGTGAGATAGCATGCCCATCTGATGTAAAAATAGCAGATATCATACAAACTGCAAAGTGGCGATATTCAAAAAAGGAATTCAGGATTAGGGATTTTTTACTATCCCGTACGGATTTAATGGGAACCTTTGGAACGATGTTTTCACCTATTGTCAATTTTTTTACTCATCTTGGAATTGTTAAATATTTCCTTGACATGATTTTCCAGATACCTAAAGGCAGAACATTCCCAAACTATGCATCCACAACATTTGAAAAATGGTTTAAAGAAAAAAGAAAATACCAGAATAAGTATCTTGATAAGGTAGTGTATTTTCATGGGTGTTATGTTAATTACAACTATCCTCAATTAGGCAAAGATGTTGTTAAAGTACTGAATGCATTGGGCAAAGGTGTGATTATAACAAAAGAAAAATGCTGTGGTGTACCATTAATTGCAAATGGATATATTAAAAAAGCCCAAAAGCACGGCAAGCATAATATACGGGTATTGTCTAAGGCATTGCCACATGAACAGGCAAAAATTGTTTCAGCTTCATCAAGCTGTTCACTTGCCCTAAAACATGAATACCCCAATTTACTTGAACTTGATAATAGCCCGATTGCAAATAATATAGCATATATTACTCAGTATGTGCTTGAGGAATTTGAAAAAGGCAATATTCCCAAATTAAAACCACTCACATATACGGTAGCATACCATTCCCCATGCCATTTGGAACGTATGGGTAATGTCGCATTCACTGTTGAACTTTTACGTAAAATACCCGGACTAACCGTGAAGATATTGCATTCGGAATGTTGTGGAATATCCGGAACGTATGGATTTAAAAATGAATATTATGCCATTTCACAGGCAGTGGGCAGTGAACTCTTTAAGATTATTGAAGAATCAAAACCCGATTTTGTAGTAACCGACTGTGAAACCTGCAAATGGCAGATAGAGATGAACACCAAATATAAAGTAGTCCATCCAATTTCACTTTTGGCAGAGGCATTGGAGTAGAATAAATATTTATTGTATCTGTTGTAAACGGGTAATTTTGCAATGAATAATTAATGCGTTTCGTTCGGGCAAATATATCAGTGATGCAAAATCACTGTATTTATGGGGAATGGCAATAACTTCTGCTTCAACAGGCATATTGTACAATAGATTTTTATAAATATTCTGAATTTCCTTTGAACTATAATCCTTTTTATCGATTCCAACAATGTGATTTTCATGTGTGTAAAATTTCAAAATAATATATGGCAGATTTGTTTCGACGCCATTTATCATAACTTTTGTATCAAAGTTTGTGACCAGCATTAATTCGTTATCTTTTGTTTGTTGAGTCTTCATCAGGATGCACGATGTACTAAAAATAATTTTTCTATCAGGGAATATATCTTTGGTAATTTGACCCAATGCTTGGTTTTGAAGTTTCTTCTGGCATATAGGGCATGGATCAATGCGGCTTTCTGCAAGCATTCTAAGTGCGTTAAAAGAAATGGGCACACAATCCTGTGCTATTGAATAAAGTGGTAATAACAAACATATAAATATTAACACATGTCGTTTTATCATAGTGGTGTTACTCCTCACTGGTTAATGAAATAACAAACTCTTTTATGCTATTACGGTACAATGGCATATCAATAAGAAAGTTATTGTTATGGCCCCCTCTCAATTCAACAAAATATTTCTTGTTTGATGGGCATTGCTTATAGAGTTCCTGCCCCATAAAAAATGGTGCAGTTTCATCATCCCTGCTATGAAGGATTAGAATAGGTATATTTAATTTTTGTATGTAATCAATTGCCGGATATTTTTCTTTAAAAAACAGTGCCATACAGCCTGAGCTATGGTATTGTACCATGGATGTAATATTGGTAAAACTTGAATCGATGATAATACCAGCAGGGTTTGTTTTTGATGCACAGTATAACGCTACGGGACCACCCAATGAGCGCCCAAATAAAATAATCTGATTGGGCAAAAGTTTTCTAACATAAAGTAAATAATCCCATGCAGCTATTGCATCTTCATATAATCCTTTTTCACTGGGTTTTCCAGTGCTTTTGCCATAACCACGATAATCAATTATAAAAATAGAAAGTGGAATGGAATGCAAAAGCTTTAATAGTTCAATTCTGTCATATATATTGCCCGCATTCCCATGAAAATAACACAGTGTAAATCGAGCTGTCTGTGATTGAATAAACCATCCATGAAGAGTAACTGTTTCATTGACGTGTATGAAAACATCTTCTGCTGGAAAGGGCAAACTGGTAGCTGGTATAATCTTATCAGGGTGATATATGATGCTATCAAGGCACCCTGTTGCCAGTAAACATAGAAATAGAATTATGTTGAAGCGATAGTTCATTATACTAATCACCAGAAATAAAAAATTAATGCACCTGACAACTGATTATCCCATTGTTCATTATACCAGCTTGACACTTCAAATCGTGTGCTAAAGCGTTGATTGAAATTGTACTGAAAAATTGCCTTTATGGTTATGAAATTAAAGGCATCTCCATAAAGATAATATGTATCAACTATATAACTTCTGATACGAATGTGTTGAAAAGGTTGAAGCACGATCCCTGCTGATAATCCAGGTCCAGCTTCAATGTTATGTTTAAAATTATTATTGAGTAAACCCGAAAATTCAATCATACCATATATTTGTAGCCATTTGAAAATCTCAATTGTATAACCGCTTCCTGTATTAAGCTGATATACTAACGTCTGATTATTGTTTTCCAATGGCATACGATCAAACCCGGTAATTACTTTCCAGCTTAATGGCTTTATCAACGGGTTTATCGGTGAAAGTGATTCAATATTTATTAATTCTAAACGTTGTAATAATAAATTCTGATTATCATAATAATAGCGAATTGCTGTTTCGCCGAATATAATTTGTGATCCTGATATAAATCCTGATGGATCATCACACAGGTCATGATATGATGGCCTGTAAACTACTTCAGTATAAGGTTTTTCATCAAAGATACCTGCTTGCAATCGCACATGACTGGAATAATGACCAGTCTCTGGCCTTGGTGGATTGGGAATTGTATAGGTTAATGTCTGTGTGAAAGAACTTCGGATTTTTAATACATTGATGAATAAATCCTGATATTCTTTTTGAGTATATTCTTTATTTGAATAGCGGTATTGAATGAATTCAGAAGCACAATCAAGAATTTGTATTTTTTGTTTTTCAGTAAAAGATGAATTGATAAGGTTTGTTAATGAATCATTATTTTGGTTAGCTATGGATTTGACAACGTTTATTTGATCAGTATTGAGTTGGGATACCATATGATTAATGGTTGTTGTCCTGGATGGCCGGAATGCAGTTCTTTCAACAAATTCAGCATTGATTACATTTCTTAAGGTATCGATAGGGATTACCCAGAAAAAGAAATTGTCAGTAAGATGAGAATCAGGACGGGTAACTTCCATGAGGTATAGAAGATTAAATGAGCAATTTTCATCAAAAAAATAGTAGTCAGAATATACATTATCAAGCTCCCATATATGAAAGAGCATAAATCTGACTTCGTCCTGATTTAAGTTTAATGTGTATTCCCAAATATCCCTGCTTTCAAGGTCACCATATTCCTGAACCTTCATATAATAGGGCATTATTGAAAAATAACCCTTATAAAATCCAAAGATTCCTCTGAATGCAAACAGGGGTCCAAATGTTTCATTGGTATTTGCTGCGTAATTTATTGCCGATGACAACAATCCAGGGTTGTATTGAGATTGCACTGTTAAAAGAGTATGCCCAAACATTGAGGCTGGGCTGTTGATATATCCAGTAGGGAATACCAGGTTAACTTTTATAGTATCTTTGAATGATATAATTTCCTGATATTTTGTACAATATTTTTCATATGGACTTGTTGTCTGTAATTCTTTTTTTAACCATTCATAACGAGCCATAAAACGATTAATAGGATTTTCTTTTTCATTGTATGAATATAGGTAACGTATTGTAGCTTCAAGCTCACTTTTGGGATTAAATTTACCATCTGATGCTAAAAAAAATTTTGGGTCATCAACCAGGCTTTTAATACCAAAGAGGTTTTTTTTATAATGGAGTAAAGCCCACCATTGAGAAGTGTTGGATAAATTCTTTGTGTGAGCTTTTGAAATTAATTGGTCAATATTGATAGGGTCAAAAAGTTCCTTTGTTACTTGAGTGCTATCCTGTATATCGATAGTTATTTCGTATGGTTGATTTTGTTGAGCAAGGACATGTTGATAATGAAGTATCAATAAGGAATGGATCAAAAAAATGAAAAAAGGCACAATAAAGAACGTTTTACTGTGCCTTATGTATGAGAGCAATGACAATTTTCCCCTATTATTAATTATAATATAATTAGCTGTTCTGTAACACTACTTCAATATTCTTTACAACTTCGGTTGAAGTTACATCACTTGAAGTATAAATCTTATTAAAGTTAGACTGTAATTTTGTAAAGAACTGCTCTTTTTCACTTTCGGGAACATTCATAAGAAGTGCTAATGTTTCCAGATATTCGCCATTGCCTTTAGCAATGTCCTTTGCAAGGTTGTCCATGTTGTCTGCTACATAAAGGTTAATCTTTTCATTTGAAACGATCCCCTTCATAGGAGCACAACCCAGTGTACCTGAAGTCATGCCAAATGTCTGATTTCCGCAAATACCATTTGTTGTTGTTGCCAATAGCTGGAATAACAAGCCATCTTTGTCGCCAAAAATCATTGAGCCAACGCCACAACCTGCATTGTTTCGTACTGCGCCTGCTTCAGCTATGCTTATTGCTGCTACCAACATAAAAAGGATAAGTAATGATATGCTTTTTTTCATAAAAACCTCCATAAAATAGTATATGAGATAGGGGAAATTTTTATATTTGATAAAAAAATAATATAAATATTTTACATAATGTCAAGCAAAATTTGGTATATATTACATTTTAACTTCAAAAAATTTTATCACCCTTTCCCAAATAATTGCCGTATTACCTGCATAATAGGTTGGGGTAGTGCATTGGCTTCCTTGCCTGCTGCCAGTGAATAGTAATAAACCATTGAAATTTTCTCTAACATCTCAGCATGGAGGCATGCCTGCTCTAAATTCTTGCCCAAAGCTATCGCACCATGATTTTTAATGATGTAACATTTACATTTGTTAGTAACAGCAGTAGCAACATTTGCAGCAAGCTCGGGTGTTCCCGATAGTGCATAAGGAATAAAGGCAACCTCATCACCAACAGCAAATGCAATCTCATCAAACATTGCAGGTATTGGCGTATTAATATTCATAACAGATAGTATGCTTGCATATAACTGGTGTGTGTGTACTACAGCCTGCACATCAGGCCGATTTTTATAAATGGATAAGTGTAGCGATAGCTCCATTGTGGGCTTTTTGCCCTCAATAACTGTTTGATTAAAATCAACTATCGCAATGTCATCTATTTTCATATCCTTATAGGGCAGGCTTGATGGAGTTACTGCAATTTTTTCTTCGTTTTCAATTTTACATGAGATATTTCCACCACTGCCTAATTTTGTTCCAAAGAAACCATGCTCATTGAGCCATGTGCACCATTGTAAAATTTCTTCTTTATAGTGTGTGTATGACATTGTGGTTCTCCTTTGATGTGAACATATTATGATTCAATTAAATTTGATTCTTTCAATTTCAATGTCAATAGTGCATTAATTAGCATCAGTACAATAAATGCAATCATAAATGGAGTCATTGCGCCTGTAGTAGTCCTAAATGCATCCATTGCAAAGATGAAGATGATTCCTGAAATCTGGCCTGATAGTAAAAGCAACCCCTGCGAACTTGATTCAGGTGCAGGGTATGAAATCTCGGCAGCATACTGAAATCCTATGGGCCCTGCACTCATGATAAAAAATCCAAGAATAAAACTTGATACAAGAAGTAGCCAATAATCTTTTGCAAGTGTCAATCCAGCAAGTCCTGGTATAATAAAAACCATACAGATTGTCAAAAAGACTTTACGCTTTCTATAATGGTCGGACAATAATGGAAGGATAATTGCACCAAGAATACCTCCAGCCATCATGCTGGCACCAACGATGCCGGCCTGCTCAGAGTTAAAACCTCGTGGCTGTAAGATCTGCTCAATCCAGGTTGTGACAGCATTAAACATTCCTAATCCTATGAAGAAAAGAAGTATTACCAGCCACATCTGCTTCATGCTGAATATATGTTGAAGGCCTTCTTTAACCTTGAAGCGTTCTTCCTGGCCTTTGTGGCATGGTGGGGTGGGTGGCTCTTCTTTTATAAAGACAATAAATAAAACTGCTATGGCAAAACTGATGATACCATATACATACATCGTGTGTGGTATGGAATATGAATGCACCAAAAATGGAGTTGCGGCAAGACCAAATATTATACCAATATATTGTGCAAGCGATGCTATGCCGGTTGCTGTTGCACGCTCATCTATTGGGAACCATTTTGCTGCCAGCCTGGTATACGCATTGAGAATGAAGGGCTGAGCAATGGCTAAGGCTATTTGAGTGGTAACTATCGCCGTAAAAGACGATGCATATACGCCTTTAATGATGCCAAAAATGCCAATTAAAACGGCACCAATGCCAATGCCAAATTTGATGCCGTAGGTATCAATAATATACGAAGCAGGAACTGAGATGAATACATACACAATCATAAAAAGCATGGATAAAAGACCAATAGAAAGCGGCGTTACATTGTAAAAAGCCGCTGCTTCTGAGGTTATGCTTGCAAATGATATCCAGTGAATCTGAATAGCAATGTTGAGTAAGGAAAATACAAATAAGATTATCCAGCGGTAATTGTATAATTTTATATCACCAGTCATAGTTTTACTCCTGTACAGGTTCAAAATGCTTAAATACTCTATCAAATCTTTCTAAGGCATCATCAATCACATCATTGGTATCGGCCATGCTTGTGTAAATGCGGCTCCCCGCTAATGTTATTATGCCTTCAACCATTAATGCTGCGCCCAATTCTTCCATCACTTTGCGACGCTTGTTAACCTGCTCAAATATCTTTGGATTGGTCAGTTCCATAAGCATTGCCGCACCTGTTTCCATGTGGCATATTGAACCATGGTTAAATGCAACAAAGGGAAGGTCATAGCGTTTAAATATATCCTGTAATCCTTGTGTAAGCCTATCACCGGCTTTTCCTGCTTTGATGTGTGCCTGTGTTTCTTCAATGGCTTTTATGGCAAAATACCCTGCTGCGCAGGATAATGGATTTGCCGATAGGGTGCCTCCAACCATGGCTCGCTTTTTTAAGCCCTGAATGCCTGCAGCAAATGTTTCCATGATCTCTTTTTTACCACCAACGCCACCTGCAGCCGGATATCCGCCGGCAACACATTTGCCAAATACTGTTAAATCTGGTTTCACGTCAAAGTAGCCCTGTGCACCACCAAGGCCAACTCTGAAAGCAGTAACCACTTCATCAAAAATTAGCAATGTGTTGTAGTTATTGCACAGTTCACGAACCCTTTTGTTGAAGTCATAATACACAGGGCGAGTGCCACTTTCGGGGCCAAGTGGCTCTACAATAACTGCAGCCGTACCGCCTTTTGATTCATTTTCTTTAAGTAGCTTTTCTAGCCCTTCAATATCATTGGGGTAAAATTCCTGCATGTAAGTGTAGCAGCCTTCCGGTATGCCATGTGAATCTAAGGTCCCCAGTCCGGGAATGCGCATTGCAAAGACCATCTGATCGCTCCAGCCATGATAGGCACCGCCAACCTTGATGATAAATTTTTTATCGGTAAAGCATCGGGCAGCCCTTATAGCAGCCATACATCCTTCAGTGCCGCTTGCAAGTGATCTGAATAATTCAACCGAAGGGATGTGTGAGTTTATAAGCTCAGCTAAAAGCAATTCATATTTATGGAATAAGCCGGTGACAGGGCTGCACTCGTTGATGACTTCTATAACTTTGTCGCGTACGGGCTTGTAATTGCTGCCAAGAACAGTGGGTCCGCCAGCCTGAAGAAAATCTATAAACTGATTCCCATCAACGTCGTACAGATAGGCACCATCTGCTTTTGCTATTGCTAATGGAAACGGGTAATTGAATGCCAGATTGTGTTGAACACCTCCAGGTATTCTCAGCTTGGCTTTTTCAACTAATTGCTTGGATGATGCAAATTTTGTTTCATACTTTTCAAGATACTCATTCATCTTGCTGCGTTTAATTTGATAAATTGGCAGTTCATTAGCCAGCACACGTAACTTTTCTAAAATTTCTTTTGAATCAGGCCAGTGCGAAATTGCATATTCTTGTTTCATTGGTTTCCTCCTTGTGAATAGTATATTATTAATGTCATTATGAGTTTTAATAATTGAGATTCTTCGCGCCTGCGGCACTCCGAATGACAAGACTGTATGTCATCCTGAGTCCCGAGTCTTTGGGACGAAGGATCTTGCCGTTAAGTCAAAGAGATTCTTCGCGCCTGCGGCACTCAGAATGACAGCATTATTACAGTTATTCCCCCCTGATTTTTTGGCGTTTAGGATGACTGTTCTTATATCCTTCATACTGCATGCGATTTATTACGATATTCTTTGTATGCATAAAGTTTAATAGTTTAGCAATCTGAATAGCTCCTTATTCTTTTCATAAAGCTTTTTAAATATTGCGAAATTGCGATTATACATATCAGCGTATTGAGGCTGTGGTTTAAAAATTTTGCGAATGCCAACTAACCTTTTGGCTTCACTGAACGACGATAAAATACCAAGACCAACAGCACACACGACAGTTGCTCCCACTGTTCCGGCATTAATGTCATTTTCAATAGCTTCTATTTGCCTGCCGGTGACATCGGCCATAATCTGGCACCACACATCCGATTTTGCGCCACCACCGGCAAACCGCAATACACTTTGACGGGGTATCTTTTTTTCCATTGCTTCCAGCATCCAGCGTATATGGTACGCAACGC
>Ga0073932_1007392_pt1 | contig 10644 bp, 10 predicted proteins | sample DewCreD2012metaG_FD_76967 | JGI IMG/M metagenome (GOLD analysis project Ga0073932, IMG submission 76967) | Hot spring sediment bacterial and archeal communities from British Columbia, Canada, to study Microbial Dark Matter (Phase II) - Dewar... ...
GCTTCAGTCAGTCTGGATTCGTAGGATGCCTGGATAATGAGATACGGCGCTTTCGAGAGCCGCTCCACCAGGTATTTCGAGACGTAATCGTCGCCGATGGCGGCGTAAACGGCTTGCTGGCCGTTGAGCGTGAACTGCCCATCCAGGCCAAGCTGGGCTGCCGCCTGGCTGTTGGCTTCGCCCTTGACCGACAGGAAGCCCATCCGTTCTTTGTCAATGGCGCCGACCAGGGTCGCCAGGCTGTGCAGGGCCTCGACCAGGTGCGTATCGCGTTTGGCGGTGATACCCTTGCCGTACAAGATGACCGGGCTGATGGCGTGCGCCAACATGCGGGCGGCCAGGGTCAGTTTTTCGAGCGGCAGGCCGGTGGTTTCGACGGCGCTTGCGATGACTTTATCGGCATTCGGGACGGCCATGGGAACGCGCCCCAGGTTTTCCTTGATGACGATGGCTTTCAGGCCTTCGATGAGCGCCAGGTCAGAGCCGGGCTGGTTCTTGAGAGCCACATCGGCCAGTTCATCGAGCGCATCGCCTTCGGGGTCGATGTTGATGAGTTTCATGCCTTTGGGCAGGGCGCGTTTGATGAGGAACCCGGCTACCATGTGGCTCTTGGCGACGTTCGCGCCGATGCACAGCACGGTGTCGGCGGTCTTCAGCACATCCAGGCGGCCCTCGAAGGCGCCGGTTTTCGCGGCCAGCGCGGCGACGGCGGCGGTGGTCATGCCTTCTTCGGTGCTGGTGACCATTTGAGCGCCGAGTTTTTCGGCGAACAGCGCGCGGAAGCTTGCCAGCACTTCGGCGGGCAGGCGGGTGGAGGCAATGGCAGCCACGCCGTTGTGGGCATCACCAGCCAGCGGCTTCAGTTTGTCGGCCACCGCGCCCAGGGCTTCGTCCCACGAGACCGGTTCGAGTTTGCCGTTTTTCTTCATCAACGGGGTGGTAATGCGCTGACGCGATTCGGTCATTGGGTGATAGCGGCCATGCTCGCACAGCGAGCCGCGATTGACAACGCCGTCCCAATCGCCTTCGATGCGCACGATGCGGTTGTCTCGCACTCGCAGCGTGACCGAGCAGCCCACCGAACAGCCCACGCAGACTGATTTGACAGGCGTAATTTCGGTTTCGTGGCCCTGATAGGCGCTGGTGCGGTCGATGAGCGCGCCGGTCGGGCAGACTTGCACGCACGCGCCGCATTTGACGCAGGTGCTTTCGCCCAGCGGGACGTTGGTATCGGCCACGATGATGCTTGCCGCGCCGCGTTCGGCCACGCTCAGGGTGAAGTTGCCGGTCATCTCGGCGCAGGCGCGCACGCAGCGGCGGCATAGGATACAGCGGTTGTTATCCAGCACGAAGTAGGGATGCGAGGAATCGACCGGGTAGCCGTTCCAGCCGGGCTGCATCGGCCAGTGGGTCATCTCTTCGCGGTAGGCCGCGTTTTGCAGGTCGCAGTCGCCGCCGCTCACCTGGCAGAACGGGCAGAAGTGGTTGCGCTCGCTGAACAGCATCGAAAGGACGAACTTGCGCGACTTCTTGAGGGCCGGCGTTTCGGTGTTGACGACCATGTTGGGGCTGACCGGCAGGGTGCAGGAGGCAATCGGCACGCGGAAGCCCTGCACCTCGACGATGCACAGGCGGCAGCCGCCGTAAGGGGTTAGTTCCTTGTGGTCGCACAGGGTTGGGATGTCGATGCCCGCCAACTCTGCCGCCCGCAGGACGGTTGTCCCTTCGGGGACTTCGATTTGTTTTCCGTTGATTGTGATTTGAACCATAAGTTCCTCTACATTTGTGTTCTACGAAATACGCTATTCGTAAACCGTAAATCGTAAATCGTTAGACTTTTTCCGGCTCCGGCGTCATCTCGCACACCCCAGCCGGGCAGACGCCCAGGCGGATGTGCGCTTCGATTTCTGCGCGGAAGTATTTGAGCGTGTCGCGGATGGGGACGCCCGCCGTTTGTCCCAGGCCGCAGTTGGAGGCAAATTCCATTTCCTGGGCAATAGCGGTCAGGGTGTCCAGGTCTTCCAGCTTGCCTTCGCCGCGGCTGATGGCCGTCAACATGCGCAGGGCGCGCTCCGTGCCGACCCGGCAGGGGGTGCATTTGCCGCACGACTCGAACTGGAAGAACTTCATCAGGGTAATGGCTAAATCTAGCACGCAGTTGTTTTCATCACAGATGAGCAGCGCGCCCGAACCGAGCGAAACGCCCGCCTTGCGGAAGGACTCGAAGTCCATCGGGGTATCCTGCAAACTCGCCGGGATGATGGAACCGCTCGAACCGCCAGTTTGCGCCATCTTGAAGGGCGCGCCGTTTTTCATGCCCTGCCCGTAGATGTTGATGATTTCGCGCAGGGTGATGCCCATCGGCACTTCGATGAGACCCCGGAAGTTGACGTTGCCCAGGATGGTGTAGGTCTTGGTGCCTGGGCTGGAGGGCGTGCCGAAGGAACGATACCATTCCGCGCCGTTCAGGATGATGGGCGGCACGTTGGCGAGCGTTTCGACGTTGTTGACCAGGGTCGGTTTGCCCCACAGGCCGTGCGTGGTGGGATAGGGAGGCCGCGCGCGCGGTTCGCCGCGCTTGCCTTCGATGGATTCGAGCAGCGCGGTCTCTTCGCCGCACACATAGGCGCCCGCGCCGCTATGGACGTGGAGGTCGAAACTGAAGTTGGAATCGAGGATGTTCTTGCCAAGTAGTCCGAATTCGCGCGCCTGCACGATGGCTTTTTCCAGGCGGTGCTGCGCCAACTGGTACTCGCCGCGCACATAGATGTAGCCTTCATCCGCGCCAACGCAGTAAGCCGCAATCGCCAGCGCTTCGATGATGCTGTGCGGGTCGCCTTCCAAGATGACGCGGTCTTTGAACGTGCCGGGTTCGCTCTCGTCGGCATTGCACACCACATATTTCTTGGGAGATTTTGTCCCCGCCACGAAGCGCCACTTCATGCCGGTTGGGAAGCCCGCGCCGCCGCGCCCTTGCAGGCCCGATTTTTCCAGCGTGGCTGAAATCTCAGCGCGTTCCTGTCCCAGGGCTTTGGCCAGCGCCTGGTAGCCGTCTTCGGCGATGTAGTCTTCAATATTTTCCGGGTCGATGCGTCCTACCCGGCGGGTGACGATTTTCTTCTCCATCGGGCTGGCGCCTTTGCGCGCCTTGAGCCAGCCAATGCGCCCGGAGAGTTCCTTCACCGGGGCGAGCAGTTCCTCGGCGATGCGGCCCTTGTAGAGATGTTCCTCCACGATGCGGTCGACATCTTTGACCGTCACCGGACCGTAGGCGGTTGCTTCGGGGTAAACAATTACCAACGGCAGCGCGTCATGCCGCCCAATGTCGGTAATAGGGGCGAGGGTCACTTCTTCTTCCAGGCCGAGTTCCAGCAGTTTTTCCCCAAAGCGGCGGTACACGTCTTGCGCGCCGAGCCGCTGGCTGTCGGGGTCGTTCGAGACAAGTATCATGGAACGGGAGAATTTCATAATGCGCCTCTCACTCGTACTTGGCGAAAATATCCGCCAGTTGTTCTGGGGTGACGTTGGCGTACATATCATCATCCACCAGCATGACCGGGCCAACGCCGCACACGCCCAGGCAGCTCACGGTTTTGAGCGTGAAGCGCCCCTGGGGGTCGGTTTCGCCAGCCTTGAGTTGGAGAGTTTGCTGGACAGCCTTCCACAGTTCGCGCCCGCCCTGCACATGGCACGGCGCGCTTTCGCAGAACTGCACCACATGCCGCCCGGTTTTTTCGGTATGCAGCATGTGATAGAACGAAGCCAGCCCATACAACTGCCCTTCTGAGACCAGGACATGCTCTTCGGGCTGGTGCAGCATCTTGCGCGCCAGTCGAATGGCCTCTGCCGGGATGTAACCGTAATCGCGGTTGATTTCCAGCAGAATCGGGATAAAGGCATCGGGCTGAGCCCCATGCTTCTCGACTGCCATTTCCACGATTTTGGTCAGGTCTTTCGCCTGTCCCGTCGCAGACGGGGCTTGTCCTGCCTGCGATGGTGTTTCCGCAACATTGAACATCCTGCCTCCTCAAACTCATTGGTAGAACAGGTCTTTGACCTGTCTGAAAGGCAGGCCGCCTCCCGCAGGAAGCAGCCTGCTTGTGGACTTTTTAACTCAAGATTTCAATGGCATTGAAATTACAAACCTGGACGCAGATGCCACAACGGATGCATTTCTCGTCGTCAATGACGTGTAACTGTCGCCGCTCGCCGCTGATGGCTTCGACCGGGCAGTTGCGCGAGCAAACCGTACAGCCAGTGCAGGCCGGGGCCTGAATGTCGAACCGAATCAGCGCGCGGCAGACTTTCGCCGGGCATTTCTTTTCGAAAATGTGCGCCTCGTACTCGTGGCGGAAATGCTTCAACATGCTGATGACCGGGTTGGGCGCGCCCTGCCCCAGGCCGCACAGCGAGTTTTTGGTGATTTCTACGCACAACTCATCCAGTTTTTCCAGGTCGCTCGGCTCTCCCTTGCCAGCGCAGATTTTCTCGTGGATTTCGAGCAGGTGCTTTGTGCCGACCCGGCAGGGGGTGCATTTGCCGCACGATTCTTCCTGGGTAAATTCCATGAAGAAGCGCGCCATATCGACCATGCAGGTTTCGTCGTCCATGATAATCAGGCCGCCCGAACCCATCATGGAACCGGCTGCGGTCAGGGCTTCGTAATCCACTGGCAGGTCGAGATGTTCTTCGACCAGGCAGCCGCCCATCGGGCCGCCGGTTTGAATGGCCTTGAATTTCTTGCCGTCCTTGATGCCGCCGCCCACGTCGTAGATGACTTCGCGCAGGGTGATGCCGAATGGCACTTCGATAAGACCGGTGTTGACTACGTCCCCGGCGATGGCAAAGGTTTTCGTCCCTTTGCTCTTTTCGGTGCCCATGCTTGCGTACCATTCCGCGCCTTTCATGATGATTTGCGGCACGACCGCGTAGGTCTCGACGTTGTTGTTGTTAGTCGGCTTGCCCCACACGCCCTTGACCGCCGGGAAGGGCGGGCGGGGACGGGGTTCGCCGCGTTTGCCTTCGATGGAGGCAATCAGCGCGGTCTCTTCGCCGCACACGAACGCGCCCGCGCCCATGCGCACTTCCATATCAAAAGAGAAATCGGTGCCGAAAATGTTCTCGCCGAGGAAGCCGAATTCGCGCGCCTGGGCAATGGCGATGTTCAGGTTTTGCACGGCAATTGGGTATTCCGCGCGGCAGTAGATGTAGCCCATGCTCGCGCCGATGGCGTAAGCCGCGATAATCATGCCCTCGACCACCGAATGCGGGTCGCTTTCCAGCACGCGGCGGTTCATGAACGCGCCGGGGTCGCCTTCGTCGGCGTTGCAGGTCAGATATTTGGGGTTATCAGCCACCTGGCGGCAGAGCTGCCATTTGCGCGCAGCCGGGAAGCCTGCTCCGCCGCGCCCACGCAGGCCCGATTTCATCACTTCTTCAATAACCTGCTCCGGCGTCATTTCAGAGATGACTTTGGCGAGCGCCTGGTAGCCATCTTCGGCGATGTATTCCTCGATGTTGTGCGGGTCGATTTTGCCGCAGTTACGCAGCACCACGCGCACTTCTTTCGACTTGGGCGCGCCCAATTCTTCATCGGTGATGACTTTCTCGGCGGCGCGGAGCTTTTCGACAATCCGCCCTTTCAGGAAGTGTTCTTCTACCAGGTAGGGAATGTCATCTACGCTCAGGTTGGCATAATGAACGTTTTCCGGGTAAACCAGGATATCCGGGCCGAGCCGGCGCGGGTCGCCGATGCGCGAGGTTTCCAGCACCTGTACTTCGTCAATCAGTCCCTGGGCAATCAATTCGTCATTCAAGGCGTCTAGCACTTCGTGCGCGCCTTTCGCCAGGCACTCCGGGTCAACCGATACTAATATGTGTGAACGATAAAAAGCCATAGTTTCCTCAGAAAGCCCTCATCCAGTCCCACTTTGGATGTCCAAAATAGGGATGGGAGAGGGTTACGCTGGGATGACGTAGTCGTTGACGACTTTGCCATCCATGATGTGTTGTTCCATAATTTGACGCGCCGCAGCGGGCGTTACTTTTCCGTATGTCACAGGGGCGGCCTCCCCAACCACCACCTGCACAATCGGCTCCCACGAATCCATGCCGATGTTGCCGGTCTGGCGCACGGTGATGTTCGTCAGGTTTTTCTCTTCGATGATGCCCAGGATTTCTTTCAGGGTTTCGCGCGCCCCGGCAGCGATGCCCGGCGTGCCCATCCCCACCACAATCTGGACGCTGCCCGGCGCCGATTTGATGTCGCGCTTCTTGAGGGCTTCTTCGCGAATTTTCTTCAGGTCTTCCAGCGATTTGACGGTTGGCATAATTCTCTCCTTATTCATTCAAAATCGATTTGGCTGCCCCAATGCCCTCCTCCAGCATCCCGCGCAGGTAGGCGAGCACTTCGGGGTGGGTGATGGACAGTCCTTCGAGCGTTTCTTTAATGGGTTGGTCGTCGTACTCGAATGTCTCTTCTGCGCCGTTGTTGCGGGCAGTGTATCGAAACACCCAATGCACTTCGGGATGGGCGACCGAAAGGCCCAGGAAGGTGGCGGCGAGATTCCCCAGTGGCATCCGGTCGATGTGCGAGTGCTGGAACGAGACCTCTACCCGTGTTCCGACTCCCGGCGTCGATGAAATTTGCAGGCCGCCGTTGCATTCTTCCGCTGCTCCCTTGAGCAGGGGGATGCCCAGGCCGACTTTGCGGGTCGTGCGGCTGGTGACAAAGGGGTCGGTGACGATTTTCACCATCTCGGGCGTCATCCCGCGCCCGTCATCTTCAATACTGGCCGTCAGCAGGTCTGCGTTTTGGTCTTCGCAAATGCTGATTTGCACCGTCTTTGCTCCGGCGCTGACGCTGTTTTCAGCCAAATCGAGGAGATGCAGGGCGATTTCTTTCATAGGGTAGTCTCTCTCTCCCATAAGGAGAGAGCCAGGGCAGGGATTAACTTTCGAGCAGTTTCTTAATCAACTGCGGGAACTTGTTCGGCTTGATGCGGCCAACGACTTCATCGTCTACCATCACGACCGGAGCCTGTGAGCAGGCACCCACGCAGCGGCAGACTTCGAGCGTCAACTGACCATCGGGCGTGGTCTTGCCGATTTCGGTGCCGGTCAGTTGCTTGGCTTTGTCCATCAGCTGCGGCACGCCACCTACGTAGCAGGCCGTTCCCATACAGAATTTCATGGTGTGCTTGCCACGCGGTTCGGTGGTGAAGAACGAATAGAAGGTGACAACGCCATGCACCGCGCCGACTGGCACGCGCATCTTTTTGGCGATGTAATTTTGCATTGGCACCGAAACGTACCCAACTTTACTTTGCGTTTCGTTTAAGATGACCATCAATGCGCCGGGGCGCTCACGGTTCTGGTCGATAATTTCATCCAGGACGGCGCGCTTATCCGCGCAGATGCCATCCTTGTGTTCCACTTGTATTTCTTCCATAGCCAAAAAACTCCAAGTTTTTATGATTAGTGAAAATTTTCACAATACAGATGTAGTTTACACTGTCAGCGCAAGAACGTCAACTAACAAATGTCATATTGTGGGGAGTGAAGGTTGTCAATGCCCTGTCGCGCGCAAATTGTGCCGCAAGGCAGGCTACCTATCATCTTACTCTGTATCGAATCGATGTTCAATGAACAAAGGTCACGGGATTTTCCGAATATCGTCAGGTTATCGGGCCGGTTGAATATCGAGAGAGCGGCCTTCAACCTGCGCCAGGGCCATCCGAATTTCGGCTATGGTTGGCCCTTCAAGAGTCAGCCGGGTTGTGCCGATAAAGCCGTCCAGCATGTGAACATCCCCGCTTTGGAACAGGGGATATCCCCTAACCTGGGGATATTTTTGCCGGGCTGCTTCGGGGGTGATATGGCGGGAGATTTCGAGCGCTTCGAACCCGGGCGGTATCAGGCCCAGGATGGCTATCAGGCCGTTGGCCTGGCGGTCGATGTGAGCCGGGATGGCCAGCCCGCCCAGAGCCGTTACCTGCGCGGCGGCCTCATCCAGCGTGATGTTGACCGAGTTGAGCAACAGCCGTTCTTCGCGGCGGATGAATTCGCCGGTCGAATCGACTACGAATTGTTCGCCAAAGTATTCGATGTTGTTGGGCAGGTTGGGAAGCAGGTTGTCCACTTTTGCCTGCCAGGCTGCAACCTGTTCGAGCGTGTCGAACAGGCACAGCAGGTGGACTTCCTCTTTGGTCTGGAGTTCCATGCCGGGCAAGACGACCAATTCCGTCCCTTGCGCGGCTTCCATCACGGCGGGGATGTTCGCGCTGGCGTTGTGATCGGTGATGGCTATCAGTTGGATGCCGTTCTCGATTGCCTCGGACACGATTAGCGGCGGAATCATCTCCACGCCCGCGCAAGGCGATAGCACGGTATGAACATGCAGCTCGGTCCGAAAGGTTCGCATGAGTTCCTTGCTCAACATCAATATCGAGTATCGAATATCGAATTACCGAATCCCCATCTCCCACAATTTCCCGGCCAGTTGGTAGGTGTTTTCGCGCGATACGAGCAGCGTCACGCCTTGCTCATTTGCCTTTTCGATGACTGACGGGTCGGGGAGGCGTTTTCGGTGATGATGACTGCCGCCAGCTCGTTGAGCGATGCCACCGCCACGATGTTGTTATGGGCCTGAATGGTAAGCCACAAATTGCCGGGTTTGGCCCCAGCGATAACGCAGCTCAGCAGGTCCGAAGCGTATCCGCCGGTTGGTTCGATGGTCTCGAAGGATTTCGGTTGGGTAAGAACGGTCAGGTCCAATTGGGTGATTATCTCTTGCAGGTTCATGTTTTTCCTCACTTCAGGGGGCAGTTTCAGGGTCCTCAATTTCTTTGAATCGCTCTTCGGGGCGCAGGATGATTTCCATCAGCAATTTGGTGCCTTTTCCGGGGGATGAATCCAGCGTCATTTTATCGACGCAGCGTTGGATGTTGACCAATCCCATGCCGGCGCCAAAACCCATGTCGCGCACTTCCTGGGTAGCGGTTGACCAGCCGGGCGTAAGGGCCTTGTCGACATCGGCAATTCCAGGGCCATCGTCGGTGGTCTGCATCAGGATGCGGTGCGGTTCAATTTGGACGCGGATGACGCCGCCGTGGTCGGTATGGATGATGAGGTTCATCTCAGCTTCATAGATGGCAATGCCGCACTGCCGGGCGAGTTGCGGGGTGGCGCCCAGCCGCAACAAGGCGCGTTTGATGTAACTGGAGGCTTGTCCACCGTTGGTGTAGTCGCGCGGTTTGATGTCGTAGCGTAAAATCAGGCTGGTTCGGTCGGATGTGATGTCCTCGAACAGGTGGCTGGCCCGGTAGCGGCGCAGTTCTTCCTCGTGGTAGTCGCGTTGCAAGGCGCTCAAGATGCCGCGCGTGATGTCGCCTTTGGTGATGATGCCAACCAGTTTGCCGTTTTCATCCACGACCGGAAGGCGGCCTTTGCGATGCGTGCTGAAGGTTTCGATAGCTTTGACGACCGAATCGTAGGCATTGACGCTGACGATAGCGCGGCTCATATATTGATGTACCGGCACGTGAAGTTCGTTTTTCTCCATGCAGCGCACCAGGTCCTCAATACTTAGAACGCCCACCAGGTTTTCATTCTCCAGAACCGGCGTGCCAGAAATACGGTTAACTCGCAAAATTTCCAGCACAGAGCTCATGGGCATTTCGGGCGAAACTGTTTTGACATCGCGCGTCATCACCTCGCTGATTTTCAGGTCATACGAGAGTTCCTCGACACGGCTGATTTCGCGCGCGTCTTTGTCGGTAATCACCCTCCCTTTGCGTCCTTGCAATTCTTGAAGGCTCGCCATTTTTCTCCTAGTTGATAACGGGATCTTCCAGGCTGCTCAGGCCTGCCCGGTAAAGCCGCCCACACAACTCGAACATGCCAAACGGACTGGTAATGAGCGGGATGCCCTCGCGCGTGGCGAGTTCAATGGTGTCTGGCTGGGGCATTTTGCCACGCACGAAGACGATTGCGCGCACATCGGCCATCTGCGCGGTGCGCACGACCTGGACGTTGCATAACCCGGTCAGTAAGACGGCATCGGGTTTGACCGAGGCCAGCACATCGCTCATCAAATCTGCCCCGCAGCCGCCTTTCAATTCATGCTTAAGTGAAACTTGCGGGTTGAGGACATTTCCCTCGACAATTTCGACCAACTCTTTGACGTTCATAGGATAACAATAACTCCTTGCTCACTTTGTCTGGATGAATTTTACTCGATGTTTCTCTTGCGCACATTGTGAAACATGTCACAATTTGTCCGGCTTTTTGTAAGTATTAGGCTTGATTAGCCCTGCCACTTGTATTGAACGTGAGTCAAAGGTCAAGCTTGGGCGAAAATCCTTCGGGGCGAGGGCATGACGTTCTCAAGAATGCTAGACGTTTTCGCTTTCGCATGGCATTTGCCCTCATACCCCTTCGGGGCATTTTCCCTAGCCCTTCCCTTGCCCTTGGCGGGAGAAGGGAATTTTCCCTCTTCCATCGGGACTGCGAAGCGTGCCGATGGCAAGGGGCAAGGGTGAGGGCGAAACTTGCTTTCTTGAGAAAGCCATAATGACGCTATCTACCAACTGTTGCGAAATTTGGGGGAATCTTGTATAATCTCGCCCGCTGGTTAACCAGCCA